>ERZ825324.1029-NODE-1029-length-35680-cov-3.401488_pt1 | contig 35680 bp, 38 predicted proteins | sample MGYA00519859_ERZ825324 | MGnify/ENA primary metagenome ERZ825324 (study PRJEB31778, sample SAMEA3449198) | human gut metagenome | biome: human gut; feature: human-associated habitat; material: faeces | place: United Kingdom | collected 2010/2012 ...
TATTCGCCTTTATTGATGCAGAAGGGGCAGTGGTTTTTGCAGTCATAGGGGACGAAGATCGTCACCGTGGCGCCGCCCTCCCGCGTTTTATAAGGGTGGGTCATGTCTCTGATAACCTCTCATGTGTGAATGTACGCAGAATATTGTATACCCAATAGGGGGGAAAAGCAAGGAAAAGATATGGAAATCCTCGTTTTTCTCTTAACGATGCCTTAAAATGCGCTGTCGCGCAGCTCCTGACGGATGGCGGCGAAGGCCGCGTCCTCCCCCCGCTCCTTCAGCAGCAGGAGCCAGCGGTCCAGCAGCGCCGCGGTGTCCGCGTGCATGAAGCGGCTGGCATCCGTGCGGGAGAGGTCCTTGGAACGCTGATAGTAGTCGTAGGGCGAGGCGTCGGTATACCGGTCGCCCTGGTAGACGCGGCAGGCGGCGATGCGGTCGCAGAACATCTCGGCCACGTACTTCTTCGGCATCTTGCAGCCGCCGATGTAGATGGTGCCGTCCTCGCGGCGGCAGTAATCGATCCAGTATTCGAAGTGGTGGCGGTTGCGGCCCTTGTGGTGCAGCCAGGCCAGACTGACGCCGTTTTCCAGGCGCTCCTGATCGTTGGGGCTGCGCCAGCCCTGATAGTATTTGCAGCCGCGCCAGAATTCCGTGGGGCTGTATTTGGAGAGGTCGTGGGTCAGGCCCTGCCACACCAGACCCAGCTTCAGGCAATAGCGGCGGACCAGCCGGCGGTGGCGATTCACGGTATGGAGATGGGCGCGGAACTGCATGGGACAGCCTCCTTTAGGGTAGTAGCGCCAGTATAGCACATTCCGGCGAAAAAGCCCAGCAAAAAAATGGGCGGCATAAGTTTTTCCCTGCGCGGCAGACTAAACACGAGGTGAGGAACATGGCGGAGCACGGTTTTTACCGCAGCAGCGGCGCGGCGTGGCAGCGGGCGCTGCCGCCGGAGCTGTGCAGGCCCGACGACAGGGAGGTGCTGCGCCGCGGGTGGGATCTGTTGGCGCTGGATCGGGAGGGCGCGCGCCGCCTGACGGCCCAGGGCGGCCTGAGGTGCCGGACGCTGCTGCTGCCCCAGGGGGTGTGGACGGAGCCGCTGGCGGTGCGTCAGGCGGTGAGCTACGGGCCGTCGCCCCAGAGTACGCTGACGCTGTCCAGCCTGACGCGGCGAGGCGTGCTGTGTGTGCAGCGGCAGGTGGCGGCGCTGGACGGCTCCGTCATCGAGCCCCAGGATATCCCGCTGCCGGAGGCGTGGGGGTGCTGGGAGACAGAGCCGCTGCTGCTGTTGGCGGGGGTATACCTGCTGCTGGGGCGGCTGTGAAAAGGGAAAAAGAAAGGCCCGCCGTAGGCGGGTCTTTCTTTTTGGAGAAAAGCTTCAGGAAGGAGAGCAGAGCGCGCTCCGAGGCTTCAGGCGGCGTGCGCGGCGGTGTGGGCGGTGTGCCCCTCATAGTCCATCTCCAGCAGACCGGCTCTGGAGGCGCTCCAGGTAGCCAGAGCACCGAAGATCAGAGGCAGGTACATACCGGCCTGACGGATGGGTTCATCGGCGGCGGTCATCAGGAAAGCGGTGGCCACGACCATGACCAGAGAGACGATGGTGATGAAAACGTAAGTACCAATGTTCTTCATGATAAGTTCCTCCTTAGAACGTGAATTTATTATCGAAAAATGGGATCTTTCGTTGCTGTGCCTGTATAGTAGGATAATTAACGAGAAAAGTAAAGCTATGAAATGTGATATGGGATGTTAGTGATACTGATAAGAGGCGGGGCGTCCGGCCGAAGGACCGGACGCCCCGTCTGCGGGAAAGGATGCAGGTTTTTTTGTAGGAGTCGATGTCGACTGACGGTAAATACGCCGAATGAAAATGATACCCTGTTTTGTATATTGTGTGATGCTTGACACGATAATTTATTATAGTATAATGCAGTTAAAAATTAGTTTATTATGCTATAAAATGTCATAGAAATGGGTGACGCTATCGTGGCAGACAAGCGAATACAGTTGTTTGGCTCAAAGGAGTATCACTTTCTGAGCTGGCTAAAGAGTCAGGAACGAGAGACCTCTCGCGGCGCAGCTGTCAATTTCTCGCAGGAGGAGATCGCCGCCGAGTATGGCAGCAGTCCGGCAACAATAAACAAGTGGCTGCGGGAATTGCAGTCGGTGGGGTGTGTGGAGCAGCAGAAAAAAGGCAGTTACCATATCACCGAAACCGGAAATGCAGTAATTCAAAAAATGGAAAAAATTGAACAGATCGTCGCGGGAGGCACCGTATGCAAGTCACTCGATTAACAGGGTCATATTATACTTCTCAACGTATTGCTGATTATATGGCTGCGTGGGCTTTGAGAGATCGATCCGACACATTATTGGAGCCTGCCTTTGGCGACGGCGTTTTTTTAGACGCTGCTTTCAATAGGTTTTCTGCGCTTGGCAACGATACGCCCACGGTCATCGGCGTTGAGCTGCAGCCTGCTGTTTTCTCGAAATATGCAGACTCCGCACCGACGTCATTTGCCGGCTGCTGCAAAGACTTCATGGAATGCTCTGAAAAAATTGCAGTTTCAGCGGTAGTCGGGAATCCTCCCTATGTCAGACTGAGAAATCTAAAGGAGGAAGACCGTGCAAGGGCCATTGACCGAATGGCTGATTACAAGATCAAGATGTTGTCGAGCGGCAGCCTTTGGATGCCGTTTACCATCCATGCGTCAAATATGCTGGCTCCAAACGGGCGCATGGCCTTTGTGCTGCCCTTTGAAATAACCTATGTGAAGTATTCATATCCCCTGTGGACGTATCTTGGCAGCAATTTTGGCGCTGTTAAGATCATTCGCATACACGAGGACTTTTTTCCTGATGTTGATGTGGAGACCGTTCTGCTGCTTGCAGACCAATACGGGGCAAGTACACATTGCGTGGATTTTGAGATTTACGACAGGGTCGATGATTTGCTTGCAAACAACATATCACGCAGAAACAAAATTAAGATTTCCGACATTATACACAGGAAAAAGCCGTTTGCCTTTTCAATGCTCAGCGAAAAGCAGAGAAATATGATAGAAATGCTTCGGAAGAAAAAAACGATCATACCGTTGATCGACCTGTGCAAATTCAATATCGGATATATTTGCGCCGATAAAAACTATTTCCACCCCAATCAGGAGACCTGCAGGCGCTATAAGCTTCCTTCTGCAAGTCTCCTCCCGTGCATCAGCAGCGGAAAGGAAATAAGCGGAGGAACGGGTATAGGTGCAATTGCAGGCCCCGATCAGCAGCTCAATAATCTTTTCATGCCCGGGAATGTAACGGCCGCAGACAAACGGTATATCAGGCATGGGGTGGAGACCGGTGTTCATTTGCGCTATAAGTGCCGGCAGAGAAAGCCGTGGTATATTACGCCAAGCATTGAGATCCCTGATTTGATTTTGACGGTTTTCGGAGATGCTCCCAAATTAGTAGTCAATGACGGGAAATACGTGGTATCGAACAGCTTGCTTGCAGGGCATATAAAGTCAGACATTACTGCGGAACAACTGGTGTGTATGTGGTACAACAGCCTTACGCTTCTGTCGATCGAGCTCAACGTCCACTCTTTAGGCGGCGGGGTATTAGTCCTGATCCCGGGCGAGACAGATAGGATAGAGGTAGTAAACGCAATATCGCAGGAGGAAGCCGGAAGCGTGTTCAAGGAATTGGACGATTGTATAAAAGAAAGGGGCCTGCAGGCTGCATATCAGTTAGGAGATGAGCTTGTTCTCTCAAAGATATATCAGCTTTCAACGGAAGAAATTCAGCAGATACGAAACGCTGTATCAACGCTCAGGTATTGGAGACTGCCAAAAGACCGGAGAAACGCAAAGAAGAGGTGAGCCAATCGCGGCGGCCGGTAATTTTCCCGAATACTTCTTCCGTCCGGCCGTTTGTCTGAGCTGGGATACACGGTAACGGTGCTTGAGGGAGATATTCACCGAAAAGGCGAGCTGTCCTGGGCAGTGATGCCGGTAAGCGAAAAGGGGCGTCCGGCCAAAGGCCGGACGCCCCTTCTGTGGGAGAGGTTACAGGTTCTTCTCGTAGGACTCGATCATCTTCTTGACCGTGTGACCCGTAGAAACTTCGGGATCACCAGCCGGTGAAAACGCCGCAACTGATTGCGGTACAACAGCTTGCGCCGCTGCCTGACGCCGCAGGCTTTGCAGGTGCTTTTCACAGCTCTCACCGGTGAAAATCTTGATGTCCAGCCGTAGAGAACCATCCTCCTTCGGCGTGGCAAAGATCTTGTCAATATACCGGGTGACAAATTCCTTGGTAATGACACCCTTGGCAACATCCTTCTGGGCATTACGCAGGACGGCGCGGATGGTGTCCAGCTGCTGCTTTAGGCTGCCGGTGGATTCCTGCTGTGTAAGCGCCTCTGCCAACTGCGTTTGCAGTTCCTTTGCCTCAGCGGAGCATTTTTTGTTCATAGCGAGAAAATCTGCATCATCCAGCTTTCCCTGGGCATTATAGGTCAGCAGCTTCATGCGCTTCTGCTCTACTGTTTCCAGCTGCTTTTGCAGCGAGGCGATCTGCTTATCCAGCTTACCACCACGGTTCAGAGATTTATATAATTCTACATATTCTTCGATCAGCGCCTCTGCGCTGGCCTCCGTATCGCGGAACACATCCAGCAGCAGGGGTTTGATCTCGTCCTCATAGATGGGGAAGGAGTCGCAGGAGTCTGCGCCGTTTTTGATCTTGCCGGAGCAGACCCACTTGCTGTTCTTGTTGCCCTGTCTGTCCTGAGACTCCCGGCGGTAGTAGGCGGTGCCGCAGCAGGTGCAATAGAGCTTTCCAGTCAGCAGATTGGCGTGATTGCAAATGCCTTGTCGGTTCTTTACGTCATCGCTGCGGCGGCGGAGAATGGCATTGGCCTGGTCCCACAGCTCCTCGGAGACAATAGCGGGCACGATCTCACCCGTCTCGTCTTTGAACATGACCCATTCCTCCGGTGGGAGGAATTTCTGCTTTTTGGTGAACATATCCATCACCTTGACCTTGTTTCCTACATAGTAGCCCTTGTATTTTGGATTGGAGATCATATTGGACATGGTGGTGTGGGCGATTTTCTTGCCGTTGAGGTTGCGGTAGCCCTTCTCCCAAAAGATGGTTTCGATCTGTTTCATGCTGTACTGATCGGTGGCGTACAGTTCGAACAGCTCCCGTACCATAGGTGCCTGTTCCTCGTCAATGACCAGCCTGCGGTCTTCCTTGCGATAGCCGAAAATGCGGCTGTTTCCCAGCACCACGTTATTCTTGATGGCCTGTTGATGGCCGAATTTTACGCGGCTGCTGAGCTTGCGCAACTCGTCCTGGGCAATGGAGGACATAATGGACAGCCGCAGTTCGGAGTCCTCATCGAAGGTGTTGATATTGTCGTTCTGGAAATACACGCCGACGCCGAACCGCAGCAGCTCGCGCGTGTAGCTGAGGCTGTCAAGGGTATTTCGGGCGAAACGGCTGACGCTCTTTGTGACAATTAGGTCGATTTTGCCATCCAGAGCGTCCTGTACCATGCGGGAGATCTCCTTGGTGATGATCAGATCAAATTTGTCCTCCGCTGCATCCTCGACCATGCGGTTGAAGTTCTCGCGGTGCTTGGTAGAGATGCCGGACAAACCCTCGTCAATATAACCGGGTACAAATGCCCACGCGGTATTCCGGCGGATGAGGTCTTCGTAGTATTGAATCTGATTACCCAGCGAGTTCAGCTGCTCGTCAGACTCGGAGGACACGCGGGCGTAGTACGTCACCCGTAGGGGAATGTCATATATGCTCTTTGTCCGCAGCTGCTGCCTGACAGAATGTATATCCATAATGGCTCCTTTCTGAAAAGTTCGTCATATCATGTTCTATATTGTATCAAGGTATACAGAAGAAATCAATTGCAAAGCAGGAAGTACACTTGAAAAATTTATATTATCATGTTATTGTGTTTTTGTAATTTTATAAAAATAAGAAAATGATAGAAAATGCTGGCTTATTTCGCCGCTTCTGATAGATTTAATATGAAAAGTTTTCTTTACAGTATTGCATTTTAAAAAGATGAGGAACAATAGAATATATATTGAATCGAGGAGGCTATTGCAGTGAACGACGGTAAAAAGAGAAAGATTACTGCGTGGGAGTATCAGTATGATAACGGAGAGGTCGCGCTGCTGTATCACGATGCTGGCATCTGGCGTGGGAAGAAAATCAATACAGTTCAAAGTGAATACTATCAGAACCCACACAAGGCCATCGCACGTATACGCGAGCTCGAAGCTAAAATCCCAGGTAAGGACAACTTTACTTTCCGGAAGCGGAACTTTGAAGCAGGGATAGAATATCTTTCGGATCGGTGTGATATGGGAGTACCTATTGAGCAGCAATCGAAGGAAGCGCAGCATCATGCTTGCGCAGCACTGCTGCAGATGCTGAATAGCTGTGGATCGGATGTAGATGGCCGCAGGACGATCTTACAGGTTGTCAGTGCAAGCCTTTCGGGGTATATTTTTCGGCTGTGCAGTGAGTGGGAGCTTTTTACATATGGTGAACCCGTGCCCTATGAAACCGCCCCGCGCATCGTGTGCTCACGGGCGGATGGGGCAGGAAACGCACTTCGCCAGGTCATGGCATCACTTTTCCTTGACACAGAAGAACTGCTTACAGCTGGTGCTGCAGCAGGATCTGTGGAAAGCCATCTGCCGGCGTATTTGCCGTCGGTCGGTAATGAAAGGCAGATCATCGACTGTGCATATGCACAGGTCTGTAAGGGTGAGCGGGATAAGGAAAACAATGAGAAATACTATGATGAACCTTTAGCGGCGCAGTATCGGGACACTGCTGTCGGAATCAATACAGCCTTCTTCAGAGCTTTTGATGTTGAAAATTTTGTGCGCAGAAACCGGTGGGTCACGATCATCCAACTGGGTAATAAGTGTGAGTTGGAAATGCCAATACGGATAGAGGGAAAGATTTTGGCGCGGTCATGGTGTGGTGATGCTTGGGATTTTGCGGCGGTGCGGTTATTGATCGATGGCTTTTTGAGACGGATATATACATGTGGGCTGTCGGAGACGGAAGGAGAAAAACAGGAAGTAACCAATAAAAAGGAACGGGAAAGAGGTTTACTTTTGGAACACCTGAAAGTAGCCAGTCAGAGGATCGATACGCACAATAGCAGGCGTGGAACAGAAAAATATCGGGGTCTACAGAGATTGTGGCTGGAGACGCAGATCGTTGTTCTTGGGGAACTGATGTCATATATGAACATGCTGGGATTTTGGAAGGCGGATGAGGGCCAGGCCACGCTGAACGGATGGCTGCACGTCCTTCTGCCAGATGTATACCCAGCGCCCGTAGATGATTTGCCAGTGGACGATTCAAAGCACGTTCTGAACTATGAGACGGACAGCCCGGATCTATTGGAAAAGCTGGTAGCTGCGATGGTTGCACCAGAGAATTGTAAGCACTTTATGGCCGTTCCGGTCAAAGGAGAATTCCCAATGAAAAAAGCGGATGGCACTGTCATTTGGGGCTATGTCCGTGGATTTCAAGTGACAGGGAAAGATGGCCACCGGCATCGAGTGCCAACGCTGCAGATCCGCGAGGATATGCTGACTGAGATAGCGCCAATGCTTATGCCGTTCGAATGTGACTGGCTCGCGGTCATCAAGACGGTGAGGGAACAACAGCCGGACTATCTGGTAGGCAAGAGTAAAAATGTTCGCTTGCCGGTTGACGGGGAAAGCAGACTCTGTGCAACGCTGGTATTGTCTGTTGAAAAGCTGTCATGGCTGCCAAAAGGGGCGTGGAATATTCTGCTGGAGCTGACCGCGCTGATTGCACAGAAAACTGAATAAAGAATGCCCGCTGCGGAGAAGATTACCGCAGTGGGCATTTATTTTTTGAAGAATTCAAAGACAAAAATATACACATCGAATTGCGAGGTGGTGTGGGGTACATGCAAATGAGGAGGTCGGACAATGACAGAACGGACACAGACGCGAGACAGCGCCTACCGCTGGGGAATGCTGATGTGGTTTAATCAGCTGCTCTTGGAGAAGGGGACGATAACCGAGGCGGAGTTCAGGCAAATGCGGCTTGAAATCGAGAAGAAAATAAGAGAACCGGAGAAAGGCGGCACCAAGTGAAATTATTTGGTGCCGTTCTTTTTTTGCAAATGTCTATTGATATAAAGAAAAACTAAAAGAAAAAGCTCTTAAAACAGCAAATAAAGGACGTTGAAGAGAAGAAAGAAATACTTTTTTTGAAAGGAGCAAGATGATGAAAAAGCCGGGCGCAGGAAGTTTTCAGTTGGAACCGGATGGATTTTCGATTCATACGCTTGAAATCGTGAAGAAACTATCGAACAAGGAATACAAAAGGATACGTGACAGCATATATCAGAAATGCCCCAAAGGGGAAATGTACAGTGATAGGGGCTGGCAAGGCGAGGGAGAGCGCTATCGCTGCAAATGGTTTTGGCGAGAGGGGCTGAGGATCAATTTAGAAAAGAATGTACATAAGCAGGTTTCAACGTGCTATCTGCGGATCGCGGTGAATCCCCGAAAACTGATTGATCCAAGTTCGTCCTACTTGGGCATTTTGCCGCCTGATGAGGAGAGCATTAGGACGATGAGTGAGAAATTTACAATGCTGTTGAAAGATTCCGGCCTGCCCTGTGCATTAAATGCCTACCAGCTTTCACGAGTGGATCTATGCGTGAATATTCGGTGCGACACATCTAAGCTGTTTAAGGAGCTACTGCGAGTGATGCGCAAACTGCCGACACCGCCAAAGTATGAGAGATACTATTATAAAGGTTCTGATAGGAAAGCTGCCAACAGGTATAACAAACACCACATAACGTTTAAGCACGAGTCGCGCGAACTGGTAGTTTATGATAAGACCTACCAAATCGTGGAAAATGGCTTGCAGTTGGATGAAGAAAAGCTGCCGAAAGGTATCCTGCGATTTGAAATACATGAACTGCGGGAAAGAGTCTCAAAAATAGAGAAAAAGATGGGAACAACCGACATTGAGGGCCTTTTAATGTATTATATCAAAGAAAGTGAGAAGTATATTACGCGGTGTTTCAGACGGGCATTTCCAGATGATCGATTTATGCAGCCGGACGCACTTAACGAATTGATCCGCAGAGAGGCGGACACTGGATTACTGGAAGGCATGATGCGCTTGGCCATGCTGATGACGCGAATAAAATCACTGGAGAAAGGGGAAGAAAAGCTGCGAAAAGAAGGCTATGATACCGAAGCGGTGTTGGCACAATTTAGAAAGCTGGGTGTCAGCCCCATCCCGTTGAGAAAGAAGTTTTGTGCAAAAACGATGCCGGGGCCGTCTACTTTACTGCAAAAAATAGCACACCGAAACGTGGTGGTGTGGTAAAAAGGGCACGATGAAAGAATCATAGATTGAATTACCTAACAGAAGTATAATGAGGAATTCCTGAGCGATAGTATGAATTAAAGCTATCCTCGCTGTGACGCATATTTTCAACACATGTGTGCAGCCGGAAATGCCAAGGGCAGGCATGGTAGCACCATCATACCTGCCCTTGTAAAGTTTTGAACGACTCGGTTCAGTTTGCGGCTTGGACTACATTCGTCATATAGGTCCGCGTACTGGACGAGCCGTCCTTGGCGGCGTAGACATCCACATTGGCGTAGTAGTAGCAGCCTGCGACGCCCTGGAACGTGATGGGCGTCTTGGAATAGTAATACGCGTTGTGCGTCATCATCGCAGGGAAATCCTCATAACTGAAGGTGCGCAGATAATAAAAGTGCTCGTTGTCCGTGGATCGATATACGTAAATATTCACGGCTCCGATATCATCCATTAGGCCTGTTCCGTCAACTTCAACGGTCACTGCGACCATGCTGCCGCGTTTTGCCGTGCAGATAGCCCGATAGCTATCAAGATGTGCACTGGCGTCTGTCGACGCATATGCTGCACTCACTAAGCTCAAGAGCATGCACATCGCCAGGATACCCGATACGAACGTTTTAATTGAAGACCTCATAGTATTTACCCCCCTATTGATTTAATGATCCTTTCCAATTCAGCCTGTGATACATTTCCCGTTATGCGGCAGCCACAGTCACCGCTGCTCCACACTACTTTTTCCATACCAGATTCTCCGTCGTAAAAAATGTAGTGCTCAACGCCGTTGACAACAAGCCTCAGCACATCCTTCCGGTCCTTTTCAATTAAGGGCGCATCATCACCGGAAATTTGCCATATTCTTACCGCCAAACACTCATCACCAGAGGTATAAACTACCCTGAAACTGGTTCCTGCTTCATTCTTCGTGGCTTCGCACAGCTGCAGCGAGAAGCGTTCCGGTATCCAGGCCGGCAGCACATCCCCCCTGATATGCAGATCGGCCAGCATGTCCTCCGGCGTCTCGTAGGCCCGGACCTCTCCCTCCGCCAGATCGTTTTCCCCCATTGTGATCTGCGCGGGGGCATCGTTCCCGATGCGGAGAACGGACGCAGTCCATTCCGCCAATGTCCGGAACAGATCAAAGCCGGACGCCTGTACCGTGAACAGCGACAGTAGCAGCGCCAGCGCAGCTGCCAAAATCAGCAGTCGTTTGAACGGTTTCCGGGAAGGCTTTGCAGGAAGTTGACTGCTTTCCGCAGCGGCAGGTGCGGTAGTCTCGTCAGGCTCCAAAAGCTGCGGGTTCTTTGTACAAAAGCGCCGCCAGCTTTCCTGTACCTGCGTATTGGTTACCGTCATCTCCGGATTATGCTTTTGCAGGGCCTCCGCGATGTCCGTCAGCTCTGACGGCATATCATCAGAATCTCCAGCTCCCAGCACGAGTTCCGCCCAGTGATCACGGATGGTTTCCTCCTGATGCCCCTTAGTTTGCTTTAGAGCGCCCGGCCTGCCGCCCCGGGGTACTCTTTCCGCTTCGGACATTCCAACACCTCCTCGTCTCTATATTTGTGCAGCTGCACGCGATGCAACAATTTTTTCTCTGTTTTTTCCTCGAGCTTTTTCCACTTCTCATAGCTGTCTCTGGCGCGGATCAGACGCATACGGCTGGCCGCTTCCGAAATACCCAGGAGCCGCCCGATTTCACGGTGGCTCAGCCGCAGCTCATAGTACATGCAGAGCAGGTCTTTCTCATCTACCGTCAGCTGGCGCGGCAGTGAGTCGCGAAAGGATGGCTCGCAGCTGGTCTCGGTGATAGCGGATATTTCCGTCAGCGGCTGCTCCACATGACGCCACTTCCGCTGCAGTTCCGTTGCGATCTTGTTTCGCAGCGTGATCACCAGCCAGCCCTGCAGATTTTCGTGTTCTGCCACCTTCGGATCATCTCGCCGCTCCAATAGGGCCTGGAACGACTCCTGTACCATGTCATCTGCAAAGCTCCTTCCCAAGCCGGACGCGCAGGCAATCCGAAACAGCGTTGGATATTCCGTTTCATACAATTCCCGAATTTTTGTGTTCCCCAAACCCACAAAGACATCTCCTTTATTTCTGTTGAAAACCGGCACCGCGCTTTGCCATATTTCTTCTCATCCAGGTTGGCGCTGGGACTCCTCCTTCGCTGACATTATACAAGCGGAATGGCAAAAGTCAACAAAAAATCATGAAAATTATCTAATTATTTATGCATGATTGGTAAAATTTTGCTTTTGGAAATTCCATATTTTTACTTCTTGTGACATATTGCGCCACTGGCCAAATAGAAAAAAGAGAGACTGTGGGGCCATGCTCCGCGCCGCAAAAGGGGGGGATCATCACTGCTATGCACCGCGATTTTGAAAGTCTTCATGTGAATGTGTATGCGCTGCTCCGAGATCTTGGCGTAAGCGCGGACCATACCCAGTTTTTCTACACGGCCTACGCCGTCGCGCTGGTAGCGGACCAGCCGCTGCGCGGGCTCTTTTTTGCTCCGTTAGTGCTGCAACCCGCCGCACAGCTCTACTGCGTCTCCATTTCCGCGGTCCGCAGCGCCGTGCGCCGCACGGCCGAGGAGGCGTCCCGCGGCGGTACGCTCTTATTTGCCGATCTGTTCCCTCGGGTGGCGGACCTGTCGGCCATACGATTCGTGATCCGGCTGGCCGCCTATATCAACAGCCTGCCCAGCGCGTAGAGGAGGAGAAAAGAATTAAACCAACAGCCCGAGGCTTTCGTATAAAGCCACGGGCTGTTGATTTTGGGGCATCCCATATTTTGCCATCCCCGTCCCCGCCTGCTACAATACTCAAAAACAACTGGGAGGCTATGGCTATGCGAAAGAGATCGGAGATCACGGAAAGAGAATTGACGCGGTTTGCAAAATATCTGCGGCAGGAGGAGCGGGAGCCGTCCACCATTGAGGCGTATCTCCGCGCAGCAAAGAAATTTACCGCATGGCTGGATGGCCGCACAGTGACGAAGGAACTGACTGCGGAGTGGAAGGCACAGCTGCTGGAGCAGGGCTACCGCCCCGTCAGCGTCAATGCCATGCTGGCTGCGGTGAACAAGCTGCTCGTCTGCATGGGACGGGAGGACTGCAAGGTGCGGTACCTCAAGCTCCAGCGGCAGATGTTCCGCAAATCAGAGCGGGAGCTTACCCGCGCTGAATATCAGCGGCTGCTGGACGCTGCGCAGGCGCGGGGCGACATACGGCTGCTGCTCCTGCTGGAAACCCTCTGCGCCACGGGTATCCGTGTTAGTGAGCTGCAATACATTACCGTGGAGGCGGCGCGAAACGGCGTGGCAGAAATCGCCCTGAAGGGCAAGATCAGAACGATTCTGCTGCCCACAAAGCTGTGCCGCAAGCTGCTGAAATACGCCAAAAAGAGGAACATCCGCCAAGGGCAGATATTTCTGACGAAAAAAGGAAACGGGTTGTCCCGGAAGTTTATCTGGGCAGAGATGAAAAAGCTGTGCGAGGCGGCGAAGGTAGCGCGGAGCAAGGTATTCCCCCATAATCTGCGGGGGCTGTTCGCCCGGACGTTCTATGCCGCCTGCCGGGACGTGGTACGTTTGGCGGATGTGCTGGGACACAGTAGCATCGAGACGACCCGGATATACCTGTTGTCCACGGCAAAAGAAAGTGCCCGCCAGCTGGACAGGCTCGGTCTGCTCAGCGGGTGGGCATAATTATTATTTCGACGAGGCACTGACAAAATGCTCAGTATGCCGCCAAAATTCCAACGACAGAGTATCACATTTAGTGACTAAAGTCAAGCAAACGCAACAATTTCACACGATAAGGCAGAGCCGTTCCGTTACATTTTGAACCGGCTCTTTCAATTATATTCATTTACGCCTCGCAGCCTCGGCTGCGAGGCGTTGTTGCTGCACGCTTTCTGCGGGGCGAAATAGAATAATAATTATGTCATGAGCGGAGCAATTACGGCACGGAGAAAAGCGAACAGCGCGAAGATCGACCCGGCACTTTTCCATCGCAGCGCATCATCCGTGACGCTGACGGAGGATGTGATCGCGGCCTATGTGTCTATCATGCGTGCAGAAGGCCGTACCGGGTCAAGCTTGCATCTCTGCGAGACTGTCCTGCGGCAATTTGCTGCGCTCTTGCTGGAAGGCGGACTTGCAAAGAAATCGCTGCCTGCATGGCGGGAGTACATCCGTGTGCTGCTGATGGTAAAGGCGGTGGATGATTGGTGGAGTATTTGCTGGTACAGCTGGTTGCCACCATGGGGCTGTCGGCGTTTGACCTGACGCTGGTGACTGTAGATGCCGTGAAAACGGGAGCGCTACCTAGTGTGTCTGGTAGAATCCGCCGGGGCATAGTGAGCTATGCCGCGGGCGTGGGACGCCTTATGGGGCCGCTTTGCGCACAGAAGGATGGTTCGCTCCTGTCAAGAACGCAGGTGAGCCTGTACGTTTGGAAATCAAGGCAGACAGATAGGGCACCGGCAAAGAAAGCCAATATCTGCGTTATGCGACGGCTACATAAAGACCGCCATAGTGGCATAAAAGCCAATTTAGACATCATCGCCCAGCGGGCCTACGAACGCAGTTGGAAGGGAATGAGGTCATGGCGGATAGGGATATTTTGATTTTCGGGAGAGGAATGGACATGAAAGGAATTGTATTAGCAGGGGGGAGTGGGACGCGGCTGTATCCGTTGACCATGGTCACATCCAAACAGCTGCTTCCAATTTATGACAAACCCATGGTGTATTATCCTATTTCTACGCTGATGCTGGCGGAGATACGGGATATTCTCATCATCTCAACGCCGACTGACCTGCCGAATTTCCAGCGTCTGCTGGGAGACGGCAGTCAATTCGGCGTTCATTTTTCGTATAAGGTGCAGCCTTTGCCAGACGGCCTGGCCCAGGCGTTTATTCTTGGTGAGGAGTTCATCGGGGACGACAGGGCAGCTATGATCCTGGGCGACAACATCTTCTACGGCGCGGGACTTACGGCCCAGCTGCGCAGGGCGGTGGCGCAGGAGAAGGGCGCGACAGTGTTCGGTTACTATGTCAGCGACCCAGAGCGATTTGGCGTGGTGGAACTGGATGACACCGGTAAGGCCCTCTCCATCGAGGAAAAGCCCAAAGAGCCTAAGAGCAATTACGCCGTTACCGGCCTGTACTTCTACGACAAGAAGGTGGTGGAGCGGGCAAAGGCGTTGAAGCCCTCCGCTCGCGGCGAGCTGAACCGTGTGTATTTAGACGAAGGCACGCTGCACGTGGTAACACTGGGTCGCGGCTACGCCTGGCTGGACACCGGGACGATGGATTCTCTGGCGGAGGCGTCTGAGTTTGTCAGAGTCGTGGTTGGACGGACAGGTGTGCAGATCGCGGCACTGGAGGAGGTCGCTTACCGCAACGGTTGGATCAATAAGGAACAACTACTGCTGGCAGCTGATACTTACGGAAAATCTCCCTATGGGCAGCACCTGCGGAATGTGGCAGAGGGCAAGTATTAAGGAGGCACTTTATGACCATTATCGTCACCGGCGGTGCCGGGTTTATCGGCAGCAACTTCATTTTCTATATGCTGGACAAGCACCCGGAGGATCGGATTGTCTGCGTGGACAAGCTGACCTATGCCGGTAACCTGTCTACGCTGGAGAGCGTCATGGATAAGCCCAACTTCCGTTTCGTGAAGGCGGATATCTGTGACCGCAAGGCCATCTACGATCTGTTTGAGGAGGAGCATCCCGACATGGTGGTGAACTTCGCCGCCGAGAGCCACGTGGACCGCTCCATCGAGAACCCGGAGGTCTTCTTGCAGACCAACATTCTGGGTACGCAGGTCATGCTGGACGCCTGCCGGAAATACGGTATTCAGCGTCACCATCAGGTGTCCACCGATGAGGTATACGGCGACCTGCCGCTGGATCGTCCCGACCTGTTTTTTACCGAGGAGACACCCATCCACACCTCCAGCCCGTACAGCTCTTCCAAGGCGGGCGCGGATCTGCTGGTGCTGGCCTACCACCGCACCTACGGCCTGCCCGTCACGGTGAGCCGCTGCTCCAACAACTACGGCCCGTATCACTTCCCGGAGAAGCTGATCCCGCTGATGATCGCCAACGCGCTGAATGACAAGCCACTGCCGGTGTACGGCGAAGGGCTGAACGTCCGGGACTGGCTGTATGTGGAGGATCACTGCAAGGCCATCGACCTCATCATCCGCAACGGACGGGTGGGCGAGGTCTACAACATCGGCGGCCACAATGAGATGCGGAACATCGACATCGTACGATTGATCTGCCAGAAGCTGGGCAAGCCGGAGAGTTTGATCACCTACGTCACCGACCGCAAGGGACACGATATGCGCTACGCCATCGACCCCACCAAGATCCACGACGAGCTGGGGTGGCTGCCGGAGACAAAATTCGCCGATGGTATTGACAAGACCATCGACTGGTATCTGACCCACCGCAACTGGTGGGAGAACATCATCAACGGGGAGTACCAATGTTACTATGAGCGAATGTATGGAAGTAGATAAGTCTCCATCGGTTTCTGTCGCAGTATTGACGTATGGAGAATACAGCGAGCTGGCGTCGACTCTTAAATCGATAGTGGCGCAAGATTATCCTGTAGCGGAAATTATCGTGTCCGACGACGGCTCTGGACGAGAGTTTCCCTCAGAGGTCGTTGATAGTTATGACGGAATAGTTGCGTTCCAGCAATCTGCCGCAAACGTTGGCACAGTCGCGCACATGAACAGCTTGGCAAGCAGACTGCAAGGTACGTATCTCAAATTCATCGCCACAGGAGATGCATTGAACTCACAAGATGCGTTGACACGGCTTGTCCGATGGGCAGAAAAAGAATGTACGGTTGTAACAACATCGCAAGCGATGGTGTGCAATAGGACGTTGGAGAAGAAGCTGTACCCATTTCCGAGAAAAAAACAACTTGCAAGGTTGGGGGTAACCGCACCGGAGCAGTTTACATACCTTTCTGCGGAGAACTGCATTGGTGCGGCGGGGACTTTATTCCACAAAGATTTTTTTGCAAGATTTGGAGGATTTTCGGAAGAATATCGGCTTTTAGAGGACTGGCCAGCATGGCTGCGGGAAACGCGTGAGGGACGGCGCATTGGGATACTGCCAGAGGTTACTTGTCTCTATGCAACAGGCGGAATCAGTTCTCAAAATGCTGATGCCTTTGCCTCGGAGAAGTTGAGACAGGATATGCTACGTTGTTATGAAAAAGAAATCCTGCCGTATGAAGAGTGGCTGCCGCAGTCGGTTCTAAAAAAGGTGCGATACAGGTATGCACTGTTACAGGGAATGCCGGAGGGCGGTTTGATGAGGGAGTATCCATTGCTGCACCTGCGGACTATTGTAAAGCGGGGGATTAAACGATGGCTGATCAGTGGATAGTGTAGGATAAACATCCATGCCTCTCCATTGTTATCCCCTCTTATTACAGCGACAAAATTCTGTAGAAAACGCTTAACAGCGTATTGGGGCAGACCTTTCAGAGTTGGCAGTTGATTGTGTGCGATGATGGTACAGCCGGTTTTTCCCAGCGGTGTTAGAACTGCAAATTCGAGAGCGATTGCCGGGAGAGCGTACCGCGAGGATTATTAGCCCCTCAAAATTTGGGGAACAGTCTGCAATCTGAATGTCGCCGTGAAAGAGGCGACGGGACAATAGGTGATGCTCTTGACGGCGGATGATGTACTTGCGGAAGCAAGGACTTTAGAAAAACTATCTGCAGTTGTCTCAGATACGGCGAAACCATGGATCGTTTCACGCACAGAGTTATGTGACGAGGCACTCCATCGTACAGGTAAATTCAGCCTAGCGGATATAGAAAGCCTGCCTGGAAAGACCGCCGTTGTCCTAAATGAAAAGCTGTGCATGAGATGCATTCTTCCCTCCGCAGGGAATCTGCATAGGCGGGTATTACTGGAGGAGTTAGGTGGTTTTGATGAAGCGTATCGGCTGGTAGAGGATTGGCCGACCTTTTTGAAGCAGATACGATTCGGCGTTACGCCGGAGTTTTGTGCAGAAGTCTCCGTTCTGCATCACGGCGGCGTCAGTTGGTCGAGCGCGGTCCGGAATCGGACATATCAGTGGGATCTGATCGAAGCGGTGTGCAGGGAGATACTTCCTCATTTAGAGAAGTTGCCTGAAAAAGACTGCTTTTCCATCCGGCGTAGGTGCGAGGACAAGGCAGCTATTTATGAACTGCGTTTCGAGCGGCGCGGCTTTTGGTCGCGTCTTAAGTGGATATTCCAACACGGCGGCGTAATTGCCAGGAAGTTGATAGAGCGGACATAATGGTAAATTGCAAAATGATACAAATGCCTGCATTCGCAGGTGAATACGGACAACTCAATGCCATTGAGGGAGGGAAGGACATTCCTTTTGATGTGCAGCGAGTTTATTACATAACGGGTGTGCCGAAGGGCGTTACCCGAGGGTTTCACTCTCACCGTAAGCTGGAGCAGGTGCTGCTGTGTGTCAACGGCAGCGTCAAGATACGGCTGAAGACACCGACAGCGGAGGAGAGCGTGACACTGGATGACCCCTCTAAGGGACTGTGTATCGGTCATATGATTTGGCGTGAGATGTACGATTTCGCGGAGGGGGCAGTTCTTCTGGTGCTGGCATCACAGCACTATACAGAGGCCGACTATATCCGCGATTATGGGCAGTATCTGCAAGAGGCGGAAGTGTATTTCAAGAGAAGGGACGTGCAGGAATGAAGATACCGTTCGGAGATTTTACGCCGATGCACAGCGAGATCCGGCAGGAAATGCTGACGACGTTTGAAGATGTCTATGATAAGGGCTGGTTCATTGGTGGAGAGCCGTGCGAACGCTTTGAAGAGCATTTTGCCGCCTATGTGGGTACGCGGCACTGCGTAGCCTGCGGCAACGGACTGGACGGTCTGCATATGATGCTGGTTGCCGCGGGCATCGGCCCTGGTGATGAGGTGATCGTTCCGGCGCAGACCTATATCGCAACGGCGCTGGCCGTGACCTACGCGGGAGCTACCCCTGTATATGTGGACATTGAGCCGCACTACTACGGACTGGATCCCGATAGACTGGGAGCTGCCATTACCGAAAAGACAAAGGCGATCATAATGGTACACCTGTATGGGCAGGTAGGTCGCTGGGCGGAAGTTGCCGCCATAGCGGAAAAGCGTGGACTCATGCTTTTTGAGGATGCCGCTCAGTGTCACGGCGCACTGTATCGCGGCAAGAAGGCGGGCTCATTGGGGTTTGCCTCCGAATTTAGTTTTTATCCCGGCAAGAATCTCGGCGCGCTGGGTGACAGCGGTGCTGTATGTACCAATGATCCTGTTTTGGCGGACAAAATCAGAGCCTACGGAAACTACGGTTCCCGCAAGAAGTATATCCACGAGTTCAAGGGTGTCAATTCCCGCATGGACACGGTGCAGGCTGCGCTGCTGGATGTGAAGCTGAAGTATTTGGATAAATGGCTGGCAGACCGGGAGCGCATTGCATCCCGCTACTTGGCGGAGATTACCAATCCTTCCGTCAAACTGCCGGAGCGCAATCCGGAGGGTACCCATGCGTGGCATATTTTTGCGCTGCTGGTGGAGGAACGTGACGCGCTGACCGCACATTTGGATGAAAAAGGTGTAGGACATCAGTGCCATTATCCGGTGGCAATGCATCTGCATGATGCTTATCGCGACTTGGGCTATCAGAAGGGAGATTTCCCGGTAGCGGAACAGAACGCTGCACAGGAATTGAGTCTGCCCATGTTTTACGGCATGACGGATGAGCAGATCCAGTATGTGATCGACGCGGTGAATGAATTCTGAGGGTACGGGGGAAAAGCGTATGTGTAGCACTATCAGCAAAACGGCGCAGATCGCACCGACAGCCACTATCCTTGACGGCGTGACTATCGGTGAAAATGTTGTGATTGGGGACGGCGTCTGGATAGACCGTGGGTGCATCATCCGGGATAACGTGCGGATCGGCAACAATTCCCGCATAGGTGCCCGCTGTATCCTTGGGGAGTATTTGCAAGATTTCTACCGCGAACTTCATAAGGGTGAGCACCCTTTGGTCATTGGAGAAAACGCACTGATCCGCAGCGAAACCATTATATATGGCGATACGACCATCGGCACGAGTTTTCAGTCAGGACACCGTGTGACGATTCGTGAACACACAAGAATCGGTGACCACGTCAGCGTTGGTACACTTTCCGATATACAGGGATATTGTACACTGGAAGATTATGTGCATATTCACAGTAACGTGCATGTTGGTCAGCGGAGCATCGTACGGCGTTTTGCGTGGCTATTTCCTTATGTCGTGCTGACAAATGATCCACAACCCCCTTCTATGAAGATGCTGGGCGTAGAGATTGGACCGTTTGCGGTGGTGGCTACCGGAACGGTGGTACTGCCGGGTGTACATATTGGCCAGGATGCATTGGTAGGGGCTGCCTCTGTGGTTACGAAAGATGTCCCAATGGAGACAGTTGTGTTTGGCAATCCTGCAAAGCCACATGGCAGCGTGCGGGACATCAAGGACGATGCTGGGCGTCCGGCCTATCCGTGGCGTTTTCATTTTGAAAGAGGTATGCCGTGGGAAGGCGTCGGGTATGAGGCGTGGAATTGATTGTTGGCAAGTGGAGGAAGTCCCGAACACGAAGTGAAAAACGATTGATAAAAAGAGAGGAATCCATACATGGAAGGACGAAAATCTAAAAAATTGGTCCTATTTTTTGAAAAAAAGCAGCGGATTGGTGGCAGCAGTATTTTTTTGATTGAGATTGCAAAGAAAATCGCTGAGCTGGGCGTCTACGATGAAGTGTGGTATGTCAATCACAAAAACCAGGAACTGGAAGCACGCTGCGAGGGAAGTGCTGTTCATTGTTGTGACGTTGCCGATGAGGTTTTTGAAGATTTCGCAGGTGCGGATTTTGTTGTACCCGCAAATTATTTGCTGGTGTTTCTAACACGTATGCAGGGGATCCAAACCGGACACCTATTGCTTTTTGATTGGCACCCAGAAATGATAGCTTTTCTGGAAAATCAGTTCCCCCGAAAATGGCAGGCATGCGAGAAGCTTATCCCGTTTTTTCAGCAGACTAAAGCACTTGCCTTTATGGATAAAAGTTGCAAAATAACTGCGGACCGATTGGCCAGTGAACCTTTCCCCAATAAATATATTCCTGTATTTTCTTCTGATCCACCGCAGAGCTTTTGCCAATTGAAGGAACCAAGCAGCGGACGGGTTAGCATCGGGTGGCTCGGGCGACTGGATTCTGACAAAACTTACGCACTTGTTAATCTATTAGATAACCTGAAAAGGCTTCCGGGCGATATACCAATTGACGTTCATATCATTGGTGATGGTAATTGCCGGAATCTGATTCGCATTTCGGATTACACGCCGCGAATTCGATTTATTTTCACGTCCTTCCTCATGGGGAGTGTGCGGGACGTGTATATTCAAGAAAATATTGATCTTATGGTCACTATGGGTATTGCTGCATTGGACTGCGCAAACCTTAGCTTACCGGTAGTAATCGCCCCCGCCGCATCAAAGCAATTTAAAAACAATCAATACGTTTATCTATATGATACAGATTCATATTCGCTGGGTTGGCACCCTCAGGAGATTGAGCAACTTAATCTTACGACACACTCTATAGAAGAGATCATTGAAGACATTTATGCAGAAAATGGGAAAAAAGAGATTGGAAGACGTTGCTATTATTTCTGCCACGATACATTTGATGTAGACAAGAGTGCGGAAAAACTGTTGCGATGCATTGAAAAAAGCGAACTATCTGCACAGGGCTGTTTCGATTTCCCCATTATTCGGAAGCAGCTTCGTGCATTGAAATGTTATCAGCGTCTACGGTGGCCCGCAAAACGAGACTACTTTGCGTATTCTGCATTTATGGGAAAGGTAAATGCTTTTTTAGGCAAAACACCTGCGCAACGTATTCGATATGCAATAAAGGTCGGGCCGCACTATCTGTTTACACCGTTAAGGAGTCTCTTTAGACTGGCAGCAAAGGACTTTTATCTTGTCGGTACTATTTGGCGAAAGGCCGAAAATCGCGTTCGAAAAAAAGTAAAATGGAGTCAGTGGTGTCGTCAGGCAGCACAGCTTCAGGATCTTTTTCCAGCCAAAATTGAGGCCATCAAAGAGCGCTATCAAAGAGAAAAGATACCAGTTGCATTCATTGTCATTTACAGCACCACGTTTCCAAGTGAACCGGTGTTTGAAAAAATGCTTCACAGTGAAAGATTTGATCCCTATATTATTGTTTCGCCGGATATGCAACGCTCGTTGGAACACAAAATTAACACCTACCGCAAAAGCTATGCAGATTTGACTGCAATGTATGGGGATAGGGTTCTTCACGGATTTGATGAAGAGCAGCAGTCGTACCTTGAACTCGGTGAAAATTATCCTGTGGTTTTCTTTAATAATCCTTATGAGAAGATGGCGCATCCGTATCACTATGAACGATATTTTAGGGACAAGAATGTGCTGACTATCTATATAAACTATGGATTCTTTTCTCTTAAGTTTGGGCGGAATATTGTGAAAATGGATATATATAGCGCCATTTGGAAGGTGTGCATCGACTCGCCGGAAAACTATACTGATTTGGTGAAGCAACAAGCTATCAAAGGAAGAAACGCACTTATCACCGGTTACATCAAGATGGATCGATTGGCCGATTTCAGCACGGTACCACATGAGCGGAAAATGATCATTATCGCGCCACACCATACAGTTATGGGATGGAAGGAACTTGATATTTCCAATTTTTTGATGTATAGCGATTTTTTTGCAGAGCTTCCAAGCCATTATCCGGAAATTGATTTTGTGTTTCGCCCTCATCCACTTCTTTTTAACAATCTGCTGGAAAAACACATATGGACACGTGAGCAGATTGATACATATATTGTACGTATTAAGGAAAGTCCAAATTGCAGATATGATGATAGTGGGGATTATTTGCAACTTTTTGCAGATAGTGATGCTATGATCCATGACTGCGGCTCATATATTGGAGAGTACCTTTTCACAGAGAAACCTTGTTGTTATATGCTAAAGGCAGATAAACAGGTTAGGAAGGTACTTTTGCCAATGGGCGAGGCGTGCATGGCACATTATTATAAAGCTTTCTGTGAGGCAGACATTTGTAATTTTATCGAAAATGTTGTTCTCAAAGGAAATGATCCATTGAAAGAAAAAAGACAGCAGTTTTCGAGGACGCATCTGAAGTTTAATTATCCCCACGGAGCACAGACAATCATTTCCCTCCTGGAAGAAACAATTTGTACAGATGGGGAGAATGGAGGAACCATATGAACGTAGCATTGATCATTGCCGGCGGCAGCGGGCAGCGAATGCAGCAGGACATTCCCAAACAGTTTCTGCACATACACGACAAACCGGTCATTATCTATACATTGGAAGGCTTTCAGCGTAATCCCCAGATCGACGCCATTGAGGTCGTTTGCCTTGACGGCTGGCACGAGGTACTGTGGGCAAACGCCAAGCAGTTTGGTATTGACAAGCTGAAGTGGGTCATTTCCGGCGGCAGTACAGCTCAAGAATCCATTCGCAACGGCATCGAAAATCTGTCCGATGTCTGCGGCGCGGAGGATATTCTCGTCATCCATGACGGTATACGCCCCATGGTAGAGAATTTTGTTCTGGACGATGTGATCGTGAAATGCCGCCAGTACGGAAACGGCGTCACCTCGCTGCCGTATAACGAGCAGATATTCGTAAAGGACGATGAGTTCACCACCACGAAATACATCCCACGCGACACCCTGCGCAGAGTGTCCACACCGCAGGCGTACCGCTACGGTATCATTGCGGATGCATATCGAGAGGCGTTTGCAACGGGCGTCGGCATCCAGTCGGCTACCTACGCCAACACGCTGATGGTAGAGCTGGGTCACCGGCTGTACTTTGCGGCCGGCTCCGAAAAAAATATCAAGCTCACCACAAAAGATGATTTTGCGCTGTTTCGTGCCTACCTGGACATGGAAAAAAACAGCATACTGAAATAACAAGGGGTAACTTATGACCATCACCGAGCAAAGAGAGTACCAGCGCCTGCTGGCACGTTTTATCGGCGAAACGCAGCCGCTGCAGCAGTTGGACGGAAAAACCATTCTGCTGACCGGCGCCACCGGCATGATCGGCAGTTTTCTGGTGGATGTACTCATGACACGCAACCGTCAACTCCCCGCAGCACGGCAGACCACCGTCATCGCGCTCGCCCGCAGCCGGCACACCGCAGAGCAGCGCTTTGCGGCGTGGCAGGACAGTGAGCGACTCCGTTTTCTGGCCTGCGATGTGGCACAGGAGCTTCCTGCGCTGCCGCTGCAGCCGGATTACTACATTCACGCCGCCAGTACCACCCATCCTGTGGCTTATGCCCAGGAGCCGGTAAACACCGTTTTATCCAATGTGTTCGGCATCAATAATCTGCTGTCGTACATGGCGCGCCAAGGACATGGGCGGCTCCTGCTGCTTTCCAGTGTAGAGATTTACGGTAATAACCGCGGCGACACGGAGTATTTTACCGAGGACTACTGCGGCTATATCAACTGCAATACGCTGCGTGCCGGATATCAGGAAGCGAAGCGCGTCAGCGAGTCCCTGTGTCAGGCGTATATGCGGGAACACGGCGTAGATGTGGTCATCATCCGTCTGCCCCGGATCTACGGCCCGACGATGCGGTTGGAGGACAGCAAGGCGGCGGCGCAGTTCATTTTGAACGGTGTTCGCGGTGAGGATATCGTTCTGAAGAGTGAGGGAACACAGTCCTTCTCCTACGCCCATGTCTATGACGCCGTCAGCGGCCTGCTTCATGTGCTTCTGCGCGGCGAAGGCGGTCAGGCCTACAATCTGGGTGATCTTGATTCGGACATCCTGTTGCGGGACTTGGCAAAGCTGGTGGCTGATCACACCGGGAAACAGGTCATCTTTGACCTGCCCGATTCTGTGGAGAAGGCTGGTTTCTCCACGGCGACCAAGGCTCTTATGTGCGGTAACAAACTTCGCAGTATCGGTTGGAAGCCCCACTATAGTGTGAAGGATGGCATTGCGGAGACGATTGATATCTTGCGGGAGATTCTACGAAAATAAGGCTTTATGGCAAACAAGCCACTTTCGACGATGATATGCAGGCCATCTGTGACCAATATAAGGAGTTTCGATAAAGGGTATGGTATGATACAGAAACCAGCGAGATAAACAAGTATCTTTCGGAACCCGCTTGTAAAAGACAGATGTATTAACTTTCCGATTTTTCCCATCTTCCAAGTATATATTATAACTACGAAGGCCTCCGGGTGATCCCCGGAGGCCAATTTTACATTTTGGAGGAATTTTGCTATGACCGAACTCCGCACCTGTGCCCACTGTGGTACTGCCGAAGGAGAGCTTACCGAGTTCAACGGCAGGCTCTACTGCCTCGACTGTTTGGACGACCTGACCCTTGTCTGCACCGACTGCGGCAGCCATTTCCTGCGCACCCACAACCGTAGCGAGAACGATGACTTCCCCATCTGCCCCGAATGCTATGACCGGGACTACACCCGCTGCGTCCGCTGCGGGCGCATCATCGACACCGACCACTGCTGGTATCCGCTGGACAACGACGATCCCTACTGTGCCGATTGCTGCTCTACCATCGAGAACAGCCCCATCCACGACTACTACTTCAAGCCCTACCCCATCTTCTACGGCGACGGCCCGCGCTACTTCGGCGTGGAGCTGGAGATCGACGACGGCGGTGAATGCGACAGCAGTGCGGAGGCTCTGATGGACGTTGCCAACCAGTCAAAAACGCTGGTCTACTGCAAGCACGACGGCTCACTGGACGACGGTTTTGAGATCGTCACCCACCCCATGTCGCTGGACTGCCAGCTGCATGAGATGCCCTGGGCAGAGGTGCTGGATAAAGCCATCAGTATGGGCTACCTATCCCATCAGGCAGGCACCTGCGGGCTGCACGTCCATGTATCCCGCAAGGCCTTTGGAGACACGCTGGACGCGCAGGACAACGCCATTGCCCGTGTGCTGTTCTTCGTGGAGCGCCACTGGGCAGAGCTGCTGCGCTTCTCCCGCCGCACCCAGCGGCAGCTGGAGCAGTGGGCAGCCCGCTACGGCTACCGCGACCGACCCGGTGAGATGCTGGAGCACGTGAAGAAAGGTCACGGCAGCCGCTATACCTGCGTCAACCTCACCAACGCGGACACCATTGAGTTCCGTATGTTCCGGGGTACGTTGAAACTGAATACGCTTATCGCCATATTGCAGCTTGTCGATCACATCTGCGATGCGGCGATTTTTATGCCCGATGACGAGCTGCACGATCTGTCCTGGAGCAGCTTCGTCAGCGCCATCAAGGAGCCGGAGCTGGTGCAGTATCTGAAGGAGCGCAATCTCTATGTCAATGAGCCAGTTGAGGGAGAGGGGGAAGTCTGATGTGCTGCCTGTTTGGAATTTACGACTACGGCCACAGCCTGACCGCCGCGCAGAAAAAGCGGCTTGTCTCCGCGTTGGCCATTGCCAGTGAAGACAGAGGGACGGACGCCACCGGCATTGCCTACAACCATAACGGTCATCTGACTGTCTACAAGCGCCCCTATCCTGCACACCTGATGCGGTTCAGGCTGCCCGATGATGCTGCCTGCATTATGGGACATACGCGCATGACCACGCAGGGTGATGAGAAACACAATTACAACAACCATCCTTTCGAGGGCACAGCGGGTATCCCCTTTGCGCTGGCGCACAATGGTGTGCTGTATAACGATCTGGCACTCCGTAAGGACAAGAAACTGCCCCGTACCAGAATCGAGACAGACAGCTATGTGGCCGTGCAGTTGCTGGCGCAGCAGGGTGAGTTGAGCTTCCGGAGCATCCGCAGTGCCGTAGAACCCCTCAGAGGTACGCTGACGCTGTCTGTTTTGGACAGCAGGGACAATCTCTACATCATCAAGGGCAACAATCCGTTGGCACTGTATCACTTCCCGCGCGTGGGCCTGTACGTCTACGCCAGCACGGAGCAGATACTCAAGAAGGGGCTGAAAAAGGGCATGCCACGCATGGAACAGCCCTTTGAGGTGATGATCCGGGAGGGGGATATATTGCGGATAGACCGGCAGGGGCAGTACAGCGTTGAGCGCTTTGATACCCGCAACCTCTGGGACGGTACGGCACACTTCAGTTGGCCGTATTGGGACGTGTACGCCGGACAGGACGAGTATATCAACGATCTGAAATCCGTGGCGGCCGCCTACGGCTACACGCCCCATGACATAGACGTGTTCCTCGGGTATGGTCTTTGCCCGGAGGAGATAGAGGAGATCATGTGCTGCGGGGAGGTATGAAAAGATGCGAGTAGTAATGGTAGAAGTTGGGAGGAAAGCCTGTGAAATGGAATTGGAAGATAGCCTTGCAAGTATGCAGCGTGCTGTTGGCGGTCTTATTCAAGCTGTGTACGAACCCGGAGGACGAGACGCAGCCCTGATCTGCAACGAGGAGGGCAAGCTGCTGGGGCTGCCGCTGAACCGGGCTCTGCGGGATGAGAATGGAGAAATCTATGATGCCATCGCGGGGACCTTCTTTATCTGCGGCGCACCGGCAGACAGCGAGAACTTCACATCCCTGACGGACGAGCAGATTGACTATTGGCTCAGACGTTTTGCCAAGCCGGAATTCTTCGTCAACGTCAACGGTCAGATCATCTGCGTGCCAGTGGAGGAACCGTGCCAATAGGGTGTACCCTAACGGCACACAGAAAAAGAGTCCCAATAGGGTCACTTCCCGCATTTTGGCACGTGCCATCTGCGGGAAGGACTCTATTGGGACTACATTATTGTTCGGTGGCAATGATTTGTTCGCAATATGCCTTTAGTTGAGGAATTTCATCCGTGATGATTTCCCATGTGATCTCGGGATCGACAGTGCCGTAGCTATGCGCGACAATATTCCGCATAGCCTTGATTTGACGCCAGGGCACGGCAGGGTGTTGTTCGCGGAATTCGTCTGTCAGCTTACCCACCAGCTCACCGATCTGCAAAATACAAAGTGCGGCGGCATTGCGGTAAATGGGGTCGTTCCGAAATGTCTCGGCGTTGTTGCCGAATCGGTCAACGGTCTGCTCAATCTGTTGGCAGTAGACAACGATGTGCTCCAGAGCACCAATGTTGCGGTCAAGAGGCTTCATACAGCAGCACCTCATCTTTACGTATGGAGTCAAGAAAACGCGGGTCAAGGCTGGTGGTGGGGACAAGGTCCACCGGTACACCAAGGGAGTCCTCTAAGTCGAGCAGAAGCCCTGCCAACTGAAAACCGCGGATATTTCCCTTGTCAATTCGCAGGTCAATATCACTGCTGTTTGTCATGTCACCCCGCGCATAGGAGCCAAACAGATAGATACGCTCCGCACCGTATTGCTTGGCAAGACGTGACACAATGGTCTTAATTTCGCTTAGAGTATATGTTTTCATCGAGGACACCTCCCATCAAAACGCCATTTTGTATGCATAGTATAACAAAATAAATATGAATTTACAAGGGAAGGAAGTATCGCAATTGAAAATCGGTTACATCCGCATATCCACCGCCGATCAAAACACGGCACGGCAAGAGCTGCTGATGGAGCAGTTGGGGGTGGACGAGGTCTACATCGACCGCATAAGCGGCAAGAATACCAACCGCCCAGAATTGCAGAAGATGATGGAATACGTCCGGCGGGGCGACACGGTCATTGTGGAGTCCATCAGCCGCTTTGCCCGCAACACCCGAGACCTGTTGGAGTTAGTAGAACAACTATCCGTCAAAGGCGTGGAATTTGTCAGTAAGAAGGAGGCTATCGACACCACCACGCCTACCGGCAAGTTTATGCTGACCGTATTCGGCGCGGTGGCGGAACTGGAACGGGAATATATCCTCCAACGCCAGCGGGAGGGCATCGCCATTGCCAAGGACAACGGCGTTTACAAAGGGCGCAAGCCTATTCAACCGCCGGAGCTTGAGAAAGTCATAGTTAAGTGGCGGCGCGGAGAAATCACCGCAGCCGAGGCCATGCGGCAGTTAGGAATGAGCAAAAGCACATTTTATCGGAGAGTGAAGAGGCACTTGCTATAGTAAGTTTGGTTTTTTATCCCCTCTACACTGGCGGTGTTCTGCAAGACGGATATATTGACTATTCGTACCGAATATGATATATTTCAAGATACATAGAGGTGATGACATGGAAAGACGATTGGCGCGGATCAACAGCAGCACAGCCGGGGGAACGGCGGGCGCCGGTGCAAAAACGCATAAGGTCACGCTCCCATCCCGCTGGCTTCGAGCCATGGGCATTACCGATGAGGAGCGGGAGGTGGAGTTGACCTTTGACCAAAACAGAATCGTAATCACAAAAGTCGTCACCATAGAGGAGTTTATCAGCGAAAAAAAAGCGCAGTCCCACTGCGTGAAAAAGCTAAAATTCTGGAATAGTAAGACACTGTGTACTACCATCGCGGTGGATTTTACGGATCATACGCTTTGCGTGGAGAACCATACAAGGCAGCTGGTGAAAACCGCTTTCGGGAAAAACAGATTGCCTACATGGGAAGATCTGATGGCCTTCCTGGAAGAGCGGTGCGTTCCCCGGCAGCGGGAAGGCATTCGTGAATATCTGGAGACTTTGGGATTGGATGAATACGACCCGTGGGAGATCGTCAAACGCACACGAGGCCGTATGGCGGAGGATCAGCAGTGGATCGAGGTAACGGAATGAGCATACATTTTGTGACAAACGAGAGGATCGCCGAAACATCTTCAAAGGGTAATCAGGAGAAGTGGGTAGATGGCAACCGCTGGTACAAGCTGGATCAGTTTGGGTATGAGGCCTTGACGGAAACGATGATCTCGCAGCTGCTGGAACGCAGCAACTGCGAGCAGGACTACCCGTTCCGCTTTACCCGCTACAGAATGGAACGCATTACCGCCCATGGTATCGAACGGACAGGGTGCAGCAGCGAAGATTTCCTGCTGCCGGGTCAGTCCATTATTACACTGAGCCATCTGTACAAAAGGGAGAGCGAAGTGTCTCTTCAAGCCCTTCTGTCGCGGCAATCCAGTGACAAGAAGCGCATTGCCTATTTAGCCGAGGCTACGGCAGAGTTGACGGGCTTGGAGCTGTTCCCACAATATCTGACGCTGCTGTTCGAGATCGATGCGCTGTTTCTGAACGATGACCGTCATTTGAACAATATTGCGGTCTTGGAAAGTGGCGGTAAATATGACTATTGCCCCATCTTTGATAACGGTGCGGGCTTGCTTTCCAATATGCGGACAGCCCCCATGGACATTGAGCCGAAGGCCCTGATCGCGGCACAGCGTGCCCGTCCCTTCGGCACGACATTTAACCGGCAGGCAGGAGCAGTCCGGGCACTGTACGGTAAGCAGCTGTATTTGCCAAAACTGTCGAGAGAAGATATCTTTGCAAGGCTGGAGCAGTTGCTGCAATACTATCCGCAGCGAGATCGCGGAATTATCACGGATAGGGTGTGTACCACCATTCTGCTGCGGCAGAAGCAGCTTTGATTGTGAACAGGAACGACACAAGAGATGCGTAATCGTTGAAAGTGCTCCCTACAGAAAAATCCCTGAAGCCTTCAATTGCAAGGCCTCAGGGATTTTTACAATAATAGTCAAGCAGGAATTTGGAACGCGAATGACCGCCTGGTTTTTAGCAAGGCAAATATGCTTTCCTGGCTTATTTTCTCCTGAGCGTCAGTTCACCGATAAGCAGGCAGGTCACCACCACGGCGAGAGAAATACCAATAACGATCCAGTCGCTTTGCATACAGAGCATGGGGAACAAGGCGACCATAAAGGATGCCACGGGGCCCATAACGCTGGCCGAAACGCCGAAGGAATCATAGGCGCAGGTCTTACCGTCAGGGTCGGCGCAGCGGCCCAGTGCCATGCCGGTGGTGGAGGAACCCAGACCCTGCCCGAAGATAATCAGGACAGTCTCAAACCAGTCTTTGCCTACCCAGCGCTTGCCAAAGAAGAAGCAGACGAAGATGGTCAGAGCCACCAGCACCACCGTGTAGATCACGATAGGCAGCAGATAGGTGGAGACCATTTTCAGATTCAGCGTAGCCACCGCAGCGGTGACGCAGATGTCCAGTGCCACATTGGAGATAGTTCCCACGGTTTTTTTGTCCACATAGCCGTCCAGATGAACTGCCTGCAGCAGCAGCCAGACAATGATGGCGCCCACCATACCGTGCAGGAAGGAGGGGAACTTGTTGACAAAGGGAACAACGCTGCCCAACAGCGCAAAGAGCTTGTCGCCCACCCAAATGCATACAAACAGGATACCCAGCTGCAGCGCAAAGGAGTTGATGCCGCTGCCGGATACGCGCTCCATGCCGATGGCCGTACGCTTTCCTTCGGGGATGAGGCCGCCGTACATACTGGGATCGGTGTCCTTCGTCACTGTGGAAACGTAGCCTTTTTTCGCGCCGATATTCAGAATAATGACACCGACCACCATGGCCAAAACAAGCCCCAGCGTAGAGAAGATGATACCCAGATCAAGGGAACCTTCAATACCGTATTCGCTGAAAATCGCGCCGGCACTGGCCGCCGTACCGTGACCGCCGAAGAAGGAGAACACGCCGATAATGCCCCAGTGCTCCGGCAGGGTATCCCAGACGGCAGACAGGCCACAACCCAGCAGCAGACCCACGGCAGCCTGCGCAAAATACAGCATACAGCTGATGTCCGTAGCACCGGCATAGTTCTTCAGGCTCGCTTTTGAGACCTTCATACCCATGAACATGGCGGTCAGCACCAGCACGATCATGGGACCGGGCATGCCGGACAGTGTCTCTGGCAGTTCGATCAGCCCAAGCACCTGCGGGCCAACGATCAGCGCCACCAGACCGCCCAACACGGAGGCGGGAATAAAAAGCTTCTGCAAAGGCTTGATCAACTCGCGCAGAATGAAGCCGACAACAAGGAAGCAAAACAGGACGATCAGGTCGTTGAAAATAGTAGCAAACATGGCGTTTCTCTCCTTTATATGTATTTTATACGATCATACTTGAAACGGCTTTGCCGTCCAGCACATCCAGCACATTCTGCACCACGGTCATACCAGTTCGGTAAAGCGCTTCCTGTGTGTTGCCTCCGATATGGGGCGTGGTGGAGAAGTTGTCCAGCGTCAGCAGCGGGCTGTCCTTGGGCAAGGGGGCGGGATCGGTGGCGAACACGTCAAAGGCTGCGCCGCGCAGCTTCCCAGCCTTCAGCGCCTCATATAGATCGTTCTCGTTGACGATCTTCCCACGCGAGGTGTTTACGAAGATGGCAGATGGCTTGAAATGGTCGAACAGTGCGCCGTGGATCATATTCTCCGTCTGGGGATTCAGATGCACGCTGATGGTCACCAGATCGGACTGCTCCAGCAGCGCCTCCAACATATCCACCTTCTCGATGCCGCGGCGGGCAGCCTCCTCCGCAGAAACAAAGGGGTCGTACCCCACCACCTTCACGCCAAAGGCGGCGGTCATCATGTGCGCTACCATCTGGGGGATATTACCCATGCCGATAAGCCCCAGCGTCTTGCCGGTGATCTCTGTACCCTGCATTTCCGGTGGAGCGATGCGGGTAAACGCTCCCTGACGCATCCCTACATTGGCGCGATAGAGGTCTCGACTCATTTCTAGAAAGCGTGCTACGATCAGCTCCGCCACGGAGGTGGCATTTGCCAGCGGTGCATTGACTACATGTACACCGTGCGCTTTGGCAGCGTCAATGTCAACGCCTTCGAAGCCTACGCCATGGCGTCCCACGACCTTCAGGTTCGTGGCTCTTTCAATCATTTCGCGGGTCACCTTTACGCCGCGGACCACCATGCCGTCCAGTTCCCCCGGATGATCAAAGTTGTCCACAATTTCCGCATGCGCTTTCAAATGCTCTACAGCAGCGGGATGGATATATTCACTGAGATATACTTTCATGTTACCGTCCTTCCTTAATGGCTGCGGCCGTCCGGCGCAGCAGCTCCTCGGTGGGAGCCTTGCGGTCTATTGCGGACACGCGGACGATCAGCTGGTACACATCCACCTGCTCCTCCTGCGCCACCTGGTGGAACATCTTCAGGAAAGAAGAGTGGCAGCCGGACAAGCCCAGGATCAGATCCTCCGGGCAGACAGCCACATGATAGCCGTAGGCTTTCATGGCGGGGATCAGTTCCTCGTCCTCATACCGCAGCAGTTTGTACAGGTCTACGCCATCCAGCAGCCCCTGATGGGAAAGTGTTGCCACGGCCAGCTCCGTAGCACAGTTGCCTGCGCTGCGAGCCATACCCAGCAGGCCGCCATCCACTTCGTCCGCACCGGTTTCCGCCGCTGCCAGCGCATTGGCCTGCGAAAGACCCAGATTGCTGTGGCCGTGGAACCCCACGGGAATGCCCGCCTTTTCTTTCAATGCTTTGACATAGGCGGTTGTTTCGTGAGGGTACATGGTTCCGGCGGAGTCCATGATGGTAATGATGTCGACGCCGGCCTCTGCCAGCATTTTTGCTTCATCCGCCAGCTGTTCCGGGGAGCAGATATAGGCCTTCATCATGGAGTACCGGCAAGTCAGGCCGGCTGCTTTGACCATTTTCACGGCCTCTGCCGCTTTAGCGCCATCACCGGCCGCAATTCCTACCCGAATAAAATCAAGGCCGTTGTCCTTGACCATTTTGATCTTGTCTGCGTCGGCGAAGGCAGCCAGCATAAACATGCCCAAGCGGCCTTTTCCAGCATAACGGGATGCCAGCTTGGCGTAGCCCTCGTCATCCAGCGGCGCTTCCGCACCGCGGTCATAGCTGCCAATGCCCTTGGCATTTCCCATTTCAATGTCCTGAATACCGCAGTCAAGAAGTCCGCGGATCATGCTTTCCGTCAGCTCTGGCGAAAAGCCGTTACCCACCACATTAGCACCATCGCGCAGTGTGCAATCGAAAATGCGCATGACTACATCTCTCCTTTATTACATTTTTGTTATATATACAAAACGTTTTGTATTTCTTGATTATATTTTCGAAATAGGTTATACTGGTTCAAGCAAAACGGGAGGTTGATTCCATGACGAATACACAATTGGAGGCGTTTCTCACACTTTGCCGGTACGGAAATATCACTCAGGCCGCGGAGCATTTGTTTATCACACAGCCCGCCCTGAGTCGGCTGATCAAATCGTTGGAATCAGAGCTGGGCTATACGCTGTTTCGCCGCGGGAAAGGACAGCGCCAAGCGGTTTTGACGGAAGAAGGGCAGCGATTTCGCGCTATTGCCGTTGATATGAATCGTCTTTACAGGCAGGCAAAAAGCCAGGAGACAACCAAGGTAAGATCCATGCTGCGTATCTCCGCAACACCCGCCCTATACTCCTCTTTTCTGCCGGACGCATATATCCGTTTTCGCAGGGCCCGACCGGATGTGGATGTGGAATTAGATGCCGTACACTCCATGGAGGCATATCGGCAACTTGTCCAAGGGCAGGCTGACTTGGCGCTTGTAAATTCTCATATTGTAGAACCGTCCGTTGTCAGTGTGCCTCTATTCAGCGAACGGGTCGTTCTGTTGTGCAGCAAGGGTCTGTATCCGGAGGGGGCCATTCATCCATCACAATTAGACCGATCATTGTCAATATCAACGGGATGGAGCCCAGATTTTCAAGCGTGGTTTGAATATTGGTTTGGAAAAACCTTATCCGCTTCATATCTGCGGATTAAAATCGGAAGCATGGTGGAGTATTTCGGGAATTTGCAGGATTTTTGGATCGTTATTCCAGAATCCAGTGCAGAGCATATTCAAAAAAACACAGGTGCAGATGTTCATCTGTTGGCTGATGCACCGCCGGATCGTATTTGCTATGCCTTGTATATGCACCACAAAGAAAGCAGCGCCAGAGATGATATGCTGTCAGCTATACGCGAGAGCCTGCAGGCAATGCCAAAAATCAAGATTCTATAGCCTGTCCCATAATCATTTTATAGCATGCATTTGCAAAATAGTAAAATGCTGATTTTTTGATTGCATATATAACAGTAAGGTGATATTTTGCATTGTTGTCAGTCAAATTGCCTATCTGTATGCTCATCCTTCTGCATGTGCATAGAGAAACGCACGAGCCACAATTTGGCTCGTGCGTTTCTCTATATTGTGATGCCTGCTATGTACCGCACCTTAGCCCTGTGTCCCAACTTCGTCCGATTAGCCCTCACAAAACTCATCGTTCGTATGGGTGCCATCTTCTTGACCATCTGGCCGCCGACAGAGCCGGCCTCGCGGCTGGTCAGGTCGCCGTTATAGCCGTTCTTCAGGTTGACGCCCACCTCTTGCGGTGTGCATTCACCTCAAAGATTTGATGATTTTGACGGTGAAAAGTCGGAACATCGAAAAGAAAACGAAATATGACATAAAAAAGAAAATCAGGTCGGAACCACTCATTTACATCGTGAAAACAGAAAAACAACATAAAATAGCGGGAGGGATACATGAATTGCGAAGCCAGGAGCGGTCGTCGTAATTGACGGTTGCGTTTTTGGGCAGCGGCAGATATAATAATGGTAACAAAGGGTAGGGAGGTGTCGCTATGGGCACGCTGGCGCTTGATGAGATCAAAAGCGTTGTAAAAGAACTGCTGAAACGCTACCATGCGGAGTATGCGCTGCTGTTCGGTTCGTATGCGCGTGGCGAGGCCACGCCCGAGTCGGACATCGACATCGTTATTATAGGCGGGAAGAACTTCGTGCCCCGCAATATCTTTGCGCTGGCAGAGGACTTGCGTGAGATGACCGGACGCGATGCCGATGTGTTTGAGATACGGGAGGTCAATACGGGAACTCCCTTCTATGAATCTGTGATGAGGGAGGGGATCCGCATCGCATGAAAAAATCGGATATAGAACGGCTGAAGAAGATCGTGTCCCTGTGGGAGGCGCTGAGCGGCGAAATTATGCAGCGCGGCATTACGCGGGAACTGCTGCTGACCGAACAGTTTTCCCAGTGGGCGGTGACTACGCCGATTTACAACATAGGTGAACAGGTCTATCAGCTTTCACCGGAGTTCAAAAAGGAGTATCCAGGTATCCCGTGGAGCGTGGTTTCCGGACTGCGCCACCGGCTGGTACACGATTATGACGG
>ERZ825324.1031-NODE-1031-length-35673-cov-4.680667_pt1 | contig 35673 bp, 25 predicted proteins | sample MGYA00519859_ERZ825324 | MGnify/ENA primary metagenome ERZ825324 (study PRJEB31778, sample SAMEA3449198) | human gut metagenome | biome: human gut; feature: human-associated habitat; material: faeces | place: United Kingdom | collected 2010/2012 ...
TACAACGCAGATAAATGTATCAAGTTGTGGATTATACATCATGTAATTCACTCCTCTTTGTGATTTTTCTTTATCTCCTCATAAGTAGCCTGTCTACGCTTCGCTTCGTGGAGTTTGGACAATAAACATACCGTCTCCACATGTCCAGTATGACTAAACTGGTCAAATGCCTGCCACTTCACCAGCTCATACTTCTCCTCACAAAGGATCTTCAAATCCCTTGCCAGCGTTGCCGAATCGCAGCTTACATAAACTATCCTCTGCGGTTCCATCTTTAGCATGGTGTCGAGGCACTTTTCATCGCAGCCTTTTCTCGGAGGATCTACCACGATCACATCCGGTGTCAGCATATCCGCTTCATCCGTATATTTTGCTGCAGATACTTCTGGCTTGATAGCTTCAGACCCTTTAGTTATATTTTTCTTTGCATCTGCATAAAACTCCGGAAGCACTTCCTCCGCTTTTCCCACGAAAAACTCGGCATTTGTGATACCGTTTATCTTTGCATTGTTCTTTGCGTCATCTATGGCCTGCGGCACTATCTCCACACCATATACCTTTTTAGCCCGCTGAGATAGGAAAAGTGATATTGTTCCGATTCCGCAGTAGAGATCCCACACACTTTCCTTTCCGGTCAGCCCTGCAAATTCCAGGGCTGTGCTGTAGAGTTTTTCTGTCTGCTTCGGGTTTACCTGATAAAATGATTGTGGTGAGATCTGATATGTGATTCCTGTACCCTGTGGCGTAAAATCAGGATAAGAAAGCAGATGTATCGTATCCTCGATATACGATCTGCCCCATATGCAGACTGTCTTTTTGCCAAGGATAACATTTGTATTTTCCTTGTTGATATTATAGGAAATCGATGTCATCCCGTCTATCTTTGATAATCTTTCGCATAATGTATCTGTTGCGTTATATCTGCTATCACTTGCCTTGCTATCACACGGCTTGTTGTCGCTTGCTTTGCTATCATTTGCCTTGTTACAGCTTACTTTGTTATCATTTGCCTTGTTATAGCTTTCTCTATCACGATCACGCTTGTCCGTAATTTTTCCGCTAGCTACACATGATACATTCACATTCTCACCCCTGCGTTTTGAATCCAGCCCATCTCCGTTTATCACAAGACAGACCATGATCTGCTTAGATGTAAATCCATAACGGATAAGCACATGGCGCACCAGTCCTGTGCGGCTTACTTCATCATACGGCTCTATTCCATACTCATTCATCCATGCCTTTATGATGTCGAGTATCTCTTTATTTACAGGTACTCCGAGCATACAGTCATCCACCGGGATGATATTGTGGCTCCGGGATGCATAAAAACCAGTTATTATGTTGCCGTCCTTATCACGCCCTACCGGAAATTGTGCCTTATTGCGGTATCTGTACGGATCGTCTATGCCGACCGGTGGTGCCATCTTTGCTGAAAGCTCATCCTCCGAAAAACCGCCTATGCGCATGAGATTATTGCGCACCTTGTCATTTTTAAATTCAAGCTGCTTTTCATAGGAGAGCGCCTGTATCTGGCAGCCGCCACACCTCTTGTGCAGCTCACATTGCGGCTCAACGCGAAAAGTGGAAGGGGTCTTAATCTCTTCCACTCTTGCGTAGCCATAGTTTTTCTTTAATTTTGTTGCGCGGGCTGTTATGACGTCACCAATCAGTGCATCCTTTACGAAAAAGGTCATGCCATCATAATGTCCGATACCCTCGCCATCTGTTCCCATATCTGTTATTTCAAGTTCAAATATGTCATTTTTTTTCATGCTTTTCTCTTCTTTATTTTATGTATAATGATATGAGGGTCAAAAGGTATTTTGCCCCTCATTTATGATTAATATTGTCCGCCTTTTTACACACTTGTTCTGCGGAAATTTGTCTCCATAAATCTGTTGTAGCCCTGCCACTTTGTATCATTTTCAGGCACATTTACAAGCAGCTCCCTGAAGGTCTCCATCTTGGCATCTATGTTGTCTGCAAAGCTAAGTGCCAGTGCCTCGACAAGTGCCGGCTTTTTCGGAGAGCCAAACTCAAGCTCGCCGTGGTGGGCAAGTATGCAGTGCTTCAGCTCGTTTGCGAGTACTACCGGGAAGCCGTCGATGCTCTTAATCGCATCGCCTACCCACTCTGCACCAATCATGATATGTCCGAGGAGCTGACCTGCGTCTGTATAGTCATTCTCCGGGAAAGTGGAAAGCTCCTTTAATTTTCCGATATCATGGAAAATAGCTGCTGTAAGAAGCAGGTCACGGTTTAAAACCGGATACATTTTTGCAAAATAATCACAGTTCTTGGTCACACCAAGTGTATGCTCCAAAAGACCTCCTACAAAGCCGTGGTGCACGCTCTTTGCGGCTGAATGGAACTTGAAACGGCGCTCGAACTCCTTATTGTCAAAAAAGCTATGTAAGAGCTGTGACAGGTACTGATTCTTTACAGAGCCGATAAAGCCCATGAGTTCCTTATACATGACCTCGACATCCTTATCGCTGACCGGCAGATAATCCGCAGGGTCATATTCTCCCTCGTTCACCTTTCTCGCACGCTTTATGGAACACTGCAAATTGCCCTGAAAGCTTGTGATATCACCGGTTATGGCTATGTAATCCATTGCATCAAATTCCTCAATGCCTACTGAGCCAACATCCCATATCTTGGCATCCAGCGTGCCTGTCTTATCCTGCAGGATAACATTGTCATAAGGCTTTCCGCTTTTGGTCATGGCTGCCTGCTTGCTCTTGCATAAAAAAATCTCATTGATTCTCTCTCCCTCGCGGAGAGTTGAAATATACTTCATATATCCTCCTATTTCGGCTAATTCATCACTCCGATTTTTACCTGACAGGTAATCTCCGTGTAGCCGTTGCTTCCTTTTCTCTTTACTTTCAGATTGCAGGTATCCTCAGGCTTTTGCTGCATAAGCTGTTTGTTGTACGCGGACACATTCGACACATCTGTATTGTTTACCGCAACTATCACATCTCCGCTTTGAAGCCCCGAGACAAATGCCGGTGAATCCATGGTAACCTGCTTTATATAAACACCCTTTGGGATGTTATATCTGTTTGCTATTTTTTCTGTAACTGTAGTACAGGTGATGCCTATGTACGGCACATCTGCGCCGCTCTCGAGCTTTTCAATGACAGGTGACAGGTCGCTTATGCTGACAGCCGTGAGCGTATTGTTTTCCTCCGCCGGATTAAAATCCTGCAGCGAAAGCCCTATGACCTGACCATCTGTATTAATCAGTATACCGCTCTGCAACTTGTTGCTTGCGATATCTGTGGTGAGCACCGAGTAATTGTTGTCCTGCGCCGACAGCTCGTTGGTTGTTGACGTTACAAGACCTGTGAGAATAGCATAGTTTGCCTCAAGCGCAATGACAGATGCTCCTCTTGAAACGATATTTGAATTACCAAGCTCCGCAACCGCTATAGCCCCTGTTGTGGCGTCGTCCAGAAGTGACTTATCCACGGAAATGATTGCTATACCTGTATTGCTGTCATACTTGACCAGCGCAGCATCAGCCATCATGTCGTTTACAAAGGTTACACTAAGCTTATCCGCCTTATCCACTACATTTTTCTCTGTCAGAATGATTAGCTGCTTTCCATTGTCCCTCAGTATCACTCCCACTCCCTGACCCTCGGTCTCATAGGAATTGTTGAAAATATCAGTGGCATCTGTCACACCCGTGACTCCTACTACAAATTTCGAGGCCGAAGCGCCCACGCTGTAGAGCTGGTTCTGCACTGCCTGATAATCTGCGAGTGTAGGCTGATAGGTCTGCAAAGACGGCTCCGAAGAAGTGCCGGACTCTGTGCTTTGTGTACCATTTTCACTATATGCATCATTGCTGTCATCTATGCCAGGCTGCTGTGTGGCTATCTGCACATCATTATTATTTTTTCCATCTGAAGCTTTTTTTGATTGTCTGTTGATAACCGGCAGAAATATAGCAAAAACAATGCTTGCAGCCACTGCAAATGCCACTCCGCAGAGTGCTGCTGTGCCTGCTTTTTTTGCAAGTCTTTTTTTATTCAGCGGTTTATCCTTTATCTTTTCTCTGATAAATTGCTCCATATTGTCACCCTGATTAGATGTCTTTAGTTACTATCTTACATTATATTCTGAATTATATTGCGTTGCAACCATATTTTTTGAGTACGGCCTTGTGGCATGTACCCGCCGGACTGCTGCAAGCCCTTACTTTTTGGCTCGTTTAACAAACTGGTTCGTTATGTATTAAACTTTATGTTATCATCTTGTAATTATCATTTAATACATATTTATTATGGTTTTTTTGAAGATTTTCAGCTATAATATGATAAGCTATACAGTAAATATGAATTTAATATTCAACTACCGAAATATAAGGATATAGAAATGAATAAAAAAGTTTACAAAACATTGGAATATAACAAAATCCTCACCATGCTAAGCAGCTACGCAGCATGTGATGAGACAAAGAAGCGGTGTCTTTCGCTTGAGCCTATCACCGATTTATACGAAATCAGACATCTGCAGACCACCACTGCCGATGCACTAAGCCGCCTGTATAAGGACAGCGGAGTGTCCTTCGTTGGCATACACAATGTACATGCTTCCCTAAAGAGGCTTGATATCGGCGGTGCACTGAATACGACCGAGCTTCTTCGCATCTGCAGTCTTTTGGAGGTTGCAAAGCGCGTGAAGGCTTATGGCAGAAGCGCCATGGACAATGAGAAGCAGGATTCACTCTCCGGTCTGTTTGCAGGGATTGAACCGGTTTCTGCACTCTGCGATGAGATTAAGAGGTGCATTTTATCTGAGGAAGAGATTGCCGATGATGCGAGTCCTGAGCTTTTTAAGATAAGAAAGAGCATACGCGGCATGAACGACAGAATCCATGCGCAGCTCACCAAACTCATGAACAACAGCACAACGAGGACATATCTGCAGGATGCGGTTGTGACCATGCGTGACGGCAGATATTGTCTGCCTGTAAAGGCTGAGGCTAAGGGCAATGTCCCCGGCATGATGCACGACCAGTCATCTACCGGCTCTACCCTTTTTATCGAACCGATGGCTGTCGTCAATTTGAATAACGAGCTCAAGGAGCTTTTCATAAAGGAGCAGGAGGAGATTGAAAAAATCCTTGCAGCGCTCAGCGACAAGGTTGCCATGAATGCGGCTGCTTTGGAGCAGGACTATGAGATTCTTTCAGAGCTTGACTTCATTTTTGCAAAGGCAAATCTGGCTAAATCATATAACGGTGTGGCACCTGAGTTCAACACCGAGGGGCATATCAATATCAGAAAGGGCCGTCATCCGCTTTTGGATGCTAAAAAGGTGGTCCCTATAGATGTACGGCTCGGCGAGGAATATAAGCAGCTCATCATCACCGGACCAAACACCGGCGGTAAAACGGTTTCACTAAAGACTGTCGGACTTTTGACTCTCATGGGTCAGGCAGGTCTTCACATTCCTGCGGCTGACAGGTCAAAGCTCGCCATCTTTGAGGATGTCTTTGCGGATATAGGCGATGAGCAGAGTATTGAGCAAAGTCTCAGTACCTTCTCGTCTCACATGACCAATATCGTAAAAATTCTTGAAAAAGCTGACGACAGAAGCCTTTGTCTGTTCGATGAGCTCTGCTCGGGAACCGACCCGACAGAGGGTGCGGCACTTGCCATCTCAATTTTAAACAGACTGCACCGGTATGGCGCCATCACCATGGCCACCACACACTACAGTGAGCTGAAGGTATATGCGCTTTCCACAGACGGTGTGGAAAATGCCTGCTGCGAATTCAATGTGGAGACTTTAAGCCCTACCTACCGCCTGTTAATCGGTATTCCTGGAAAGAGTAACGCATTTGCAATCTCATCAAAGCTTGGTCTGGACGAAAGCATCATCGAGGATGCAAAAAGCAGGATTAATGATAACGACCTTGATTTTGAGGATCTGATTGCAAGCCTAGAGTCACAGCGACAGACTATCGAAAAGGAACAGCTTGAAATCAACAGCTACAAGGCCGAGATTGAAAAGCTCAAGAAACAGCTCGAAGAGAAAAATGAGCGCATAGACAAGAGCAAAGACAAGATTTTACGCGAGGCAAATGAGGAAGCCTACAAGATACTGCAGGATGCAAAGGAGCTTGCCGACAAAACCATCCGCAATTTCAACAAATACGGACAGGGGCAGGCTCCTATGAGCCAGATGGAAAAGGAGCGCTCTGCCCTTCGTGACAAGATGAATGACAAGGAAAAGAAGCTGTCAGACATCAAGAAAAACACTGCCAAGGCAAATCACAAGGCGCCTAAGAAGCTGCGCATCGGTGATTCTGTGCTTGTGCTCTCCCTCAATCTGAAGGGAACTGTCCACACTCTGCCAAACGCCAAGGGCGATTTGTATGTGCAGATGGGCATACTGCGCTCGCTAGTTAATATTAATGACCTCGTGCTCTTAAACGACGATGTATCTCCTGCCAAGAAGTACGGCGGCAGCGGAAGCAAGATAAAGATGAGCAAATCGCTGTCAGTTTCATCAGAAATCAACCTGATAGGAAAGACTACGGATGAGGCACTTGCTCTCTTAGATAAATACTTGGACGACGCATATATCGCTCATCTTACATCTGTGCGCATTGTCCACGGAAAAGGCACCGGTGCACTGCGAAAGGCTGTGCATGGACTCCTTAAGAGGACAAAAACTATTGCGGAATACCATCTCGGTGAGTTTGGTGAGGGCGATGCCGGAGTAACCATCGCAACCTTTAAATAACGACAATGTACTTTTACGGAATATAAATAAATTTTAAGAAGGAGATTAGAAATGGCTGTTAAACAGAAAATACTGATAGTAGACGACGACAACAATATAGCAGAGCTTATATCTCTATATCTGACCAAGGAATGCTATGACACCAAAATCGTAAATGACGGTGAGCAGGCTCTTATCGCGTTCGAGCACTACAAGCCAAACATGCTTCTTTTGGACCTCATGCTTCCGGGCATAGATGGCTATCAGGTATGCCGTGAGATACGTGCAAAGTCCGATGTGCCGATTATCATGCTCTCCGCAAAGGGCGAGGTATTTGACAAGGTTTTAGGCCTGGAGCTTGGCGCCGACGACTATATACTCAAGCCCTTTGACTCAAAGGAGCTTGTGGCAAGAGTCAAGGCCGTGCTCAGACGCTTCCAGCCTGCAAAGCCGGAAGCCTATGCTTCCGTAGATATCAAGTGTGTGGAGTACCCGGGGCTTATTGTAAATCTGTCGAACTACTCTGTCACTTATGACGGACAGCAGATTGATATGCCGCCAAAGGAGCTTGAGCTATTATATTTTCTTGCCTCATCTCCAAATCAGGTGTTTACAAGGGAGCAGCTTCTAGACAACATATGGGGCTATGAATATGTCGGTGACACCCGCACTGTCGACGTGCATGTAAAGCGTCTCCGCGAGAAAATCAAGGACAAGCCAACCTGGCGTATCGCAACTGTCTGGGGTATCGGATACAAGTTTGAGGTAAAATAATAATGAAGCATACCATCTACTCTAAGCTGTTAATCAGCTACCTGATTTACGGTGTCATCGCTTTTTTCATTATATGCACCTTTACACAGCATCTCACCACAGACTATATTGAAAAGCAGGAGGCATCCAATCTCTACAGGGAGGCATCAATCATAGCAGGTGACTATGCCAGTGAATACTTTGGTTCATCCATGTCGCTTAGCGATTTCCAGAATCACATGAAAATCGTAGCCAACTATATGGATGCCGAGGTATGGGTGGTCAGCCCTGACGGTGAGCTGCTCATGGACTCAGATGATCCGTCAATAGGCATTGATATCCAAAATGACAGTTCTAAGCCTGTAGTGATAAATGGCTTTGATGTCACCGATTTTGGCAGCGACAACTATATGATTGGAAATTTTTACGGCTCCTTCAAGCATAGGATGCTGTCAGTATTTTCCCCGGTAAATGTCTCGTACCAGAATATCGGCTACATAGTCATTCACAAGACAATGAGCCATATCACGGCAGGTGTAAACGGTTTTATGAATATCTCCTTTTACACTGTAGCGCTCATTTTTGCAGTGGCATTTATTATGCTTGTCATGATGAGCCGCTCCATTTACCAGCCAATCACACGAATCACAAAGACCGCAAAGAAGTATGCAAAGGGCGATTTCACTGCCCAGATTGATGTACATTCCAATGACGAAATCGGCTATCTGGCAAACACACTCAACTACATGGCAACGGAGCTAGATACTCTTGAGGAGGATCAGCGCAAGTTTGTTTCCAACGTGTCACACGACTTTCGCTCCCCTCTTACCTCGATAAAGGGCTACGTGGAGGCTATGCTGGACGGAACAATCCCTGTTGAGATGCAGGATAAGTATTTAAATATCATACTTTTTGAGACGGAGAGGCTTAATAAGCTCACCAAGAGTCTTATTGATCTGAACCAGTTCGGTCATCACGGCATACACCTGGATATTGCTGATTTTGACATCAATACAATGATCCGCACGACAATCCTCACCTTCGAGGGTAAATGCAGTGAAAAGGGCTTAAGCTTTGACCTGCTGCTCACAGGAAAAGAGCTTTTCGTGCGCGGTGATATGGTCAAAATCCAGCAGATTCTTTACAACCTGATAGACAACGCTGTGAAGTTTTCAAATAATGATTCGAGTATCAAGATTGAGACGAGTATCAGAAATGAAAAGGTGTTTATATCAGTAAAGGATCACGGTATCGGTATACCAAAGGACAGCCTTTCAAAGATCTGGGAGCGCTTCTACAAGAGTGATTTATCCCGCGGAAAGGATAAGCGCGGTACGGGACTTGGCCTGTCTATAGTTAAAGAAATTGTGCAGGCACATGGTGAGAATATAAATGTGATAAGTACTGAGGGTGTGGGAACTGAGTTTATATTTACGCTGCCGCTCAGCAAAAAAGAAGGGTGAGCATAGCACACAGTATATTCCTCAGAAAAATGTGAAGTCAGCCGCGGTTCTTTATCCGGACAGGTTACGATTTTATTTATGTTTTCTTTCTTCTTTAATTTATGGAACTCCGCGGCAGTTCACATTTTTCTTCGGAACACACCGTGTACTCTCCGGCTAATTCAGGTTTACGAGCGAGGCGCTTTGCTACCTTGCATTCTGGCAGTGCCGGACTTATTTCACTGGCGTGAAATTTTGTCCGGCACTTTTTACTTTTTAAATTTAAAGCTCATTTCACTGATGCGAAATGAGCTTTATTTTATATCACATTTTTATGGTTCATATTTGCTGCCGGACGGGTCGGTTACTGTGTAGTCACCGCCGGATATGTCGGCTGTGGTTTCAAAGTCTGTGATGTCCTGATTTACGGTACCCTCGAACAGGTCATATGTGAAGGTGTAGCCCTGTGCCGATACTGCTTTGACATATATTTTGATATTGCTTGCGGCTGTGACAGGGATTAAGTCTTCGATTTTGACTGTGCCTTCGAGGCTATGGAGCTTACCGTCGTCCTCTTTTGAGGCATCAGAGGTATCATTTTCCGTGTTATCCTTTGAGCCATCTTTTTTGGCATCATCCTTCCGGCTTAAGGCGGATGTGATAGAATCTGTGTCTGCAGAGTCTGCACTATCCGTGCCGTTTTCTGCCAACAGCTGTCTGATATCGTATGTCTTTAGCTCTGTATCTGAGCTTGCAACTACGAGCTGCACACTGTTAAAGTCAAAGTAATCATTTCCCATGACTGCTACATCTACATCTGTGCCAAGCTTTATGCTGCCATTGTCAAAGGTTGGTTTATCGGCAAGTATGCCGGATGCTACATTTTTGAACACTGATGTCACACCTTCAAACTTATCGAGCACCTCTGTGCTTCTCTTATTTCCGTCAACAAACAGAAATGTCACATTGCCTGCATAGTCCTCCGACAGTGGAAGTGTGGCCTCGCCCGTATACTTGATTCCGTCTAGCTCGAGCGGTATCTCGTTTGTACCGAAAAATACACTGGTTTTTGTATCCTCTGTGTACTCCTTTGGCACCACCGAGACAGAGACTGTGTATGTCTTATCGGTAAAGTCTGCACTTTTTAAGGAAATATCCCAGTCTGTTATGAGGCTGGCCTCCTCCTCAAGAGTGGACTTGATATCATCCTGCATGGTCTGCACATCGGAAAGTATCACCGATGTGTTGTCTGAGGTGTATGACATCTGTGTCTCGAGCTTTTTTATCCTATTATTAAGCAATACTGCCCCCGCAATAAGTGCGGCGAGCAGTATTATGGTAATCGCATTGAAAATATTTTTTTTCAAATTCATATTATAGTGTTATTCCTCATCTTCCTCTGCAGCCACTGCTATTCCAAGCTCCTCAAGCTGCTTTGGATCTACAGTTCCGGGTGCCTCTGACATGAGGTCCGAAGCATCCTTTACCTTAGGGAATGCAATAACCTCCTTGATATTGTCTGTATGCAGCATATGCATGCAGATACGGTCAACACCGAAGGCAAGTCCTGCGTGTGGCGGTACGCCATATGAGAATGCATCAAGCAGGAATCCAAACTGCTCATGTGCACGCTCCTTTGTGAAGCCAAGCACCTCAAACATCTTCTCCTGGATGTCATCCTGATGGATACGCACTGAACCTCCACCGAGCTCTGTACCATTGAGTACGATATCATATGCCTTTGCACGAACTGCGCCCGGATCTGAGTCTATCTTGTCCCAATCCTCCTCCATAGGCATAGTGAATGGATGATGCATTGCCATAAATCTGTTTTCCTCATCAGACCACTCAAGGAGTGGGAACTCTGTTACCCAGAGGAAATTGTACTTGTTCTCATCAATCAGGCCAAGCTCAGCTCCGAGCATGAGACGAAGCGCTCCAAGTACATTCCATACTATTTTATTCTTGTCTGCTGCGAAAAGGAGTAAATCTCCCGGCTTTCCGTTCATCTTTGCAACAAGTGCATCAAGCTCAGCTTCTGTCATAAACTTGGCAAATGATGACTTGTATGTGCCATCCTCATTGATGCACAGATAAGCAAGTCCCTTTGCTCCACAGCCCTTTGCGTGCTCTACAAGCTTGTCAATCTTCTTACGAGGCATCTTTGCCTGTCCCTCTACATTGATACCGCGGACAGAGCCACCGTTTTCAAGAGCTCCTGTGAATACTCCAAAGCCACAGTCCTTTACCGCATCCGAAACATCGCAAAGCTCCATACCAAAGCGTGTATCAGGCTTGTCAGAACCAAATCTGTCCATAGCCTCCTGCCAAGGCATACGCTTAAACGGAATCTCAACATCCACATTTATGACCTCTTTAAAAAGGTGCTTTAACAGTCTCTCATTTACCTCGATTACATCATCGATATCTACGAATGAAAGCTCCATATCTGCCTGTGTAAACTCAGGCTGTCTGTCTGCACGCAGATCCTCATCACGGAAGCATCGTGCAATCTGGAAATATCTGTCATAGCCTGAAGCCATCAGAAGCTGCTTAAAGAGCTGTGGTGACTGTGGAAGCGCATAAAAATGTCCGTGGTGTATACGGCTTGGCACAAGATAGTCTCTGGCGCCCTCCGGTGTAGACTTGCAAAGGATTGGTGTCTCTATCTCCAAAAATCCCTCGTTTGCCATAAAGTCACGCATCACGCGAAGTACATTGCTTCTGAGCATGAGATTTCTCTGGATATCAGGACGGCGAAGATCCAGATAACGGTATTTAAGTCTGATGTCTTCGCTGGTCTTTGAATTCTCCTCAATATGGAATGGAGGTGTCTGTGCCTCTGAAAGCACTCTGATTGATGTAGCGATAACCTCGATATCACCTGTCTTTAAGTTCTCATTGACAGCAGCTGTTCTCTTCTGGACAATTCCCTCAACTGCGATGACGAACTCACTTCTTAAGGTGCCTGCCTTTTCAAAGCCCTCTGCACCTACATTTTCCTCACCGAATACTATCTGAAGTATTCCGCTTCTGTCTCTTAAATCTACGAAAATGAGACTTCCTAAATTTCTTCTCTTCTGTACCCAGCCCATCACGGTGACCTTCTCACCGATATTGGCATTTGATACCTCTGTACATCTATGGCTTCTATGTAAGCCCTGCATTGATTCTGCCATTTTATGCTCCTTATATTTCTACTATATATTTATTCTAATATCTGTCTGGTACCGCTGCTGCACAGCTAATCTGCTGCTTATCAGATTCCTATCTGTTAAAGAACTCAACAAACTCCTCGTAGCCCTCTTTCATAAGCTGCTCCTTCTGGAATTTCTTGTTCTTGTTCATGCGCACAACAAGCACCTGCTGTCCGTTTGCTCTTGCGTCTTTTGCCTGGTTCATAACATCAACAAGCTTGTCTGCCGGATATTTCTTCTCAACCAGATAAACCACCTTCTTTGGACTCTCAGGAATCTTGAAGCCGCTCTCCATGAGAAGCAGGATAATTCTCTCAAAACCGATTGAAAAACCACAGGCAGGTACATCATTTCCGGTGAACTTTCCAATCATCTTGTCATATCGTCCGCCACCGCCACAGGCTGCGCCAAGCTCAGGCATTGATATCTCAAAAATAGTTCCTGTGTAGTAGCTCATTCCACGAACAAGTGTAGGGTCAAATACGAGCTCAAACTTTGCTCCCTTTGTGGCATTGACAGCAGTAGCTATCTCTGTCATATTTGTAACCACTTCTTCGTCTAAATATTCACCGAGCTTTTCTGAAAGTATATTTACACCCTCAGTGACATCCCTTGTCTGCTCCAAAAGCTTGAACAAATCAAGATATTTGTCAATATTTTCCTGTGGATAGCCATCCTGTGCAAGCTCACTTGCAACGCCTTCCACTCCTATCTTGTCCATCTTATCGAGTGTGATAAATACGCTGTCGTAGTCCTCCTCAGCAAAACCACTGTAAGCAGCCATTGCCTTTAGGATTCTTCTCTCGTTGATTCTTATCTCAAAGTTCTCGAAGCCGAGTCTGCCGATTGTGGTAGTGGTTGCTGTAATCAGCTCTATCTCTGCCAGATTGCTTGGCTCTCCGAGTATATCTATATCACACTGTGTAAACTGTCTGTAGCGGCCTCTCTGAGGTCTGTCTGCTCTCCACACACTGCCCATCTGAAGTGCCTTAAACGGCGATGGCAGGTTGTTGGCATTGTTTGAATAATATCTTGAAAGTGGCACTGTAAGGTCATAGCGCATTCCAAAGTCTACTACATCCGACTCTTCCTTTGCTGTCTCCAGATTCAGCTTCTCGCCTCTCTTCATTACCTTGAAGATCAGCTTTTCATTTTCTCCGCCCTGCTTGCTTGTGAGATTTGCTATATTCTCCATGCATGGTGTCTCTATCGGTGTAAATCCGAAGCTTCTGTATGTATCCTTGATCACGCTTGTCACATAATCACGGATTTCCATCTCTGCAGGTAGTATATCCTTCATGCCGTTGACCGGCTTTTTGCTCAGTGCCATTTGGTTTCCTCCATCTATATTAAAATATTGAATTCATTAGCTATTCTATTATACTTTTCGGTTTTGCAATCGTCAAGGGTTTATGGTAATTATACGGACTGCAAAGATAACGAGCATCTGCTGTGAAAGGTTACAAATGCTAATGCACATCTGCTGTGAACGGTTGCAAATGCAAATGCACATCTACTGCGGCGGATTGCAGATGCCACACGGAGACAAACCCATGGATTTTGCTTCATCAAGCGTTACCTCTGTGTCACTCTTTTTCAAGGTCCGACAGCCCGCCCGGTGATATTTCTTACCTGTTGCAGTGATATGAACCATCGTCTCGCTGTTTGAGGAATCTGCAGCGCTATTTTCTGCTACTGAGCTGTCTGAGCCTGATGATGCACTTCCTGTGGTGCCATCCAGCCAGCTGTCACCATTCTCATAGTTTATTCCGACTCCGGGCTGCACATTATAGCAATAGACATTAAAAAGTATGCCGCCACCGTTATCCTCAACCGACTTTGCCTCTATGAGAACGCCGTTTGCAACAAGATTGCTGCCAGAGAACATAGGAGTCACCCTGTAGAGCACATGATTTCCTGTATTGTTTACATAATCCGCTACCAGATTCTCAAACGGAAGCATCCCCTCCACATTCAGATATCTCGTACCGGTAATAAGGTTCTTTGGATTGGCATTCTCACCGGCAAGCTGATAGCCAATAAGATGACAGCGATTGTATAAATACCTGTCCTTTATCACATCATACTTCACCGTATGCCAGCCTGATGGCTTTATCATGCCTATCTTGCCACGCTCCTCAGTCGGCATGATATCCTTGCAGATATTGGCATAAGCCACACCGCATCTGCCAAGTGAATCCAAATCACTGTAATTTTCAAAAGCAGTGGTAGTCATATCGCTGTCCGTAAAAAAAGGCTCATTATTGTTGACGGCCACGTATGCCTTGCCATCATATGCCGGAATCGCATCAAGGGAAACGTAGGAATTGTTGTTTACAAGATCCTCCTGCGGCCCATCCACTTTATCCTTACTGCCTAAAGCACCGGAAGAATCCTCCCCTGCCACTACAGCTCCTGCGGCATACCCGGTACCTTCAGTGCCGGATAAATCAGCGGAGGCACAGCCTGTAAAAATTGTAGCAATTGCAAGTAACTCACATAGTGCAATTGCAGCTGTTTTCCTTAACTTTAGCCATATGTTCATATAAAATCACGCTTTCTATCAATCGATTGATATTGGATTTTCCCTAATTACAATAAATTAAATGAATACTTAAATTACTAAACCTGATATACTTTTATTTCCTCGCTTCATTTATTATAGCAAACGTTTGTTTGTTTTTCAACCCTTGCTGTAAAGCTATACATTTCCGTGTGCACCACGACCGGGCAGAGCTTACGGCCCGAACTCAAAAAAGCCACCCCAGGCATATCAAACACCCGGTGTGGCTTTTAATTATGTATTATGAAATTATATGAATCACCTAATGTGAATCAACACTGCTATATTGCAGAACAAATCTACTCGCAAAGCTTAGAAAACTCATCCGCAACAAACTGAACCTTGGTTCCGATAATAACCTGAACAGAATTCTTGCCAGGCTTCATAACGCCTGCAACACCTGCAGATTTAATCTTCTTGTCATCAACCTGAGTGATATCCTTAACCTCAAGTCTAAGTCTTGTGATGCAATTGTCAATGCTTGCAATATTGTCTTTGCCACCGCAGCCCTCAAGAATAGTCTTTGCAACTGCTGTGTAGTCATTGTTAGAAAGAACTGCCTTCTTCTCTTCCTCAACATCATCGTCCTCTCTACCAGGGGTCTTAAGATTCCATTTCTTGATAGCGAAATAGAATACGATGTAGAATACGATAAAAGCTGCGATTCCAAGAGGAATGATGAGCCATGTCTTTGCTGCAGCCGGAAGTGAAGATGAGAATAATAAATCCATCGCGCCAGCTGAGAATGAGAAGCCTGCTCTAAATCCAAGAGCTACTGTAACCATTGTGAAAATACCATAAAGTAAAGCATAAATCACATAGAGACCAGGAGCAAGGAACATAAATGCAAACTCAAAAGGCTCTGTAACACCACAGATAAATGCACAGATAGCTGCAGAAGCAAGGATACCGATGGCAACCTTTTTCTTAGCAGGCTTTGCACACTTAACCATAGCAAGTGCTGCACCAGGAATACCAAACATCATACATGGGAAGAAACCTGACATGTACATTCCGAGGCTCCATGAAACATCCTTTGATGTCTCGCCTGCCCAGAAATGTTTGAGGTCTCCAAGTCCGATAGTATCGAACCAGAATACATTGTTTAATGCGTGGTGTAATCCTGTAGGGATTAACAGACGGTTCAGGAATGCATAGATACCTGCGCCGACTACATCAAAACCAACGATTGCTTTACCGATAGCTACAAGAGCACCGAAAAGTAATGGCCATACAAACAGTAATACTACAGATACAAGGATTGAAACAACACCTGCGACAATTGCTACGCAACGCTTGCCACTGAAGAATGACAGCCAGTCAGGAAGCTTTGTATCCTTAAATCTGTTGTAACACAAAGCACCAATAACACCGGCTAAGATACCGATAAATGGGTTTTCAATCTTGTCGAATGCAAGTGTCTTTGTAGCGCTGTCAGCGATAGATGGCATGATTGTTGTAACAAAGTCTGTAGACAGGAGTGTTGTCATCATCAGCCATGAAGCTAAAGCTGCAATACCGCCGGTACCGTCGTTCTTTTCCGACATACCGACACCAACGCCGATTACAAAAAGGATGGCCATGTTGTCAATCAAAGCGCCCCCTGCTTTAACTAAAAACAGACCTATTAAATTACGTACACCCTCGATGTCACCACCCTGCATGGTTGCAGGACATAAAAAATATCCAATACCCATGAGGATACCACAGATAGGAAGTACTGCTACGGGAAGCATTAAAGCTTTACCCAGTTTTTGAAGAAATTTCATAAATTTCCCCTCCTTTACATTATGTATACTAAACTGGAGATACTCCAATAAAGTTCGTTATTATTATATAATTATATTCAAATCTACGCGAGACTCAAAATCTCATCACCGGCGGATACATTTCCCTCTTTGAGCATCTTTATCTCACTATAATCAGCAGTGTTGCCAATTAAAACCGGAGTGATGACATTAAGATCTGCTGCCTTAATCTGCTTCAGGTCAGCCTCCATCAAAAGGTCACCCTTCTTCACCTGATCACCAACGGAAATATGTGATTTAAAAGGATCACCCTTTAGTGTCACTGTATCCAGACCAATGTGCAAAAGCAACTCGACTCCCTGAGTGGTCGTCATGGTAAAAGCATGCAGCGTATCAAATACAGCTGTCACCTCACCATCCGCCGGAGCGTAAAACCTGCCCTCAGAAGGAATCACGGCCACGCCGTCTCCCAATATCTTCTCAGAAAAAGTAGGATCCGGAACCTCTGTAATAGGAACCACTCTGCCGTTGCACGGAGAACAGATCACCTTTCCCTTTGACTTATTCTTAAAAAAACCTAACATGATATCTCCTTTCCGTCGATATACACACTCACAATATCCAAATCATCATTGAGAAGCACAAAATCTGCTCTCTTTCCTGCAGAAATGCTGCCTGCTTCATCATAGATGCCAATCTCCTTAGCCGGATTGGCTGTAGCACACATAATTGCCTCCTCAAGCGGAATACCTGCCTGCCTTACTGTGAAACGCATACAATCCATCAGATTGGTTGCCGAGCCAGCAATTGTCCCATCATGAAGTGTGGCAAGCGGACCTCTGACCGTCACTGCCTGTCCACCGAGTGTATACTCGCCATCCTCAAGCCCTGTGGCTCTCATGCTGTCACTTATTAAAATCATGCGCTTCGCACCAAACATGGCAAATGTTGCCCTGATAACCGACGGGTGAATATGCACACCGTCACAAATGAGCTCTGCATGACACTTTTCTGAATCTCTCACAGCCCCGATAACTCCCGGATTCCTGTGATGAAGCGGTGGCATCGCATTATACAAATGTGTGGCATGGCTTGCACCATGCTCAATAGCCTCTACCGCGGTGTCATAATCAGCCGCCGTATGTGCTATTGAAACCACAACACTTCCTCTTACCCTGTCTATAAAATCAATCGCGCCCGGCTCCTCCGGAGCAATATCTACAAGCTTTATCAAGCCATGGGCTGCATCCTGAAGCTCACAGAAATAATCATAATCACATCGCATGATATTCTCTGCCGCCTGTGCGCCCTTTTTAGAAGGACTGATAAAAGGTCCCTCCATATTGATACCTACAAGATGTGCACCACCATGATAAGTATAATCACCGGCATTTTTCATGACACTCAAAAGCTCATCCCTTTGAATGGTCATAGTAGCCGGACACACGCTCGTCACTCCGATAGAAGCCTCGTATGCTGTAATCACATCAAGTGCCTCTTTGGTGCCATCACACATATCAGCTCCCTTGCATCCATGAAAATGAATATCCACAAGACCCGGTATCATGATAAGACCTGATGCATCTATAATCTCCTGCGGTGCGCTGTCATTAGCCGCGTCCGTGTCAGCTGTTCTCTCCAAAACACTGTCAAAACGGCCATCCTTAACGACAACATCGCCTTGCATAAAGCTGCCATCCTCTGTAAATACCCTTGCATTTTTTATTATCATATATATGCACCTTCTAACTAAAAAACATCTACAAGCAACTCAGAGCAGCCTCATCCGCTACAAGCGTAACATCATTGTGCAGCTGTAATACAGAAGCCGGCACCTGTGGTGTAATCGGTCCAAAGAAAGCCTTGTGCACAATCTCTGCCTTATCCTCACCACTTGCAACAATAAGAATCTTCTTAGCCTGCATGATGGTCTTGATACCCATTGTATAAGCCTGCTTCGGAACATCATCAGCCGATGCAAAGAAGCGCTTATTGGCCTCAATAGTAGACTCTGTCAGATTCACACAGTGTACCTGCTTGTCAAAAGACTCGCCCGGCTCATTAAAACCGATATGGCCATTGTGTCCGATACCAAGAAGCTGTAAATCAACACCGCCAAGAGACTGAATCAGCTCTGTATAGCGCTTGCACTCCTTCTGAGAATCCGGCTCCATGCCGTTTGGCAGGTGAGTATTCTCAACCGGAATATTCACATGATCAAACAAATTCTGATGCATAAAATAATAGTAGCTCTGGTCATTCTCACGGCTTAATCCCTTGTACTCATCAAGGTTCACCGTCATAACCTCTGAGAAGTCCAAATCCCCCTTCTTGAACCACTCAACGAGCTGCTTATACAAGCCGATAGGTGTAGAGCCTGTAGCCAGTCCCAATACACAATTAGGCTTCATAATCACCTGTGCCGATACGATATTTGCAGCCTTTCTGCTCATATCTGCATAATCTTTCGCTTTGTATATTCTCATGAATCTCTCACTCCATTTCACATATTTTACTACGGACGTTCAGTACCATGGACGGTGCCACACTGAGCTCATCAATTCCCATCTGTACAAATCGTGTGGTCAGTGTCGTATCCGCTCCCAGTTCTCCGCAGATGCCGACCCATTTGCCATGCTTATGCGCTCCATCAACAGTCATCTGTATCATACGCAGGACTGCCTCATGATGTGGATTATAGAATCTGTCCAGTCTGTTGTTCTGCCTGTCGATAGCCAGAGTATACTGTGTCAGATCATTCGTGCCAATACTGAAGAAATCAACATGCTCCGCCAGCTCTTCACTCATCATGACAGCTGCAGGAGTCTCGATCATAATTCCCTGTTCCGGAATTGCGTAAGGAAGCTTTTCTTCCTCCAGCTCCTTAGCCACCTCAGCCACGATTTTCTGAATATCCAGCACTTCCTCCACGGAAATGATCATCGGATACATAATGGCCAGTGTTCCGTATTTTGCCGCCCTGAGAAGTGCTCTCAGCTGGGTCTTGAAGATCTCCGGCTGCTCCAGACAGATCCGGATCGCGCGGTATCCCATGGCAGGATTATCTTCCTTGCCCAGTCCGAGGTAATCTACATTTTTGTCCGCACCGATATCAAGGGTACGGATGATGACCTTTTTCCCTGCCATCATCTGCAGCACCTGACGGTAAGCATTGAACTGTTCTGTCTCATCCGGAAGAGAATCCCTTCCGAGATATAAGAATTCACTGCGGAACAGGCCGATACCCTCCGCATCATTCTCCAGTACATATGCCACATCCGATACGCTGCCGATATTGGCATATACATTGACCTTGCGTCCGCTCTTTGTCACGGATTCCCGTCCCTTGTAATCTGCCAGCAGGCTTCTCTGTCTCTGCTCTGTCTGCTGTGCCGCTTCTGCCTGCCGGAGCTGCTCTTCCTCCGGATCCAGGTGAAATACCGCTTCCCTGCCGTCCACAATAGCGCGGGTCCCGTTATGGATTTTCTCCAGTTCCAATGGTACCCCTATCAGTGCCGGAATATTCATCATACGTGCCAGGATCGCAGTATGGGAATTCGTCGAACCATGTACTGTGACAAAGGCCAGGATCTTACTCTTATCCATCTGTACCGTCTCACTGGGTGTCAGATCATCTGCCACAATGATCGACGGCTCCATGGTACTCCAGTCAATCTGCTCCTCTCCGGACAGATTGCGGACGAGCCGGTTGGAGATATCCCTGACATCCGCAGAGCGGGCCTGCATATATTCATCATCCATGTTAGCGAACATCTCTGCAAAATTATCACCGGTCACTGCCACCGCATACTCTGCATTCACTTCTTCGTTCTGAATCATGCTGTGAATAGCATCCTGATAATCGTCATCCTCGAGCATCATCTGATGCACCTCGAAAATGGCTGCATTGACTTCTCCGACCTCCTGCAAAGCCTTCTCGTATAACTGCCCCAACTGCGTCATCGTACGTTCCTTAGCCGCATCCAGCCGTTTCAGTTCTTCCGCTGTGTTGTCGATATGGATCCTCTTAACGAGACTGTCCTTTTTCTTCAGAACACTGACAGGTCCGATCGCTGTTCCCTTATATACGGATTTTCCAATATATTTTTCCATTTTCTACCTTCCAAACTCCGTTGCGCAGGTCTTCTCCTAGAGGTTCTCGCGGAAAAACTTCTGAAGCTCTGCTGCGGCGGTATCTTCATCCGCTCCTTCTACCGTAACTTCCACGTTGTCTCCGTGCTTCACGCCCATTCCCATGATCGCCATCAGCTTGCTTGCTGCAGCTGATTTCCCCTTACAGGAAAGTGTCACTGTACTCTGATACTTTTTCGCTTCCTTGGCGAGCAGTCCCGCAGGACGTGCATGCAGACCGATCTCATCCTTAATAACATAGCTGAACTGTTTCATCGACAACATTCCTCTCTATTTTATATTTCTTGCTTTAATTATGTAGCATTTTGTACATACTTTTCGTTCGTCCGGATGATTATATATACATATTACCTATTTATTTATCGTTTGTCTACATCACTTTTGATATTTTATATATTTTTGAACATTATCGTAAAATTTTGTAAACTTTAATAAAAAATAAGTAACTATTCAGAACCCATTTACAAAATCGCCTCTACGAGGCTTCCTTTTTGCTCATGAGGTGACTTCGCCATATAAAACTGCTTATCTGCCTGAATGCAAGCATCCGCAGAATACAGTTTTGCATGGCTCTGAATAGTTACAAAAATAAATAAAATGCTACAGCCAGTAAGAATTCCATTCTTTATGTAATCTGGTCAAAGCTTCCATGTAATAATAATCTCCCCAGCTGACGCACTCGTCTACTCCCCAGTTGGGACATGTATTGTATGGTGAACTCTTACAGTAGGTGCCATGTAACAGAATACCATTGGATTCTTCTCTATTCCTTACCAGACACTGATCCGAAAGTGCCTTGATCAGACGTTTCGCCATGCCTCTGTAATATTGTGCTTTTTCTTCCGACAGATATTTTGCCATTTCCAGCATACCGCATGCTACTACAGCAGCACAGGATGAGTCACGGGGTTCATCACTTCCATCGTCAAAATCAAAATCCCAGTATGGAACAAGATTTTGGGGAAGATGTGTCAGGAAGAAATCTGTAAGCTGTTCAAAAATCTCAAGATATTCCGGTTGCTTCAAGCCCGCATAGCTAAGTGCAGCACCATAGATTCCCCATGCCTGCCCACGTCCCCATGCAGAGCCATCCCGGTATCCCTGATGTGTAACACCTTTTTTGGGAAGACCTGTTTTAGGATCAAAGAAAAAGGTATGATACGTGGAATGATCCGGTCTGATAACATATTTCATGGCCGTCTTTACATGACGTTCTCCAATATCTCTGAACTTAGCATCACCGGTAACCTCAGTGGCCCAGTATAACAGCGGAACATTGATCAGACAGTCAATAATCAGACGATAATTGTCCTCTGCTCCCAATTCTCCCCATGCCTGAATAAACTGTCCCTTCTCCTGAAACCGGGTAATCAGATTTTCTGCTGCCAGCACTGCAGCTCTTTTAGCATCTTCATTGCCTGTTAATTTGTAAGCTGCCACGCAGGAGGGTGAATACAAAAAGCCCATATCATGATGAGCAACCTCAACTTTATCAATAATTCTGTCTAAAAAACTCCGTACCTGGACTTCACCGGCCTCTTTCAGTCTTTCATCTCTTGTTTTTTCATAAGCAAGCCAGATTTCTCCTGTCCAGAAGCCAGTTGTCCAGCTGATATTCGGTACCGCTTCATAGAAACCATTTTCACTATTGGAATGCTGGAACTTCTCTGTAAAAACATCCAGATTTCCAATCACAATGTCGGATGCTTTCTGTAACAGTTCCTCTACTTCCGTATCTGTAGCCTCCGGGTACGTTAAAAGCTTTTCTATTGTCTGCATAGAATTTCCTCTCCATCTTTCCTTTTTATATATTCACAACAAATCTGACATTTTCCCTTTCCTTCTCTGACAGAGACAGGAAATGTCAGCAGCCAGACATCTTCATCTTTTCCTCTATGATTTCTGAAAATCTCTTTTTTCATCTGCACCGATGCACATTCTTCTGTGATTTTGATTGCAAGATCCCCTTTTTGTCCCCTCAGCAGGATCTGACTCTCCTGTATTAGCGGTTCTATCTGTGTCACAAGCCGTTCCTCAAATAACACTTTATCCGCATTACAAATACAGTCTGTAATCTTTACAATGCTGTCTGTTGCATAGCTTTCCACGATACGCTTCAGCTTCCAGTCTGCACCGGGTTCATACGCACCTGCAAAGGATAATTCCACACATCCTTCACAATCACTTCTGAAGTATTCACTGTGAAATCCGCTTCCTGCAGATTGCTCACAGCCATTGATGATCGGAACGTTATGTCCATAAGATCTGTTACACAAAATATCATATCTGGTATCCGGCTGAAAATACTCTTTTGTATATTCCCCACACCCCAGGTCTGTCAGAAATACTTCTCCTTCTACTGTCAGTAAAAAGCTTCCTATATCATTATGATTGTGCGGTTCATCGTTATTTCCACCTTTGAATGCAATACCGGTTCTGCCTTTTTTCCATACTGCCCATTGTGCCTGTGGAAGCAAGGTAAACCATTCCTCACCTTCTTCTCTTTTCTCATCCTCTGCTTCCAGATATTCCTGTACCCAGATATCATCCTGCAGATTTCCCATGAATCGATAACAATGATCCATCTCAAATTCCATTGCAGCACTTATATCCGGAATTACTACACCTTCTATGTTACGTGCCAGATAACAGGTGAGCCCCAGCCGGTAATGATCCTCGCTTTGTCCATCGGAAAAGCTCACAGTATTGCCCCCCGGCAGATAACATTTATGTTGGAATCTGGCAATATTTCTGACTTTCTCAGAATCCATCAGATCGATTCCACCATCGGTATCTTCTTTTAATTGTCTTGCAAAACCGACAAAATAGGTCATGCCATATGTGAAATAACTCATACCCTCCGGGCAGGTTCCATCATCATGCATCCCCTCAATATAGGCCGGCAGCGTATTACATACACGCTCAATGATTGCTTTTTTCTGTTCTGCCTTATCATTTAACAAAAACAGTGCAGCACTTCCCACACAGGAAGCACAGACCGCAACCCAGTTATTATAAAAATGTTCCCATCTCCATCCCCCCGCCGGTACTTCCATATAAGAATCCAGCAGACGGTATTTGACCATATCCTTTACCCTCTGTACAACCTCAGGCTTTAAATAATTCTTGTTTAAATGAATAATATTGGCCAGAGTCTGTCCCGTCTCAGCTGCAAACAGATCCACCTCTCTCTGCCACTGCATTTTTTTAAGATCAACATGTGCCGGAAGCGCCCAAGTTTCCTCTCCGCATACTTCAAGCAAGACTTCTTCTAATTTTTCAATATCTTCTGGTCGTTTATACCAATATACCAATAAACCAAAAACAACTAAAAATTCTCTTCTTTTAAAATATTCATTTTCATAGATCAGACGATTTCCGGTTTTTTCATACAGCAAAAACATCTCTTCTGTCAAAACAGGTAATTCCTTATAACGCAAGGAATTACCTGTCTCTTCAATATGTTTTCTAAATGCTGCATGATGTTCTCTGATCTGCTGCAATTTAGTTTCCATCATATTCTTATATTACTCCTTAACTGCTCCTACCATTACACCCTTTGTAAAGTATTTCTGTAGGAATGGATATACGCATAAAATAGGCACGGTCGCAACAATAATCGTAGCATAACGGATTGTCGCACCGATTGCTTCTACATCACCTGCCGATATGCCACCCGTCATGGATGTGGTATCGTTTGACATAATGATCTCTCTTAACACAACTTGTAACGGATACATGGTTCTGTCCGTCAGAATGGTAGAACCCCAGAACCAGCCATTCCATGTTCCTACACCATAGTATAAAGCCATGACTGCCAGAATAGATTTTGATAAGGGGAGTATTATTTTAAATAAAATGGTGAAATGACCGGCGCCATCAATTCTAGCAGCTTCACTTAAGGATTCCGGAATACTTTCAAACGAGGTTCTCAATATTATCATATTATAGGTACTTATCGCAAAAGGGATCACTAATCCCAAATGCGTTTCCAGTAACCGCAGATCCTGCAATGTCTGATAAAAGGGGATCATTCCACCATTGATAAACATTGTTATGGTGATCAAGATCATTAATGGTCTCTTAAACATAACATTGGATCTGGAAAAAAAGTATGCACCAATAGCAGTCATGGTCAGCTGTACCACCATGCTCATCGCAAGAATTTTAAGTGTATTCAGATATCCCTGCATAATCATAGGATTCTGGAATACCTTTTTGTATGCTCCAAGACTGAATCCAAGAGGCTTTAACAGTCCGCCTGTATGCTGCATTAATAAATTACCATCACTGACAGATGCCACTAACACATACCAGACCGGATATAAACAAACCAACGATAATAAAGCAAGAATAATAATATTGACTACATCAAATGCTCTGGAGCCAAATGACTCTTTTATTTGTCTTCTTTGAATTTCCGCCATTTTGTCCTCCTTACCACAAGCTTGTTTCTGTCAGTTTCTTACTGATCTTATTCGTTATCAGTAATAATATCACATTGATCAACGAGTTAAATAGACCAATCGCTGCTGAGTATCCCCAATCACGGTCTAACAGACCCACTCTGTACACATAGGAGGAAATAACATCCGCAGTCTCATAGGTTGCTTCATTATATAAAAGAATTGTCTTTTCATAATTAGAACCCAGTACTTGTCCCAGTCTCATAATAAGCATCGTTACAATCGTGGGCATGATCGCAGGAATGGTCACATTCACCAGCTTTTTCCAACGTCCTGCGCCATCAATTGCTGCCGCCTCATAAAGGTCTTCTGACACTCCTGCCAATGCAGACAAATATATGATAGAGCCCCATCCGATCCCCTGCCAGATATCAGATACGATATAAATGGTGCGATACAGGTTAGGATTCTGGATTAAAGATTGTCTCTCTCCACCAAAAAATACCACTATGTCAGTAATAAGACCGGTACTCATTGTAAAATCCTTGATAATACCGGTAACTACCACCAGGGAAATAAAATGCGGCAGATACGTAACGGTCTGTACCACTTTCTTATATCCCTGGCTCTTTACTTCATTTATCAGAAGTGCAAGAATAATAGGTGCCGGGAAACAAATAACGATACCATAAACGCTAAGGATCAAAGTGTTTCTAATCACCTGCCAGCAATACGGACTGCGAAAGAACCTGATAAAGTTATCAAAACCAACCCATTTACTGCCAGCAAAGCCAAGTCTCGGGCTATAATCCATAAACGCCATAATTGTGCCATACATGGGCTTATAGTGAAATAAAATGTAAAAAAGAAGTACCGGAATCACCATGATATATAATGAGCGGTTACGAATCCAATCACGTCTGATTCTGGCTCCAAGTCTCTCTGCATTTGGAATATTTTTTTTCATGAAATAGATACCTCCCATTTCGAGATAATGCCGCAAACTCATAGTGAAGCTTCCGGTACGTGTTCACAAATTATCTATTCTTGTATCTTTCCAAAGATGCTTCTTTAAGCTCAAGAACTCTTGCGAGCCCCATCTTTTCAATGGCTGCCACATAATCATCCCACTCATCGAAGCTACGGTCACCATAGATAAATTTAATGGTTTCCTGATCTCTATATGTAGTTATTTCTGCCATATAAGATGCAATTTCTTTGGCTTCATCCGGTGTCGCTGTAACAGGCGGAATCACATATTCGCCCATATTGGTATCAGACCAGATCGCAATAGCATCCTTTTGCTCCTGTGTTGTATAATACTGTTCCGCATACTCCTCAGCCTGTACAAACGGTCCGTTGTAGCATGCACGTGCATAGCCCGCAATGGCCTGTGTTGCTGAGAGACCATCAGGATTGTTTAACACTAAATCTGTATATACCGGTTGTCCATCTACTACGGTATAGCTTTCACCTTCTGTACCAAAATTGTATAATGTTGCCCCTGCTTCACTATAAGCATAGTCTAATAATCTGGCAACAACCTCTACCTCCTTACAGGATGTAGTAATCGCAGCAGATCCCACACCGATATAATTGTTGTCTCTCTGACCCATCTCCGGTTTTTCACCCTGCTTCAATGTCGGATAGGGTGCCGGAACCAGCACATAATCCTGGTTCGTTGCCTGTCCGGCTTTGGTCCAGTTGCCTAAACCAGAACCACAATATGCAAAAGAAGCACCTGCGGTACCATTCGTAATTTTAGCTGCAACCTGATCACCTGTTAATGCCAGAAGGTCGAGATCGACCAATCCTTCTTTCATCCATTTATTCATTGTCATCAGATATTCCTTATAGCCATCCTGTACAGCTCCATAGGTCACTTTTCCCTCTGCATTCAGATAGAATTCCCTGGAAGCTCCATAAGCATATGCAAATGGATTGTTATTGGTTAAGCCGGCTAAAGACCACTGATAAGCAAAGGGAGCTGTTGCACCCTTTTTCTCTTTAAAAGCTGTCAGGACTGTTTCCCACTCATCCATTGTAGTAGGAACCTCCAATTCCAGTTCCTCTAACCAGTCACCTCTAAGCATAAGTCCCATGTTGGTCAGTAATCTGTCTCCTCCACGGATAAACGGAAAGCAATAATAGGTACCATCATCTGTTTTAACCATTTTATCAATCTCAGGATTAGCTTCCAGATATGCCTTAAGGTTTGGACAATACTTATCAATAACATCATTTAACGGAATAATAACCGCATCCTTGATGGCCTTTTCCGGTCCACCGGGATAACCCAGCCAGTTATATTCAATAATATCCGGCAGATCTGTTTTTCCCAACAACAGATTAAATGCCTCTGCCGTCTGTCCTACTGCAGGATGCTGGAATTCAATTTTCACACCACTTTCTTCTTGTAATTTCTTACCAAATTCAGTATCTCCCATATTATTGAAGTTTGCTGCCACGTTACCATTCAGCTCTGACCAGTAAGTAACCGTCACGTCTGTATCAAGCGGATAAGAAGCTGCTTCTGCCGCTGTGCTTTGTGTAGCAGCACCCCCTGTAGCAGTCACTTCTGTTGCCGCACCTGTTTCATTACCTTTCCCACCACATGCTGTAAGACCTGAAACTGACATAGCCGCAGCTAACATCAATGTTCCTAGTCTTTTCAGTTCCTTTTTCATTTTGCTTTTCTCCTTTCGTGTTACCTTACTTAAAACATTTTATTATAAATGCACAGCAATGCTGTACTGTTTATAATCACCATTTTTCTAATATTACATATTTGTATGTTCATAAAAAATCAGATTACTTTGGCAGACCACATCTAAAGTAATGTTTAATTTTTGTTCCGGCTTGATATGTTTTACTACTGTATCCACTAGGGCGCCTAATCCCATGTAGCCCTTTCTGTATCCCCCCTGATCGATCACCAGCGTCAATTCCCCCTTGCGAATGCTTTCTGCGGTATAGCAATTTAAATCTGTTCCGATTCTGACAAAGTTACATTTTTCTTTATTTTCCCGGAACACCTCTGCAGCCACACGGGTATCACCGCTTGTCTGGGCATAATAAAGCTTGACATCTGTATGTTCCTGAAGTGCCTTTTTAATGTTTTCACGAACCGGCCCATCCAGTTCTTCTTTCGTGGAATAACCGTCTATCAAGACTATTTTCAACCCCGGTTTATGTTTTCTTAAATAGTCTTGAAAAGCCTGCAGTTTCTCCCTGTGAATCGTAGAATCCTCACGTCCTCTGCTGACCAATACAGTTCCTTCTTCCGGGGTCATAAGAGCCGTCAACTCGGCTGCCAGCTCTCCAATTTCTTTTTGATAGGCAGGAATACAATAAATTCCGGCAGGTTCCACCATATCATCATCAATCATAAAGGTAGGGATTTTCATCGTAATTAACCGCTGCAGTTCCATCATTATTTCAGTGGTTCTGGAATAACTGCTGGAATAAGAAAATGCCAGTACTCCTGCATACTCACCAGCTCCTTTATCTGCAATCGTCTTCAAAATATCCCGTTCATCCCATTCATCCTTACAGGCAAAAACCTCAACATCTACATTCAGAGGTCTCGCTTCTTCTGCCTGTTTTCGGATGCCTTTCCAGATATTATCAAAATATCTGTCCTCTTCTAATGGCAATATCACTGCAATTTTTTGTAACTTACGTTTAATGCAGGATGCTGCATAATTGATCTCATACCCCATCTCCCGGGCTGTTTGAAGGATCTTATCCCGCAGTTCATCCGTCATGCCTTCCTTTCCTGCCAATGCACGATGCACAGTTGTAGATGAAATACCCAATTTAGCAGAAATATCTTTAATCGTTACCCGTTCTTTCGTATGATATTCTATTTCTCCCTGCATGTTTTTACCTCCTACTGAAATATGCGGTCATAACAGAAGCAACCATCCCTCTTGATATTTGAATCCATAAGGCAACTGTATCTTTTTTAGTTTATCGTTTACGTAAACGTTAAACTATTTAAATGATATAGTTTCACACCGCACTTGTCAATACAGTAAAATAGCCTAATATGCTTCCCTAATATTGTTACTATTTGACAAATATCCATGGTATGATTCCATTATGAACTCTGCTCTCAGACGTAAGCTAAACGGAACAATATTATTCTTTCATCCTTAGTTTTTCCCACAATGTAAAAGTATATAATTTAAGGGCACATCAGATTAGCTGATGTGCCTGACAGTTCTGACATTATTTAATGTTTATTCCATATAAGCACCCTTCATGGAGCTTACGGCATGCTGTGCGTACAGCTTTAACAGTCCATGCTGATATTTACTCTCAAAGCCCTTCCAGCCGGCTTTCCGTTCTGCCAGGACCGCATCTATTTCCTCCGGAGTCTTCCGCTCGCCCCGGATACCTACAATGGCGATCTTTCTGTTCTCCACATCCAGTTCGATCAGATCTCCTTCTTCCACGAATGCAATGGGACCGCCTGCTGCCGCCTCCGGCGACACATGTCCGATGACCGGTCCTCTGGATGCTCCGGAGAATCTTCCATCTGTGATCAGCGCCACGCTGGAGGCCAGCTTCGGATCTGCGCAGATAGCCTCTCCGGTATAGAACATCTCGGGCATTCCGCTGCCTCTGGGACCCTCATAGCGGATGAATATTGCATCTCCCGGCTTCACTTCTCCGTGCAGCACTGCACTGATGCATGCTTCCTCACTGTCATAGGGCTTTGCCTTCAGCACTGCCTTGAACATATTTTTAGGGCATGCCGTATGCTTGATCACACAGCCCTCCGGTGCCAGATTACCCTTCAGGATAGCGATACTGCCCTCCGTACCCTTGGCGTGTTCGAAGGAATGGATAATATCCTCTCTGTCGATAGTTCTTCTGAATAATTTCGACTTTTCGCGAAGCAGTTCATCACAATGCTCGTAGAAGCCGTTCTTTTTCAGCTCCTCCAGGTTCTCACCCAATGTCCTGCCCGTCACTGTCATGACATCCAGATGCAGCATGCTCTTGATCTCTTCCATGACGCGGGGAACACCACCGGCATAGTAAAAATACTGTGCGGGCCAGTCTCCGGAAGGACGGATATTCAACAGGTAATGGGCGCCCCTGTGCAGGCGGTCAAAGGTATCTGCATCAATCTCAAAACCGAATTCATGGGCAATGGCAGGGATGTGCATGGTGGCATTGGTAGAGCCGGAAATGGCTGCATGCACCATGATCGCATTCTCAAAGCTTTCCTTCGTTACGATATCAGAGGCTTTGATCCCTTTTGCGATCAGCTCCATCAGCTGTTTTCCCGCATCGTAGGCTGCCTGACGTAATTCCGGTGCCGTGGAGGGCATCAGTGCGGTGCCCGGAAGCATCAGTCCCAAAGCCTCCGCCATGATCTGCATGGTGGACGCCGTGCCCATAAAGGAGCACGCTCCGCAGCTGGGGCAGGCATGCTGCTTATAATAATCCAGCTGTTCATTGGGAATGACTCCCGTCTTCTCCCAGGCATCGAATTTACCGATCTGTTCCAGGGTTAGGAGCTCATTGATCCTGCAGGCAGGATCGTCCACCACATATTTCTTCGGCAGCTCATGTGCCTCCATAACCCCTCCGGTCACAACGATCGCACTCATATCCTTCAGGCGTCCGATGCTCATCAGCATGGCCGGCATGGATTTATCACAGCTGGCTATGAATACGCCTCCATCGAATACTGTGGCGTTGGCCTGTGCCTCCACCAGATTCGTAATGGCATCGCGGTGTGCCAGGGAGTAATTGATCCCATCGTGGCCCTGGGCGATACCGTCACACATATCAGTAGCAAAATATCTGGCTGCCTTGCCGCCATTTTCATCCACAGCCTTTACCGCTTCTTCCACGAATATATTCAGATGGGCGGAGCCAGGATGACTGTCTCCGTAGGAGCTTTCCACCATGACCTGCGGCTTGGACAGATCACTTACCTTCCAGCCCATTCCCATACGCAGCGGATCCATCTCCGGTGCCAGTTTTCTCACTTCTTCACTTCTAAGCATAATCGTCTCTCCTTTTCTTTAAGACACTGCAAACCATACGATAGTAGCTCCGATCACTCCCACGATACCCACAATGGTCTCCATGGCAGTCCATGTCTTGAGATTAGTCTTCTCATCCACCTCAAACAGAGATTTGGACAGCCAGAAGCCGGAATCGTTCACATGACTGAAGGCCGTGCCTCCTGCCGCAATGGCAATGGTGATCGTGGCAAGCTGTAACTGTGAGAAGCCGGATACCATAGGCATGGAAGCAATGATCCCCGCTGCCATGGTCATGGACACTGTGGCCGATCCCACAGAGATTCTGACAACTGCTGCCACCAGGAACGCTACCAGTACCATCGGCAGAGGCAGGCTGCCTACGAAATTACCGAACAATTCTCCGATCCCGGAGCTCTGCAAGATAAATCTCAGCATTCCGCCGCCGGCGATCAGCAGGATGATATTACCGCAGGAGTGCAGGGAATTCGTCATAATGTTCGTGATCTCTTTTATGCTGAAGCCACCGGGCAGTCCCAAAAACAGCATGGCACAGATCGTTGACAGTAAAAGCGCGATGACCGGAGTACCCAGGAATTCCAGAACCGGCTGTGCCGGCTTCATGAACGGGATCACGGAGGACAATGTATTCAGGATGATCAAAAACAGCGGAAGCAGGATGATACATACGATCAGCCAGAAAATCGGTTTTTTACCGGTATTTTTCTGCTCTGCTTCTTTTTCATTTTCCAGATAGGAAGACGGTACCGGGCAATGGATTTTTTTACCGATAAATCCGGCAAACACCGGTCCTGCCAGGATCATCGCCGGAATACCGATGACGATGCCCAGCATGATGACATAGCTGAGCTCTACTCCCAGCATTTCCGCTACCAGTACCGGTCCCGGTGTGGGAGGCACAAAAGCATGTCCGATCGCCAGACCTGCCAGCAGGGGAATGGAATAATTAAATACGGATTTATTCGTCTTGCGGGCAATTCCGAATGCCACGGGGATCAGGATCAGCAGACCGGATTCGAAGAATACCGGCATTCCCACGATCAGTCCCGTAATACCTAATGCCCAGGGCGCTTTCTTCTCTCCAAACACCTTGAGCAGCGTATCCGCAATGACCTCCACGCCACCGGATACCTGCAGGATCGCTCCGAACATGGAGCCCAGGCCGATCAGTATGGCAATGGTCTGCAGGGTATTGCCGACACCCTCAGCCAGAGTGTCCGTGATCATGGAAAAGGGCATTCCGGACACCAGGCCTATGATCAGTGCGGAAGACATGATCGCGATGAACGGCTGGATCTTAAGCTTAATGATTAAAAAAAGTAATACTGCGAAGCCTAACAGTGCTCCAATAATCAATCTTTCCGGCGAAGCAACAAACTCTGTCATTTTCATACCTCCTATTTTTCTGTAACCGTTTGTTCTCTCTATACGTCTGACATCTTTCTTTGTATCTTAAGTATAAATGTCTTTGCTGCCTTCTTCAAGTTGTTTCAAATCTACATGTTTTTTCCACATATCGCATAAAAAAACCAGCCCGATAGTGTTACCCAGGCTGGTTTTTCGTATATATTTATCAATGCTTGTCATTTTATGGTGTTAACTTGTCTGATGACTTTTCTCTTTGTTCGATCAGTTCCAGGAGCTTCTGACGGTTGTAGGTCAGATGCATGATCATGGCGCACTTTGCCCCCATACTGTCTCCGCGGAGGATGGCATCGGTGATGGCTCTGTGAGTCTCTATGGTCTCCTTCATGAGCTGTCTGTTGGTCAGATTGGCAAAAGTCGTCACCGCAGTGTATATAATGGGAACAAGTACCTCAAACACGCGATTGCCGCTGCATTTTGCAATAGCCTCATGAAATTCCATATCCTTGGGAATGTGATTCTTCCCTTCCAGATAGATCCGCTCGGTCTCATCACACAGCTCTTTGATATGCTGCTTCTCCTCTTCCGTGGCATTCCTGCTTGCCACAGCGGCAACCTCCGGCTCCAGCAGGATCCTGACCTCGAACAGTTCCATTGCCAGACGATACTTATCCTCGAACTGCGCAAGCCCCAGGGGATCCTCTGCCACCATCTCTGCGCTTCTGACATAGGTGCCGGAGCCTCTCTTCACCTCCAGGACGCCCTTAGTCACCAGGCTCTTCACAGCCTCACGGATCGTACTTCGCCCCACACCGAACAGCTCCGCCAGCTTATACTCACTGGGCAGCTTTTCTCCAATGGCTATGTTCTCCTGCTTCATATACATCATCAGCTGGTCTTCGATCTGCGGAACCAGCAGTTCGTGATTTACCTTCTCATATTGATATGCCATATCTGCTCCATTTTCTATTCGACCGCTACTTCCACGTTTTTCCCACTGAAGGCCACTCCATACTTATAGATTGTCTGAATCCCGGCATTCTTCATCTCCGTATCATATTTTTTATCCGTAATCTGCTTCAATGCGGCTTCAGACATATTTTTCAATTCTTCATCACTACAGTTTTTTCCGGCTTTCAGTTCAATCAATATACCTGGCATCAGCTTGCGGATAGGTTTTAACTGAATATCATACCGGCCATCACCGGACTCCCTGTTAGAAGTCACAAAAGTTCCACTCATCAATGCGCACAGTCCCAGCATAAACCCATGATAAAAATTCTCTCCAGCGGTATCAAAAAAACTTACTGACTGCGTCAGTAACATTTGGAGCTGCGATTTCAGCCGTTTATGATCACCCGAAAATGCAGCCTCCTGAATCGAAATGGCTGTGGCCTGTGGAATTATATTTTCCATCCGCTGCAGAATCTCTTTGTTATATACCAGAGAAATCTCACGGTTTGGCAGCGCAACCTCACATAGGAAATCCCCATTGAAAGAAAGGGTTGTATTCAACACTTTTAAATATCCAGTCATAAGCAGAAAGCTATAAATAGTCGATGGATTGCTTTTGATCTGTGGATAGATCACATCCGTATCAATAAATGTGGTAAACGTTTCACCATTGACCAAAGAAGTGAGGCGGTCATATATCTCATTGTCTGCCACTGCAAGTACTTCACCAATGACATCATTGCTTCCCGTAGATACCCAGAAGGGTCTCGGTTCACATTTGTTGCTGAAATAACTGACCACCGACCAGGGATTGAAAATTTCTGTCTTTCCAAAGAGATAGCCATCATACCACTGACATATTTCGTCGTATTTATCTGCAGCGCCATAATATGCTGCCATCTCCCGGACCTCGTCTGCTGTAAATCCGAAGTAAGCGCTGTATTTGTTGTCCAGCACAGAATTAATAGACAGGTTGTTCATTCCACTAAAAATACTCTCTTTGGCTACCCGTAAAATGCCGGTGAGAAACCCAAATGACAGATGACTGTTGTCCTTAAAACCTCCGGAAAAAAGATTCCGCATAAACCGGATAATCTTATCGTAATAGTCCTCACTGTGCCCTTGTTGAATGGGAGTATCATACTCATCAATGATGATAACCGGCGCAACATCATAATGGCTGTGAAGCATTGCAGACAGATCAAGGAGTGCCGAAGATAATTCCACCTCTGTTGCACTGCCGTTGGCCAGCCTTTCATAGACTTTTCTGCTGTATCCGTCACATTTTTCACTGCTCTGTAACTCTTTATGCCGCTGTGCCTCTTTTGCAAAAATGTCACGAAGTGCCGCAAAGGTCTCTTCCCATGTGTCAAACTTCACGTCCTTGAAAGTCAGAAAGATAACCGGATATCTGCCCTGGTAGTCTCTATACTTTTGTCCACAGGACCATATTTTTTTATCCCGGAAATACACAGAAGTATCTTTATCACTTCTTTCAAAATAAGTGCGCAGCATATCCATATTAAGTGTCTTGCCAAAACGCCGGGGGCGGGTAAAAAGTGTTACCATGGGGCGTTCATCAATAAAGTCTTTTATCATCATCGTCTTGTCGATGTAATAGTACTCTGAAACTGCAAGGCAATAGTTAGACACACCTATAGGCAGCGGAAGTTTCTGTTCACACTCCCGTGTTTGTCCTGGATTCATTTCAGCCATAATGCGATACCTCCACGTATCATTTTACAAATATAGCTTACCTATTTTACAGGACTTTGTCAATTAAGGAACGAAGCAACCAGTATCTCAAGAGATTCCATCTGATGCCTGTGTCATCTTCCTGTACTCATACCGAGGAAGAAAATCATCCCTGCCGTAGGCATCATAACAATTCATGAATATCCGCTGTAAAATATGCGAGATATATGCTTCTTCTGCTTCCACCAGTATGATCAGGTGTTGGAGAGAGCTGTATCGGGTGCATATATCGTTCTTCCGGATATTCTGCCGGATTGCTTTCTCCATGCACTCCATTGCTTGATCGATATGATCAATGTACATCGTCTGGTCTGATTTTGCATCCATTGTGACCAGCACCAGATAACAGCGGTACCGGTATCGTTCTCCCAGGCTGCTTACATATTGATACAGTCTGGCGAACTCACGATAGTCAAGATCTAATGCTCCTGTATAGCTTCCGCTCTCCAACAATGCTCCGGCGATTACCTCCAGGTCATTTTTTCTGTCCTGTGCATCCGGCTGCTGTCACCTCCAGCATGACTGCGATCATGGCAGCCCCCGCTTTCATTCCCTT
>ERZ825324.1042-NODE-1042-length-35483-cov-16.237919_pt1 | contig 35483 bp, 30 predicted proteins | sample MGYA00519859_ERZ825324 | MGnify/ENA primary metagenome ERZ825324 (study PRJEB31778, sample SAMEA3449198) | human gut metagenome | biome: human gut; feature: human-associated habitat; material: faeces | place: United Kingdom | collected 2010/2012 ...
GACACCGCCCAGGCAGGGGAGCACGGCCACTACGGTGAGCCGAATGGCCGTTGCCACCTCCTGAACGACCTGCACACGATGAACCGTATCCTGCATGAGCGCTTTCCCGATACGCCCATCATCCTCTACGGCCACAGCATGGGCAGCTTTTACGCGCGCTGGTACGCCGAGAAGTGGCCGGAAAGCATCACGGCGCTGGTCATTTCCGGCACGGCAGGCCCCAGCTTTATGAATGTCGTCGGCCAGCAGCTGGCCGGGCTGATTGCCCGCGTCAAAGGGCCGCGCTATGTCTCGCCGCTGATGGTCAAGCTGAACTTCGGCAGCTATTGCAGGAAAATCGAGAGCGCGCAGTCGCCCAACGCCTGGCTTTCCCGCGATAAAAGCGTTGTGAAAGCCTATGACGCCGACGGGCTGTGCACCTTCCGGTTTACCGCTGCGACCTACCGCGAGATGCTCGCGACGCTCAACCACGTCAGCACAAAGGCATGGGCACAGGCTATTGACAAGGATCTGCCCGTGCTGCTGATTGCCGGTGACTGCGACCCCGTCGGCGACTACGGCAGCGGCGTACGCAAGGTCTGGGCCATGCTGGGCGACGCCGGTGTCAGAGATCTGACCTGCCAGATTTTTGAAGGGGGCCGCCACGAGCTGCACAACGAGACAAACCGCGACGAGGTGTTCGACTACGTGTTGACATGGATCGAGGATCATATTTCCTGACGTTGTATCATGCAATATTTCCTCCGCCAGCCCGGCGGGGGATTTTTTTATTTTTTCTATTGACAAAACTGTATTCTGCGTGTATTATTGTATTAAGCTCTTAACACAATAATACAAAGGAGCATAAAACACCATGAACTGGAACATTACTGCGGGCCGCCCGGTCTATGTGCAGCTGGTCGAGCAGTTGGAGCTTGCCCTCGTCGCAGGGGAGTTCCCGCCCGGCAGCCGCATTCCGCCCGTGCGGGAGCTGGCCGCTGACGCCGGGGTCAACCCCAACACCATGCAGCGTGCTTTGCAGGAGCTGGAAAGCCGCGGCCTTTTGCAGGCGCAGCGCACCGCCGGGCGCACCGTCACAGCGGATGACACTGCCCTGCAGGCCTTGCGCCGTCGGCGCGCCGGTACGCTGGCGGCGGAGTTTCTGCACCAGATGCAGGCCCTCGGCCTGACCGAAGCCGAAATCGAGACCCTGCTGCGCGAGACCGCACAGCAGGCACCAAAAAAGGAGTAAACCATGGATACAATTTATGAGGTACACGGCCTGACCAAGCGCTATGGCCGCACCGCTGCGCTGAACGGCGTAGACTTTGCCGTCACGCCGGGCAAGCTCGTTGGCCTGCTTGGCCCCAACGGCAGCGGCAAAACAACGCTTATGAAAATCTCTGCCGGGCTTTTGCAGCCCACGGCGGGCAGCGTCATTATTGATAAAGTTCCTGTCGGCGTTTTCACCAAGGCCGTCACCAGCTATCTGCCGGACCGTATGGCCCTGCCGACGGAGTTCACCGCCGACGATGCCGTAAGCCTGTACGCGGATTTCTTCACCGATTTTGACAAAGTCAAGGCAAACGCCATGCTCGCCGACCTGCATATCGGCGGGCGGGACAAAATCGATTCCATGAGCAAAGGCACACAGGAAAAGATGCAGCTCTGCCTGACGATGAGCCGTGCCGCCAGGCTCTACCTGCTGGATGAGCCTCTGGGCGGCGTGGACCCCGCCGCCCGCGACTACATTTTAAGCACCATCATGCACAACTACAGTGAGGATGCCGCGCTTATGCTGTCCACGCACCTCATCGGCGACATTGAAAAGGTGCTGGACGAGGTCATTCTTTTACAGGACGGCAAGGTCCTGCGCCAGGCCGCCGTCGACGAGCTGCGCGAGGAAACAGGGGAGAGCGTGGACGCTTACTTCCGGGAGGTTTACAAATGCTGACGAAGCTTTTACATTATGAGTTCAAATCCACAGGCCGTGTTGTTCTGCCCATTGCGGCGGGCGTGCTTGTGCTGAACATTTTTACCAATATTCTGAGCCATTTTGTCCAGAACACCTCCGACAGACTGCCGCTGGCCGGGGTCGCCATGGCCTTGCTGGCACTGGCATCTGCCGTAAGCCTTCTTGTTGTGCTCGCCATCTGCTTTTTTATTGAAATTCAGCAGTTTTACCGCCTGTTGGGCGAGCGCGGGTACTTGATGCTGGCTCTGCCCGTGCCCATTTGGCAGCACATTGCTGCTAAGGTCATCTGCGGCACGGTATGGACGCTGTTCGGCATGGTATTTTTTACACTTTGCGGCATGCTGACTACCGACACGGTCAGTGGCAGCGGGTTTGCATTGGATTTCAGCCGCGTCACTGCCGAGGATGTCGCCATCTGGTCTGCAATGCTTTTGATTATATTGGCCCTTATCGCGGGCGCACTGCTGCACGCATATCTGGCCTGTGCCTTTGCCGCGCAGTTTACCCAGCAGCGGCTGCTCATCAGCATTGCCGCCTACTTTGTCATCGGCTTTATCGGGCAGATGGCAGCCCTTGTGACGGCAGTCTTTGTCGCGTTCCGCGGGTACAAGTACCTGAACAATACTAACTTCAGCGCCGCGTCGTTTTTCGGTCCCGACAATACCTTGGGCGTTATCGTGCTCACCCTGCTCGCCGTCTTTGCGCTGATTACCCTTGTCGATGCCCTGCTGTGGGCACTGACCCAGTGGCTTATGACAAAGCGGCTGAATCTGGCGTAATTTTACTAGAAAAACATAAAGCCCGCCGCTTTATCCGTATCCCGGAAAAGCGGCGGGCTTCGTTTATTTTATAAATGCCTCGATGGCTTGTGCGTCGCGGATACCCTTGGAGTAGAGCTTTTTCAGCGCCTCTTGGTCGCGGGTCAGCGTCTTGACGCCGCAGGTATCGTCTGGTGCGATGATAAGCACCTTGCCCTCGGCTGCCAGCTGTTCCGCCAGCGCGATACCCTCGTTATAATGCTGCGCCCGCAAGGCCAACTGCTCGGCCGCCTTAGGATAGCGGCGGCGGATGACTCGTGCCAGCTTACGGTCGGTGCTGTCAGCGCGCACAGTGCCTTCTGGCCTTGTCAGAATCAGCACGACCTTGTCACAGCCGTCCGCAAATGCCTTTTTCAAGGGGATCGTATCACCCAGCGCGCCGTCGTAATAGGGGATGCCGTCAATGACGATTGGCTTGCAGGCCACCGGGATGCAGCAGGAAGCCATCAGCACGCGGTAGTCATCCTGATGCATATCGCTGCGTGTAAAGTATTTTGGCTTGCCAGTTGTCGCATCGGTGGCGATCATATACCACTCCATCCGATTGGCAGACATTTTTTCAAAATCCAGCGGATTCTCGCAGCCCGCGTTGCTCAATGTGCCGTAGATGTATTGCAGGTTCAAAAACGACCCGCTGCGCAACATATTGCCCGCGCCCATGTACTGCCTGCGCATCGAGTATTCCTCATAAAACAGGTAGTTCCGCCCGCGCTGGCCGCTCAGATAGGAAGCAAGGTTCGCGCTGCCCGCCGAAATGCCGATGCCGTAATCAAATTTCACGCCGTTTTCCAAGCACCAGTCGAACACGCCCGCCGCGTAAATGCCGCGCAGCCCGCCGCCCACATCGATAACGCCGATTTTTGCCACATTCATTTCACCTCTCTATGCGGATAATTATAACACGCCGCCCACCACCGCGCACCGTACAATCTGCGGCAAATGTCTTGACTTTTCCCGCAGGGGGATTGGCCTTGACCTCCTGACAGAGGAACAATGCACTCTGTTGGAGGAGCTTTGCTGATTTTTACCTCGTTTACAGACCGTTAGTCTGCAAATGCAAAGGAGGCATTTATGAATTTTCGTTTTTACCGCCTGATTTTCTGTCAATGCACCGCTGCGCTTGCAAACGCTGCACTTCGTTTTGCTCTGTCACTGCACTTGTATCTCGTCGTGTGCGGCAAAATTTACGGCACGCTGGCGCGCAGGTATTTCCCGATTCTGGTGGGGAAGTGGCGGCCGGGGCAGCCGGTTTTGCAGTAAAAAAATGATACTGCGCACCGCTTTACCGAAATATGAAATTTTCATTACCATAATATGAAAGGTTTTTATTGACAAACATTCCACAAGCCGTATAATGTATCTTGTGTGTGCATCTATAGGGCAAATCTTTTCTGCCCTGACACATTGGCGTTGTATGTGCTGCTTGCAGCGGCTTCTTCAGCAGGGAGTCGTGTAACAAACCTTTGCGGGGCGGCATAATTGGCGCTGACTCGTCAAGGACTCTGTGCCGACCCAAGGAAGAAACGGTGCGTAAAGAGAGTGCTGTAACGGGAAATTCCGCAAAGGGGGATGCAATAAAAATGAATGAAAATCTGATCGTATCTCTGAAAGACATTGTTGTCGAGTTCGATGGGCAGAAGGTTCTGGACGGGCTTTCGCTGGACATCCACGACAAGGAGTTTGTCACCTTCCTGGGCCCCTCGGGCTGCGGCAAGACGACGACCCTGCGTGTGATTGCCGGCTTTGTAACACCGAAATCGGGCAATGTCTTTTTTGATGGCAAGGACATCGCCAACATGCCGCCGTACAAGCGGCCTGTGAACACGGTGTTCCAGAAGTATGCGCTGTTCCCGCACCTGAACGTGTTTGAGAACGTCGCCTTCGGTCTGCGCCTGAAAAAGATGACCGAGGATGAGATCCGCCCGAAGGTGCTCGAGATGCTCGAGATCGTCGGCCTGAAGGGCTTTGAACGCCGCAGCATCTACCAGCTGTCCGGCGGCCAGCAGCAGCGCGTGGCCATTGCCCGCAGCCTGGTCAACCAGCCCCGCGTCCTGCTGCTTGACGAGCCGCTCGGCGCGCTCGATCTCAAGCTGCGCAAGGAGATGCAGCTGGAGCTGAAGCGCCTGCAGCGTGAAATGAACATCACCTTCGTCTACGTCACCCACGATCAGGAGGAAGCCCTGACCATGTCGGATACCGTCGTTGTTATGTCCGGCGGTAAGATCCAGCAGATCGGCTCCCCGCAGGATATTTACAACGAACCCAAAAATGCCTTTGTCGCCCGCTTTATCGGTGACTCCAACATTGTCGACGGCGTCATGCTCAAGGACTTTCTGGTCAACTTCGGCGGCCATGATTTCACCTGTGTGGACCGCGGCTTTAAAGTCAACGAGCCTGTGCAGGTCGTCATCCGCCCGGAGGACGTGCAGATCGTGCCGCCCTCTATCGGTATGCTGACCGGCCTTGTGCGCGAGGTCATCTTCAAGGGCGTTCACTTTGAAATGCACGTCGATGTGGAAGGCTATGAGTGGATCATCCATTCCACCCAGGCCAGCCAGCCCGGCGAGCTTATCGGCATGAACATCGGCCCGGACGAAATTCATATCATGAAGCGTTCGGAGGTGTGATCCATGCTCAAATCCAAATCCTCCCGCTGGCTGGCCGGGCCGTATCTGGTCTGGATGGCCATTTTCACAGTCGTACCGCTTTTCATCGTCATCTGGTACGCCATGACGAACGCGGACGGCCAGTTCACCTTCGACAACCTCACCCAGATCGGGCGGTATTCCAGCGTGTTTGCCCGCAGCCTGATTTTGGCCGCGATTTCTACCGTGATCTGCCTGGTCATGGCGTTTCCGGTGGGGTATTTTCTCTCCCGCCTGCGCGCCAACAAGCAGCACATTATGCTGATGCTCATTATGCTGCCCATGTGGATGAACTTCCTGCTGCGCACCTACGCCTGGATGACACTGCTGGAGAAAAACGGCCTTATCAACAAGTTCTTCAGTTTGTTCGGCCTCGGCCCCTTCAACATGATCAACACCTCAGGTGCGGTTGTGCTGGGCATGGTGTACAACTACCTGCCGTTTATGATTTTGCCCATCTACACGGCCATGACAAAAATCGATGATTCCATCATTGAGGCCGCGCAGGATCTAGGCTGCAACGTCTGGCATATTCTGTTTCGGGTGCTCGTCCCGCTGACCGGCCCCGGCATTGCCACCGGCATCACGCAGGTGTTTGTGCCCGCAGTCTCTACTTTTATTATCAGCCGTATGCTGGGCGGCGGCTCCAACCTGCTGATCGGCGATTTGATCGAGCTGCAGTTCCTTGGCAACTCCTACAATCTGAATCTCGGCTCCGCCATGAGCCTGGTGCTGATGGTCATTGTCCTGCTCTGCATGAGCTTCACTTCGAGCTTTGACGAGTCCGAGATGGAAGGAGTGATGTGATATGGCAAAAAAACATTCCGCATTGCTCATGCGCACCTACGTCATCCTGGTGTTCTGCTTCATGTATCTGCCCATCGCGGTCATGATTGCGTTCAGCTTCAATGAGAGCAAATCCCGCTCGAACTTTACGGGCTTCACCCTCGGCTGGTACAAAAGCCTGTTCCACAACGAGATGATTTTGTCCGCGCTGGGTCTTAGCCTTGTGCTGGCGCTGGTGTCCAGCATTATCGCCACGGTGCTGGGCACACTGGCGACCCTTGGCATCAACTCGATGTCCCGCAAAAGCCAGCTCATCATCAATAACATCAGCTATGTGCCTGTCGTCAATCCGGAGATCATCACCGGTGTCTCACTGATGCTTCTCTTCGTCATGGCGCAGAACTTCGGCATTGGCGGCGAGAGCGGCATCTTCGGCTGGCCGACGCTGCTGATTGCGCACATCACCTTCAATATCCCGTATGTTATCTTTAATGTAGGCCCCAAGCTGCGCCAGCTCGATCCCAGCCTGTACAATGCAGCGCTGGATCTGGGCTGCACACCGCGCCAGGCTTTCACCAAAGTCATCATGCCGCAGCTGTCCCCGGCCATTTTGTCGGCATTCCTCATCTGCCTGACCTACTCTATCGATGACTTCATGATTTCCTACTTCAACTCCGGCACGATGCAGACACTGCCTATCGCCATCTACTCGATGACCCGCAAGAAGGTCAGCCCCGAGATCAACGCGCTGTCTGCAGTCATATTCTGCGTCATTCTGGCAATCATCCTGATTTCCAACGCCGCAGACTCCCGCGCCTACCGCCGCAACCAGAAGGCCATCCGCAAAGCCATGCTGGACGAAGGGGGGCGCTGAAGATGAAGCTGAAAAAGTTTTCCGCTGCAGCGCTGGCCGCACTGACTGTCACCATGATGAGCGCCGCGCCGGTGCTGGCCGCCGATGACATCGAGGTCAACGAGGATATTTCCGTCTCCGGCGACTACGATTGGAAGCGCTTTGCCAACGACCATATCACGCTGAATGTCTACAACAACGGCCTGTACATCTCCGACGGTTCTGACGAGAGCATCAACGTTCTGTCCGCATTCGAGGAGCTGACCGGCATCAAGGTCAATTACACGACCTACGACTCCAACGAGAGCCTCTACGCCAAGCTGAAATCTGGCGGCGTATCCTATGATGTCATCTTCCCGTCGGATTACATGGTGGGCAAGATGGCCAAGGAGGGCATGCTGTCCGAGCTGAACATGGACAACATTCCGAACTTTGCCGGCATCGGTGAAACATATCTGGACCGCAGCTTCGACCCCGGCAACAAGTACAGCGTGCCCTACATGTGGGGCACAACGGGCCTGATCTACAACACGACGATGGTCGAGGAGCCGCCCACGAAATGGGCGGACATGTGGGATGTTGCGTACACAAACAATGTGCTGATGTTCAACAATTCCCGCGACGCTTACGCGATTGCAGCCAAGACGATTGGCCTGTCGATGAATCCGCAGTCCGTTGACGAGATTACCGCCATCACCGACGCGCTGAAGGCCCAAAAGAACATCGTGCAAGCCTATGTCATGGACGAGGTCTTTGACAAGATGGAGGGTGGCGAGGCCGCCATGGCGCCCTACTATGCGGGCGATGCCATCACGATGATCGACGAAAACCCAGACCTTGCTTTCGTCCACCCGGAGGAAGGCGTCAACTTCTTCATCGACAGCATGTGCATTCCGGCCAACGCCAAACACCAGGAGGCCGCCGAAATGTTCATCAACTACCTGTGTGAGCCGGACGTCGGCCTTGCCAACGCGGACTTCATCGGCTATTCCACCCCCATCACCGCCGTGTGGGAGATGCTGGACGACGATTTGAAGTACAGCGAAATTGCCTACCCGGGCGCGGAGGTTCTGGACAAGGCGGAGGTCTTTGAGACTCTGCCCGACGACATCAACGCAGCCATGGATGCCCAGTGGAGCGAGATGAAGAGCTATGAGGATGGCGGCAGCGGCTGGATGGTTCTTGCCCTGCTGCTTCTGGCCATCGCTATCTCTGCATTCAATATCTGGCGCAAGCTCCGCAAAAAATCCCGCGATAACTATTAAACAGTTTCAGGCTGCACACCGTTTTGCGTGTGCAGCCTTTTTGTTTGCCGGCCCGCAGCCTTGCCGCTGCACCCTTTTACGGTTCGATTTGTAGGGAGGGGTCTTGACCCCTCCGCGGACCGATGCAAGCATCAGCCCCTACGGCCAGCCCCAAAGCCCCCGCCTTTGCATTTTTCCAACATTTGTGCTATACTCTGCTTGGCGAATCAATTCAAAATCCATCAAGGAGGGCTTCCTTATGCCCGAAAAGCTCATAACCTACACCCAAAAATTTACCGTCTACCGCACGGACGGCGACCACCTCGGCCATGTCAAGCTGGGGGCGCTGCTGCGCTATGCCCAGCAGGTTGCTACCGCCCACGCCGAGGCCGTAGGGCTGGACGATGCCCTGTACCGCAAGACCCACACCGCCTATGTGCTGGCCAAGCTGGCCCTGCACGTCACACGGCTGCCCCGTGTGGACGAGGAACTGACCCTTGTCACCCAGCCCGAGCGCTGCAAGCGCGCCGTCAACAAGCGCATCACCCATTTTTACGATGCCGACGGGGCAGAGGTCGCCACAATGGACAGCCGCTGGGTACTCATTGATACCGAAAAGCGTATGATCCTGCGCAAGCACCCGGAGCAGTTTGACGACCAGTGGGCCGAGGATGTGCCCCTTGAGCTGCCGATGCGCCTGCCCCGCGTTGCACCCGAGGACTGCGAGACGCTGGGTACGCAGACCGCAGCCTACTCCCGCTGCGACATGAACGGCCACCTCAACAACACCCGCTATGCCGACATTGTCTGCGATGCCGTACCGTGGCAGGTCTGGGACAGTGCGCAGATTTCGGATTTCATCATCAGCTACCACCGCGAGGTACCCCGCGGCGAGAGCTTCACCCTGCGCCGCGCCGCCCTTGCTGACAACCAGTTCTACTTTGACGGCGAGCGCGAGGGCAAATCCGCCTTTGAATCGCTGCTGACGTTCAAATCCTTATAATTCCTACACAAACCCCTGTTACACTGTTTACATCGACAATGTAAAGGAGTTATTATTATGACAAAGCAAAAATTAGGCCTGACCGGCACGGCGCTCAAAACCATTGCGCTGGTGCTCATGGTGATGGATCACATTCACTACTTTTTTGAATTTACGGGCGTTGTACCGGAATGGTTCAGTATGCTGGCGCGGCTGTCCGCGCCGCTGTTTCTGTTCTGCACTGTTGAGGGCTTCGCCCATACCCATGACCGCAGGCGCTACTTCCTGCGTATCTGGGCCATCGGTACTGCGATGGGCACGGTGGAATTTTTCATGCTCTATGCAGGGGCCTTCCGCCGCGGGGACGGCTTCTACCCGATGAATGCCATTTTTCAGGATCTGATGCTGCTCTGCATAGTCTGGCAGGGCATTGACTGGCTGCGCCAGCGCCGGTTTGTGCGGGGCGCACTGGCTGCTGCCATGCCGATTGTCTGGCCGTTTTGCATCGTAGCGCTGCTGATGCTTTTTCCCAAAATTCAGGACGCACCGATCGGCTCTGCCGTGTTGGCGTGGGTCATCACCGCGCCGCTGCCTTTGTGGACATCCATCACCGACGGCGGCTGGTCTTTTCTGGCCGGGGGCATCGTGCTGTATGCGCTGTATAACCACAAGCGCCTGCGGCTGGTCTTTTGGGCGGCTATGACCTTCCTGTGTGATTTTGTTCTGGTCTTTCTGCAGGTTCGCGGTCTGCCGGATTTCGCCTTTTCCCAGATGTTCACAGTCTACTATGAGTGGCTCGGCGTCTTTGCCGTTATCGGCATGGCGCTGTACAACGGCCAGCGCGGCAGCGGCCACAAGCAGCTTTTCTACTGGTTCTACCCGGCACACATTTATCTTCTCTACGGGGCATCCTGCCTTGTCTACACGCTTACGCGGTAAGGAGAGCTTATGGCACACATTCTGGCAGTTGACGACGACCACGACCTCTGCGCACTGCTAAAAACAGCGCTGGAGCGCGACGGCCATACCGTTGAGACCCGCACCTCCGGCACACAGCTGACCGATACGCTCTGCCGCTGGGCAGACTGCATCCTGCTGGATGTGATGATGCCCGGCGAGGACGGCTTTGCCGTCTGCCGCCGCATTCGCGCCGAGACGGACGCGCCGATTCTGTTTCTGACGGCCCGCACCGATGAACCGTCGGTGCTGACCGGTCTCGGTCTTGGTGCGGACGATTACCTGACCAAGCCGTTCCGCGTGGCCGAGCTGCGTGCCCGGGTTGCCGCCCACCTGCGGCGGCAGAACCGCACGCCGTCCCATAAAATCACCCGCGGCGGGGTAACGCTGGACCTTTCTGCCAAAGAAGCCGGCGTTGGCAGCACGCCTTTACACCTGACAAAATCCGAGTACGCCATCTGTGAGCTGCTGGCCCTCCATGCAGGGCAGACCTTTTCCAAAGAACAAATCTATGAAGCCGTGTTCGGTTATGACGGTACAGCGGATGACACGGCCATCACCCAGCACATTAAAAACATCCGCGCCAAGCTGCGCGCAGCCGAGGCAGGGGAGGTGCTGCAAACGATATGGGGAGTTGGCTACCAATGGCAAAACGAAAACTGACATCCCTGCGCAGTGTTCTGCTGCGGTATCTCTTTTTGTGCGGCGGCGGATGTGCGCTGATTCTGGTACTCTGGTGGGTCATTTTTATGCAGCTGATAAACAGCGGTTTTCTGCTGCCTGCCGTGGCGTCCGCCCAGGCCTGTTCCGAGGCCCGGGAGACCGTAGCCGCCGTGACCGCAGAAACATTTGATTCCAACCAAATCAGTGACCTGTGCCGCTGGGCTGTGGTGCAGAATGACACGGTGCTGCAGACCAACATGGATGACCGGCATCTGAAAATTGCCCTCAATGCCTTTCACGGCAGCGGCAATCTGGGGTATACGCAGTACCAGTACGATGTCAAAATGGCTGACGGAAGCTTTTGCCTTTTGCAGTACGACTATGCTACGCCCTACGCCGACCCGGCCCTGCGGGACACGCTGCCGGATTTCCAGACCTGCTACATGCTTTTGCTGGCGCTGCTGGTCATTGCATGGCTGGGCTGGCAGACCCACTGCACCGTGCGGGTCTTTGCCGCCGAGACCGCCTGTCTGCACCGCGCGGTGGATGCCATCGCTGCGCAGCAGCCCGAGCGCATTGACGCAGACGGCGCGCACCTGCGAGAGTTTTCCGCCACGCTGCATGCCATGCAGACGATGGGCCGAGAACTGACCGACAGCCTGCAAAGCCAATGGCGGATGGAGCAGCAGCGCGCCGAGCAGATTGCCGCGCTGACGCATGACTTGAAAACGCCGCTGTCCATCATTCAGGGCAACGCAGACCTGCTGGCCGAGGATGCTCTGTCCGCCGACCAGCAAACACAGGTCGAAGCCATCCTGCGTGGCACGGACCGTGCCCAGCAATATCTGGCCGCCCTGCGCACCGCCTGTGCACCGTCCGCCGCAGGGGAAACCTTTTCCAGTCACATCCTTGTCAGCACGCTGGCGGAAACCGCCCGCGCCCTCTGTGCACCTGCCGGGGTACAGTTTGTGCTGGACGAGCAGTGGCAGGGGACGCTGTGCGCGGCGCAGTGCGATCTGCTCCGGGCTGCCGAAAACCTGCTGGACAACGCCGTGCGCTATACGCCCCGCGGCGGCACCGTCACACTGTTGGTTACAAAAGAGAAACAGGATTTCATCCTGCGTGTGACCGATACCGGCCCCGGCTTTACGCCGGAAGCTCTTGCCAAGGCGGGGGAAATGCTCTACACCGACGCCGCCCGCAGTGACGCCGCCCACCAGGGGTTGGGGCTGTATTTTGCACGAAAAGTCGCGCAATCCCACGGCGGTGTGTTGGTTTTATCCAACCTTCCCGCTGCGCACGGTGCCTGTGCCGAGCTGCGCCTGCCGATTTGCGAATAGTGCTTGACGTTGGTTTTGCTCTGTGCTAGAATCAGGAAAAATCTGTATGCAAACGGAAGGAGCGTACTCGACATGGAAGACCAAAAATCCTGGCAGTTGGAACAGCCGCAAGGCACACCACTTTATACGGTGGATGCCCATAGCACCCAAGGAATGTACGTAAAGCGGATGCTTCTCATCAATCGTCGGAACCTGTGGCAGCTTGCCGCAGCCGTCGCCTTGCTGCTTTTGTATGCCAATTCTCTTTCGGTTTTGGGCTTTGTATTGGGGATTCTTTCGATTCCCTTTGTCTTTACCATGACACGTGCGGTTGCGGTTTTTGCGTACAAAACCACCCAAAGCGCTCGGGGTAAGCTCATTCACTACACGTTTTACGAGGATTGCTTCACGGTACAAAGCTCGTATTCCCAAAGCACGATCTGGTATGACGACCTTTACCGGGTCATTGTGCGGAAAGATTCTGTCTGCCTGATGGTCTCCAGCCTCGCTGGCTTTGCTTTGTGCGAGAACGAGTGCCCCGAAAACGTGCTGGATTTTCTGCGGGAGCGCTGTGCCGAGAAGCGAAAGCCGAAGGTGAAAGAAACGCTCTTTACCGTTTTGTTTGCCCTTTTTTGTGTCCTGTTCCTAGGCTATGCCTGCATGGCCGTACTGGGCCGCCGCAGCATCCCCGCAGAAACTGCGCCCGCGCCCACGCCGCTCCCGGCAGTGACGGCTGCCCCCACGGAGGAGCCTGCGCCCACCGCTGCCCCTACCGCCGAACCCGACACAGAGGAAACCATTTCCAAAGACCCCATCAGCACCGGCTATGACGTGATCTACGAAACCTATCTGAAGGAAACCTCCACCACCTACGAGTTCAAGCTGACCGCAAAAGGGGAGGACTACATCATCCTGAACGATACCGACGACGCCGTAGAATTTTTGCAGTACGACCGGGACTCCGCAAACGGCAGCTGTGCCTTGTATGTGTATGAGCGCTGCCCCAAGGACGCAAACGGCGGCTGGTCCCGGCAGGAATCGCAGATTTTGAACATTTACGCCTATCACTACTGGGATGGTGCCACCGCTGCCAGCGGCAAAACCGGCTGGGGCGACGCACCCACCAAGGAGTACAGCGAATTAACAGGGGAGTGAGCCGGACACAAATGTGAACAAATTGAAAAATGACAAAAGATTTACAATTTGCTATTGACATTCGGTGACAAAACAGTTACAATTTAGTTGCAAGCTAAATGAACCCCAAGTCAAATAGCTTTATCACATTTTCATGTGTTCTTCTCCTCCTTTCTTGTAAATCCCCGCCCATCCCTCAGGGCGGGGATTTATTTTTTGTAACCCGGCACCGCGGGCATTTTTCTTTACAATCCCCGGAAATCGTGCTAAAATAAAAGTCGTATGTCCTTACCGTCCTGTACCTGTACAGACTACTTATATATAAAGGCAATACCGCATAATTCTAAGTGCCGATACGGCGAGCGAGGTGCGGCAGCTGCTAAGCCAAAAGCGCAGATAATACTTTGTGTATTATCGAGCATTTTGGCAACGCAGATGCCGTGCCGCAGCCGCCGGAGCGGTGCTTAAGCCGTAAGGCGGGAATTATGCGGTATTGCCTAATGAAGCGTTCAGAGAAATAAGAGAGGGAAACACTATAACATGGCACAATCTCGTTCCGGTAAAAAATCAACAAAGAACTCCTCCGGCAAAAAGGGCACCGCCTCCTCCCGCGGCACGGGCCGCAGCAGCACCGGGCGCTCCGCATCCGCGCGCAGCAGTGCGGCCTCCCGCAGCCGTCAGCCGTCCCGCCGTGCCCAGCGCCGCGCCGAGACCCCGAACCTGGCCCGCAGCATCCTGCTGGTGGGGCTGGGTCTGCTTTGCGTTGCGCTCGTGCTTGTGCCCGGGCAGAATCTTTGGCGCACGCTGCGCAGCTGGTACTTTGGCGTTTTCGGTATCACGACCTATCTGGTTGGACCGTTCCTGCTGTACCTGGCCTACCTGCTGGCCACCGGCTACCGCGTCGCGCTGTTTGCGGGCAAGGTATCGCTGATGGGCGTGCTCTGCGCCAGCGTGCCAGTCATCTTCTCCAAACTTAATATTGAGAACCTCAAGGTTGGGGAGATCGTCAAGATGCTCTTTACCCGCGGCGGCACCTACTTCTGGGAGGGCGGCGTCCTCGGGGCGCCCATCGGTGCCACGCTGCTGGCGCTGTTCGGGCGTCCTGCCTCCAACATTATCATGCTGCTCATCTTCCTGCTGGGGCTGATGTTCTTCTTTGCCATCACCCCCGCGGACGTCGTTCTGTTTGTAGACGGCCAGTACAAGATTCTGCAGGCCAAGCGCGAGGAGCGCGCCGCAGCCGAGACCGCCTACGACACCCGCCTGTTTGAGCAGGAGCCCGAGGAGGAGAGCGTCGAGAATCTGACCGGTGCGCTGCCGGACAGCAGCCGCCCGCACCATCCGGTTTACGACGTCATCGCGGACACGAGCCGTTTCCCGAAGCAGACCCCGCCCGCCCCGCAGCGGCAGGCCGCCTACACGCCCCCCGTGGCACCTGCTGTGCCCGAGGCACCGTTTTCCGCCAAGCCCGCCGCCCAGACCCATGCGTCGTTTGACGTGGATCTTGGCCCCAGTGCAGGGGAAAATGCCCGCCAAAAGGCCGTCAGCGCTGACCCGCTGGAGCCGGTCAGCATCGGCCCGGGCGGCACGTTCGGCATGGATCCGCTGTCCAACCGGGCCAACAGCACACTGCGCCACACCCAGCCCCAGCCTGCTCCCGCACCGAAGGAGGATTTTGAGCTGCAATTGCAGCCTGCCTCAGAGCCTGCCGCGCCGGTGTACAGTACCCCGCTGACCCCGGTCACGCCCGCGCCCGCTGCACAGGCGTCCCCCGCGCCGCAGGACGAGCTGGATGCGCTCATCAACCGCGCTGTCAGCGGCCACGCGCCTTACTATACGCCGCAGGAGGTCAGTGCCGAGACAACGCTGGACCTGCCGCAGCCTACCGAGTTTGAGACCCCGCTGACGCCTGTCCCGCAGGAGCCCAAATTTGACACGCCTCTCATTCCCGTGGAGGACGAGCCAGAGCCGATCCCTGTCGAGCTGCCGCAGCTGGATATGACAGGCCGTGTGCAGGGCGATACGATGGTCCTTTCTCCGGCTGATCTTGCTGCACAGATGGCCGCAGACGCTGCGCCGCTGGGTACGTCCGCCCCCGCAGCTGTGCCCGCCGCACCGGAGGCCCCCGCTGTTTCCGCACCGATCCCGACACTGGGCGGCAGCTTCAGCGATACCGGCAGTGCGGTCAGCGCTGCCTGGCAGTCCGGGCGCTCTGTCTCCGAAATGCTGGATGATATGCTGGCCGAGACACCCGCCGCCCCTGCCCAGCCTGTTGTCGAGGCTCCGGCCCCGGCAGCCGATCCCTACACCGCCGCACCGGCTGCCCCTGCCATGACCCGCCCTGCGGCGGAAACGACCCAGAGCAGCTTCACTGTGCCCCGGCGGGGGGAGGCTGCCCGCGTGCAGGTCAGCACCGCTGTCGGCAACTCTGCCGGTGCGCCCATCCATACGCCGCCCTGTGCGGCCAAGGCCGACCCCAACGCCATGCGTCTGCCCACCTCGGAGGAGCAACCGCCGGAGCCCTACTGCTATCCGTCGCTGAATCTCTTTAACGCCACACGCCCCGACGACGAGGCCGGGGCCGCCCGCGAAATGAAGAAAAACGCGGACATTCTGGTCAACACGCTGGACAGCTTCGGCGTCAAGACGACGATGCTCGACATCTGCCGCGGCCCGTCCGTCACCCGGTATGAGCTACAGCCCCAGGCCGGTATCAAGGTCAGCCGCATCACAAGCCTGGCCGACGACATCGCCCTGAACCTGGCCACCGCGGGTGTGCGCATTGAAGCGCCCATCCCCGGCAAGCCCGCCGTCGGCATCGAGGTCCCGAACAAGATTCGCTCCACCGTCAACATCCGCGCAGTCTTTGAATCCCAGAATTATATCAACATGCGCAGCCCGCTGACGATGGCCCTCGGCAAGGACATTGCCGGTACGGCGCAGGTCGCGGATCTCTGCAAGATGCCCCACCTGCTGATTGCCGGTTCCACCGGCAGCGGTAAATCCGTCTGCGTCAACTCCATTATCATCAGCTTCCTGTTCCGCTCCGGCCCCGAGGATGTCAAGCTCATTCTGATCGACCCGAAGGTTGTCGAGCTGGCCGAGTACAACGGCATTCCGCACCTGCTGATGCCCGTCGTCACCGAGCCGCGCAAGGCTGCCGGTGCGCTGGGTGCCAGCGTGGCCGAGATGGAGCGCCGCTACAAGCTCTTTGCCGAGAACAACGTCCGCGAGATCAAGGCCTACAACAAGCTGGCCGCCCAGACCGGTATGGAGCACCTGCCCTATATCGCCATCGTCATTGACGAGCTGGCCGACCTGATGATGGTCGCGGGCAAGGAGGTCGAGGACTATATCTGCCGCATCGCGCAGAAGGCCCGCGCCGCCGGCATCCACCTGATCGTTGCGACCCAGCGCCCCAGCGTGGACGTCATCACCGGCCTTATCAAGGCCAACATCCCCAGCCGTATCGCCTTTGCCGTTTCCAGCCAGATCGACAGCCGCACCATTCTGGACAGCGGCGGCGCCGAGAAGCTGCTGGGCAACGGTGATATGCTCTTCCTGCCCGTCGGCGCGTCCAAGCCCGTGCGTGTGCAGGGCACCTTTGTGACCGACGAGGAGATCGGCGCGGTGCTGAGCTTTATCAAGTCCACCTCCACCGCCCAGTACGATGAAGAAATGATTGCCGAAATGGAGCGCCGCGCCGTTGCCGAAAAGGGCAGCAAGAAGGGCGGCGACGATGACGGAGACGGCGGCGGTGCACTGGACGCCATGTTTGAGCAGGCCGTTGAGTGCGTTATTGAATCCGGACAGGCCAGCACCAGCCTTTTGCAGCGCCGCTGCAAGCTGGGCTACGCCCGCGCCGCTCGCATCATGGACCAGATGGAGCAGGAAAAGATCATCGGCCCCTATGAGGGTGCCAAGCCCCGCGCCGTGCTTGTGACCAAGGCCGAGTGGGAGGAGCGCAAGCTGAACGGCCAGTATGACGGGTAAGCGCTTTGCCAGCCTGGCCGCGGCGGTTGCCGTCTGCCTGTTGGTGCTTGCCGCGTTTGTCGTCCAGCTCTTGGGCGGCAGGGGCAGCGTTCCCGGCTGGCAGCAGCTGCGCGCCGCGCTCGGCGTACCGCTCCAAACCGAGGAAAGCACTCCGCAGACTGCGGACGGCAGTACCGTCGTGTATGTGCTGGATGTCGGGCAGGGCGATGCCGTACTGCTTTGTCAGGACGGCGCGTACTGCCTGATCGACACCGGTCCTGCCGAGGCTGAGGACGCGCTGCTCTATGACCTGGACGTGCTGGGTGTGCCGTCGCTTGACTATCTTGTGCTGACCCATCCCCACGCAGACCACACCGGCAACGCCCGCGCGGTGCTGCGCACCCTCCCGGTCAAGACCCTGCTGCTGCCGCTTTGGCAGCCCACGGCGGATGAGACCGCCGACTGGCCGCGCCATCTCGCAGAGCTGGCCGCCGACAGCGGAGCAGAAATTCTCACAGCAGAAGCCGGGGAGGAATACCCGCTTGGCAGCGGCACGCTGCAAGTTTTGCAGGGCGGCAGCGAGGATGCCGACAGCGTCAACGATGCCTCGCTCTGCACGCTGTTCACGGCGGGCAATTTCCGCTTTCTCGATACCGGCGACGCAGAGGCAGACGCCGAGCAGCGTCTGGTCGATACCTACGGCCCGACCCTGCATGCCACTCTTTTCAAGGCGGGGCATCACGGGTCCTACACCTCCAACAGCCTGACCTTTATGCAGGCAGTCCGGCCCGAGGCCGTGGCCGTCAGCTGCGGGCTGCACAACGATTACGGCCATCCGCACCGCGCTGCCCTGCAAAATTACGCAGAGGTCGGTGCCGAGGTATGGCGCACTGACCTGGAGGGCAGCCTCACCTTCATCTGGCAGGACAACACCCTCAACGTGGAAACTTCCGCGGACTCCGCCGATTTTGCGGCGTAAAAATAAGGAGTAGAAAATGACGATTACGGAACAGTTCAAAGCCAAACGCTGCGTTTTCTCTATCGAATGCTTCCCGCCGAAACAGACCACCCAGATGGATAAGCTCAAGGACACCCTGCGCCAGATGCAGGCCATGGACCCCGGCTTCATCAGCGTCACCTTCGGTGCGGGCGGCTCTGCGGGCGGCGTCTCCACCGCGGAGGTGGCCGACTACATTCAGAACGAGCTGCATGTCCCCACGCTGGCGCACCTGATCTGCATGGGCAACGACGAGACCCGTGCAGCGGAGATTTTGGATCAGCTGGAATCTGTCGGCGTCCGGGATGTGCTGGCCCTGCGCGGGGACCGCAGCCCGTCCCGCCCGGAGAGCCCCGACTTCAAACACGCCAGCGACCTGACGTCCTTTATCAAATGGAAGAAGCCGGAATTTTCCGTTCACGGTGCCTGCTACCCGGAGGGCCACCCCGAGGCCGACAGCCTGCTGCATGACGTTGAGAACCTGCGCATCAAGCAGGCCGCCGGTGCCGAGCACCTGCTGACCCAGCTTTTCTTTGACAACATGCACTTTTACCGCTTTCTGAATCTGGCACGCCGCGCAGGCATCACGCTGCCGGTCTCTGCCGGTGTAATGCCCATCGTCAAGCGCAGCCAGATCGAGCGAACCGTTTCGCTTTCTTCGGCCAGCCTGCCGTCCGAGTTCACCCGTATGATCTCCCGCTATCAGGACGACCCGGCCAGCCTATACGATGCCGGTATCGACTACGCCGTCAGGCAGCTGCGCGACCTCATTGAGGGCGGCGCAGACGGCATCCACCTGTACGCAATGAATGACGCCGCCGTGGCCGCGAAGGTCTACGACGGCATCAGGGATCTGCTGTAATGGAGTGCCGCAAGCCCGCCGCCATTGACCGCGCCACGGCGCTGCGCTACATGGGTGCGTCCGGCTGGACGCCCGATGCCGCCACCGCGGCCCTGCTGGACAAGGCCGAGCAGATCGTGCTGACCGCTGCTGCGCCGCGTGCGGTGTACCGCCGTCTGCCGCGCACCGCCCTGCCGCTGGAAAACTGCGGCAGCGACCTGACGCGCCATCTGCAGGGCTGCGACGAGGTCCTTCTGCTGGCAGCGACCCTCGGGGCCGAGGTGGACAAGCTTTTGCGCCGCATGGAACTGACTGACATTGCCCTGGCAGCCGCAGCGGACGCGCTGGCCTCGGTGCTTTTGGAACAGGTCTGTGACGAGCTGGAGAACGAAATACGCGCTCAGATTGAGGCGCAGGGCGTCTTTATGACCGGGCGTTACGCGCCGGGCTACGGTGACTGCCCGCTGGAGCTGAACGACGCGCTCTGCCTTGCGGCGGACACGGTGCGCGGCTGCGGCCTGGCCGTGACGCCCCAGCACCTTTTGACCCCCCGCAAGAGTACCACCGCCATTTTAGGCATTGCCGACCATCCCGTGACCGGCACCCGCGCAGGCTGTGCGACCTGCCATTTAAAGGAGACCTGCTCGTTCCGCAAGCGCGGCACGACCTGTTTCACACAAGACTGATAGGGGAGAAGCGTATGCAGATTCGTGAAGTTTTTGACCGCAAGCGGTTTGTTTTTCTGGACGGCGGCATGGGCACCCAGCTGCAGGCACGCGGTCTGCAGCCCGGGCAGAAGCCCGAGCTCGCCGCGCTGGAAATGCCGGAGGTTTTAACGGCCATCCACACTGACTACGCCAACGCGGGCGCGGATATTCTGCTGGCAAATACCTTTGGTGCCAACGCCAAGAAGCTGACCGGCTGCGGCCACACAGTGGAGGAGGTCGTTTCCGCTTCCATCGCCTGTGCGCGCAAGGCCGCCGAGACCACCGGCGCGTGTGTAGCGCTGGACATCGGCCCTCTGGGTGAGCTGCTCGTCCCCGCGGGCACGCTGGCGTTTGAGGATGCCTACAATGAGTTTGCACAGGTCATCCGCGCCGGTGCGGCGGCTGGGGCCAATCTCGTCTTTTTGGAGACGATGACCGATCTGTATGAGCTGAAGGCCGCCATCCTCGCCGCCAGGGAAAACTGCGATCTGCCTGTTTTTACCTCAATGAGCTTTGAGAGCCGCGGGCGCACCTTCACGGGCTGCACCGTCGAAAGCTACGCCGTCACGGCAGCGGGTCTCGGCGCGGACGCCGTGGGCATCAACTGCTCGCTCGGCCCCAAGGAGATTCTGCCCTTCGCGCAGCGCCTCTGCCGCAGCGTGCCCGCAGGTGTTCCGGTCTTTGTCAAGCCGAACGCCGGTCTGCCGAACCCCGACGGCAGCTACAATCTCAACCCGGATGAATTTGCCGCTGAGATGAAGGAGTACGCCGCCATCGGCGTTTCAATGGTCGGCGGCTGCTGCGGCACGACGCCCGCGTTTATTGCCAGACTGCATGAGACCTTCAGCCCGCTGACCCCGGCTGACAAGATCCCCATCCGCCGCAGCTGTCTGTGCACGCCGGTCCGCTTTGTGGAGGTCGACGGCATCACTGTGGTGGGGGAGCGCATCAATCCCACCGGCAAAAAGCGGCTGCAGCAGGCCCTGCGGGACGGCGACAGCGCCTACCCCTGCACTCAGGCTGTGGCCCAGGCCGAGGCCGGTGCGCAGGTGCTCGACGTCAACGCGGGCCTGCCCGGCATCGACGAGGCCGCCACGCTGGAGCAGCTTGTCAAGGATTTGCAGGCCGTCACCGACCTGCCGCTGCAGCTCGACTCCTCGAATCCCGAGGCCCTGTCCCGTGCGCTGCGCATCTACAACGGCAAACCCATCGTCAACTCGATCAACGGTGAGCCAGAGACGCTGGAAAAGATTCTGCCGCTCTGCAAAAAGTACGGCGCCGCCGTCGTCGGCCTGGCGCTGGACAAGGGCGGTATCCCGCCGACAGCCGAGGGCCGCTTTGCGATCGCTCAACGCATTGTCGCCGCTGCCAACGCCGCCGGTATCCCGAATGAGGACATCTACATTGACTGCCTGACGCTGACCGCCAGCGCCCAGCAGGAGGGTGCCGTCCAGACGCTGGAGGCTCTGTCCCGCTGCAAGCGTGAGCTGGGCGTGCGCACTGTGCTGGGCGTGTCGAACATCAGCTTCGGCCTGCCGTGCCGCGGCTACCTGAACACAACGTTTTTGACGATGGCCATGTCTGCCGGGCTCGACCTTGCCATCATGAATCCCAACACGCCGGAAATGATGGCTGCCGTGCGCGCCTACCGCGTGCTGACCTCGCAGGATTTACAGAGCACTGACTACGTTGCCGCCTATGCCGATGTGCAGATCCAGACGACGCAGACGAGCAAGTCCGCCGCCACCGTGGCCGAGGTCGGCGCCGCCGCACCGGGCGGGGACGCCCTGTTTGAGGCTGTGCGCCGCGGCCTGAAGGCCGAGGCCCGCGCCGCCGCGGACGCCGCGCTGACGATGCGCGAACCGCTGGACGTAGTGAATGTCTCGCTGATCCCCGCACTGGACGCCGTGGGCGACGGCTTTGAGAAAGGCACGGTATTCCTGCCGCAGCTTTTGCAGGCCGCCACCGCCGCGCAGGCTGCGTTCGAGGCCATCAAGGCCAAAATTGCTGCCTCCGGCCAGGCGCAGGGCAGCAAGGGCAAGATCGTCATTGCCACAGTCAAGGGCGACGTGCATGACATCGGCAAGAACATTGTCCGTGTCATCCTCGAAAACTACGGCTATGACGTGCTCGACCTCGGGCGCGACGTTGACCCCGAGCGTGTCGTAGAGGCCGTGCGCCAGACCGGCGCAAAGCTCGTCGGCCTGTCGGCCCTGATGACGACCACCGTCCCCAATATGCAGGCCACGATCGAGGCCCTGCATGCCGCGCACCTTGACTGCAAGGTCATGGTCGGCGGCGCGGTGCTGACGCCCGACTACGCCCGGGACATCGGTGCCGACTACTACTGCAAGGATGCCAAGGCCAGCGCTGATTTGGCCAAGCAGCTTTTAGGCTGATTGTATAGAGCCGCGTTTCACGAAGAAACGCGGTTTTTTGCACAATTGTAAAATCTTACCTTTGTCAGCAAATCACCATTGCAGGGAAGTTCCAATTGATGTATAATAGCTGTGTTTACTATTTTTGGACATTTTCCTTTATTTGTCTGTTTTAGGAGCGTATCTTTTGAAGCACATAGCCAAAATCGCAGCATTCACCGCGATTTTTCTGATTATAAATCTGATTTTCTGCGGCTTTATGCCGCCCGATAACGGTTCAAGCCTTGACATGTGGCGCAGCTACCACCAAAAGCAGTCCATTGACATTGCCGTCATTGGCTCTTCGCTGGCTTCCTGCGCCCTGCCCGAAGAAGAACTCGCCGCCGCAACAGGGGAGACCGTTGCACTGATGGCAACAAACGCCCAAAGCTTGGATATGTCGCAGATCGCGCTGGAGACCCTGCTTCGGGAGCATTCTCCCCGGTATGTGATCCTTGTCATGGATCTGACCAACATGACAGGCAAACCCTATGCCAAAGCCCAAAAGGCTTTTTTATATGCAGAGCTGCAGACGGATTCCTGGAAGGATAAGCCCGCTGACCTGCTGCGCTACATGACCAGCCGTGATAACTTTACAGGTGCAGATTCCCTGAATGCGCTTTTTCCCTGGCAGAGCGGCAGCTGGCCCACCGACTGGCCCGCTACGATCCAACAGAAGTGGAATGCCGTGCTGAATCGTCTGCCGCACCGGCGCGGTGCGGCCCATGCCCAGCCGGAGGATACCACGGTCATCAACTTTGACACTGTCGGTGCGGAGAACACCTGGAACCAGAACGCCCACGACTTTAGCGCGCAGCACATTGAGGAGCTGACCTCCATGCTGCAGCTCTGTCAGGAGAACGGCACGCGTCTTTTGCTCATCAGCGCGCCCAAGACCACGCTGGATGTCGTGAGCTACGAGACGTATTTTGACGACTACGCCTACTTCAAGCAGCTGGCAGCACAGTATGGGGCTTCCTATTATGACTTTAACCTTGCAAAGCCGGAGCTGTTTGAGAACAAAGAGCCTGACTATCACAAGGATTTTACCCACATGAATGCTGCCGGCGGGCATGCGTTCAGCCTGAGCATGGCAAAGTTTCTGGCCATGCTGGACGCCGGGCAGGATGTGGAATCGTTGTTCGAGACGCCGTCAGAATATCTGGTCGCCGTAAACTATATCACCAACGTCTACCTGACGCCGGAGGTTCACCCGGACAAGATTTTGCTGCTGGCCGGTTCCTACCACGGTCCGTCCGTACAGGCTGAATACGAGTTCTGGGTCAAAGCGCCGGGGGAGAGCGAATACAGCCGGGTTTCCGCGTATTCTACCCGCTCCTGGACCGAGTACGCAGCGGCGGAGCACGGCACCTACCAGTTCCGCGTGAATGCCCGTATTGTTGGTTCTTCTGCCGATTTTGAGCGATATTATGAATGTTCTGTCGATTTTTAATTTTGTGGATGGTGTAGTGTGGAAATCTATTCCCTGAGTTTCTTCCTGCTGGTCAGCGTTGGACTCATTTTATATTATACTGTTTTCAGCCGCTGCCAATGGATCTGCCTGCTGGGGTTGAGCCTGCTGTTTTTTACCGCCAGCGGCTGGAAGGGCCTTGTTTTTCTGCTTTTCACTGCGTTGACGATCTGGCTCGGCGGCTTGCAGCTGGCAAAGCTGGATGCCGATTCCGCCGCGCGGCGAAAGGCTCCGGGCATATCCAAGGACGAAAAAAAGGCCATCAAAGCAGAGGCGGTGCGCCGCAAAAAATGTCTTGTTGCTGCTGTGCTGACTGCCAACTTTCTTGTGCTTGGCTACTTCAAATACTGGTCCTATTTTGCGGAGCTGCTCTCCGGTGCATTTTCGGCCACAGCGCCGTCCTCACTGGGGCTGGTCATGCCGCTTGGCATCAGCTTTTACACGTTTCAGGCCGTCGGTTATCTGATTGACTGCTACCGTGGTCGGCACCCGGCAGAGAAAAACTACGTCCGCTTTCTGCTTTTCATCAGCTTTTTCCCGCAGCTGATCCAGGGCCCCATCAACCGCTACGGAGAGATAGCCCCGCAGCTCACCGCCCGTCACATCTGGAACTGGGAGCGTACCAAACGTGCACTGTTCCTGTTTCTGTTCGGCGCAATGAAGAAATATGCCATCGCAAACCTGACCGCCCCGACGATTGCCGCCATCCTCGACGGCAATGACCCCAAGCTGGCCGGTTCTATGGCACTGCTGGCCATTTTGCTGTACTCGCTGCAGCAGTATGCAGATTTTTCCGGCGGCATTGATATGGTATTGGGTGTTGCGCAGCTGTACGGCATTGAGATGATGCCCAACTTCCGGCAGCCGTATTTTTCTACCTCGCTGGGGGATTTCTGGCGGCGCTGGCATATTTCGCTGGGTGCGTGGATGCGTGATTACCTGTTCTATCCCTTTGCACTGACCAAGCCGATGCAGCGCTTCGGCAAGTGGGCCACGTCGCATTGGGGCAAGCATTTTGGCCGTGTGCTGCCCGCTGCAGTCGCCAACCTGCTTGTGTTTGCCGTAGTCGGCATCTGGCACGGCCCGCAGGCGCACTACCTTGCCTGGGGTCTGTATAACGGTCTTGTCATTGCGCTGGCTGACCTGCTGGAGCCCGCGTTCAAAAAGCTCAACACGGCGCTGCACATTCCTACCGAAAGCCGCGGCTGGCACGTTTTTCGCATCGTGCGGACCTTTATCATCGTCAACATCGGCTGGTACTTTGACCGCAATGAGTTTGTGCAGGGGTGCATCTACCTGCGCAACACCTTTACGGATTTCAATTTGTCCGCATTGGCCGCGAATGCACCCGGCGCTTTCGCGGCAGTCTCCGGCCCGGCCTGGGGGCTTGTCATCATCAGTACCCTTCTGGTCTTTGCCCATAGTGTGCTGAAAGAACAAGGCCGCGACCCTTACGCAGAGGTACAGCGGCTGCCGCTTGCGCTGCGCTGGGGTTTATACTATCTTGTTATTTTCATGGTACTCCTCAGCTTTATCTGCGTCAATGAAACCGTTGGTTTCCTCTATGCCAACTTTTAAGAAAAGAGCTTTCTATGCAAACAAACATTCTGGACTGGCTTGAAGCCACGTCCGCCCGCTGCCCGGATGCCCCCGCTGTGGGGGATGACCAGACAGACTGTACCTGGGCACAGCTGGCCGACACGGCCCGCCGCGCCGGCAGCTTTCTGGCATCCCGCACGATGCCGCGCCGCCCGGTGGCATTTTACCTGGAAAAATCCGTTTCCGCCTTTGCTGCCATGCTTGGCACAGTCTACGCGGGCTGCTGCTACTCAGTGCTTGACACCCGCCAGCCCGCTTCCCGCACTTTGCAGGTATTGGATACTTTGACCCCTGCATTTCTTGTTACGGACGAGGCCCACGCTGCCGCAGCCGCCGCGCTGGGGTACAGCGGGCAAATCATCCGGCTTGACGATCTGCTGGCCGCACCCGCGGACGCTGCCCTGCTGGCAGCCCGCCGCCGTCAGGCTGTGGACGTTGACCCTCTGTATATCAACTTCACAAGCGGAAGCACCGGTGTGCCAAAAGGCGTCACCGTCAGCCACCGCTCGGTGCTGGATTTTATCCCGCAGTTTGCCGAAATTTTCGGCATCACACAAAACGATATTCTGGGCAATCAGGCTCCCTTTGACTTTGACGTTTCGGTCAAAGACCTGTACACGGCACTGTACACGGGGGCTAAGGTGCAGATCATCCCGCGCGCTTATTTCAGTCAGCCCACAAAACTCATGGACTATCTGGCAGACCATGAGGTCACCATACTTGTCTGGGCCGTCAGTGCCATGTGCTTTGTCTCCATCATGAACGGCTTCAGCTACCGTATACCTTCCCGCGTGCGGCAGGTATTGTTCAGCGGCGAAGTCATGCCCATCAAGCACCTGATGAAGTGGAAGTCCGCTCTGCCGCACGCCCGGTTTGTGAACCTCTACGGCCCGACAGAAATTACCTGCAACTGCACCTACGCCATTTTGCCGGACCGCGATTTTGCCCCTGATGAGGCGTTGCCCATCGGACGCGCGTTTCCCAACGAGAAGGTTTTTCTGCTGGATGAAAACGACACCCTTGTCACCGTGCCCGGGCAGGCAGGGGAAATCTGCGTTTCCGGTACGGCGCTTGCCCTCGGCTACTATGCTGACCCTGTGCGCACAGCGCAGGCCTTTACCCAGAATCCGCTGAACACCAACTGGTACGAGCGTATTTACCGCACCGGCGATCTGGCCCGCTACGACGAAAGTGGCAGCCTGTATTATATTGGCCGCCGGGATTTCCAGATCAAGCACATGGGACACCGCGTAGAGCTTGGCGAAATTGAAGCTGCCGCTATGCGCTGCGACGCTGTGACCCGTGCCTGCTGCACGTTTGATGCTGAACGCCAGCGGCTCCACCTGTTTTACACGGGCAGCTGTGAGAAAGCTGCCCTGCTGGCTGCGCTGAAAGAAAGTCTGCCGCCTTTTATGCAGCCGAATACTGCTGTGCAGCTGGACGAGATGCCGCTGAATAAAAACGGCAAAATTGACCGCACGGCACTGGCTGCCCTGACGAAAAAAGGAGCCCATAAATGACCGACGCTTCTTTACAAAAAATTGCTGCCACCTACGGCACACCGACGTTTGTCTTTGACACTGACGCTTTGCAGGCCCGCGTGCGCGCTATTCAGGCAATCTGGGGCAGGGAAATCGACCTTTGCTATTCCATCAAAGCCAACCCATTTCTGCTGCCTGCCATGATGCAGGTCACTGCGCGGCTGGAAGTATGCAGTCCCGGAGAGCTTTCGCTCTGCGAGAGCCTGCATGCTGCGGATGCACGTGTTATCTATTCGGGTGTTAATAAGACGCCTGTGGATATTGCCCGCGCCGTGGCCGACGGCGTCGGCACCTGCACAGCGGAATCTCTGCTGCAGGTCCGTTATCTGCAGGATGCTGCACGTAAGGCCGCCAAACGGCTGCCTGTGCTGCTGCGGCTGAACGCGGGCAGTCAGTTCGGCATGTCAAAGGAAGATCTTTTCACCGCATTGGCGCATCGCAGGGAAACACCTGATCTGGAGTTTATCGGCATTCACTACTTTGTCGGGACCCAGCGCAAAAAGCTGGTCAATCAGCAAAAAGAGCTGGCCATGCTGCGGGAACTGTACGCTGAAATTGAGCAGACCTTCGGCCTGCGTCTGCCGGAACTGGAATACGGCCCAGGGCTGGCGGTGCCGTATTTTGACGGCGACGATTTTACCGACACACTGTCCCCGGCCAAAGACCTTGCGCCAGCACTGCGCGAAGTCAGCAGCTGGGTCCATCTGACCGTTGAGATGGGCCGGTTTTACACCGCCGAATGCGGTTATTACCTGACCACCGCCATGGACTGCAAGGACCACGGCGGGCAGCACTACTGCATTGTGGACGGTGGAATGAACCACCTGAATTATCTTGGCCAGATCATGGGTATGAAACGCCCGCATCTGCGCCATTTTGCTGCCCGGGCAGCTTCCGTACAGGACTGGACACTTTGCGGCAGCCTTTGTACTACGAACGATGTTCTTGTGCGCAGTATGCCGCTGGCCGGACTATGCCCCGGCGACCTGCTTGTTTTTGAAAACACCGGTGCCTACTCTGTTACGGAAGGACTTGGTCTGTTTTTGAGCCGCGACCTGCCGCAGGTCATTCTGTGGCAGAACGGCACGCCGCACCCGGTACGCAGCGAAACGCCGACCTATCCCATCAATACACCCGCTGTGTAAGATAATTTGAAAAGGAGAAATACCAATGGAACGTTTACTGGAAATTTTAAGCGAAATCAAAGAGGACGTGGACTTTTCCACCTGTACAACGCTGATCGATGACGGCATCCTGGACTCTTTCGACATTCTGCAGATCATCTCGGCCCTGAATGAGGAATACGACATTTCGATTCCCGCATCCGAAATCATGCCGCAGAACTTCAACAGCGCCGAGGCCCTTTACAAGATGGTCCAGCGCCTGCAGGAAGATTGATGTCCGAGATGCCTGAAATATAAGATAACGCTTGCATTTATTCCAAACTTATTGTATAATACTAAAAGCGGACAGGGCTGAATTGCGCTGTTTCGCGTACAGATGCAGGTCCCGCGCGTGGGCAGCCTGTGAACCATGTCAGGCGGGGAACCGAGCAGCATTAAGCAGCGCTTGCCCAGTGCCGCGGTCAAGCCTGCATCTGTACGCAAAGCAGCGCAGCCGCGTGCTCTGCCCGCTGTTTTTTGTAGCTTTGCAGGAGGTGAGCCGATGTACCGTGCCCTGTATCGAAAATGGCGTCCCCAGCGCTTTGCGGACGTGGTTGGCCAGACGGCCATCGTCACGGCCCTGCAGAACCAGATTTCTGCCGGGCGCATCGGCCATGCGTATCTGTTCACCGGCACCCGCGGCACCGGCAAGACGACCTGCGCCAAGATCTTTGCCAAGGCGGTCAACTGTCTGGACACCTCCAGCCCCGACCCCTGCGGCGAGTGTGAAATTTGTAAGGGCATTGACTCCGGTTCCGTCATGGACATCATCGAAATGGATGCCGCGTCGAACAACGGCGTTGACGACATCCGCGACCTGCGCGACGAGGTGGCCTATCTGCCGTCGGTCTGCAAGTACAAGGTCTACATCATCGACGAGGTGCACATGCTCTCCACCGCGGCGTTCAACGCGCTGCTCAAAACGATGGAGGAACCGCCCGAGCACGTCATCTTTATCTTAGCCACCACCGAGGTGCAGAAGGTTCCCGTCACGATTTTGAGCCGCTGCCAGCGGTATGACTTCACCCGCATCACGGCGGATGACATTGCCGGGCGGCTGCTCTACGTAGCCGGGCAGGAGAAGATCGAGCTGGACGAGAACGCCGCACAGTTGATTGGCCGTCTGGCAGACGGTGCCATGCGTGACGCGCTGTCCATTCTGGACACCTGCGCCGGTGTCGACAACCACGTGGACGAGGCGCTCGTCCGCCGTATGGCCGGTGTCACGGACAGGGGCTACCTGTTTGAGATCAGCGACGCCATCGCGGCAGGGGACTCCGTCACTGCACTGGAAAAAATCGCCGAGCTGCGCCAGCAGAGCGTCGATATGCGCCGCCTCTGCATGGAGCTGGCCGGGCATTACCGCAATCTGATGCTCTGTGCGCTGCCGGGCGGCACGTCACTTCTGACCGGCATCTCGCCGGAGGAGGAGGCCGCCTACACCCAGCGCAGGGACTTCCCGCAGCGGGAGGCCATCCGTGCGGTCAATGCGTTCGGCTCGGCACTTGAGAAAATGAGCCGCGGCACTGACCAGCGCATTGAGCTGGAGCTGGCGATTTTCTCGCTGACTCAGCCCGAGACTGCCGCCGCACCTGTTATCATCCGGCAGCCCGCCCCGGCAGCACCCACCGCGCCCCAGGCGTTCGCCAGCGCGCCGCGCGCCTACACGGCAGCGCCGCCGGTACAGGCTGCGTCCTCTGTAGTGCCGCCCGTGGTACAGCCGCAGAGCGTTCCCGCCGCTGCACCGGATGATGTACCGCCGCCTATTGACGATGACCCGCCGTTCCTGCAGCCGGAGCTGAAGCCCGCCCCGCAGCAAACTCCCGCGCCGGTACCGCCAGCACCCGCTGCCCCGGCCCCGCGTAAGGCCGAGCCGCCGCGGCAGGCAGGCCCGCTGGAGCCGTTCGCCTTCTGGCCCGCCGTGCTGGCCGATTTGGAGGAGAATGATGCGATGCTCATCTCCTTTTTGCGCGGCACCCGGGCCTATTGCGACGGCAAGCGCGTGCTGTTTGAGTGCAGCGACGCCTTCCGCGATTATATCCGCAATAACCGGGAGGTCAGCAAGCGTCTTAAGGAAACTATCTACCGTGTATCGCGCACCAAGTACAGTATCGGCCCCTATGAGGAGCCAAAGACCGACGACATCACCGCTGCCGTCAGCCTGGATGAGACCCTGCACACGATGCAGGCGCTTGGTGTCGATTTGAAAATCGTTGATAAATAATTATTTTTGGAGGATACAACCATGAAAGCAAGACTGCCCAAGGGCTATGGCCGACCCGATCCCAACGCCATGATGCGTCAGGTCCAGAAGATGCAGGACGACATCCGCGCCAAGCAGGAGGAGCTCGAAGCCAAGGAGTACACCGGCACCGCCAGCGGTGAGATGGTCACTGTTACGATGAACGGCAAGCATGAGATCACCGCCGTCAAGATCAAGCCCGAGGCCGTCGACCCCGATGATATTGAAATGCTTGAGGATCTGATTGCCGCCGCCGTCAACAGCGCCGCCGCTGCCGTTGACAAGGACTCCGAGGAGGAGATGTCCAAGATGACCGGCGGTCTGAACATCCCCGGTCTGGGCTAAGAGGTTGCCTATGTTCAACAACAATGTTGAGCCGCTGGAGAATCTGATCGACCAGTTTGCCCAGTTTCCCGGCATTGGCCGCAAAAGTGCGGTGCGTATGGCCTATCAGGTCATGTCGATGCCGCCCAAGCAGGCCATGGAGCTGGCCAAGGCGATTGAGCACGCCAAAAGTGACCTGCACCGCTGCCGCATCTGCCAGGACTACACCACCGGCGATGTCTGCAAGATCTGTGCCTCCCAGAAGCGGGACCGCAGCATCATCTGCGTGGTCGAGGGCCCGCGCGACATCAAGTCAATTGAGCGCACCCACGAGTACAACGGCCTGTACCATGTGCTGCACGGCCTGATTTCGCCGATGGATGGCATCGGTGCAGATCAGCTCTGCATCAAGGAGCTGCTGGCCCGTCTGAATGACACCGTCAAAGAGGTCATCATGGCCACCAGCCCGACGGTGGAGGGCGAGGCCACGGCGATGTATATCGCCAAGCTCATCAAACCTCTGGGCATCAAAACGACCCGCCTGGCCTATGGCCTGCCCGTCGGCTCGAGTCTGGAATACGCCGATGAGACGACGCTGTACCGTGCCATGGCCGGACGCGGCGAGATGTAAAAAAATTCCTGTACCGCTTTTGCCGGTACAGGTTTTTTTATTGTAGCTTTATTTCAGCAGACCGTAATCCCGCAGACAGCGCTGTACACCCGTCATGGTATCGTCAAAGCCGACACCCGCTGCCGCACGGAACCTGCCGCCGTCCATCAGCAGGCTGCGCGGCCAGTCTGCCGCCTCTACGACGGGGTGGATGTCCAGCAGCGCACAGGCGCGCCGGGCCGTCGTGACCATGTCGCAGTCGTTCTCGCTGCCAAAGTTGTACACACCGCCCGGCAGTTCCATAGCCTGGGTCAGCCGCTCCACGGCCTCCCGCACATAGGTGATGCCGCGGTAGTCCCGCGCCGAAAACCGCAGCGTCTCCTGCCGCATAGCGGCGGTCAGCAGGTTCAGCAGGAAGTTACCGCGGATCGGCAGGCCGTACCCGGGCAGGTCGTACATCCAGGCCGCCCGCAGCAGCACGGCATCGGGCAAAATATCCAGCACGCGCTGCTCCATCTCCTGCTTGTGGCGGCCATAGACATTGGCGGGGGAGAGCGGTGTATCCTCGTCAAACGGCCCGTGCTCAGTAAGGCCCGTGTAGACCTGGTCAGAGCTGAACGCAACCAGCTTTGCGCCGCTTTTTTGCGCTGCAGCCGCCATCCAGCACGGCAGCAGAACGTTGGCGCGGTAGGACTCGTCCGGGTGCTTTTCGCTGTAGCCCGTGTCGGAGAGCGCCGCCGTGTGTACGATCACGTCCGGCTGCTCGCGCCGCACCCAGTCGGCCACGGTCTGCTCATCCGCTGCGGCCAGCATTCCTTTGGGGAAGGCGCACAGCTCGTACCGTCCCGCCAGCTGGGTCATGATGCGCGCCCCCACAAAGCCGCCTGCGCCGGAGACCAATAGCTTTTTCATGTGTTTTCCCTCGCAATACGATTTTTGTCTTTATTGTAGCGTTTTTGCGCAGCTGTTGCAAGCGGCTTGACAAATTCCGCGCCGGTTTGTATAATAGGAACACCTAAAACAAGGTGTGGATTTTTACAGTTCTGATACTACTTTTCGCCACACAGCGCTTTCTTTCCGGGAAAGCGTTGTGTGGTTTTTGTTGTGTCAAAAGGAGAAGCCTATGAACGATACCTTCATGAAAGAAAAGGCGATTTTTCCGCTGCTGACCTCAATGGCCCTGCCCATGGTCGTCTCGATGCTGGTCAATGCACTGTACAACATCGTGGACAGCCTCTTTGTCGCCCGCATCAGTGAGGAAGCCATGACTGCGCTGTCTCTCGTCTACCCGGTACAGAACCTCATCAACGCGATTGCCATCGGCTTCAGCATCGGCATTGCCGCGCTGATCTCGCTGCATCTCGGTGCAGGCAACAAAGAAAAGGCTGACATGGCCGCCACCCACGGCATGGTGCTTTCGCTGATCCACGGCGTCGTGATTTCCATCGTCTGCACAGCCATCATGCCGCGGTTCCTGCGCTCCTTCACCAGCGACGAGACCGTCATTGCCATGGGCGTGACCTACTCCCGCGTTGCCTTTATGTTCGCCGTCGTCATCATGGCCGCCATGGCGTTTGAGAAGATCTTTCAGGCGGTGGGCCGGATGAACATTACGATGATCGGCCTGATGGGCGGCTCGGTCTGCAACATCATTCTGGACCCGCTGTTGATTTTCGGCATCGGCCCGTTCCCCAAAATGGGCATTGCCGGTGCGGCGCTGGCTACCGGCATCGGCCAGATGGTTCCTCTCATCTTCTATCTGATTGTCTACTTCGTCAGCCCTATCCCGGTCAGGCTGCGCTCCGGCTGCCTGAAGCCGGACGCCAAAATGGCCCTGCAGCTCTATTCCATCGGCGTACCGGCCATCCTGAATCTGGCGCTGCCCTCGGTGCTCATCACCTTCCTGAACTCGCTGCTGGCCGTCTGCTCTCAAAGCTATGTCGTCGTGCTGGGTATCTACTATAAATTGCAGACCTTCCTGTACCTGCCCGCCAACGGCATTGTGCAGGGTCTGCGCCCCATCATCGGCTACAACTACGGCGCGGGGGAGTATGACCGCGTCAAAAAGCTCTACCGCACGTCCATGGGCATGTGCGCCGCCATCATGGCCGCGGGCACGGTGCTCTGTCTGGCGCTGTCCGGCCAGCTGATCGGGCTTTTCAGCTCGAACGCCGAGACCATCGCCATCGGCACGTCGGCTCTGCGTATCATCTGCGTCGGCTTCATCGTCTCGACGATTTCAGTCGTCGCCTCCGGCTCGCTGGAGGGTCTCGGCATGGGCGTGCAGTCACTGGTCATCTCGCTGTGCCGTTACATCGTTGTCATCATGCCGCTGGCCTGGCTGTTCTGCCGCCTGCTGGGTGCCGACGGCATCTGGAACGCCTTCTGGGTGACCGAGGTCATCACGGCGGGTATTTCAATGGTCGTATACCACAAGAGCGTGAAGCTGAAATAAACCAACAGGAGCCTGACCACAGCCGGTCAGGCTCCTGTTTTATATAAGTAAAAGGCTTCCCCCGAGGGGGAAGTCTTTTCGTTACGCCTGCTCCTGCACGTACCGAATAAACGCATCGCGCTCCGCGGTGGTGCGCACAACGGCCGTGTACATCCAGTCGCCCATGTCCAGACGCAGCGCCTGGGGAATGCGCTCACACATCCGCATGCGGGAGCCGTACTTGGCCATGATCTGCGCATGGGTGTGCTTGTACTCATGGCAGTCGCGGCGGCCTGCGTAGACGCAGAAATACTTCGGACCGTCCAGCTCGGCGTTGCGTACCTCGTCGTAGCAGACCATGTCCGCCCAGATCTGGTAGCAGTCCACCGAGTTCGCATAGTTGATCATATCGGGCGTGTAGCCGCCTGCGGGGCGCATGTTGACCTCCAGCGCGACGTAGTCGCCCTTTTTGCCAAGCCCCGGCTTGTCCTCATTCAACCGGAAGAACTCGCAGTGGAAGAAGCGGCTCTTTGCGCCGAACGCCTTGATGGTGCGGAAGCCCACATCCTTCAGCGCAGCGGGCACGGACTTCTGCGTCCAGTAGGAGAGGTCGCCGTTCTGACTGACGATGTCCAGCATCGGGGTGGGGAACACGTTGGAGGTGTAGAACAGCGGCACGCAATGGCTGTCGGCCACACCGTCAAAGCTGACGATGGTGCCGTTGATGTACTCCTCCATAATGTACCGGACGTTATGCGGCTCGGCGTAGAATTCTTTCAGCTCGGTAAAATTGCGCAGCTTGTAGGTTGCCTCGGCACCGCAGCCGTTATCCGGCTTGACGATGACCGGATAGCCGACCTCCTTGATAAAGGCGCGGGCCTCGGCCAGTGTGCTGACAATATGGTAGCGCGCCACCGGTACACCCGCAGCGATGTAGCTTTCCTTCATTTTGCTCTTGTACTTGATGCGCTCGATGAAGTCATTCTTTGCACCGGTATTGATGTTGAAATCCGTGCGCAGCTGGGCGTCCATCTCCAGCCAATACTCGTTGTTGGACTCGATCCAGTCGATCTTGCCATAGTGGAAGGTAAAGTACGCGACAGCGCGGAGCATCTCGTCGTAATTGCCAAGATCATTCACGCGGTAATACTCAGTCAGGCACTGCTTCAATTCCCAGGGGATCTCGTCAAACGGAGCATCACCGATGCCCAGCACATTGACGCCGTTGCGGTGCAGACGGTCACAGAAATTCCAGTAGGTCTTGGGAAAATGCGGGCTGACAAAGATAAAATTCATCGGGTACTTCAACTTCCTCTCTCAAACTTCACTCAAACCGGCGTCACACAAAGCGATTCTGTGCAGCGTCATACTCATAGCCGATCTCGCGCAGGGCCGCACACAGCGCGTCACGGTCAGTCTCCTCACGGTCACACAGCGCGTCCAAACTGGCGTCGCGGTCCCGCAGTTGGGTGTTTACATAGCTCAACAGCATTACAGGGTCACGGGGGAGCATAGACCCACCTCCTAAAAAGCAAGCGTAAAAGAGAAAAAGCCGGTCACACGATGTGACCGGCATTTTTTCCTTCCAATCAGACCGCGCGGGTAACTTTACCAGAGCGCAGGCAGCGGGTGCAGGCGTAGATATACTTCGGGGAACCGTCCACGATCGCCTTCACGCGCTTGACATTGGGGTTCCAGGTACGGTTGCTCCGACGATGAGAGTGAGAAACCTTGATACCGAACGTGACACCCTTGCCACAGCAAGAACATTTGGCCATAATTGCTTGCACCTCCTTTTCAATAGCTTTAA
>ERZ825324.1043-NODE-1043-length-35467-cov-14.459110_pt1 | contig 35467 bp, 30 predicted proteins | sample MGYA00519859_ERZ825324 | MGnify/ENA primary metagenome ERZ825324 (study PRJEB31778, sample SAMEA3449198) | human gut metagenome | biome: human gut; feature: human-associated habitat; material: faeces | place: United Kingdom | collected 2010/2012 ...
GCAACCTCATTCTCCACGGCGATGGTATCAATGGCAATCATGCTGCCATCTAAGAATTTCAGTTCCACACAAGCGGTATCCATGTTAAACTCACAAGAAATCAATCTATCCATAAGAAACCTCCATTTTGCAGGATGTTAGATCATCCCAAAATATTTGAATGCTTCTCGGATTGCTTTCTCTTTTTCCGGCGGACACTGGGGCTGTCTGGAATCCTCGGACTTCGGCAGATTGTAGTTTTTGCCTACTTCAATCCCACATTTCCGTTTGATCTGTGAGATATAGAGGTTGGACACCTTTAACCCGGTGTGCTCCAAAACATACTCCTTGATCTGCGGATAAGTTGCCCCATCCTGAAATTCAGACATATCCATATCTTCCAAAGAGAACTCAACCCGAATCTTTTTCGAGTCGACCTCACCCTTGGAAAGCAAGACAACCGTCTCCACGTGCTTCGTCCTCGGGAACAGATCCACCGGCTGGACCTCCACGGCTTTATACCCGTGCTCGGTCAGCCACTTGGCATCCCTTGCCGCTGTTGCGGCGTTGCAGCTGACCATGACTACGGTCCGCGGGGCCATCTCGGCAATGGCGGTCAGGGTCGCTTCGTCGCAGCCCTTGCGGGGCGGGTCTACGACGATCACGTCGGGACGCGCACCCTCGGCAGCGAGCTGGGCGGCAGCTGAACCGGCATCCTGACAGCGGAAGTCCGCTCTGTCCGCGTCCAGACCCAGCCGCGCGGCGGTCTCCTTCGCGCCCTCGACAGCCTGCGGCACGACCTCAACGCCGACTAAGCGCTTGCAGTCCGCCAGCATCGAAAGCCCAATCGTGCCCATGCCGCAGTACAGGTCCAGCAAAAAATCGTCCGGCTTCAGCCCGGCGTACTCCCGCGCCTTGGCGTAGAGCACCTCAGCGGCGGGGGTGTTGACCTGGTAAAATTCATGCACACCCATCCGCAGCGGCACACCGGCCAGCGTGTCCTCAATGACGCCGGGGCCCAGCACGGTGCGGGTCCTGCGGCCCAAAATCACGTTCGTCCGCTCACTGTTGCGGTTGACCAAAATCGTCGTTAAGGCAAACTCTTTTTGCAGTGTGGCGCAAATTTCCGCCTCGTTCGGCAGACCGTTGCCGTTTACCACAAAGCACAAAAGCCGCTGCCCGCTGTGCCAGCCCTGACGCATGTACAAATGGCGCACGCGGCCCGTGTGGGTCTCCTCGTTGTAGGCAGTGATGCCGTTCTCCTCCAGCAGCGCACAGGCGCGGGCGGCCAGCTCGTTCATCCACGCGGGCTGCAGCTTGCAGTCGGTGCAGGCCACAATGCGGTGGCTGCGCCCGGCAAAAAAGCCGGTCACAATATGCCCGTTCTCGTCGTTGCCCACGGGCAGCTGGACCTTGTTGCGGTAGCGGTCCGTGTCGGGTGCGCCCAGCACGTCCGGCACCGGTACGTCCAGCTTGCCCAGCCGCGCAAAGGCGTCACGTACAAACTGGGTCTTGGCGGTACACTCGGCCTCATAGCTGATATGCCGCAGCCCGCAGCCGCCGCAGGGGCCGGCCACCGGGCAGTCCTGCCTGACGCGGCCCGGCCCGGCGGTCAACAGCTTCTCCACGCGGCCAAAGGCATAGGTTTTCATCGGCTTGACAATGCGCACCTCGGCCACGTCGCCGGGGGCGGTCAGCGGCACAAAAACGGCCTGACCGTCCTTGTGGGCCACGCCGTTTCCGTCATTGGAGAGCGCTTCGATCTCCAGAGTAATGATCTGATTTTTCGTAAAAGGCATGTCTGCTCCTTATAAATAGTGCGGGAAATGTTACGGGTTGATGGCCTGCGGTGTGGCAGGACCCTCCTTCTCCAGCGTGGCCAGGTACTTGCTCGGCGGCACGCCCTTGACCTTTTTGAACACGCGGGAAAAATAAAACTGGTCAAAAAAGCCCACAGATACGGCAATTTCCGCAATCGACAGGCTGGAATTCTTCAACAGGCTGCACGCCTCGCTGATGCGGTAGCTTGTCAGGTAGTCAATGGGGCTCTGCCCGACATTCGACATGAACACGCGGTACAGGTGGCTGCGGCTGACGCCGACGGCCTTGGCAATATCGTCCACCGAAATATCATGTGAGTAGTTGAACTGGATATACTTGATGGCGGCCAGCACGTACTGGCTGCTGGACGAGCCCACGTTGGGCATCGCCTCGCGGGCCTCCTTCATCAGGTGCGCCATAAAGATATACAGATAGCCCGTCATCAGGGCCTCGCACTGCGGCTCCGGCCCGCGGGACAGGTAGATGTTGTACAGCGCCTCCCGCACGGTCTGCGGGTCCTTGCAGTGGTGTACGGGGTGCACGTCGGAGAACGGCGTCTGCTGCACCAGCTTGTTGGCACACGCGCCGTTGAAGCCGACCCAGTAGTACTCCCACGGGTCAGTCTCGTCGGCGGCGTAGGTGATGAGCTGGTTCGGCTTGGCCAGGAACAGATCACCCTCCTGCAGCGTGTGCGAGGCCCCGTTGACCTGATACACACCCTTGCCCGCCACCACCAGATGGATCAGGTAGTGGTCGCGCACGCCGGGACCCCAGGTATGGCCCGGCTGGCAGTATTCATGCCCGCAGTTAAAAATCGAGAGCTCGACGTTGTCGGTGTAGCTCTGCTTGTAGGATTGCTTCATCTCATTGATGGTCATGGCGGCACCTCGCTCGTGTGATATTTTTATTATACCAAGCTATTCATCAAAAGTCCATAAAAGAGGAGGAAAAAATGTTTGCTTTTTTTGCAGGATTTGCTATACTGAAAACAAGAAACCCGCAGAGAGCCGCTCCTTTGGCTGTCTGCCTAAAAACATAAGGCTCAATTTGTGCATATCTACGAAAAGAGCCGCCCGACAGGAAAGGTGAGTGGAATCATGGCAAATACCATTGAACTCAAACAGCAGATCGCACAGGGCGAATACGACGCCGCCTTTGCCAAGCTGTACGGTGCAGACGCCGTGCAGGAGCAGCGCAAGCGCTATACCGACCTGATCGACGAATTTGAAAAGAAATACGGCACCAACCGCACGGTGCGCCTCTATTCCGCCCCGGGCCGTACCGAGATCGGCGGCAACCACACCGACCACAACAACGGCGTGGTGCTGGCAGGCTCTGTCAACCTGGATATGGTGGCCGTCGTCTCCCCGAATGAGGAAAATGTCATCCGCGTCAAGTCCCTGGGCTTTGACAAAATTGACGATGTCGATGTCACCAACCTCGTTCCGCAGCCGCGCGAGGCCGAGCACTCCGCATCCCTGATCCGCGGCGTCGCCAAGGGCATCGTGGATGCGGGCGGCAAGGTGGGCGGCTTTGACTGCTACACCACCAGCAACGTGCTGCGCGGCTCCGGTCTGTCCAGCTCCGCAGCCTTTGAGGTCTGCATCGGTGCCATCCTGCGCGGCGAGTACAACAACAATGACATGGAGAAGTTCAACCAGGTCAAGATCGCCCAGATCGGCCAGTATGCCGAGAATGTGTTCTTCGGCAAGCCCTGCGGCCTGATGGACCAGACCGCCTGCGCCGTCGGCGGCGTTATCACCATCGACTTCAAGGACCCGGCCCACCCGGTGGTCGGCCAGACCGCCATCGACCTGGCAAAGCACGGCTTTGTCATGTGCATCAGCGATACGAAGGGCAGCCACGCCGACCTGACCGACGACTATGCCGCCATCCGCCATGAGATGGAGAGTGTGGCCGAGCAGTTCGGCAAAAAGGTCCTGCGCGAGGTCGATGAGGACGAGTTCTACAAGGCTCTGCCCAAGCTGCGCAAGGCCGTGGGGGACCGCGCTGTCGTGCGTGCGATGCACTTCTATAACGACTGCCGCCGCGCCGCCCAGCTCTGCGACGCCGTGCGCGAGGACGATTTTGAAACGTTCCTGCGCCTGATTATCGAGGGCGGTCACTCCAGCTTTGAGTTCAACCAGAACGCCTACAGCATCAAGAACCCGAAGGAGCAGGGCGTGCCTGTGGCCCTGGCCCTGAGCCAGCGCGTTCTGAATGGCCGCGGCGCGTGGCGTCTGCAGGGCGGCGGCTTTGCCGGCACCATTCAGGCGTTTGTGCCCGTTGACCTGCTGGACGCCTACAAGGCCGCCATCGACGGCTGCTTCGGCGAAGGCAGCTGCCACGTCCTGAACATCCGCAACTACGGTGCCGTGCCCGTGACGCCGGATATGTGAGCGCATAAAAGAGTGTAAATAAAGCCGCAGCTGTGCAGAAAACGCATAGCTGCGGCTTTTTGTGCTTTTTTAATATCATCGTGCGGTAGGGGCCGGGCATGCCCGGCCCGGCGGCTGCCCGCAAACGAGCGCCTCCGTACAGCCGCGGGCCGCACATGTGCGGCCCCTACAAACCAGTGGATAGGCAGGCAGCAACGCCGCAGAGGTCGGCGTCCCCGACGACCCGTGGCCGTTTCCGTCGCAGCAAGCGCCCATGGGATGTATAAAGGCATCCCACAGCCCGTAGGGGCGGATTCCATATCCGCCCGGGCACCCTCCGCAACCGTGGACCTTGCGGGAGGAATAAATCCCTCCCCTGAACCGCAGCCTCATTTCCCGTTCCTCTCCCAGATCAGTGCCAGCCCTTTGAACAGCAAATCAGCGTCATAGATGATCTTCCGCTTGCAGCAGGGCATAATGTACGGCGCTAACCCGCCGGTGGCGACCACGGTCAGTGGCTGGCCCAGCTCGGCCTCAACGCGGTCCGCTAACCCGTCCAGCATGGCGGCGGTGCCGAACATGGCCCCGTTGTTCAGCGCGGCGACGGTGTTCGCGCCAATCAGATGCTCCGGCGGCTCGGGCGCGATGGGCGGCAGCTGCGCCGTGCCCGCGCTGATGGCCCGCAGGCTTGTCTGCACGCCGGGCACGATGAACCCGCCCAGAAACACCTTCTTGTCCGATATAACGTTGTATGTCGTCGCCGTACCCAGATCCACGGTCATGCAGGGCAGGGAATAGTGCTCCGCTGCCGCAGCGGCATCGGCGATGCGGTCCCGGCCCACCTTGGCGGGCTCGTCCACGGCGAAGGTCAGCCCGGTGTCCAGCGTGTAATTCACGACCAGCGCCTCGCGCCCGGTCAGCCGCTTGCAGGCGGCGGCCAGCACGCCGGTCAGCCGCGGCACGACGCTGCACACAATAACGCCCTCACAGGCGGTGGGGTCCACAGGCAGGCGCTGCAGCAGAAATTTCATCTCGGCGGCGTACTCGTCCTCGGTACAGCGGGGGCGGGTGACCATGCGGGTCGTGAACGCAATGGTGCGGTGGTCCGCCCCGTCCAGCCCGCCAATGCAGATGTTGGAGTTGCCGATGTCAACTGCTAAAACCATAGTGAAGTCCTTTTTATAGATAAAAGATAAGAGATAATAGATAAAAAAGGTGGATCGCGGCGCTTTGCGCTGCTCAAAAATATTATACGCATTTGCATAGAAAGCGTCAATCTGCTATAATGACTACAGCGTAATTTTGTTTTCGCCAAAGGCGAAAACTCCACTATTTTATTATCTTTTATCTATATCTCTTATCTACTAATAAGGTGTTGATTTTTTTATGCTGCTTTCCAACAAAACCGTTGTCCTCGGCATCACGGGGGGCATTGCCGCCTACAAAATGCCCAACGTGGCGCATGCACTCGTCAAGCTGGGCGCGGATGTACACGTTCTTATGACGAAAAACGCCACCGAGTTTATCTCGCCGCTGGTGTTTGAGACGCTGACCCGCCGCCGCTGCCAGGTCGATACGTTTGACCGCAACTTCCAGTACGACGTGGCCCATATCAGTCTTGCCAACGCGGCAGATTTGATGCTCATCGCCCCGGCCACGGCCAACGTCATCGCCAAGCTGGCCCACGGCCAGGCCGACGACATGCTGACCACCGTCACGCTGGCCGCGACCTGCCCCAAGCTGGTCGCGCCCGCCATGAACACCCACATGCTCGAAAACCCCATCACCCAGGATAACCTCAAAACGCTGGAACACTACGGCTTCACGGTCATCCCGTCCGGCTCCGGTATGCTGGCCTGCGGCGACGTCGGCTCGGGCCGTCTGCCCGATGAGGGTGTGCTGGTCGACTACGTCCTGCGGGAGCTGGCCTGCGCGAAAGACCTTAAAGGCAAAAAGGTCGTCGTCTCCGCCGGTGCCACGCAGGAGCCGATGGACCCCGTGCGCTACCTGACGAACCACTCCACCGGCAAGATGGGCTACGCTGTGGCCCGCGCCTGTATGCTGCGCGGCGCGGACGTCACGCTGCTGGCGTCCACCGGCTGCACGCTGCCGCCCGTGCCGTTTGTAAAGACCGTTCCGTTCACCACTGCCGCCGACCTGTTTGAGGCCGTCAAGGCAAACGCCATGGACGCTGACGCCCTCGTCATGGCCGCCGCCGTGGCCGACTACCGCCCGGCCACTGTCGCCGCGGACAAGGTCAAAAAGCACGACGGCGAGATGAATATTGCCCTGGAACGCACCGACGATATTTTAGCCTGGGTCGGTGCGCATAAGCCGGAAAAGCTGTTTGTCTGCGGCTTCTCGATGGAGACCCGCGACTTGATTGAAAACAGCACGGCCAAGCTGCACAAGAAGAACATGGACATGATCGTGGCCAACAACCTGAAGGTGCCCGGCGCAGGCTTTGGCGTGGACACGAACGTTGTGACCATCATCACCGCCCAAGGCGCCACCGAGCTGCCCCTCCAGAGCAAGGATGCCGTCGCCGGTCACATCGCAGACGCGATTGCGGGAAAGTAAGAAACAGACCGCAAACGGCCAAAGCCCTTTCCAGAAACCAAAAAAATCATACCCCCGCCCCCACCTGCATATTCATTTGTGAATCATGCAAAGGGGGCGTTTTTATGTGCGGAATTGCGGGGCAGGTCGGGCGCGACCCCCGGACCATCCAGCGGCGGTACGCGGCCTACTGCGCCATGCAGCAAACGCTGGCGCGGCGCGGGCCGGACCAGCGCGGTATGTACATCTGCGGCGCGGCGGCGCTCATCCACGCGCGGCTGGCGGTTGTGGATCTCGAAAACGGCCTGCAGCCCATGCAGCTGGACTGGCAGGGTGAAAGCTACGTGCTGGTTTATAACGGCGAGCTCTACAACACGCCCGAGCTGCGCGCCGCACTGGCCGCCCGCGGGCACAGCTTCAACGGGCACTCCGACACAGAGGTACTGCTCCACGCTTTTGCCGAGTGGGGCGCAAACTGCGTGCCCAGGTGCAACGGCATTTTTGCGTTTGCGGTCTGGCAGCAGAACGCAGGTACGCTGTTTTTGGCGCGGGACCGCTGCGGCGTCAAGCCGCTGTTCTACACGCAGGCGGAGGACTCGCTGATATTTGGCAGTGAGCTGAAGACCCTGCTGGCGCACCCCGCTGTGCCGCCTCGCGTCGATGCCAACGGCCTGGCCGAGGTGCTGCTGCTTGGCCCAGGGCGCACGCCGGGCTGCGGCGTATTTCAAAATGTGCGGGAGCTGCTGCCAGGCCAGTACGCTGTCTATGAGACCCAAACCGCCCGCCTGACCCTGCACACCTTCTGGCGGCTCGAGGACCACGACCACCCCGACGACTTCGCCGCCACGGCCCGCAGGGTGCGCGACCTCGTCACCGATGCTATCGAGCGGCAGCTCGTGTCCGACGTGCCCGTGGCAACGTTTTTGTCCGGCGGGTTGGATTCCAGCCTGATTTCGGCCATCGCCGATGCGCATTTTACGGCGCAGGGCAACCAGCTGCAAACGTTCTCGGTGGGCTACCGGGACAACAAAAAGTACTTCCACGCGACAAAATTTCAGCCCGGCGCGGATGCACCCTACATCCGCAAAATGAACGACTTTCTCCATGCCAGGCACCACTGGGTCACGCTGGACACGCCGGAGCTTGTGCCCGCGCTGTACGCCGCAGTGGACGCCCGCGACCTGCCCGGCATGGCGGACGTGGATGCGTCGCTGCTCGTGTTCTGCCGGCATATCAAGCCCCACGCCACGGTGGCGCTGTCGGGGGAGTGCGCGGACGAAATTTTCGGCGGCTACCCGTGGTACCGCGACCCCACGGTGCGCGAGCGGTACGGCTTCCCATGGGCGCAGTCCACGGCTTACCGCGCGTCGTTCATCAAGCCCGGTGTGCTGGGCGGCATCGACCCGGCAGCGTTCGTGGATGAACGCTATCGCGCCACGCTGGCACAGACCTCCGTCCGCCCCGGCCTGCCCGCCGCAGAACAACGGATGCGCCAGATGATGAACCTGAATTTCAAATGGTTCATGCAGACGCTGCTGGACCGCAAGGACCGCATGAGCATGTACAGCGGCCTCGAGGTCCGCGTGCCGTTCTGCGATTACCGCATTGCGGAGTATCTCTACTCGGTCCCATGGGAGTTCAAGGACTATCACGGGCAGGAAAAGGGCCTCCTGCGCGAGGCCATGCGCGGCGTGCTGCCCGACGAGGTTCTGTGGCGGCGCAAAAGCCCGTACCCCAAAACGTGGAACCCCAGCTATCTGGCTGCCGTCTCGGCGGAGCTGCGCACCGTCCTGAACGACCCCGCCGCGCCGCTTCTGCGCATCATTCGGGCGGACGCACTGGAAACGCTGCTGGCCTCCGGCGCGGATAACCCCATCCCGTGGTACGGTCAGCTGATGACCACGCCCCAGACTATCGCGTGGTTTTTGCAGCTGAACTATTGGCTGGCAAAGTATAAGGTGGAGCTGGTGTGAACTTGCGACGGGTTGGGGGCACCCCGCCCTACGTGTATCATTTATGCAGGAACGTAGGGCGGCATGCCCTCATGCCGCCGTGCCCGTTCCCGCCATCGCAAGCCTCCCGCCACCACCGTAGGGGCGGATTCCCTATCCGCCCGCGAACCTAACGCAGCCGCACACGGCCCGGGCACATATACAAGGCGCCCCTGCGTCACACAAACGCAAAAATAATTTATTTTCCCTCCCCATCTGTTCAAACCAGCCAAAACGTGCTATAATAACCCAATAGGACTATAAATAGAGAAGGGAGTCTCCTCATGCAGCAGGAAACTGTCATCGTTCTGGATTTCGGCGGCCAGTATAATCAGCTGATCGCCCGCCGCGTCCGCGAATGCAACGTATATTGCGAGATTTATTCGTACCGCACTGACCTTGCCAAAATCAAGGCCAAAAACCCCAAGGGCATCATCTTCACCGGCGGCCCCAACAGCGCCTACCTGCCGGATTCGCCCACGATCGACCCCGAAATTTATAACTGGGGCGTGCCCATCCTCGGCATCTGCTACGGCAGCCAGCTGATGATGCACATGCTGGGCGGCAAGGTCTGCAAGGCACCCGAGCGCGAGTACGGCAAGACGCTGGTCGACTTGGACACCGCCAGCCCGCTGTTTGACACGCTGCCCGCGCAGAATGTCTGCTGGATGAGCCATAACGACTACATCGAGCAGGCCGCCCCCGGTTTTGAGATCGTGGCCCACACGCCCAACTGTCCGGTGGCTGCCGCACAGGATAAGGCACGCGGCCTCTACGCCGTGCAGTTCCACCCCGAGGTCCTGCACACCGAGAACGGCACGAAAATTCTGCATAACTTCGTCTATAATATCTGCCGCTGCGCCGGTGACTGGAAGATGGACTCCTTCGTGGAAAACTCCGTCAAGGCCCTGCGCGAAAAGATCGGCGACGGCAAGGTACTCTGCGCCCTGTCTGGCGGCGTGGATTCCAGCGTCTGTGCGGCCATGCTGGCCAAGGCCATCGGCAAGCAGCTGACCTGCGTGTTCGTGGACCACGGTCTGCTGCGCAAGAATGAGCGCGAGCAGGTCTGCGAGGTCTTTGGTGAGGGCGGCCAGTTCGACATCAACTTTGTCTGCGTCGATGCCCGTGACCGCTTCTACAAGAAGCTGGCCGGTCAGGACGCCCCCGAGCGCAAGCGCAAGATCATCGGCGAGGAGTTCATTCGCGTCTTTGAGGATGAGGCTAAAAAGATCGGTGCTGCGGACTTTTTGGCACAGGGTACGATTTACCCCGACGTGGTCGAGTCCGGCCTCGGCGGCGAATCTGCCACAATCAAGAGCCACCACAACGTCGGCGGTCTGCCCGACTACGTTGACTTTAAGGAAATCGTCGAGCCGCTGCGCGACCTGTTCAAGGACGAGGTCCGTCAGGCTGGCCGTGAGCTGGGCCTGCCGGAGTACCTTGTCGCCCGCCAGCCGTTCCCCGGCCCGGGCCTGGCCATCCGCATCATCGGCGATGTGACCCCCGAGAAGGTCGCCATCGTGCAGGATGCCGACGCCATCTGGCGTGAGGAGATCGACAAGCTGCCCATGGCCCAGCGCCCGAGCCAGTACTTTGCCGCGCTGACCAACATGCGCAGTGTCGGCGTCATGGGCGACGAGCGCACCTACGACTACGCCATCGCTCTGCGCGCCGTCACCACGACGGATTTCATGACCGCCGAGGTCACGATCCTGCCGACGGAGACCATCACCACCGCCGCCAACCGCATCGTGAACGAGGTCAAGAACATCAACCGCGTCATGTTCGACTACACCACAAAACCGCCGGCAACGATTGAGTGGGAATGAGCGTCAAAACGGCGCAAACCCGCATGAATACAGGGTTTTTGACCTGTCACTTTGCCTTGTGATACTGGTTTGATACTATTCGTTTCAACCCGGTCACACAAGAGAATGATTGCAAAGGGCAAGCAAACCGCCCTGCTGAACGACAAATTCAGCAGGGCGGTTTTGCTTGCCCTATTTTTCTTTTCTCCAAGGAACATAATTGTCAAACCGTTTGCTGTCATCACAAGTAAGCGGCCAGTTGATTTTCCATTCAAAGTATTCTTCCCTGGTAATCTCCCCGGCGTGTAGCTCCTGCTGGCGCAAAAGCCATTCCCTCATAAACTCGTCCACAAGGCCATAGTTGAAGTAGATACCCACGGGAGGTTGAGCGGGCCAGTCGTCCGTGTCGTTGTATCGGACGGCGGTATCATCGGAGGCCCCCGTCTTGCCGGGGTTGCGGACAAGCTGAAACAGACGGATGGAGCCGGGGCTGTCCTCGTCGAGCCAGAAGAATGTCCGCATGAAGTCCTCGGCAGAACCGGGAGCTATGGTGTAGAAATTCTGACGGTCTACCCGCAACGCCTCCGCTATCTTGTCCAGCAACTCCCGCTTTGGGACACGGTAATTCGTTTCGTACTGTGCGATACGGTTGTCCGCTCCCTTTTCCTCAAAGCCGACAGCTAGCCCCAATTCCTTTTGCGTCATACCTCGAAAGGTGCGAATTTTTCTTATCTTATCACCGACTGTCATAAATCCCACCGCCTTTGAAAACAGTATAGCGCAAAAAAGCGAAATATGCAAGATAAATATTAACAAAAATGCGAAATAAATTCTTGACATTAACATCTGTGTTAATGTATAATGAAAATGTAAACATTAACATATTTGCGAAATCAAAATAAGGAGGTACAGAGCTTGAGCAAGGAACTGTTTGTAAGGGCGGAGGAGGTGTCCAAGGAATTGGGTATCTCCAAGCCCTACGCCTACAAGCTGGTGCGGGAGATGAACGAGGAACTGAAACAGAAAGGGTTCATCACCATTCCCGGACGGGTGAGCAGGCGCTACTTCGAGGAAAAATTCTACGGACTGCGGGACAATCAGTAAGGAGGGAACGACAATGCCAGCATACAAAGACAAGGCCAAGGGAACATGGTATGCGTCCTTTTACTACGAGGACTGGACGGGTAAAAAGGTCAAGAAAATGAAACGGGGTTTTCCCACCAAGCGGGAGGCGCTGGAATGGGAGCGGACATTCCTGCAACAGCAGACCGCCGACCTGGAAATGACTTTTGAAAACTTCGTGGCCGTCTATGTGGCGGATATGAAAGGCCGTATCAAGGAGAACACCTGGGGAACGAAAGAGCATATCCTCTACAAAAAGTTGGTGCCGTACTTCGGCAAAAGGAAGATGTGCGACATTCACTCCAAGGAGGTCATAGCATGGCAGAACGAAATGCTTAACTACCGGGACGAAAAGGGCAAGCCCTATTCCCCGGTATATCTGAAAACGCTCCATAACCAGTTGAGCGCCATTTTCAATCATGCGGTGAGACACTACAACCTAAAGGCCAACCCCGCCGCCCAAGCGGGGAACATGGGCAAGGCCAAGGGCCGGGAAATGCTGTTCTGGACAAAAGCGGAGTACCTAAAGTTTGCAGAGGCCATGATGGATAAACCACTCTCCTACTACGCCTTTGAAATGCTCTACTGGTGCGGGGTGCGGGAGGGTGAACTTCTGGCCCTCACTCCCGCCGACTTCGATTTTGAAAAACAGACGGTTTCTATCTCAAAATCGTACCAGCGTATCAAGGGGCAAGATGTTATCACCGACCCCAAGACACCCAAGAGCAACCGGGTCATTCAAATGCCCGCTTTCCTCTGTGATGAAATGCAGGACTATATCAAGAGCCTGTACGCCGTGGAGCCGACAGACCGCATTTTCACGGTGACAAAATCCTACCTCCACCGGGAGATGGACAGGGGAGCGAAAGCGGCGGGGGTCAAGCGCATTAGAATACACGACCTCCGCCACTCCCACATCTCCCTCTTGATTGATATGGGCTTTACGGCCCTGGCAATCGCTGACCGGGTGGGGCATGAGAGCATCGACATCACTTACCGCTACGCTCACCTGTTCCCCACCCGGCAGGCGGAGATGGCGGACAAGCTGAACATGGAGCGAAAGGGGGCTTAAATCATGTCTGCGAAAAATCTCGACAACCACAACCGATGGAGAAGCAAGACCATAGCGTTCCGGGTGTCTCCGGAGGAAAACGAACAGATTGAGATTGCCGTCCGCCTGTCCGGGCTGACCAAACAGGACTACATCACCCGGCGACTTTTGAACCGGGACATTGTGGTGCAGGGCAATCCCAGGGTTTACAAGGCCCTGCGTGACCAGCTCGCCGCCGTCCTGGGGGAGCTGCGGCGCATGGAGGCCGGGGGCGGGGTGGATGATGAACTGCTCGCCACCATCCGCCTTATCACCGTGACGCTGGGCGGCATGAAGGAGGATTGATAGATTGATGGATTCCAGAGAAACGAAAAGGACTGTCCCATATCCGTCTGTTGGCGCAGGCGGGGAACAGCCCAATTCACAAATATGTACCACGGACAGTATATCAGAAGCGGCTACCGAAAACAACCCCCAGGATGAAAGTATGGAGGATATTCTTCGGGAGCTTCAACGGACAAGCGACCCGGCCTACCTCCACACCGTTTCCATGAATGAGCTTTACCGGAATGTCTACCAGAGCAGACCGCCAATCATTGACGGTCTGCTCTACCCTGGGACGTACCTCTTTGCGGGAGCGCCCAAGGTGGGCAAGTCGTTCCTGATGGCCCAGCTTGCCTACCATGTCAGCATGGGCCTCCCCCTGTGGGGCTACCCCGTCCACAAGGGCACCGTCCTCTATCTGGCGTTGGAGGACGACCACCGCCGCTTGCAGGGGCGGCTGTATCGGATGTTCGGCATGGACGGCACTAACGACCTGCTCTTTGCGATCTACGCCAAACAGCTCGGCCTGGGCCTGGAGGAACAGCTAAAGAAGTTTGTCCGCCAACACCCCGACACCAAGCTGATTATCATTGACACCCTCCAGAAAGTCCGGGAGGTCGGCGGGGACAAGTACAGCTATGCCAACGATTACGAGGTGGTGGGCAAGCTGAAACGCTTTGCCGATGATTGCGGTATCTGTCTCCTGCTGGTACACCACACCCGAAAGCAACAGGCCGATGATAAGTTTGATATGATTTCCGGCACCAACGGCCTGTTAGGAGCGGCGGACGGGGCCTTTCTTCTTCAAAAGGAAAAGCGGACGGACGGCAGCGCCATTCTGGATGTGGCCGGACGTGACCAGCAAGACCAGCGGATGTATCTCACCAAGGACAAGGAGCGCCTTGTGTGGGAGCTGGAGCGGCTGGAAACGGAGCCGTGGGTGGAACCGCCCGACCCGGTATTGGAGGCCGTTGCCGCCCTTGTGACGGTAGACAGGCCCGCCTGGGGCGGTACGGCCACGGAGCTGGCGGCGGCTCTCCAAACCGACATGAAGCCCAACGCCCTGGCTATGCGGCTGAACGTCCGGGCCGGGAGATTGGCGGCAGAGTACCATATCCGCTATGAGAACAGCAGGAGCCACGCCGGGAGAAGTATCACCCTCACCCTGGAACCACCCCAGGCGTGACGACCGTGACGGCTGTGACGGCTTTTTTGAGAGCGGGGGCGGTGTGTAAAACATCGTCACGGTCGTCACGGCCGTCACGGGGAGCGGGGCCAAAAGTCAAGGGGGCATACCTGGGGGTGGAGATTGCCGCAAGGCAATACAACCCGAACCCCTTGACTTTTGGCCCACGGAGGACACTGGCCGGGTGGGGGGAAAGGCTGTGCCTTTCCCCCCTGCCCAACGGCGAGTGTCAAAGTTGGTGCCCTTTTCAAAGGGCAGCCCTGCTGGGGGAGCCGTCCGCAGACGGCGGGGGCAACGCCCCCACTCCACCCCGTAGGGCGCAAATGCGCTTTTGATGGCCGCAAGGCTGTCAAAAGTGCTTTTGCGTTACTTTCGCAGAAAGTAACAAAGGCCGCCGCTGGCGCGGCGAAAGGAGTGTTGATTTGAAAAGGACGATTAGCGCAATGGTGGGGCAGGGTTCGGTGAACCACAACAGCAGGGCGTTCAACGCCAAGAACACCGACCGGTCACGCTCCCACTTGAATATAACCTACTGCCACGAAAATATCAAGACGGTTTTCCATGAGCTTTTTGACGAGGCCCTCAAGCGGTACAATGACAAGCAGACCAGGGCAGACCGCAAAATCGAGGACTACTATGAAAAGATACGTTCCAGCAAGCAGGAAAAGCCGTTCCATGAAATCATCCTGCAAGTGGGCAATAAGGACGACATGAGCGCCGAGGGCGAGGACGGCCAGCTTGCGGCGGCGGTGCTGGACGAGTACATGAGAGGTTTCCAGGAGCGCAACCCCCAGCTCCGGGTGTTCTCCGCCCACCTCCACATGGACGAGGCCACACCCCATCTGCACATCGACTTCGTACCGTTCACCACCGGGAGCAAGCGAGGCCTGGACACAAGGGTATCGCTGAAACAGGCGTTAGCGGCCCAGGGATTCAAGGGCGGCACCAGGGGCGACACGGAGTGGAGCCAGTGGGTACGCTCTGAAAAGGAACAGCTTGCCGCCGTGATGGAGCGCCACGGGATAGAGTGGGAGGACAAGGGCACCCACGACAAGCACCTGTCTGTGATGGACTACAAGAAAGAACAGCGGGCCAAGGAGATTGCCGAGCTGGAGGCGGTCAAGGCCAAGAAGCAGGGCCAGGTGGAGCGGCAGGAACAGCGCCTAAAGGAGCTGGCCCCGGCTGTGAGGAACATGGAGCAGTTGGCGGCGCAGTTCTCCGATGACCCGGAGCGGATATTACCGGAGCCGGGGCCGCTGGAAAGCGCCAAGTCCTACCGGGAGAAGAAAGCCAAGCCCCTGTTGGCGCAGATCGTCAAGGTGCTGCGTTCCCTGTACCGGGCCTATGTCGAGTTGAAGAGGAAGTATGAGCGGTTGCAGGGAGACTATGGACGGGCCAGGGAAGGAAACGAGCGGTTGTCCGACCGCTTGCAGGAAACGAAGTTGGAGAACAAGGCCCTGCGGGGTGCTGTTGCCGACTTTGAGCGGGTCAAGCGGGCTTTCGGCCCGGAGGAAGTAGAGCGAGCCGTGGAGGACGCAAAGCGCCGGGAGGCGCAAGAGCGGGAGCAGAAGAAAGCAAAGCGGAGGTTTAGACGGGGGGCGAGGTAACGGACAGCAGGAGGGCACTCTATGGGGTGCCCTCCCGTTTTGTACTTGTCAGCAGGGAATTTTACTGTTATAATGTAAACGATAAATTCCCATTGGAGGCCGCACATGAAAAACAGAAAACTAATTTTTATTGGACTATTTATCTTTTTAAGTGTGGTAATTGGTTCTTTTATATACTTTCCTAAAAGTATTGATACTGCACTTAACAGAATAAAATATCCGTTTGAAGTAGGCGAAATCTTAACCTCCCAACAAATTGATGAAAATCTTATTGTAGTAATATATACTAACAAAAATAATAATAATGAACTCCAGAACGCTATCATACAAAAAAACAGTATTTTTTATAGCGTTGTTGAAATGAATGGCTCTCTAAATATTGAAATACCTCAAAAGCTCGACAGTGGTGACCTTAGAACGCAAGTATTGGTTTCTTGGTATGATAAAAGTGATAAATATGTTGTGATGGCTGTCGCTTATGACGAAGATGTAGCCGCTATTACCTATCAAAATCAAGAGTTGACACCTTTAGATATAAACGGTTATCACTTGTTTTATGGGACTGGAACTGGCAAGTATGAAGTATATGAATTGTTTGACCAAGAGGGGAATCGCTTAGAACATATCAAAGAATAGTATTAAAGAAAAATGAGAAGTGATTTGGAAAAGGCGGGGAATGTGGTTGCATTTCTCCGCCTTTTGTGATACTATTTTGATACTAAGAAATTGAGCGGCCAAAAATAACAGGTGAAACATTAACAAATTTGCGAATAATTTATCCGTGAAAACATAGAAAATACAGTCCCATATAATAGGATTTGTCGAGTTTGAATAACCCCTAACCTTGCCATCCCGCCTTGGCCTGACGCCCAGCGGGATTTTTTGTTGCGCGGGGGGCGCGGGTGGTGTACAATGGTCTATATTATGGTGAAGCGGCATTCGCGGAAAGGACACTCCCATGAAAGAAATCCCCATTACATCCTTTGACAACCTTCAAATCGGTCAGGCGGAAAACACGGCGGCGGGCACGGGCTGCACGGTGGTGCTGCTGGGCAAGGACGGCGCCCCGGCGGGGCTTGATGTGCGCGGCGGCGGGCCGGCCTCGCGGGAGAGCGAGCTGCTCAAGCCGCTGGCGGCGGCGCAGGTCATCCACGCCATTGTGCTGGCGGGCGGCAGCGCCTTCGGACTGGATGCCGCAGGCGGCGTCATGAGGTATCTCGAGGAGCACGGCATCGGCTTTGACGTAGGTGTGACGAAAGTGCCCCTCGTCTGCCAGTCCGACCTGTTCGATTTGACCGTGGCCGACGCCCGCACCCGGCCCGATGCAGCCATGGCCTACGCGGCCTGCGTCAACGCCGAAACCGGCAACTACCGCGACGGAAACCACGGCGCGGGTACTGGTGCGACTGTCGGCAAGCTGCTGGGCATGGACCACTGCATGAAATCCGGCATCGGCAGCTACGCCGTGCAGGTGGGCGACCTGAAGGTCGGCGCGCTCGTCGCGGTCAACGCGGTGGGAGACGTCTACGATTTTGAGACGGGCCGCAAGGTCTCCGGGCTGCGGGCTGACGACGGCAAAACGTTTTTGGATTCCGAGCGGGTGCTGATGCAGCAGCTCGACGCGCCGCAGGAAAAATTTGTCGGCAACACGACACTTGGCATCCTTTTCACCAATGCAAAGCTCGACAAGGCACGGCTGTGCAAGGCCGCGGGTATGGCGCACGACGGCTACGCCCGCGCCATTCGCCCGGTGCACACCTCGATGGACGGCGACAGCATCTACGCGGTCTCGCTGGGCGACGTGCCCGCTGACCTCGATGCCGTCGGCGTGATCGGCGCGCGGGTCATGGCCAAAGCCATCGTCCGGGCCGTGGAGGCCGCGGATAGCGCGTACGGCTTCCCGGCGGCGCGTGACCTGTAAAGCAGCCCGCCCTGCCCCGACACCGTAGGGGCGGATTCCATATCCGCCCGGGAACCGTGCTGTTGCCGCAGGTCGGCGTCAAAACAGCATTGCGCCCGCCCCAAAATCGCGGTATAATAGTGCCAGAATCACAACAGGGGAGAACCACCACACGCTATGCCAAAATTGGACGAACAAATCAAAACGCTGGCGGGCTACTTTGCGGCGGACTGTGAGCCGGACGGCAAGCTGACGCTGCAATTGGAGGTCGAGCACTTCCTCACCCGGTCCGACGGCCAGCCCCCGGCCTTTGCCGATGTGCAGGCCGCGCTGCGCGATTTGCAGCAGCAGACAGACGCGCCGATCATCACCGACGGCGAATATTTCGGCTACAGCGGCCCGGCGCTGACGGCCACGCTGGGGCCCGCGTGCCAGCTGTGCATCAGCCTAGCCCCGCTGCGCGACGTGCAGGACATCATGGATCTGTACAACCGCTTCTATTTGCAGCTGGGGCTGGCGCTGGCTGCCCACGGGCTGCGCGCCTGGACGGCGGGCTGCCACCCGACCTGCCATGCCGAGGACCTGCCCCTGGTGCCCCGCACCCGGGACGAGGCCATGGATGCCTACCTGCGGGAAAAGGGGGCCTGCAGTGTGCAGATGATGCGCGCCACGGCGGCGACGCATGTGTCCATTGACTATCAGGATGAAACCGATTTTGTCCGCAAAATGCGCGCGGCTAGCCTGCTGACGCCGTTCTTTGCGCTGCTTAGCGACAACGCCCCGGTCTATCAGGCCAGCCGTAACAGCAGCTATTGCATCCGCACGCGGCTCTGGCAGGATGTGGACCGTGACCGCTGCGGTGTCACGCCACACCTGATGGACACGGATTTCGGCTACGCCCGCTATGCGGAGAACGTGCTGACCAAGCCTCAAATCACTGCGCTGCGGCTGGGCCGCGTCAGGGCTGCGGGCGGAAAGATTGCGCCGGAGCTTTACGCCGGGCATGTCAGTCGTCAGGAAATCGCGCAAATTTTGTCCAATTTCTTTTACGATGTACGTCTTAAATCCCGCATTGAGCTGCGCGCCGCGGACAGCATGCCGCCGCGGTACATCGCCGCGTATGTGCAGCTGGTCAAGTCGGTGTTCGGCAGCCCGGCAGCGCTGCAAAATGTGCTGCGCCACTACGCGGGCGCGACGACGCTGGACATCACGTCGGCTAAGCTGGCCGTCTGCAAGGACGGCTACAACGCGCTGGTCTATGGCCGCCCCGTCAGCGGCGAGCTGGCCTGGCTGCTGATGCAGGCCCGCAGCCGCACGCCCTCGCAGGAGGAACGCGCACTGCTCGACCCGTTCATGCAGCTGCTGACGACCCGCAAAACCATCCGCGAGACGGAAAATTACAACGAATAAACGTGCTTTCTGCGGGCATACTGACCCTGAAAGGGGGCATGTGCCATGCGGGAAACATCCTACCACGCGGTCATTGCCGAGATGACCGTCCGCGCACTGTGGGAGCTGCAAAACCTGCTGGACTGCATCCCCGACGCGCTGTGGGACCGCTGCTACGGCGGAGCACCGCTGTGGCAGCACGTCTACCACACCCTGCACGAGCTGGACCAGTGGTTCATCAACCCGCGGGACACCGACTTTGTCGAGCCGCCCATCCACACGCCGCACTTGCAGGAACTGCACATTTACCCGGCAGTGCGTCTTGACAGACGGGCGGTAGATGACTATTTTTATACAATCAAGTCCAAGCTGTCCATCTATCTGACCTCGCTCCACGACGAGGATCTGCTGCAGCGGCCCGACAACTGCGAGTGGACGCGGTTTACGCTGATTTTGTCGCAGTATCGGCATTTATACCGCCACATGGGCATGGTGATGGGTTTTATTGAGGCCGAGACCGGCCTCTGCCCGCGCACGCTGGAGGTGGGGGAGGACCCGCCCGCCGCGCCCTACGACCCTTATCAATGAGAGGAACTTTTCAATGAAGTATCGCTGTTTTGCGGCGCTTGCGCTGGCAATGTTGCTGCCCGGCTGTGCCGCCGCGCCTGACCTGACGCCGGTCTGGCAGCGCGACCTGCCCGCCAGCGGCGTACATATAGAGCTTGCCAACGCGGCGCTGCTCTCCGACGCGGACGTCTACTACGCCGCAACGCGGGAGGAGCTGTACGTGCACAATGTGTCGGTTTTGCCCGCCGTCAAGGCCGACGGTCAGCCCGTTGTAACGTTTTACGGCGCTGCAGCGCAGGATATTGACCTTGTGTATCTGGAGGACATCGGCGACGTGTACGTCGATTATGACCGCGTCAAGCCGCAGATCAAGCTGGATTACATCCTGACAGAAGGGGACGGGTACGTCTCCTACGAGTTGGATACCGCGTACAATTTTGAGTTCACGGTGACGACGCAGACCGGCGAGGATAAGATTCTGGTCGTCAGCGAGAGAAGCGACGTGAAATGAAAATGCCCCGCCCGGGTTGGCCGAGCGGGGATTTTTTGTGCGTTAAATACCCTCCCCTTTTGGGGGAGGTGGCCGAGGCCCCGCCCGAGGTCGGATGAGGGGGAAGTCCGCGCGATTTCCAACATACGGGCAGTCACGGGAACTCAGCTCTCATCAGTCGCCTGCGGCGACAGCTTCCCCTGATGGGGAAGCCTTTGAGGTCGTTTCCACCCACAGCCTCACTTTTTCTCCGGCAAATCCACCGTCGTCGTCGGGAAGGCGAACTCGCAGCCTTCCTCCTGCATCAAATCCAAAATTTGCAGATTCAGCGTGTTTTTTACCTGCATGAAATCCCGCAGATTGACTTTGGTGATGTACACCCGGCACGCCAGATCAATGCTGTAGTCGTTGAATTTATCCAGCGCAATCGTCACGCCGTCGGGCTGCACGTCGGGCTGGGCTTGCAGCATGGCGGTCAGATCGGCGGTCAGCTGTTCGATTTTTTCGCGCGGGGTGTCGTAGGTCAGACCAATCGTAAACTTCCACAGGCGGCTCTGGCGGCGGTCATAGTTCTGGATGTACTCCGCTGTGATTTTGGAATTTTCTATCGTGATAGCGACATTATCCGGGCTGCGGATACGGGTGGAGCGGAAGGAAATGTCCTCAACGGTGCCCTCGCAGTCGCCCAGCACGATGTAATCCCCAATGCCGAAGGGCCGCTCCAACACCAGTGTGATGCCTGCAATCAGGCTGTTCAGTGTGGACTGCGCGGCCAGCGAGACCGCCAGTCCGGCGACACCCGCGCCGGTCAGCAGGCCGGAGACCGGCACGCCGAGGCGGTCCAGCATGGCGATACCCGCAAACAGGCCAACCAGCGCATGAAAGATGTTCTCAAAAAAGTGTCCCATCGTCTGATTTGTTTCTAAATCCAGATGGTTCTGGGCGCTGCGCAGCAAAAGCCGGGTGACCGGGGCCGCACGCCAGCAGCCGAGCGCGATATAGAAGATGACCAGCAGGTCGGCAGCCAGATTCAGGTATTGCAAAAAGACGGCGTCGCGCACCAGCTCAAACGGCAGCGACTTGACGGCAGCTGCGCCCAGCAGTACCCGAAAAAGGCCCGCCACCGGCGTAAGGAAACTGTCCAGCAGAATGTAAAGCCACGATGCCGTGTGACTTTTTGCGCGGCCCAGAAAACGCCGGGCGGCGAGCTTGTACACCTCGGGTGCACCGGCAGCCGCCAGCGCCAGCAGCGCCGCGGGCAGAAACGAGAGAAAATCGTGGGTGAATTCTTCCATGGTGGGTACCTCAGTTTATGGTTGTGGAAACCCTTGGCCCACTCTGGGCGGTGGGGGAGAGAACCTGACGCGGGCCGAAATATTTCGGATAGCCGCAAGGTTCTCTCCCTCCGGCCCTGCGGGGCCACCTCCCTCGCAGAGGGAAGCAAGAAGGTGGTGGGCAAGAATTTCCTTAATTATACCACACCCCCTTGCATTTTGTAAAATCTATGCTATAATACTTCCCGGAAAGTCTGTTTCAGGGCGGGGTGTGATTCCCCACCGGCGGTGAGCGGCATGGCCCGCAAGCCCGCGACCAGCTGCAAATGCGGCTGCTGACCCGGTGTGATTCCGGGGCCGACGGTTAAAGTCCGGATGAAAGAAACGGAAAGCTGTTTGCTTTGCTTTTTTGCGCCCTGTCGTATATTTTGCGGCAGGGTGTTTTGTTTTTGCAAGAGCAGGGCAGAGCCTCCCGGGTTCGTGAGCTGACTTTCACATATTTTTACGGGAGGCATCTTCTCATGCAAAACAAGACTACCAACATCCGCAAGCTCACCGGCACCGCCATGCTCGGCGCTGTCGCCGCCGTACTTATGTACATGGAGTTTCCGATCCCCATCATGCCGTCCTTCGTCAAGCTGGACGTGTCCGAGCTGCCCGCGCTGCTGGCCGCCTACGCCTACGGGCCGGTGTCCGGCATCGCCGTGTGCCTGATCAAAAACCTCATCAAGCTGCCCAGCACCAGCACTGCTGCGGTGGGTGAACTGTTCAATTTCGTCATGGGGGCGTTGTTTGTGGGCGTCGCCGGCTTTGTGTACAAGCGTAGCAAGACCCGCCGCAGCGCACTCATCGGCGCAGGGCTGGGCGCACTGATCATGGCCGTTGTGTCCGTGCCGTACAACTACTTCATCGTCTACCCGGCCTATGTGGTTTTGTATCATCTGCCGCTCGAGGCCATCATCGGTATGTACCAGGCCATCAACCCCAGCGTGGACGGCCTGCTGACCTGCCTGATCACCTTCAACTTCCCGTTTACCCTGTTTAAAGGTCTGCTGGACGCGGCGCTCTGCTTCCTGATTTACAAGCCGCTGTCCGGCGTGCTGCATGGGAGAAAGTAAGAAAGGCTTCCCCCGCGCAGGGGAAAGCTGTCACCGAAGGTGACTGATGAGGGCCGGGTTTGCGCAGCAACCCTTTTACGGGCAATCACGGCAAGCTCGCCCCTCATCCGGCCTCGGGCGGGGCCTCGGCCACCTTCCCCCGATGGGGAAGGCTCTCCTCCAAAACCACACACGCTGCCGCATCTGCCCCACTTTTGTGCAAACCGTCTGAACTGCACAACGAAATATCGTTGACTTTGCCAAAAACCTGTGGTACACTAACTTCACAACAACAGAATAGCAACTTATCAAGAGCGGCTGAGGGAACAGGCCCGATGAAGCCCGACAACCTGCGCGTATGCGCAAGGTGCCAAGTCCTGCGGGAAACCGAAAGATAAGCGTTTTCGCGCGCAGTCTTTCCGGCTGCGCGCTTTTTGTTTCCACGGTTGCGTTTCTGCCGAATATTTATTAGGAGGCTTTTCCCAATGTCCAAAGTTCTTTTCACGTCCGAATCCGTCACCGAGGGGCATCCCGACAAAATCTGCGACCAGATCTCCGACGCCATCCTCGACGCCATCCTGGCGCAAGACCCCGGTGCCCGCGTTGCCTGCGAGACGACCTGCTCCACCGGCCTCGTCCACATCATGGGCGAGATCACGACCAGCTGCTACGTGGACATCCCCGGCACGGCGCGTGAGGTCATCCGCTCCATCGGCTATGACCGCGCCAAGTACGGCTTTGACTGCGACACCTGCGGCGTCATCACCAACATCGACGGCCAGAGCCCCGACATTGCGCTGGGCACCAACGACGACGTGGCCGGTGCGGGCGACCAGGGCATGATGTTCGGCTACGCCTGCAACGAGACACCCGAGCTGATGCCGCTGCCCATCAGCCTGGCCCACAAGCTGGCCAAGCGCCTGACCGAGGTGCGCAAGAACGGCACGCTGGATTACCTGCGCCCGGACGGCAAGAGCCAGGTCACCGTGGAGTACGACGACGGCAAGCCCGTGCGCATCGACGCGGTGGTCATTTCCAGCCAGCACAGCCCCGACATCAGCCAGGAGCAGCTGCATGAGGACATCCGCCGCGAGGTCATTGAGAAGGTCATTCCCGCCGAGCTGCTGGACGAGAACACGAAGTACTACATCAACCCCACGGGCCGCTTTGTTGTGGGCGGCCCGCAGGGCGACTCCGGCCTGACGGGCCGCAAGATCATCGTGGACACCTACGGCGGCTATGCCCGCCACGGCGGCGGTGCGTTCAGCGGCAAGGACCCCAGCAAGGTGGACCGTTCCGCCGCGTATGCCGCCCGCTGGGTAGCCAAAAACGTGGTTGCCGCGGGCCTGGCTACCAAGTGCGAGGTCGAGCTGGCCTATGCCATCGGCGTGGCAAAGCCCGTCTCCATCATGGTGGACACCTTCGGCACCGGCACCGTTGCCGACGAGAAGATCGTGCAGGCTGTCGAGAAGGTCTTTGACCTGACGCCCGCCGCCATCATCCGCGACCTTGACCTGCGCAAGCCCATCTACCGCCAGCTGGCCGCCTACGGCCACATGGGCCGCGAGGACCTGGGCGTGAAGTGGGAGAACACAGACCGCGTGGATGCCCTGAAGGCCGCCGTGGCGGAGTAAATCAGCAGGAATTTTCCGGTCCCCCGTGCAGAGTATGCGCGGGGGATTTTTGTTTGTGCGTAGCGCACCGGTATGGGCCGGACATGTCCGGCCCATACGTTCGTGGTGATTATTTTGCGTGTGCGGCGCCGGGAACGTCCGCGGGTCGTCGGGGACGCCGACCCCTACGGTAAGGGCGGATTCAATATCCGCCCGGGGCGTGCGCGGCGGCGTGGGGCGGCCAATACATTCATTTACTGCAAATAAATTTGCCAAATGCCGCGCAATGCGGTATAATATCCTTATCTGTGAAAGTGCGGCAATTTTGCGGGAAGGGGGCGGCTATGGAACAGCAGGAACAACAGCTTATGAAGCTGGAAGGAACCGTCGAGCACGTCATCTACGAGAACGCCGACTCCGGTTACGCGGTGTTCGAGGTGGACGCGGGCGGCACCGACGTGGTCGTCGCCGGCAACGTCGGCGGGGTGGACAACGGCATGAGCGTGACCGTCTACGGCCACATGGTCAACCACCCCAGCTACGGCGAGCAGTTCCGCGCCGAGACTATCGAAGCGCGTCTGCCCGAGGACCGCACCGCCATTTTAAGCTACCTGTCCAGCGGCGTGCTGCCCTACATCGGGCCGTCCACCGCTAAAAAAATCGTGGCAAAATTCGGCGATGATACGCTGACGGTCATCGCCGAGACCCCGCAACGGCTCTGCGAACTCAAGGGCGTCACCGAGCAGAAGGCGGCTATCATCTCCAACGAGTTCCGCCGCATGTACGGCGTGCGGGAGGTCGTGGCCTGGTTTGCCCGGTACGGCATGACCGCCCAGCAGGCCGTGACCTGCTACCGCGCGCTTGGGCCGCACACCGTCGAGGCGCTGACCCAGAACCCGTATCTGCTCTGCGGCGAGCCGCTGCAATTAAAGTTCGGTCAGGTGGACACCATCGCGGCGGCGCTGCAATTTGAGACAGGCTGCCGCCTGCGGGTGGCGGCGGGGCTGCTCTACGCGCTGCGGCACAACGCGGGCAACGGCCACACCTGCCTGCCGCGGGATAAATTGCTTGAATCTACGTCGAAATTTCTCCGCCTGCCGCTGGGCGACCTGGAAGCCGCGCTCGACGAGCTGCTCTCCTCCGAGGAACTGCGCACCCGCACGTTTGACGGTGTCGAGTACATCTACCTGCCCGACCTGCTCTCCGCCGAGGAGGACATTGCCGCGCGGCTCGGCCAGCTTTCGACATTCCCCACCGAGGCCCCGCCGACGCTGGATGCGGACATCCGCGTGCTGGAAATGGCGCAGGGCTTCGAGTACGCGCCGCTGCAGCGGCAGGCCATCAAACTGGCGCTGTCCAGCCGGGTCATGGTGCTGACCGGCGGCCCCGGCACCGGCAAGACGACCACCGTCAACGCGATTCTGAGCCTGTACGAGGCACTGTATGACCGCGTGGCTCTGTGTGCCCCCACGGGCCGCGCCGCCAAGCGGTTGAGTGAGCTGACAAACCACGCTGCATCGACGATTCACCGCTTGCTTGAGGTGGACTACAGCAGCGGCAGCGTGCGGTTCATCCACAACGAAAAGAACCTTTTAAAATATGACGTCATCATCCTCGACGAAATGAGTATGGTGGACGTCAAGCTGTTTCAGGCGCTGCTGGCTGCGGCGCGGTACCACTGCCGCATCATTATGGTAGGTGACGCCGACCAGCTGCCCAGCGTCGGGCCGGGCAACATTCTGGGCGAGATTTTAAAGGCGGGCGTCGTGCCGACGGTACGTCTTACCGATATTTTCCGCCAGGCGCAGCGCAGCCTGATTGTCCAGAACGCCCACCGCATTGTGGAGGGGCAGATGCCGCAGAAGGGCGGGCCGAAGGACGATTTCTTCCTGATCGAGTCCAACGGCCTTGCCTGCCAGAAGCTGGTCTGCGACCTTGTCAGCACACGGCTGCCGAAAGCCTACGGCTTTGATCCCGTGCGGGACATTCAGGTGCTTTGCCCGACGAAGGTCGGCCCCACCGGCAGCGTTGAGCTGAACAGACGACTGCAGGATATTCTGAACCCGCCCGCCAAGGGCAAGGGGCAGATCGGCACGGCGGAGAGTGCCAAAATATTACGTCTGGGTGATAAAGTCATGCAGGTCAAGAATGACTACGACATCACGTTTGAGCGTGCCGGGGCCGAGGCCGGTGTCGGTGCGTACAACGGCGATTTGGGCATCATCACGGCGGTGGACGTGGACGCGCGCAGCGTGACGGTCCAGATGGATGACAAAAAGTACACCTACACCGCCGACCAGCTGAACGAGCTGGAGCCCGCCTACGCTGTGACCGTCCACAAGAGCCAGGGCTCGGAGTTCCCCGCGGTGATCCTGCCCGTGGCCGACGTGCCCGCCCGGCTGTGCTACCGCAACCTTTTGTACACCGGCGTGACCCGCGCGCGGAAGCTCTGCGTTCTGACCGGCACCGCCCGCACCGAGCAGACCATGGTCGAGAATGTGCGGCAGAATATGCGGTACAGCGGGCTGCGGTATTTGCTGAAGGACGCGGCGACACCGACAGAGGAGAAGCAGGAACAGCTCTCGGCGACGTGAGCGGGCACGGAGGGGTCAAGACCCCTCCCTACGAACCTCCCGTTCACCCCGGCCTGTAGGGAGCGGTCTTGACCGCTCCGCAGGGGGGCTGGGGTTGACGGGAAAGCGCAGCCGTAGGGGCCGGACATGTCCGGCCCTGCACCTGCCCGCAAACGCCCGCCAATGGGACACTACCGGGCCGGGCATGCCCGGCCCCTACAGCTGTAAATAAATTTCCACTTTGTACCATCTACGGAGATTCGTAAATGAAACAATACGACATCGGAATTGACCTGGGCACGACCTCCATTATCATTGCCACCGAGGAGCAGGGCGTTGTGTTCCGCCAGCCGACCATCGGCGCGGTGGACACGCGGACGAACTCCATCCTTGCGGTGGGGGACGAGGCATTAAAAATGGTGGGCCGCGCACCCGCGCACATTGACTTGGTGCGCCCGCTGCGGGACGGCATCATCCAGGACCACCGCATGACGAACGAGCTGATCGTCCGGTTTGTCAATCAGGTCTGCCGCTCGCGCATCTTCAAGCCGCGCATTGCGGTCTGCGTGCCTGCGGCCATCACCGGCATCGAGGCGGACGCCGTTGTGGAGTCCGTCATGGCGGCGGGCGCCAGGCAGGTCTACCTTGTGGACGAGCCTGTGGCAGCGGCGCTGGGCGCGGGCTTGCAGATTCGCCAGCCCCACGGCTGCATGGTCGTGGACATCGGCGGCGGTTCCACCGACATTGCGGTCATCAGCATGGGCGGGCGGGTCAAGGCCGCCAGCCTGCCTGTGGCGGGCAACGCCTTTGACAGCTGCATTGCCCAGTACGTGCAGGAAAAATACCAGATCGCCATCGGCCCGCTGACCGCCGAGCAACTGAAAAAGCAGGTTGCCTGCTGCACCAGGAGCGAGTTTGAGGGCGTTATGGAGGTGCGCGGCCACTCGTGGGAGACGAACCTGCCCGCGCGGCGCATCATCTATACCCGCGACCTGTACGAACCCGTGCAGGAGCTGGCCGCCCGTATTGCCAACGCAGCCCGCAACGTGCTGGAAAGCACCCCGCCCGAACTGGCGGCGGATGTGTCCGGCACCGGCATTTTGCTGACGGGAGGCGGCTCGCTGCTGCGCGGGCTGGCCGGGTATATCGCGGGCGAGCTGCACACCGATGTGGCCATCGCCCCCGACCCGCTGAACTGCGTGGCCCGCGGCACGGCCATCAGCCTGAGCGAGGGCAAGTACCTGAGCGCCGGGTTCCGGGATGCCACGCCGAAGGTGTGGAATCGGCGGTTGAACCATAGTCACGACCCGTTTACGGGGGAGTGAGGAACCATTGACTGCGTGGCCGACCCGGGAGCCTTATGCCGACGGGAGCGTGCCTGAACCATACGCTGCGCACGTAGGGGCTGGGCACGCCCGGCCCTGTACTTCCCCGCAAACGCACGACACCGGGAAAACCGCCTTCTTGGCCCCCTCTGGGAGGGGGCTCCCGCCGCAGCGGGTGGGGGAGAGAACTTCGCGGCTATCCGAAATATTTCGGGCTATGGCAAGGTTCTCTCCCTCCGGCCCTGCGGGGCCACCTCCCTCGCAGAGGGAGGCAGGGGGGGAGCGCTTCCCCGCAAACGCCCGATACCGGGAAACCCGCGGGCCGGACATGTCCGGCCCCTACTGCGCATTTTTAAATAAAATCAAAACGAAAGGTGAACTCCATGGCTGACATCACCAAGGAATATCTCGCGCTGCGCGACCAATATATTGAGAGCCGGTTTGCGCGGCTCAATCCCGTGCAGCGGCAGGCGGTCTTTGCCACCGAGGGCCCGCTGCTGATTCTGGCGGGCGCGGGCTCCGGCAAGACCACCGTGCTGGTCAACCGCATTGCCAATATCATCCGCTTCGGCTCCGCCCACGGCAGCACCGAACTGCCGCGCCCCGTGACCGAGGCCGACCTCAACGACCTGCGCAATGCCGTTGCCGCGGGCCGCGACCTGCCGCGGGAGACCGCCTATCTGGCCGTGCGCCCCGCGCGTCCCTGGAACGTGCTGGCCATCACCTTTACGAATAAGGCCGCGGGCGAGCTCAAGGAGCGTCTGCGTGCCATGCTGGGCGACACGCTGGGCGGTGACGTCAACGCGTCAACCTTCCACTCCGCCTGTGTGCGGATGCTGCGCCGCGACGCCGAGCGCATCGGCTTCCCCAAGAGCTTCACGATCTACGACTCCGACGACCAGCAGCGCGTCATCAAACAGATCTACAAAGACCTGATGATCGACGACAAATTCCTGCCCGTCAAGTCGGCCATCGGGCAGATTTCTTCCTTTAAAGATAAGCTCCTGTCCGCCGAGGATGTGGCGGGGGAGCCGTTCGCCAATACGAAGGCGCAGCTCGTCTCCAAAATCTACACGGCCTACGCGGGCCGCTTAAAGGCCGCGGGCGCCATGGACTTTGACGACCTGATTTTCCACACCGTCAAACTGCTGCAAAACGACGCGGAAGCGCGGGAATACTACCAGAACCGCTTCCGCTATGTCGTCGTGGACGAGTACCAGGACACGAGCATTGCGCAGTTCCATCTGGTGCGGCTGCTGGCGGGCGGCACCAACAACGTCTGCGTCGTTGGCGACGATGACCAGTCTATCTACAAATTCCGCGGTGCTACGATTGAAAATATCCTCAACTTTGAGAAGGTTTTCACCGGGGCAAAAACGATCCGTCTGGAACAAAACTATCGCTCCACCGCTAATATTCTGAACGCCGCCAACAGTGTCATCAAGAACAACATGGGCCGCAAGGGCAAGACCCTCTGGACCGACCACGGCGACGGCGAGAAGGTTCACCACTACACTGCGACGAACGAGCAGGACGAGGCCAGCCACATTGCGGACGTCATCGGCGAGCATTTGAGAGAGGGCGCGAGCCTGAAGGACCACGCCGTGCTCTACCGCATGAACGCTCAGTCCAACCCGATTGAGACCTACTTTGCCCGCGCGGGCATCCCGTACCGCATTGTGGGCGGCCAGCGCTTTTTTGACCGCAAGGAGGTCAAGGACATCAACAGCTATCTGGCCATCATCGTAAACCCGCGGGACGACGTGCGCCTGCGCCGCATTATCAACGAGCCTGCGCGTAAAATCGGCATGACGACGATTGAAAAGATCGGTGAGCTGGCAGCCTCCAAGGGCGTGCCGATGATGGAAATCATCGCCCATGTGCGGGACTACCCGGAATTGCAGCGCGCCGCCGCGGCGCTCGAGCGCTTCTATGAGATGTACCGCGAGCTGTGCGATCTGTCGGTAAGTGAGCCGCTGGACCAGTTTGTGGGTGACGTCATCGCCAAGTCCGGCTACGAGGCAATGCTCAAAGCCATGAAGGAGGAGGGCGAAACCCGCCGCGAGAACCTGGGCCAGCTGGTCAGCAGCATCAAGACCTACGCCGACCAGAACGGCGAGGACGCGACGCTGTCGGGCTTTTTGGAGGAGGTCGCGCTGATTTCCGATTTGGACAGCTATGACAACGACGCCGACAGCGTCACGATGATGACGATCCACTCGGCGAAGGGCCTAGAATTCCCGTATGTTTTTGTCGTAGGTATGGAGGATGGTATCTTCCCCGGCGAGATGGCCAAGTATAATGAGGAGGACATGGAGGAGGAGCGCCGCCTCTGCTACGTGGCCATCACCCGCGCCAAGAAGGAGTTGTACCTGTCCACCTCCCGCACGCGGATGATCTTTGGCCAGACGCGCCGCAACCCGCCGTCTGCCTTCCTGAGTGAAATCGACCCCGGTCTGCTGGACGAGACCCAGAGCCCCGAGCTGACCGGCTACGGTGGCGGCTTCGGTGCGGGGTACGGCAGCTACAGCACCAACGTCCCGGGCGGGCGCAGCGGGTACTCCGGCGCGTCCCGCGGATATTTGAACAGTGAGTACAACGCCAAGCCCCGCGGCGGGTTTGGCGGCGGCTACAGCAGCGGCTTTGCCAGCGGCGGCCACGAAAGCCCCAACTCCTACGGCGGACGCCATCAAGTGCAGAGTACGGGCTTTGGCTCGGGCTACGGACGCAGCCGCAGCGCGGGCAACACGGCCCCCGCGGGCGCGGGCACATCCACGCTGGCAGGTGCGCCGTCCGCTGCCCCTCAGAAGAAGGCGGCTGCCGCCAGCTACGCGGCGGGGGACATTGTGGAGCACCGCGTGTTTGGCCGCGGCAAGGTGCTGAAGGCCACGCCGATTGCGGGGGACTGCATTGTCGAGATTCAGTTTGACCGCGTCGGCGTCAAAAAGACGATGGCAAACTATGCGCCGCTGAAAAAAGTGGAGGAATGATATGCTGGTACAACTCATTGCCCATACAAATGACCCGGAAAAAACCATCGCTGCAGCGGCAAAGCTCTGCTACTCCGATGCGCACATTGAGACGCTGCTGGACGGCCTGACGCCCGAAAAGACCGAGGCATTTTTGCAGCGGCTGAACGACGTCGGCCACGCCAGCCCGATCGAGCACGCCAGCTTTACGTTCGGCATCGAGGGCGTGTCCCGCACGTTCCTGGCGCAGGTGACGCGCCACCGCATCGGCAGCTTCAGCGTGCAGAGCCAGCGCTACGTGCGGCTGGAGGATTTCCGCTACGTCATCCCGCCGGAGATCGAGGCCATCCCCGAGGCCAGAGCCCAGTTCATTGCGTCGATGAACGACGACGCGAAGAAGTATCTTGAGTTAGTGCAGACGCTCGAAAATGCCCACACAGCGCGGCTTATGGCGGATGGTCTCGATGAAAAGGCCGCCCGCGCCAAGGCGTCCAAGCAGGCCAACGAGGACGCCCGCTTTGTGCTGCCCAACGCCTGCGAGACGAAGATGGTCATGACGATGAACTGCCGCAGCTTACAGAATTTCTTCAACCTGCGCTGCTGCAACCGCGCCCAGTGGGAGATTCGCGCCGTCGCGGATGAGATGCTGCGGCTGGTGCTGCCGCTGGCCCCGCACATCTTTGCCAGCGCCGGCCCGCGGTGCCTCGTCGGCCCCTGCCCGGAGGGCCGCATGTGCTGCGGCAAGCAAACGGAGGTACGCGCAAAATACGCCAAACTCAAGGAGGAGGCAGTATAAATGGGACAGCTTATCATTTTTGAGGGGCTGGACGGCTCCGGAAAAGGCACCCAGACAAAACTGACGGCTCAGCGTTTAAAAGAACAGGGGAGAGACCTGCGGCAGATCACCTTCCCGGATTATGACAGCGAGTCCTCGGCGCTCGTCAAAATGTACCTATCCGGCGCGTTCGGCGACAAGCCCGACGACGTGAACGCCTACGCGGCGTCGAGCTTTTACGCCGTGGACCGCTTTGCCAGCTACAAGACCGACTGGGGCGAGTTTTACCGTGAGGGCGGGCTGGTGCTGTCGGACCGGTACACGACGTCCAACGCCGTACACCAGTGCTCGAAGCTGCCGCCGATGCACTGGGACGGTTTTCTGAATTGGCTGTTCGATTTTGAGTACAAGAAGTTCGGCATCCCCGCGCCCGACGCGGTGATTTATTTAGCGGTTGACCCCGAGGTGTCACAGCGGCTCATCACCGAGCGATACCACGGCGACGAGAGCAAGAAGGATATCCAGGAGAAGGACACCGAGTATCTGGCCCGCAGCCGCGCCGCCGCCGAGTACTGCGCCCGCACGCTGGGCTGGCACCGCATCGAATGCACCACCGCCGACGCAAACGGCGCAAAATCCATGCGCTCCGTGGAGGATATTAACGCAGAAATCCTTGCAGAATTGGCGGGAATACTGTAAAATAAATAGGTATGTTTTGGGAGTGTCGCAGGGGAGGAATTTATCCCTCCCGCGGGGGTTCGTGGTGACGCGAACGGCCCGGGCGGATATGGAATCCGCCCCTACGTGGCAGCACACCAGACTGTTCCCGCCGCACACGCCCGGAGGGGTCAAGACCCCTCCCTACGAAATGACGTGAACGGGCAGCTTGTAGGGAGCGGTCTTGACCGCTCCGTTTGTTCCCGCCGCCATTCAGTCTCCGAGGGCGTCTGGGACGCCGACCCCTGCGCCTACCGCGCGATAAAAATAGTTTACTTTACAAAAAGAGGTGATGCCCATGCTGCGTAAGGCTACCGCTGATGATCTGCCCGCGCTGACGGCGCTGCGCTGCGGGGCTGCCAAAGCGAACCCCGTCGATGCGGCGGGTTGGCTGCAAAACGTCGCCGGGCTGGAAAATATTCTGGTGCTGGAAAAAAACGGCCAGCCCGCGGCCATGCTGGCGGCGGTGCCGGTCAAGTACGGCCAGCACCGCGGCGTCTGGCTGTGCGGCGCAGCCGGGGTGCAGGGCGTGCCGATGGACCGCCTTCTGCCCAAAATCATGGAGGGCTGCCTGCGTGCCTACGGGGCCAGCGGGTTTGACTTTGCCGTCACGACGCCCGACGACGCTCGGCGCGCCGAGGACCTGAAAACGCTGGGCTTCAAAAGCCAGCTGCCGCTGCGGGTCATACAGACGCCCATCCGCCGCGACCTGTTCGCCCAGGCGGCGTTTGACAGTCTGACCGTCCACAAGCTGCTGGAACGGCGGCACATCTACCAGCCCGGCTGCATCAGCCTGCCCGAGGAGGCCATGAACGAAACCATGACCCAGCTCTACCGCCGCGGGCTGACCGTGGTGTCCACCCGGCGCGGCTACGGGCTGTACTTTACCAAGGGCGACACGCTGCAATTTCTGGAATTACAGGCCGACAACGACCACTGCGCCGACCAGCTTTTGCAGGCCGCGCGGGAAAAGACCGGTGCGGCCAACGCCCGCATCCTGCTGGCCGAGAACCAGACGCTTTACCTCGGCTCAGGCCGCCGCTGCGGCTACGGAATGATCGCCTTTTTAGGCCGCCCCTTCTCCGTGACCGATGCGTATTTCAGGATGCTGCTGTAATCCTGGCCCCCTCTGGGAGGGGGCTCCGCCCGCAGGCGGTGGGGGAGAGAGCCTGATGTAGTCCGAAATATTTCGGGCTGTGGCAAGGTTCGCTCCCTCCGGCCTGCGGCCACCTCCCTCGCCGAGGGAGGTAATAAACTCGGCGGCTAAAATCAAGGAATCCCGGTGCCCTTGTGCGCCGTAAAAAGTTAGGAGTCTCCCATGAGGATCAATCGCACAAATCCGGAGCAGCCTGCGGCCCAGCCGGTGCAGAGCCATGCACCGCTCAAGGCACAGACCGAGGTAAACGGCTTTGAACTGCCCGAGCAGGAAATCCCGAAGGAAAACCAGAAGGAACCCCCGAGGGCTGCAAAGCCGCCGAAGCCCAAAAAGGAAAAGCCCACCAAAAAGCCCCGCCGCCAGCCGGTGGAGGAGGTCGAGGACGACGAGGAAAACGAGCAGCCCCGCCGCCGTTTCCCGTTTGGCTGCCTGATCGTGCTCGTCATTCTGGCGCTGGTCGGCTTTGGCGGCTATAAGGTCAGCCAGTTCTATGCCGAGCTGGACGGCCAGAAAACGCTGGGCCCGACCCAGACTATCACCGTGCCCGAGGGCTCGTCCGTCGCCGGTATTGCGACCCAGCTCAAGGACGCCGGTGTCATCGAGTATGACTGGCTGTTCAAGCAGTACGTCAAGTACAGCGGCAAGGCCGGTGAAATCCAGTACGGCGACTTTGAAGTCCAGTCCGGCATGGCCTACAACGACATCATCAAGGCGCTGTCCGTCGTGACCCGCCGTGCAACGGTGAACGTCACGATTCCCGAGGGCACAACTGCTGTCGGCGTGGCGCAGATTTTCGTGGACGCGGGCCTTGTGGACGACGTGGACACCTTCCTGTCCTGCGCCAACGGCAACGACGGCACGGATTGGAGCAAGTACGATTTCTGGAACGCCATCCCCGACAATGACCGCCTGATGAAGTGCGAGGGCTACCTTTTCCCGGACACCTACAATCTCTATAAGGACGAGAGCGTCGCCTACTATGTGGATGCCCTCTACGGCGAGTTTGCGTCCAAGACCGCCGCTCTGGCCGACACGGTCGCCGCCAAGGGCACGAGCCTGGACGACGTGGTCAAGCTGGCCAGCTTCATTCAGGAGGAGGCCGGTTTGGAGAGCGAGGACGCCAGGGTCAGTGCCTGCTTCCACAACCGCCTGGAATCCAGCGACCCGCAGTGGGCCGAGCACAAGCTGGAATCCAACGCCAGCAGCTATATCATGCAGGACAGCGAGAACAACTATCTGTGGAACTCCCCGACGGCGGAGTACTTCGGCTGGCCGGATCAGGGCGCGATCCCCGATGACGTGCTGGCCCTGTACGACACCTACGCCATCAGCGGTCTGCCCGCAGGCCCCATCTCCTGCCCGGGCTACGCCGCCATGGAGGCCGCGCTGAACCCCGATGAGGAGTATATCAACGAGGGGTACTACTTCTTTGTCACGGGCCATCCCGGCACCGATGTGGCAGGGCAGTACTTCTACGCCAAGACCGCCGACGAGCACTACCAGAACTGCGTCAAGGCCGGGTGGGCGTCGTAAGCGCGCAAGCTGCCCTGTAGGGGCCGCACATGTGCGGCCCGCAACTTCCCGTGGAATGCTGTGCTTTGGCAAACACGCGGGCCGGGCATGCCCGGCCCCTACAGCACGGACCCACGGCACACCACACATCAAATCCCCAAGCGCCCGCTTCCTACCGGGCGCTTTTTACGCAAAACGGAGGAAATCACTATGCTGCAACAGCCGGAACTGCTGGCCCCCGCGGGCAGCCTGGAAACGCTGAAATACGCCGTCATGTACGGCGC
>ERZ825324.1056-NODE-1056-length-35240-cov-4.982180_pt1 | contig 35240 bp, 39 predicted proteins | sample MGYA00519859_ERZ825324 | MGnify/ENA primary metagenome ERZ825324 (study PRJEB31778, sample SAMEA3449198) | human gut metagenome | biome: human gut; feature: human-associated habitat; material: faeces | place: United Kingdom | collected 2010/2012 ...
AAATGATGCACGGCCTTAAAGTTGCAAACATCGACATCAACAGAAAGATGCTTGCAGAGATGGCAGTTAACGATGCAGCAGGCTTCACAGCACTTGCAGAGATCGCTAAGAAAGCAATCGCATAAGTAAAGTATTAAGAGACGAAGAAGTCCAGGGAATTTTTCCCTGGATTTTTTTGTAAAAAAATTCAGACAATTTGCCGAAAAACGACACAAGCTGTACAGCGGACAAGTGTCCGCGTTGTGCAATCAGACGAAAAACAACAGATAACTAAATTTGCCCTTGAAATAAAAAATATGCGATGCTATAATTTTACCATTAAACATTAGTAACGCGACAAAGCGCAGGAGGAGAGATTATTATGAAGAATTGGAAGAAAGTAATCGGCGTTGCATCAGCAGCAGCTATGACAGCAGCTATGATGATGCCTACATCAGTTTTTGCGGCAGATGATGAGACATTTAAGATCGGTGTGATCGGACCGATGACAGGTGATTACGCACAGTACGGTACCAACGTATACAACGCAGCCAAGATCGCAGCAGATGAGATCAACGAGAACGGCGGATTCAACGGATATAAAGTAGAGATTCTTGACGCAGGTGATGACCAGGGAGATCCGGAGAAGGCTGTTAACGCATACAATGACCTGATCGATAAAGGAATGCAGATGCTCTGTGGAACTGTAACATCCGGTTCCTGTATCGCAGTAGGAGCTGAGGCAGCTGAGGATACATTCCTCTTCACACCATCCGCAACAGCACTTGACTGTATCACAGCAGGAACAAACGAGTTCCGTATGTGCTTCACAGACCCGGCACAGGGAACCAAATCTGCTCAGTACATTTCCGAGCACAAACTTGCAACGAAAGTAGCAGTACTTTATGATTCCGCTGCTGACTACAACTCCGGTGTACATGACGCATTCGTTGCAGCAGCTGCTGATGACGGACTTGAAGTAGTTGCAGATGAGGCTTACACAACAGACAGCAACACAGACTATTCTGTACAGCTTGCAAAGATCAAGAAGAGCGGCGCTGAGCTTCTTTTCCTTCCGAACTACTATTCCGACAATGCGCTGATCCTTCAGCAGGCATCTGAGGCAGGGCTTGACATTAAATTCTTTGGTGTAGATGGCATGGATGGTATCCTCAATGTAGAGAACTTCGATAAATCCCTTGCAGAGGGTGTTATGCTTCTGACACCATTCTCCGCAACAGCTACAGATGAGAAGAGCCAGAACTTCGTAAAAGCATACGGCGATGCTCACAACGGTGAGATCCCGAACCAGTTTGCGGCAGATACATATGATGTACTTTACGCAATGCAGCTTGCAGCTGACGATGCAAAGATCACACCAGATATGGAAAATGCAGACATCAGTGCAGCAATGAGCGCATCCATGGCAAACATCGAGCTTGACGGACTTACCGGAAAAGCAAAATGGACCGAGGATGGCGAGTGTGATAAAGAGCCGAAAGCATTCGAGATCAAAGACGGTGCTTATGTAGAGATGAAATAAGTAATTTCTGTTAACGTTAGGGGTCAGGGGACGGTTGCCTTTAGTGGAAATCGTCCCCTTTTTCCCTTATCAATAAACAATTAAAAGAGGTGCGTTATGAGTTTTATATCTTATTTAAAAGACGGCATCAGTCTTGGCAGTATCTATGCGATCATCGCGCTTGGATATACCATGGTTTACGGTATTGCCAAGATGCTGAACTTCGCACACGGAGATGTTATTATGGTAGGAGCTTATATCATTCTTACCTGTATCACAAGAGGCGGTATGTCACCGATTCTTGCAGTGATTCTTTCCGTTGTGATCTGTACACTGCTTGGTGTTGTCATTGAGAAGGTAGCTTACAGTCCGCTTAGAAAAGCTTCCTCAAACCTGGCCGTTCTGATCACGGCTATCGGTGTCAGTTATCTGCTTCAGAACCTGGCACTTCTGATCTTCGGCGCAGATGCCAAGAGTTTCGTAGCTGTTATCAAAGTTCCGTCCATCACACTGTTTGACGGTGAGCTTACCATCAAGGGAATCACCATTGTCACAATCCTTGCATGTATCATTATCATGGTGGGACTTTCCCTCTTTGTTAAAAAGACAAAACCCGGACGTGCCATGCAGGCTGTTTCCGAGGACAGAGATGCGGCACAGCTGATGGGAGTTAACGTCAATGCGACAATTTCCCTCACATTTGCCATCGGTTCCGGACTTGCAGCGATCGCAGGCCTTCTGCTCTGTCAGACTTATCCGACCCTGACTCCATACACAGGAGCCATGCCTGGTATCAAAGCTTTCGTAGCTGCGGTATTTGGTGGAATCGGTTCTATTCCCGGCGCCATGGTAGGCGGTATCCTTCTGGGAATCATTGAGATTTTCGGTAAAGCCTATATTTCTTCCCAGGTTGCAGATGCCATCGTATTTGCAGTCCTGATCGTCGTGCTTCTTGTAAAACCGACCGGATTGTTCGGCAAGAACATCCAGGAGAAAGTGTAAGGTGGCCGATATGAAGAATATGAAAAATAAAACAACAAAAAACAATATGATCAACTACGGAATCGTCATTGTACTCTTTGTGATCGTACAGGCGCTTTCTTCAACTGGAAATCTTTCCAGACTTCTGATGGGACTTCTTGTTCCACTTTGTGTTTATACCATTGCGTCAGTTTCCCTGAACCTGGTAGTCGGTTTTTCCGGTGAGCTGAGCCTTGGACATGCGGGCTTCATGTGCGTGGGAGCTTTTTCCAGTGCCCTGTTTTCACAGGTTGCTGCAGACTCCATTCCGCAGGTTCCTCGCTTTATCCTTGCAATCCTTGTAGGTGCGGCAGTTGCAGCACTGTTCGGTGTGATCATCGGTATTCCGGTACTTCGTCTCCGCGGTGACTACCTGGCTATTGTTACACTGGCTTTTGGTGAGATCATCAAGAACCTGATCAATGTACTTTACATTGGCGTGGATGACAAAGGACTTCACGTTGCAACCAGTGCAGCCGGTCTTCATATGGATCCGGGCGGAAAACAGATCCTCAAAGGTGCCCTTGGTATTTCAGGAACAGCAACTCTTTATAAAGATATCAAGAATTACTTTTTCCTGATCGGTGTGATCCTTCTTCTTCTGACTCTGTTTATCGTGCAGAACCTGGTTAACTCCAGAAGCGGACGTGCGATCATGTCAACCAGAGATAACCGTATCGCAGCAGAATCCGTGGGAATCAATATCACCAGATACAAACTGCTTGCATTTACGATTTCCGCAGCCCTTGCAGGAGTGGCAGGCGTGCTGTATGCACATAACCTTTCTCTTCTGAAGGTATCTGTATTTGATTACAACATGTCCATCCTGGTACTGGTATATGTGGTACTTGGCGGGATCGGAAACATCAGAGGATCCATCATCGCGACCATTATCCTCTATGCACTGCCTGAGCTTCTCCGTGGATTCGCAAACTACCGTATGCTGATCTACGCCATCGTGCTGATCATCATGATGCTCTTTAACTGGGCACCTGCAGCAAGAGACTGGAGAGCGCGCATGGTAGAGAAATTTAAAGGCAAAAAAGCGAAAAAGGAGGTGGCCTGATCATGGCAATGCTGGAAGTAAATAATCTGTCTATCCAGTTCGGCGGTCTTCGTGCTGTTGACGGCTTTAACATGACCATTGAAAAAGGACAGCTCTATGGACTGATCGGACCCAACGGTGCCGGTAAGACAACGGTGTTCAACCTTCTCACAGGCGTATACAAGCCAACAGAGGGAATCATTAAACTGGACGGCCAGGACATTACAGGAAAAAGCACCATCGAGATCAACAAGGCCGGAATCGCAAGAACTTTCCAGAATATCCGTCTTTTCAAGGATATGCCGGTTCTTGACAATGTAAAAGTAGGACTTCACAATCATCATCCATACTCCACACTGACCGGAATCTTAAGACTGCCGAAATATTATAAGGTAGAAAAAGAGATGAACGAACGTGCCATGGAGATCCTGAAGGTCTTTGACTTGGATAAGGAAGCAGACACTCTGGCAGGCAACCTGCCTTATGGTAAACAGCGTAAGCTGGAGATCGCCAGAGCCCTTGCCACAGATCCGAAGCTTCTTCTTCTGGATGAGCCGGCAGCCGGCATGAACCCAAATGAGACGCAGGAGCTGATGGATACCATCCGTTTTGTGCGGGAGCATTTTGATATGACAGTCCTTCTGATCGAGCATGACATGAAACTGGTCGGTGGTATCTGTGAGGAACTGACGGTTCTGAATTTCGGTCAGGTACTGATCCAGGGTGAGACATCTGCAGTACTGAAAGACCCGACTGTTATCACTGCATATCTGGGAGAGTAAGGAGGAACGAGATAATGGCAATGTTGGAAGTAAAGGACCTCCAGGTCTACTATGGTGTGATCCAGGCCCTGAAGGGAATTTCTTTTCATGTAAATCAGGGAGAGGTTATTGCGCTGATCGGTGCCAACGGTGCCGGAAAGACAACCACACTTCAGACACTTACCGGAATTCTTTCTCCGAAGTCCGGAAGCATTGTGTTTGAGGGAAAAGACCTCACAAGAACACCGGCCCATAAGATCGTAGAGATGGGTATGGCACACGTTCCGGAGGGAAGACGTGTATTTGCGGATATGTCCGTTTACGAGAATCTTCTTCTTGGAGCTTATACAAGAAAGGACAAGGCGGAGATCGCAGAGAGCCTTGCCAGTGTATACAAGAGATTCCCGCGTCTGGAAGAACGTAAAGGACAGCGTGCCGGAACACTTTCCGGTGGCGAGCAGCAGATGCTTGCCATGGGTCGTGCGCTGATGAGTAAGCCAAGGATCATCCTGATGGATGAGCCGTCTATGGGTCTGTCACCGATCTTTGTAAATGAGATCTTTGATATCATCCGTGAGGTAAGCGAGAGCGGCACAACCGTACTTCTTGTTGAGCAGAATGCGAAGAAAGCACTTTCCATTGCGGACCGTGCTTACGTTCTTGAGACAGGAAGCATCACCATGGACGGAAAGGCCGAGGATCTTCTGAACGATGAGGCTGTTCAGAAGGCATATCTTGGAGAGTAGGAGGAAAGACATGGATAATTTCGTAATTACCATTGCAAGACAGTATGGAAGTGGCGGACGTACCATCGGAGAGGAGCTTGCAAAGAAATTAGGGATTTCTTACTATGACAAGGATATCATCCGCATGGCATCTGAGGAGAGCGGCATTCATGAGGAGCTTTTCGGACGCGTAGATGAAAATGTCAGCGCAAAACAGAAGCTTTTTGCAAAGACCGGCATCTATAAAGGAGAGCTGATTCCGCCCCAGAGCAAAGACTTCACGTCTGATGAGAACCTGTTTAATTATCAGGCGAAGGTGATCCGCCATCTGGCAGAGACAGAATCCTGTGTGATCATCGGACGCTGTGCAAACATGATCCTCAAGGATTATCCAAATGTCCTTCGGGTGTTTGTTTACGGAGACTGGGATTTCCGTATCTGCGAGGCAAGCAAAAAGCTCAGCGGCAGCACAAAGGATATTGAGAAGTTCATGCATAAGGATGACAAGCGCAAGGAAGACCTGTCGAAACGCTTTATGGGCGTTGACTGGGCAGATATGACAAAGTACAATCTGTGTCTGGACAACGGTACCCTTGGCTATGAGAAATGCATTGAGGAGATCGAGAGCGCGCTTGAGATCCTGAAGAAATAAAAGAACAGACTGCGCGGATATCCCCGGGAAGAGAACAGTAAGAAGTCTTTTCCCGGGGATTTTTTCATATATTGTGGAAAAGTATGTTTGATCCGGCGGGAGATATGGATAAGCGAAAAAAATATTTCCGGGCAGTGACAGTGGCGCTGCTGCTGATCGCGTTCAGTGGATATGGAAAAATTTCAGACCGTGCGTTTCGGATGCAGGTGGTCAGGATGATCGCCGGTGAGGGGATGATCCGGCTGGTGGAGGCGCAGTATGTGGGAAAAAGCAGTGGGCGGGAAAACAGGAGTTATGAGGAGGCAGAACAAAAAGCAGGAAATATTGGCAGTGTTCAGAAAAAATATGGACAAAAAGCAGCAGACCCGGTGGCGGAAACTTTGTCTGACAGGAAGGACAATGAGGACCGTCCCAGGGCAGCACTCACCTTTGACGATGGCCCCCATGCAACATATACACCCTTGCTTCTGGATGGCCTGCATAAGCGTGGAATTCATGCCACATTTTTTCTTATGGGAAAAAATATCGAGGGAAAAGAAGAAATCGTAAAACAGATGCAAAAAGACGGCCATCTCATCGGCAATCACACTTACGACCATGTACAGCTTGATAAGCTTCCCGGTGACCAGGCCTGCCAGCAGATCTTAAAGACAAATAATGAAATCTATGAGATCACAGGAGAATATCCTTTGTATCTTCGTCCGCCCTATGGAGCCTGGCCCAAAAATCTGGAACTCTGTGTGACCATGCTTCCGGTATTCTGGGATGTGGATACCCTGGACTGGAAATCAAAAAACGTTCAGTCTGTGGAAGAAATTGTAAAAAGAGAAGTGAAGGATGGCTCGATTATTCTGATGCATGACAGTTTTCCCACTTCTGTGGAGGCAGCTCTGGAGATCGCGGATATGCTTACGGAAGCGGGGTATGACCTGGTGACAGCGGATCAGCTGCTGGTGACGTAAACAGTAACGGAACATCCTCTTTGCCGCAGAGCAGAAACAATTGCTTTTTTGTGTGCAAACAGGTAAAATTATAAAAATAAGAATCGATCAGCTGCCGGAGCAGAACCGGCGGCAGTTTTTTACAGAAATTACAGGAGTGAAAACCATGGACTTATTTGAATATGCAAAATCAAAAACTCTGGACCAGGAGTCTCCCCTCGCATCCAGACTGCGTCCGCGAACACTGGATGAGGTGGTCGGACAGCAGCACATCGTTGGAAAAGACAAATTGCTGTATCGTGCCATTAAGGCAGATAAGCTGACATCTGTTATCTTTTACGGCCCTCCGGGAACCGGAAAGACTACCCTTGCAAAAGTCATTGCCAATACTACAAGCGCCAGTTTTACCCAGATCAATGCAACCGTAGCAGGGAAGAAAGATATGGAAGAAGGAATATAGATGAGTTACGAAGCATATAAAGATGACACATTAGGATTTACAACAAAACAGTTACATGCAGGATATAATCCTGAAGAACATTTTCTTTCAAAATCAGTGCCTATTTATCAGACAGCAGCATATGAACTTGGAGGATTTGACAGAGGCGAAAAGATTTATAACAACACAATGACAGGACATACATATGCCAGAGCTGTGAGCCCTACAAGTGAAGTTTTACAGAATAGAATTAGAGCACTTGAAGGCGGAGCATCAGCACTTGCGTTTGCTTCAGGAATGGCAGCAATTGCAAACACATTTTTAAATCTTGCAAGAAGCGGTGATGAAATAATTGCTGTTAGAACTTTATATGGCGGAAGTACAGCTCTTCTTGGACACATTTTGCCACAGTATGGAATTGTTGGAAGATTTGTTGAAGATGAAAATAATATTGAAAGTTATAGAAAGCTTATTAATGATAAGACTAAAGCTATTTTTATTGAAAGCTTAGGCAATCCAGGAATTAATATTCTTGACATTGAAGCTATTGCAGACTTGGCCCATGAATATGGAATACCTGTTGTGATTGATAATACTTTTGCGACACCATATCTTTTCAGACCTTTTGAACATGGTGCTGACATTGTAGTATATTCTGCAACTAAGTACCTTGGAGGTCACGGAACTACAATAGCAGGTCTTGTTGTGGAAAAAGGTGGTTTTAACTGGTTTAATGGCAGATTTCCACAGTTTGATGAATATTATAATGAAAATGTAGACCATATGGGTGAAGAAGTTCTTAAAAGAGAAATATTCACAAAGAGACTTAGAAGCTTATATCTTGTAGAAATGGGTGCACATTTAAGTCCTACAAGTGCATTTTATATATTACAGGGAATGGAAACATTGTCATTAAGACTTGACAGACATGTATCTAATGCACAGAAAGTGGCTGAATTTTTGGAAAAACATCCAAAGGTAGAAAGTGTGGCTTACCCCGGACTTAAATCAAGTCCATTCCATGAATTAAGCAAGAAATACTTCCCTAAAGGACCGGGAGCAATGATGTCAATTCGCATTAAAGGCGGAAAAGAAGAGGCAAAGAAATTCCTTGAAAGTGTTAGGGTATTTGACTTTATGGTTAACGTTGGTGATGCCAAGTCAATGATTGTACATCCTGCAACATCAACACATGCCAACTTAAATGAACAGGAAATGAAAGATGCCGGAATATACGATAATACTATCCGTATTTCAGTAGGAATAGAAGATGTTGAAGATTTAATAAATGATCTTTCACAGGCACTTGAAACTATATAGAAGTATATAATTACAGCGGCAAAAATCTTGTTGTGTAATATATATAAACTGTACAAAAGGAAGACTTGCATAAGACTTAAGTTTTATGCAAGTCTCCTTTTGTTTAAAGTTTATTTATTTAAGATTTCATCAACCAATGCACTAACACTATCCATATCAGCATCCTTTAATGTAGACTTGATTGTTACTGTGTTATCGCATATTGTAATATTTTTCATGTTTTCAACAAATCCTTTCATAGCTCTTGCAGCACATGGAGCCCATGAACCGTTTTCTACGAGCCCTACAGTTCTGTTCTGGTAAGCCTTGTGTGAAAGTCTGTTAAGAAAGTCTTCCATAGGTGGGAAAACACCACCATCATATGAAGAAGCAGCAATAATAAGTTTGCTATATCTGAAAGCATCTTCAATGGCCTCAGCCATATCATCTCTTGTTAAGTCAGTAATGGCAACTTTAGGAGCACCTTTTTCCTCTAAAGTTTTTGCAATTAATTTGGCAGCTTTTTCAGTGTTGCCGTGAATTGAAGCATATGCAACAAGAACGCCTTCGTCCTCAGGCTGATAGCTGCTCCAAGTGTTATATTTATCAATGTAATATCCAAGATTCTCTTTAAGAATTGGTCCGTGAAGAGGGCAAATCGTCTTGATATCAAGATTTGCAGCTTTCTTTAAAAGAGTTTGAACAGGAGCACCGTATTTACCAACTATGTTAAAGTAATATCTTCTAGCCTCACAAGTCCAATCTTCATCAGCAGAAAGAGCACCAAACTTACCAAATCCGTCTGCGCTGAAAAGTATCTTTTCTTTTTCTTCATATTCAACCATTACTTCAGGCCAGTGAACCATAGGTGCCATAATAAAAGTAAGTTTATGCTCACCAAGTTCAAGTGCGTCGCCTTCTTTAACAGTAATGCAAATATCATCTAAGTTATCAATTTCAAAAAACTGTGGCATCATTGCTTTAGCTTTCATACTTAAAACCAACTTAGCTGTAGGATATTTTTCAACAAAATTCTGAATATTTGCAGCGTGGTCAGGTTCAAGATGGGAAACAACAAGGTAATCAGGTGTTTTTCCATCTAATGCCTTATTAAGATTATCAAACCATTCGTCTGTCTTTCTCTGGTCAACAGTGTCCATAACAGCAATTTTTTCATCCATAATAATGTACGAATTGTATGAAACCCCGTTAGGAACAATATACTGGCTCTCGAAAAGATCTAAAGTAGTATCATCTGCACCAATGTATTTAATAGAATCTGAAATATATGTATCGCTCATATGTGCCTCCTAAAAATTATATAAGTGGGACAAAAATTGCCCCCTGCGTACTACAGTATAAATAGTAATATAATATGGAAAAATATACAAGAACTTGACAAAATTAAGTAAAAGATTTAGAGTACTAATATAATACCTACCAAATAAGTAGGAAAAGTACAAATTACATTAAAATCATAAAAATCGGGAAAAGAAATTATAAAAGAGAAAAGGAAGAGAAAAATGAATTTATCAAAGAAAAGCAGATACGGATTAACAGCCTTAATAGATTTATCAATTCATTCTACAAAAGGTCATGTTTCATTAATAAGCATTGCAGAAAGAAACGGAATTTCACCACAGTATTTGGAACATATTTTTGCCTCATTAAGACGTGCAGGAATTATTAAGAGTATAAAAGGTGCTCAGGGCGGATATTTACTTGGGGACAGCCCTTCACGAATTACAGTGGCATCAATTATCGAAGCTTTAGATGGTGCATACAGAATTGAGAGAGAAGAAGTATCAGAAAGCGAAAATCCGAGAATTGCCTTAACAATTCAGAACTTAATTATTGACAAAATCAATGACAGACTGGATGAAGTACTTGAAAACACCACTTTGGCAGACTTAGAAAGCAGCTACAAAGATTATGACGAATACAATCAGGGAATGTACTACATTTAATACATTATTTCTATTAAAAGTGTTGTAATTTTTGAAATATGCTTTAAAATTAACAGAGAATAAAAAAGAAAAAAGAGAGAGTAGAAGTTATGCCAGTATTTGATTTTAACAATGCACCTGAGGAGAAAAAAGAAGTTGTATGTACATATACAACATTTAGCTCTAATGAGAAAACAACTTCAGCAGAGAAGCCAATATTAGTATTGGACAATAAGAAAAGACAGTGGAAACATCACTCAAGCGGTAAGTTCACTAATCCTACAAAAGCTACAACTTTTGAGTTTGAAGAGGAAGACGGAACAGTTACAGCAGATATTTTAAAAATAGATTCACGTTTTGTAAGTTTATTAAAGTGGCTAGGTGAAAACCATATTAATGTAAGACTTTCAGGTGAGAATACAGAGAATGGTTATGCTGTTTACAAAATCAGGGAAACAGCAGCAGGGGGAGTTACAAAGCTTTCAGCAGAAGACGGATTCCTTCAGTTTATGATCGAAAGACTTCTTGCAAGCAATCCTCCTATTGAAGAAGAATTAGACGAGGATCAGGAAGAAGAAGGGGACAGCATGAAGCTTACAAGTATTCAGAGTATTACTGACTTTATGAACTGCGCCGGAAGAACTTTACCTGATAATATCAGACTTTGGGCAAGAAGAAACTTAGCAGTTGCCCGTTCAAATGAAGTTTCACAGGAAGAAAGACATCACGCACAGAGAGCACTTTCAATTATGATGAACATTCAGTGGAAAAATAATTATTTTGAAGCTATTGATCCTGTGGAAGCAAGAAAAATATTAGACGAAGAATTATATGGTATGGAACGGGTAAAACAGCGTATTATGGAAACAATTATCCAGATTAACCGTACACATACACTTCCTGCATACGGACTTTTACTTATCGGACCTGCAGGAACAGGAAAATCACAGATAGCTTATGCGGTTGCAAGGATATTAAAACTTCCTTGGACAACACTTGATATGAGTTCAATCAACGACCCTGAACAGTTAACAGGTAGCTCACGTATTTACTCAAACGCCAAACCGGGAATTATAATGGATGCCTTCTCAATGGCAGGCGAGTCTAACCTTGTATTTATCATAAACGAATTAGACAAAGCAGCATCAGGAAAGGGTAATGGTAATCCGGCAGACGTGTTATTAACACTTCTTGACAATCTTGGCTTTACAGACAACTATATGGAATGTATGATTCCAACAGTTGGTGTTTACCCAATTGCAACAGCTAACGAGAAAGACCAGATAAGTGCGCCATTAATGTCAAGATTTGCAGTAATAGACATTCCTGACTACACAATCGAAGAAAAGAAAATTATCTTTTCAAAATTTGCACTTCCAAAGGTATTAAAGAGAATGAGCCTAAAAGAAGACGAATGTGTAATGACAGAAGAAGCACTTGATGCAGTAATGGAAATATACAAAAACACAAGCGGAATAAGAGATTTAGAACAGGCAGCCGAACATCTGGCAGCTAACGCATTATACCAAATCGAAGTAAACAATCTTAAAAAAGTAGAATTTAACGGCGAAATGGTAAAAGAGCTCTTAGTCTAAGATTTTAATGGCAAAACGGAAAATTTTTTAAGTTAAAATTTTAGAGCAAAAATCAATAAAATTTATAAAAAAAGAACAACCAACTCTAAAGAAAGTGCTTTGAGGCCGTCGGTTCTTAGAAGATAGGGCAGTGAAACTGTCATAGATTCTTAGTACCGCTACGAGCCGAGAGCAGCGGAAGCGTGCTTTCGTTGAGTTGGTTGTTCTTTTTTGTGGAAAAGTTAATCCCTATTAGGACTAAAATACATTACTCCGTTTTTAAGTTTTTTGCCTTTAAGGCTGTACAATTCGCTTACTGTTACCAGTTCGTAACCTCTCTTTTTAAGTGTTGGCAACGCCTTTATAAATCCGTCTACTGATGTCTGATGTATATCGTGTAGAAGTACGATATCCCAAGCTTTTGTTTCTTTTAGGATTGTACTTGATACGTAGTTTACGTTTCTGTATTTCCAGTCAAGTGTGTCTACTGACCAGTATATCATTGGTACGCCTGCGTACTTTCCTGTTGTTTTATTATAGCTTCCATATGGTGGACGAAGTAGCGTAGGTGTTGTACCGATTACACTTTTTACTACTTTATTTGTTGAACCAAGTTCTTTTTTGATTTGTGGCACTGATAAAGTTTTCAGGTTGCTGTGATTGTATGTATGGCTACCTATTTCCATATGAAGTTTATATTCATTCTTTAATTGTGGCTTATGGGAGTTTACACATGAGCCAACTACGAAGAATGTTGCTTTTGCATTGTTCTTGTTTAAAGCTTTAAGAAGCTTGTCTGTGTAGATTCCCGGACCGTCATCGAAAGTGAAGGCAACGTATTTTGTCTTTGCAACGGTAACTTTACATTTTACGGTTTTGCCTGTGATTTTTGATTTTAAAGTTATGTATGCCTTTCCGTTTGATTTTCCTTTTACTACACCTTTCTGGGAAACAGTAGCAACTTTTTTGTTTGATGTTTTCCAGATTAAAGGTTCGTTAACTCCTTTTTTACGCTTCTTGTATTTTACGTAAGAAGTAAGAGTTCTTTTGTCGCCCTTATTTAAACGAATAGCTTTCTTGTCTAATGAAATAGATTTTACTTTGTTGTAAATCTTTGTTGTTTCTTTAACATTGTTCTTAGCAGCTGTTGTAGTTTTAGGCTTTGTAGCTGTAGGTTTAGTAGTAGCCACCGGCTTTGTTGTAGGTTTTGTCGCCGGTTTAGTAGTTGTCACCGGTTTAGTTGTAGGATCAGTAGTTACAGGTGTTGTAGTTGCAGGAATTGTTGTAACACTTGGTGTTGATTCCTGAGTAGCTTCATAAGTGTTAATGTTTTTGTTGCCTGAACTTTCATATCCGTAGATTGTTATTGTGCTAAGTAGAAGCACTGTAACTGAAATTATGCCTATAATATGTGTATTTTTCATAAGCTCCTCCTAATTATTTATAAAAATTGTTACATAAAATAATATGTGTACTTAATATTATTTTACTTTATATTTCATAAAAGTAAATAGAATAATAGCAGTTTTTTCACATATATTTTCATAAGGAGATTGAAAAGATGGAAATAATTGAAAAATATTTACCGCCTAATGTGAGAAATGCCATCAGAAATAAATGTGAAAATCAGTGGATGGATTTTAATGATTTAACTGAAATTAGGCTGCGTATTAATTGCCCTTTAATAATTTTTATTAAGAATAATGAATATGTAATTTCAGAATATATTGTAAATGAGGAAGATATTAAAACAGCTTTTAATCTGATAACTGAATATTCGGCTTATTCTTTTGAAAGTAGCATTCGTAACGGATATATTACAATTCCCGGAGGACACAGAGTTGGACTTGGAGGACAGGTTGTAATGGATAATAAGGGAATTAATATAATAAAAAATATTAAATTTATGAATTACAGAATTAGCCACGACTTAAAAAACGCAGGTTGTGAATTGGTAAATAAAATTGTGGAAGAAAAAGAAAATCTTCTTATTATATCTCCGCCGGGTTTGGGAAAAACTACTTTGCTTAGAAATATTATAAGGGGTTATAGCAATTTAAAAGGAATAAATGTAACAGTTGTGGATGAAAGAAATGAAATAGGTGGAAGTTACAGGGGAGTTCCAATGATTAATTTAGGACTTAGGACGGATGTTATAAGTGATTGTACAAAGTATAGTGGCATTGTTATGGCAATAAGGTCTATGGCACCTAAAGTTATAGCTGTTGATGAAATTGGAAGTGGAGCTGACTTTAAGGCGATTGAATATGCAGTAAACAGCGGGGTAAGTGTTGTGGCAACTATTCATGGAAAAGATTTGGCAGAAGCAAGGGAAAAGCTGGGACAAGATATAGATAAGATTTTTAAAAGAAAAATAGTTATAAAAAGTATGGGGGAATATGTATGTATCTGAAAATAATAGGAATTGTTCTGATTATGATGTCAGCCTCCTTAATGGGCTATTTGTTTAGCAAAGATTATATTGAAAGAATTAACAGATTAGAGCAAATACAGAAAATGCTGATTTTGCTAAAAGGGGAAATTAGTTATAGCAATAATTCTGTTCAGGAAGCTTTGGAAAATATATCGGAAATGATAGAGGGGAAGGTGGGGGAGTTTGTGGCAAAAGTTCAGGAAAGTTTTAAAAAGTCAGAAATGCCTTTAAGCGTGGCATGGAGTTTAGGTGTGGATAATATTTTTGGTAAAAAATCATCACTAAAATCAGAGGATAAAAACAGTCTGAAAGATTTTGGCAGAGGGCTTGGAATAACTGACAGACAAACCCAGATTAATAATATTGAAAAATATCAGTCACAAATCCAATTAACAATAAAAGAATTAAAAGAAGAAAAAAATGAAAAATGTAAGTTGTACAGGATGCTTGGAATTACTTGCGGGGCATTTTTAGGAATAGTTCTTATATAGGGAGAAATATGGATATTAGTTTGATTTTTAAAATTGCTGCCGTGGGCATAATAGTTTCTGTTGTAGGTCAGATTTTAAAACATAGCGGAAGAGAAGAGCAGGCTTTTCTTACAAGTCTTGCAGGACTTATTCTTGTTCTTATGTGGATTGTGCCTTACATATATGAATTGTTCAGTACTATACAGCGTCTTTTTGAATTATAAATTAAAGGTTAGAAAATGTTAGTTATAGGAATAATGGGAATTGTTGTTGTGCTTATGGCAATTCAGTTTAAGTCAATAAAACCTGAATATGGAATAATGATTTCGGTGGTAGGATGCGCTTTTATTTTCTTATATTCACTTGTAAGAGTGAATGAAATTGTGGAAATGGTAGAAAGGCTTGCCGGCATAACTTCTGTTAGCAGGGAATATATAAAAATTATTTTAAAAATAACAGGGGTGACTTTTATATCGGAAATTGCTTCAGATATAGCAAAGGATTGTGGGTATCAGGCTGTGGCAAATCAGGTTCAGATTTTTGGAAAATTATCTGTATTGGTTATAAGTTTTCCGGTTTTTACGGAACTGATTTCTTCTATTGGAAAGTTATTATCGTGAGAAAATTATTGCTGTGAGAAAATGATTATTCCGAGAAACTTTTAGAAAAGAAATATTCCCAATCAATTATCGTAAGGAAAATATTATGAGAATTATTAATACAAAATTCATATTTAAGCTTGTTTTGCTATTTTTTATTTTGTTATTTTTAACGCCTAAACCTGTTAAAGCAGGAGTGATTTCGGAAGAGATTATAACAATTGATGATTTTGACTTGGAAGACAGCGGAAAAATTCTTAAAACTCAGGGGTATGATAACATTGATTACAAATATATATTAAAAAAGTTAAGGGACGGAGATGTGCTTCTTGTTTTAAAGGAGATAGGAAGAACTGCCTATGAAAAAACAATAGGGGATGTAAGTCTAATCGAAAAAACTCTTGTTAATCTGCTTTTGATTACAATTATTGCTTCTTTTTTTACAAACTTTGCAAATGTGTTTTCAAAGAATGGCATTAGCGATACAGGCTTTTATATATGTTATATGGTTACAGTTGCAATTATGGTAACTATGTTTGAGGAGTTTTCAATTATAGCTGCCCAATTAGTGAAGCTATTATTAAAGTTTGTTGGCGGAATAATTCCGGCGTATTTTTTGTCGGTGGCAATAGTGGGACAGGCGGCAGCAGCCGGTTTTTATCAGTTAACACTTGTGATTATTGAGGTTTGCCAGTTTGTTTTTTTGAAAATAACATTGCCTGCAATAAAAATATACATGGCAATAAGTTTGGTTAACAATATTTCAAGGGAAGATTTTTTGTCGGGAACAACCCACGTAATAGAGAATTTTATAAATTTTGTAAATAAGACAATGGTGGGAATAGTAACCGGGCTAAATATTATTCAGGGATTAATTTTGCCCTCAGTTGATATGGCAAAAAACACTACAATAAAGAAGTTTATCGGAACCTTGCCGGTTATTGGTGATGGGGCTGATGCGGTTACGGGAATGCTTTTAGGTTCAGCTAATTTAATTAAAAACTGCATCGGAACATTTGGAATCATAATGATAATATTAATTTGCTTTGTTCCGTATATGAAACTTCAAATATATTCAGCGTCGATTCAGATTTTTACGGCAATAATCCAGCCCGTTGCAGACAGACGAATAATTGAAAGCCTTAACTGCCTTTGTAAGGGCATAAGGCTTCTTATAAGAGTTGTAATAAGCAGTGGTTTTCTTTTTGTAATAAGCATTGCAATTATATGCATGACAACTAACGTAAAAACATAATGGAATCAAATTTTAACATTTTGAAGCTCTAATCATAATAAAAAAGGAATAGTAAATGGAATTTTTGTATCAATATATAAAAAATATATGTATTTTTTCACTGGTAATTTCCCTTGTTTTGAATATATTTCCGGAAAGCAGCAGTAAGAAATATATAAAACTTTTTGCAGGTATAGTTTTGCTTGCACTAATCGTTAATCCCATTATTAATATAAAAAACAACAGTGGTGACATTGAGCAAATAATTAAAAACTACACTCATGGCAGTTTAAAAGAAGAAAATCATACATTTGAAAATAACAGGGAGAGTCTTGAAAATAAGGTTTATGAAAGGGTGAGCAATGGATATAAAGAAAATGCCGGAAATTAAGAACATTAGTAAAATCGGAAAAGAAAAAATACTTCTTTTGGCATTGGCAGGAATAATGCTTGTAGGTGCATCATATTTTGAAAATATAAAAGATAAAAAAGTGCCGGATAGCAATGTTAAAACCAAAACGACGTCAAACAGTTATGAAACAGAAATGGAAAATAAAGTTGAAAAACTTTTAGAGAATATTAATGGTATATCTAAAGTTTCCGTTGTAATATCTTTTAAATCAGGCAGCGAAAAAATATTACAGGAGGATGTGGAAGATTCGTCAGGAAAGGAAAAAAATGAAAATAGAGATAACATAAATGCTTCATCTAAAAAGTCAACAGTCATATTTTCAGGAAATAATGGAGAAGAGCCTTATATAGTTAAGGAACTTTATCCAAAAGTTGAGGGTATAGCAATTACGGCAAAAGGTATTTCGGATGAAAAAAAGAAGGGACAAATTATTAATATGTTATCGGCATTATTTGATGTTCCGATACATAAAATATCAGTATTAGAAGTTGATTAGGAGGGATGTCCAATGAAAAAAATATTAAAAAAGAATCAGATTATTGTTACGGCGCTGGCTGTTCTGATTGCAGTTGCAGGGTATTTGAATTATACGGATAATCTGTCAAAGAAGGAAAAGACGAAAGAGGCAAACAATAATACATATGACAGTGTTTATTCACAGGATAATCTTGCAGATGAAAACGGTGAAATAAAAAGTCTGGACGGTGAAGGTTTGGACAGTAGTGCTGAAAATTCGGGGGATGATGTAAATGGTGAAAATGAAAAAAAAGATGGTACTAATCAGGAAGAAACCAAAGAGCCGGGAGCTGCAATATTAACTAATGGCACATCAGTAAGCAGCTATATGGTTCAGGCAAGATTAAACAGGGAACAGACGCGTTCAAAAAACAAAGAAACATTATTGGAAGTAATTAACAACAAAGACCTAGATGAAAATCAAAAAAAGAAAGCGGTAACTTCTATGACTGATCTTACAAAAACTACAGATATGGAAAATACAGTGGAAACATTACTAAAAGCAAAAGGGTTTGAGGATGTGCTTGTAACAATTACAGACAAACAGGTGGATGTTATTGTAAATGATGCTGAGATGGATGAAACAAAGAAAGCCCAAATTGAAAATGTGGTAAAGAGAAAAACGGGAATAGCAGCAAAGAATATAACAATTACACCAACAAACAACCAATAAGAAAAGCCGCACCATTTGGTGCGGCGTAAAATATTAAAATTATAATTTAATATGTTCTTTTAAAGCTGCAAAACTTTCTTCGCTTATTACATGCTCAATTCTACATGCATCTTCCGCAGCAATTTTCTCATCAACCCCAAGGCTTGTTAAAAAAGCTGTTATGAAACGATGACGTTCATAAATCATTTCAGCAATTTTTTTGCCTTCATCTGTAAGATAGATAAAGCCTGCATCGGTTACTGTAATCTGATTCTTAGCTTTTAAATTCTTCATTGCAATACTAATACTTGATTTCTTATATCCTAACTCGTTTGCTATATCTACTGATCTTACAACAGGAAGCTTCTGACTTAACATCAAGATTGTCTCTAAATAATTTTCTGCTGATTCGTTACTATGTGTCATATTATTACCATCCTAACTTAATTCTTTTAAATTTAAAATAATTCCAACTAAGTAACCGGAAAGAACCGGTGCTGTGAAACCTAAGGCCGTTAACATATACGTAAACCATATTATACCATTTATTATATAAATATTCAAATTAAATAAAAAATTATAAAATAACCAAAATAAAGAAAAAAAGTTATTGACATAGAACAGAGGTTAGGGTATACTAACTACTGCAAGGAAAACTTCTAAATGTTAATATATAGCCAAGCAGGATAGCAAGATTTTATGGGCAAGAAAATCTTGCTATCAACTTTGCGTTTAAAAAGAAAAATGGAGGCGAATGATATGGGAACAATCATTGTACTAATAGTATTAGCAATTATAGTAGCTTTAATAATTAGAAGCATGGTTAAAGATAAAAAAGCCGGCAAATCACTTCAGTGCGGTGGAGATTGCAGCAAGTGTGGCGGACACTGCCATTAAGACTAAAACGGTAGTGGTAAAGGTTCCTGACATAGACTGGCAATAAACTAAATACAATAATTTAGTCAGTTGTAAAATGACATCAATGATGGTATAATAATCACAAGAATACGCATTAGGAGGTCAATATGGAATCTCAGAGAACTACTTATATTGAACATGACAATTCTGACTTAGGAGAAGTTCAGATTAGTAATGATGTACTTGCTGTTATTTCAGCGATGGCAGCAATGGAGGTTGATGGTGTTGTGGCTATGGCTGGAAACATCACAGCAGAGCTTGTTTCAAAACTTGGAATGAAGAAATTATCTAAAGGCGTTAGAGTTGACGTTGTAGATAATACAGTAATGGTAGATTTATCAATTATTCTTAGAATTAATGAGAATATAGTTACAATATCAAAGAAGGTTCAGGACAAGGTTAAAACAACAGTAGAAAACATGACAGGTATGGAAGTTGCCAATGTTAATGTGAACATTGCAAGCGTAGCAACTAACTAAACAAGTTATTTTTTAGGGTGTCTGTAACAGACACCCTTTTTGACATCATAGGAATACTAGCAATTTTAGGAGGAAATATGAACAGAGTTAAATTAAGAGAGAATACATTTAAGTTATTATATTGTAATGATTTTCACAATAGATCAGAAATGCCGAAACAGTATGATTTGTTTTGGGAGGAAACACCTGAAGTATCAGAAGAAGACAGAAAATTTATTTCTAACAGAGTTGATACAATAGCAGAAAAGATAGACGAAATAGATGAAGCAATCAATAAGGCTGCTGTAAAGTGGACAACAGACAGAATGTCAAAAGTAGATCTTACAATATTAAGACTTGCTTATTATGAAATGAAGATTGATGAAGACATTCCTGAAAAAGTTGCTGTTGATCAAGCCATTGAACTTGCTAAGAAATATGGAACAGATGATTCACCTTCATTTGTTAACGGTGTACTTGCAAAGTTATTTTAGGAGTTAATATGGCATCCATATATACTGTAGGACAGGTAAACAATTATATAAAAAGAATGTTTAATCAGGACTTTGCCTTAAATAATATCTATATAAAAGGCGAGGTAAGTAACTGCAAATATCACACATCGGGACATATTTATTTTACGTTAAAGGATAGAACCGGAGTTATATCTGCAATTATGTTTGCAGGTAACAGGTCAGGACTTAAATTTAAGATGGAAGAAGGACAGAAGGTTGTTGTTCTTGGCAGCGTAAGTGTTTATGAAAGAGATGGAAAGTACCAGATATATGCTAAGGAGATTATATTAGAAGGGGCAGGGTTACTTTATCAAAGATTTGAGCAATTAAAAGTTGAACTTGAAGAAATGGGACTTTTTGATCCTATGTATAAGAAACCTATTCCAAGATATGCTACAAGAATTGGAATATGTACAGCACAGACAGGTGCGGCAATACAAGATATTATTAATATAACAACCAGACGTAATCCGTATGTGCAACTTTATTTGTATCCATGCCTTGTGCAGGGGGCTGATGCAGCAAAAGACATTGTTAACGGAATAAGATGTCTTGACTCAATGAATCTTGATACCATTATTGTAGGCCGTGGTGGTGGCTCTATAGAGGATTTGTGGGCTTTTAATGAAAAGATTGTGGCAGAAGCCATTTTTAATTGCAATACCCCTATTATATCTGCAGTAGGACATGAAACAGATACAACAATAGCAGATTATGTTTCGGACAGAAGAGCACCTACTCCGTCGGCAGCGGCAGAATTGACAGTGTTTGATTATATGGAATTTGAAAATAAGTTGCAGAATTATAGAAAGATGCTTACAACTTACGAAGAACATTTTATTGAAAAATACAAATTACTTACTAAGAATCTGGAAAATAGTATTCAGATGTATAGCCCTAAGAATATGTTGCTTACAAGAAAGCAATATATATCTGACTTGCAGATGCATCTTACAGATTGTTTTCATACTATTTTGGATAGTAGAAAACATATGCTTCAGATATACGCAGTAAGACTTAACGGATTATCTCCACTTAATAAGATTTCAAAAGGCTTTGCCTATGTTGCAAATGATTCAGGAGAATCAATTAAAACAGTGGAACAACTTAAAAAGGGAGATAATATTAATCTGACAATTTCAGACGGAAAAATAAAAGCAAGTGTATTGGAAGTTCAGGGAGAAAATAATGGAGAATAATACTGAAAATAATGTTGCAAGTATTATAGAAGAAAATAATACGGGAAATAATATGAATAATACAGAAAATGTCGGCATAGAAGACAATTTTGAACAGCTTGAAGATATAATTTCAAAAATGCAGTCAGACAGAATAACATTAGAACAGTCATTTGAATTATATAATAAAGGGCTTAGTTTGGTACAGGATTGTAACAACCAGATTGAAAAAATAGAAAAGCAGATTAAAATTATTGAAGAGGGAAATATAAATGAATAATTTTGATACAGAATTAAAGGAAAGAACGGCATACGTTGAAAAGATTGTATACGATTATTGTCCTAAGGAAGAAGGACTGCAGAAGATTATAATTGAAGCAATGAATTACAGTCTTAAGGCAGGTGGAAAAAGATTAAGACCAATGCTTGTTTTGGAAACATTAAGATTGTTTGGCGGAGATGAAAAAGAGGCATATCCGTTTATGGCAGCAATGGAAATGATTCATACATATTCATTAGTACATGATGATTTGCCGCAATGGATAATGATATGTATAGAAGAGGCAAGAAGACTACACACGCCGTATATGGCGAAGATATAGGGATTCTTGCAGGGGATGGACTTCTTAATATGGCATACGAAACTATGAGTATGGCAATACTAAAGAGTAAATATCCTCAAAGAGCAGCACTTGCCATGAATATTCTTGCTTACAAGGCAGGAATCTACGGAATGATTGGCGGTCAGACTGTTGATGTAATAAACGAAAATAAAGAAAAAGACATAGATACAATTAATTTTATTCACAAGCTTAAGACAGCAGCATTAATCGAGGGGGCAATGATGGTTGGAGCCATTCTAGCAGGAGTAGATGAGCAGGCTGTTGAAACAGTGGAGGAAATAGCAACTAATGTAGGTATAGCATTCCAAATTCAGGATGATATTCTTGATGTAACAGGAACATTGGAAGAACTTGGAAAGCCGGTTCTTAGTGATGAAAAGAACAATAAGACTACATATGTTACTTTAAAAGGAATAGATGAATCAAAAAGGCTAGTTGAAGATTACTCAGAAAAGGCGGTTAATTTACTTGAAAGTCTTGGGGAAGATAGTGAATTCCTTAAAAATTTAATTATAAAATTAATTAACAGAGTGAAATAAATGAGTGAACTTTTAGAAAAAATTAATAAACCAAATGATATTAAAAATATAGATAAAAAAGATTATCCAAAACTTGCAGAAGAAATAAGAAAGTTTCTTATTGATTCAGTAAGTAAGACAGGGGGACATCTTGCTTCTAACTTAGGTACTGTTGATTTAACAATAGCTTTGCATGCAGTGCTTGATTTCCCTAAGGATAAGATTGTATGGGATGTTGGACATCAGGCATATACACATAAGATTTTAACAGGTCGTAAGGACGAGTTTGAATCTTTGCGACAGTTAAACGGATTAAGTGGTTTTACGAAAAGACATGAAAGTCTATGTGACAGCTTTGATACAGGTCATAGTTCAACATCCATTTCTGCTGCCCTTGGTATGGCAACAGCAGCTAAACTAAATGAAACAGATGAAAAGATAGTTGCAGTAATAGGCGACGGAGCTTTAAGCGGTGGTATGGCATTAGAAGCAATTAACAATGCGGCAGATTTAAAACGAAACATGCTTATTATTATAAATGACAATAAAATGTCAATATCAAAGAATGTTGGTGGTATGTCTAATTATCTTAATAAGTTAAGAGCAAGTGAACAATACAATGACTTTAAAAGTGATGTAGAAACATCACTTAGCAGAATCCCCAAATTTGGTTCAAGCCTTGTAAAAAGTGTAAAAAGAACAAAGGACCATATTAAGAATCTGTTTATTAGTCAGGGATTGTTTGAAGATTTGGGAATAACATCTATTGGGCCTGTTGACGGCCATAATATTCCTGAAATGATAGATATTTTTAAAGAGGCATTAAAGATTAACAGACCGATTATTATTTGTGTAAGAACAAAGAAGGGCAAGGGTTATGAACCTGCAGAGAATAATCCTTCTAAGTATCACGGAGTTAATCCTTTTGACATAAGTACAGGCCTTGAAACAGTAACTAACGGAATGATGTCATATACAGATGTTTTCTCAAAAACATTGGTTAAAATGGCAAAGACAAATGACAGAATTCTTGCAATAACAGCGGCAATGCCTGATGGAACAGGATTATCAAGATTCCAGAAAGAATTCCCTGACAGATTTTTCGATGTGGGAATAGCAGAAGAACACGCAGTAACTTTTGCAGCAGGACTTGCAGTATCAGGATACAAGCCTGTGGTGTCAATATATTCATCGTTCTATCAGAGAGCATATGATCAGATTTTACACGATGTATGTATACAGAAACTTCCGGTAACATTGATTTTTGACAGGGCAGGTCTGGTTGGTAGTGACGGCGAAACCCATCAGGGCATTTTTGATATGTCATTTCTGTCAGCAATGCCTAATATGACAATAATTGCACCGTCAGGAATTAAAGAATTAAAAGAGGCAATGAAGTTTGCTGAACATTTTGACGGGCCAATAGCAATCAGATTTGCAAGAGGTGTTGCTTTTCCTGAAATTAAGGAAGACATTAATTTGCAGTATGGAAAAGGTCAGATATTAAAAGAAGGCAGTAAAGATGGCAACAATGCAGGTGGTAATGTGGCAATTATAGCTGTAGGCTCAATGGTTGAGGAAACCTATAAGGCAATAGATATGCTTGAGAAAGAGAATGTACATCCTGCATTTGTCAATCCTGTTTTTATTAAACCTATGGATACTGAACTTATTAAAAGGGTTGCTGAAAATTACAAACATATAATTGTTGTGGAAGAAGGAATTAAAAAAGGCGGTTTTGGAGAAAGCGTTGAAACTTTCATATTGGAAAGTGGAATTGATGCAGATGTTCAGGTTATGGCAATTGATGACAGGTTTGTGGAACAGGGTAACGTGGCTTTGCTTAGGGAAGAAATAGGAATAAGCTATAAAAATATATACGAAAAGGTAATGGAACTGACAAGATGAAAGAAAGATTAGATGTTTTATTAGTAAAAAGAGGTTTGGCTCCTTCAAGAGAGAAAGCCAAGGCCATAATAATGAGTGGTATAGTTTTCGTTGATAATGAACGCGAGGATAAGGCGGGAACAACTTTCGACGAAAAAGTAAATATTGAAGTTAGAGGAAAGACACTGAAATACGTTAGCCGTGGTGGCTTAAAATTAGAGAAAGCCATGGATGTTTTTGGTGTGAAGATAGAAGGAAAAACATGTATGGATGTTGGAGCTTCAACAGGTGGTTTTACTGACTGTATGTTACAGAATGGTGCGGTAAAAGTTTATTCTGTTGATGTGGGTCATGGTCAGCTTGCTTGGAAACTTGTACAGGATGACAGAGTAATCTGTATGGATAGAACTAATATTAGATATGTAACACCTGACCAAATTGATGATGTACTTGATTTTGCTTCAATTGATGTTTCATTTATATCATTAACTAAGGTTTTATTACCTGTTAAGAATCTTTTAAAAGAAAATGGTCAGATAGTATGTCTTATTAAGCCACAGTTTGAAGCAGGAAGAGAGAATGTAGGTAAAAAAGGTGTTGTAAGAGATAAGAAGGTTCACGTTCAGGTCATTGAAAAAGTAATAGAATATGCAATGTCCATAGGATTTAAGATTTTAAATCTTGACTATTCACCTGTTAAGGGACCAGAGGGCAATATTGAATATTTATTATATTTGCAGAACAATGGTGAAGAACCGGTTGTAGATGAGATATGTGTTGACCCTGTTAAAGTTGTTGAAGATTCACATGTAACACTTGATAAAAAGAAGCAGGAAAACAGTTAGATTTAGACTGGCTTAGATTAAGTTTATAATTATAATTTTTGAATATTGGAGTTTTTGGATGAAAAATTTTTGCATAATTACAAACAGCTATAAAGATGAAAAAAACAGCATTGCAAATAAAATATCAGATTATATTATAAAAAAAGGCGGCAGTTGTGTGGTTTTAAATAACGTGGACACAGCTACAGGACAGTATCGGGTTATTTTAGAGGAGCAGGTTCCGGGAAATCTTGAATGTGTTATAACAATAGGTGGCGATGGAACATTACTTCATGCGGCTAAAGACTTAGAGAAACTTGATGTGATTTTTATTGGCGTAAATAAGGGAACTTTAGGTTTCCTTGCAGAAATTTCACCGGAAGAAATGGAAGGCTCAATTGACAGACTTTTAAATGACAGATTTAATGTTGAGTCAAGAATGATGTTGTGCGGTCAGGTTATAAGAAACAATGAAGTTGTGTACAAGTCTAACGTGCTTAATGATATTGTAATACATAGAGGTGGCGATATGGCTATTTCCAATTTTGATGTGTACGTTAACGGTCAACTTCTTGGAAAGTTTCAGGCAGATGGAATAATATTGTCAACACCAACAGGTTCAACTGCTTATAATCTTTCAGCAGGAGGTCCTGTGGCAAGACCTGATTCACATATGATTATTCTTACACCTATATGTCCTCATTCAATTGGAACAAGAAGTATTCTTCTGTCAAGAAATGATGAAATAGAGGTTATAATCGGACCGTCAAGAACGCCTAATGAAGAAAACAGAAAGATAGCATTTGACGGTGATGGAATATTTAACATAGTTTCAGAAGATAGAATCAGAATATATGAAGCAGTTGAAACCACAGAGATAGCTAAGCTTGACGAAGGAAGCTTTCTTCAGGTAATAAAGGATAAGCTTGGTGATTAGGAGATATGCCATGAAAACAAAAAGACAGCGAAAAATAATAGAATTAATAACCAATTATGATATTGAAACTCAGGAAGAGTTGGCAGCAAAGCTTGTTGAAAATGGTTTTAATGTAACCCAGGCCACAATATCAAGAGACATAAGAGAGCTTAATCTTACAAAAATAGCCACAAAAGGCGGTAAGCAGAAATATGCAGTACAGAGCAGTTCAGATATAGTATCAAATAGCAAGTATATGCGTGTTTTAAATGATGGAATTATAACAATGGATACGGCAGGAAATATACTTGTAGTAAAAACAGTGTCAGGAATGGCAATGGCAGTGGCTGCAGCACTTGACGCAATGCAGATTAAAGAAATTTTAGGCTGTATTGCCGGAGATGACACAATAATGTGTGTGGTAAAACATGCTGAAGAAACAGATAGAGTTAAGGAACATATAGAAAGTTTCATACGCTAAAAACGATTACACGGCTTGTTACGTGTCACAAGGTCATTTTCCCAACATTGTGCAAGTACAGGTGGGACAAGACCTTTTGACATTATAATATAGTAAAAAAGATAATTAATACAATCACCCAGAGAAAAATTTAGTAGCAAACAATAGGCAGATTTTTGAAATTTTGCAATAGGCGACGGAGCAAAATGATAAAATCAACGTGTTTGCAATGAAATTTTCTCTGGGTGATTGGAAATATACAATTATCTAAAATATAGAAAGGAGGAAAACATGCTTTTAAATTTACACGTAAAGAATTTGGCTTTAATAGAAGAGGTAGATGTGGACTTTGAAAAAGGTTTAATCGTTTTAACAGGTGAAACCGGTGCAGGAAAGTCACTTATACTTGGCTCTGTAAACATTGCTTTAGGCAATAAGGCTTCTAAAGATATGATTAGAAAAGGCACAGATTATTCTTTGGTTGAATTAACTTTTTCAGTTAGCGAAAATTGCGCAAAACAATTGAAAAAATATGATATTTATATGGAAGAGGACAATATTGTTACAGTTACAAGAAAGATTTCAGAAGGAAGAAGTATTTCTAAAATAAATGGGGAAACTGTAAATATCAAAACATTAAAAAATGTAATGTCCTTATTAATTGACATACATGGTCAGCACGATCATCAGTCATTATTATATACAAAAAATCATTTAGATATTTTGGATAAATTTGCAAAGGATTCCATATTAGAATTAAAAGAACAGATAAAGGAAGAGTATAGTAAATATACAAAATTAATAAAAAAATTAGAAGAATTTAATATTGATGAAGGTCAAAAAGCAAGAGAGATTGAGTTTGCTGAATATGAAGTTAATGAAATTGAATCAGCTAATCTTAAACCGGAAGAAGATGTTCAGGTAGAAGAAGAATTTAAGAAGTTATCTAATAGCAAGGAAATAGTTTCAGCGTTGTCAGAAATTTACAACGCCTTAGGTTATGAAACAGCAGGCGGTCTTGGGGATATAATTAATAAGGCTGTAATGGATATTAATAGTATTAAGGGAATGGATGAAAAAATAAGCCAGTTCCAGACAGAACTATATGATATTGATAATCTTTGCAGAGAGCTTACATCTCAGATTTATGATTATAACAGTGGAATGGATTTTAATCCTGAATATGTTAGGGAAGTTGAAGAAAGACTTGATGTTATTAATCATTTAAAATTAAAATATGGTAATAGTATAGAAGAGATTCTTAGATATAAAGAAGAAAAAGAAGAATATCTGGAAAAACTTAACAATATGACAGATGAAATGGAAAGCGTTAAAAATCAGATTTCAGAATTGGAAGGAACATTAAATAATCTCTGCACAAAGTTATCTGAACAAAGAAAAAAAGCTGCAAAGGAGCTGGAAGTTCTTGTAAAACAGGCTTTGGTTGATCTTAATTTTATTGCTGTTGAATTTGAAATTCAGATTACAAGAAAAGAAAGCATTGGAGAAAACGGATTTGATAATGTTGAATTTATGATTTCAACTAATCCGGGAGAATCTGTTAAACCATTGGTAAAGGTTGCATCAGGTGGTGAGTTATCAAGAATTATGCTTGCTATTAAGTCAATTCTTGCAACAGAAGACGATATTGACACATTGATTTTTGATGAAATTGATACTGGAATAAGTGGTCAGACGGCTATGAAAGTGGCAGAAAAAATGGCTAAAATCAGCAGAAATCATCAGGTTATATGTATTTCACATTTGTCACAGATTGCTGCAATGGCGGATAGTCATTATTTAATTAAAAAGACAGCAGATGAAAATTCTACAACAACATCAATTAAGAAACTTACAAGACAACAGTCAATAGAAGAACTTGTAAGAATAAATGGAGGCAGTGGAATAACAGAGGCCGGACTTATTCATGCAACTGAAATGAAAGATATGGCAGATAGAACAAAAAGTAACTTGTTTTAATTAAAGAATATTACACATATTAAGAAGGAGGACAAAAGTCTTCCTTCTATTTTTTTCACAAAAATAATCGAAAGGGGTATGGAAATGAACAAACAAAAATATAGGAACTTTTTAATTACATCCATTTTGACAGCAATTGTAATAATTGTAGTATCTACGGTTATGTATGTTAAGGATAGATTACCTAATACAATATTTATAAATACAAATACCAGTACCAAATATAATTTTTCCATGCCTGTTTCACTAAATATTGAAAATAAAACAAGTATAAGGCTGAATGGAAAAAATACTATATATTCAGGAGAAAAAGGTGAATATAGCGGGAAATACAAAATGTTTGGCATAGTTCCAATCAAAAATACAAAAGTAAAAGTAGTAGATAAAAGAAAAGTTTACCCTGTAGGTTTGCCGGTGGGCCTGTATCTGAAAACTCAAGGAGTAATGATTATAGACGAAGGTCAGGTTATATCAAAAAATGGCGAAAAATTATGCCCTGCAAAAGGTCTTGTGAAAAAAGGGGACTATATTACGGAATTTAATGGAAAAACAGTAAGTAATAAGTCTCAATTGTCATATCTTATAAATGAAAACAAAGAAAAAATAGTAACATTAACAGTAAAAAATAATAATATAACAAAAAAGATATCTATTAAGCCTGTGTCTGATAAAAATGGAAATTATATGTTAGGAATTTGGGTTAGAGATGATTCTCAGGGAATAGGAACTGTTACATTTATAACAAAGGATAATAAATATTGTGCTTTAGGACATGGGATAAGTGATATTGATACAGGAGAATTGCTATCCTCTAATAATGGAACAATATTTAAGGCAAATATATGGGGAATTAGAAAAGGAGAGTCTGGAAAACCAGGAGGTTTATGTGGCTCAATAGAATACAATAATAAAAACATTATTGGCGATATTACAAAAAACTGTGTATGCGGTTTGTATGGAAATATGGATAAGAAAATTATATCAGGATATAACATATCTGAAAAAGAAATAGGGCTACAATCTGAAATAAAAAAAGGTGAGGCATCTATACAGTTTATAGCAGATGGAAAAGTAAATATTTATAAAATAGAAATAGAGAATATATATGCCAATGCAAAAGAAAAGAATATGGTAATAAAAATAACAGATAAGAGACTGCTAAATAAAACAGGAGGAATTGTTCAGGGAATGAGTGGCAGTCCAATAATTCAAAATGGAAAAGTAATAGGAGCTGTAACTCATGTTATGATAAATGATCCAACAAGAGGATATGGTATATTAGCTGAAAATATGTTGAAAAGTATATAAAAATATGGATTGATTATAGCTTTGCGTTTTGCAAAGCTATTTTTTGTAATAGATGATTTTTAAATCTGAAATTACAAAAAAAGGCAGATTAATTCTGCTTTAAAAATGTAACTAGCGGAAAAATAGGAGGAAAAAGGAATAATAAAAAATCAGATAAAAATAGAATGTCCATATAAGTAAATGAATAGAATAAAAGGAACTTGTAAATAGATTATAATAGTGCCTTATAATAGTGAAAAAAGAATTCGCAAAAAAATCAAGAAATAAGTAGAAAAATGTAGTATACTAATATTTAATGTAGAGAATATGAAAAATAAACTTCTATGATATTTAAGTAAGAGAAGTTACAGGAGGAATTTATGACAAGAAATAATGCAGATTTAGCACATGAAATAGAAGAATTAATAAAGAAATACAATAAGAAACCTGAGAAAAAGATAAAAAAAAGAGATATTATAGAACTTTTCCAGCAATGTGAAGTAATTGTTGCTGCAAAAGTTGATTACAGCGACTGTCAGATTATGGGTGAATTTATTGAAAAGGCATCTCTTAAACCTGATGTTGTAAAAGATGGCAAAAGAACAAGATTAATGCCTGTTTTTACAACATTTGAACAGATACCTGTAGAGTATATGGATAATTTTTCACTTATAAGAATGTCTGCTTCAGCAGCATACACTTATATGAACGATTGTGAAGAACTTAACGGATTAGTAATTAATCCTTTTACAGAGGCTAATTTGGAACTTCGCAAGAAGAGAATGACAAATCCTAATTCTGATGAAACAAGAAATTTTGGCAACACAATTCAGCCTAAAAGAGCAGAAAAACCTGTTGTAAATCAGGGAGAAGCCTTAATCATATACAATAATCAGAAGTTTGTAATAAACAAAAGTCCTTTTGTAATCGGACGTGAAAATGCGGATATTACAATACCGGAGACTTATATTTCAAAGATTCACGTAATTATTTCATATAAGGATGGTAAATACAGAATCGCAGATTACGATTCAACCAATGGAACAAAAGTTAACGGAACAAAATTAAGACCAAAAGTTTATTATGAAATCCGTGACGGATATGAAATAGAATTGTCAGAAAAAGAAAAAATGATTGTTTACATAAATTAATTTTTTGCCGACGCAAAAAGTGTTTTATCGACCTGAATTTTTGAAAAAAACAGATAAAACTATCTATTATTGTTACATTAAAAAATATATGTAAACCACATTGTCGAATAATGGCATTTTATGCGATTTCTTTAAGTTGAATAACGGGAAAATTCAAACTATAATCTTCTCTGTCAACAAAATATAACAGTACTGTTGTTGAAAGTTATATAGTTATGCAGATTAAAATAATAAAAGAAATTGACAGGAGGATAGTATGAATAAAATTAGTGTGGCAGTGGTAGATGATAATGAGAAGATAGTAGAGACTATTTGTAATGAATTAGAGAGGGACGAGGAAATTAACATAGTCGGAAAAGCAAAAAATGGCGAGGAGGCTTTTGATATAATAAAGAAAACCAATCCTGATGTTGTGGTCTTGGATTTGATAATGCCAAAGATGGACGGATTATCATTAATGAACAAGATACATAAGGACGGTTCAATTATAAAGCTTCCTTTTTTTATAATTACATCAGCAATAAGCAATGAAACAGTAATTCAGGATGCTTTCGGTTATGGGGCAGGTTATTATATGCTTAAACCTTTTGAAACAGAAATGATAGTTGAAAGGGTAAAAACAGCAAAAAGTTATAACAAACGTTTGCCTGATAACAAGAAGTTTGTTGCAGCCTACGAGGACAAGAAGAAATTTATGGACAGAAACATTGAAAGTGATGTAACAAACATAATCCACGACGTAGGTGTGCCGGCTCATATTAAAGGTTACCAGTATTTAAGAGAAGCAATTATTATGTCGGTCAATGATCCTGAAATGCTTAATTCCATTACAAAGATTTTGTATCCTACAATTGCAAAAACATTCCAGACAACATCAAGCAGGGTAGAGCGTGCAATAAGACATGCAATTGAGGTGGCATGGAACAGAGGAAAAATGGACACAATAGACGAATTGTTCGGTTATACCATAAATGCAGAGAAAGGAAAGCCTACAAATTCAGAATTTATTGCATTAATTGCAGATAAAATCAGATTAGAATACAAATGCAGATAATTAGCACTTTAATTTAAGCTGATTTTCTAGTATTATATACGTAAGAAACAAAATCCAAAAAATAGACGACTTGGAGGAAAAATATATGAAAAAAATATTATTTGCAGCGTCAGAATGCGTACCTTTTATTAAGACAGGGGGGTTGGCAGACGTAGTTGGTTCATTGCCTAAGAGTTTTGACAAAGAAGAATATGATGTACGTGTTATTATTCCTAAATATATGTGCATTGACCAGAAATGGAAAGACCAGATGACATACATTGACCATTTTTATATGGACTTATGTTGGAGAAAACAGTATGTTGGAATTATGGAACTTGAATACGAAGGAGTAAAGATTTACTTTATTGATAATGAATATTACTTCGGCGGAGAAAAGCCATACAGTGATGCAAGATATGACTTAGAGAAGTTTGCATTCTTTTCAAGAGCAGTCCTTTCAGCTTTGCCAGTTATAGATTTCAGACCGGACGTAATACATTGCCATGACTGGCATACAGGTTTAATTCCAGTATACTTAAAAGACAGTTTTGCAAGCGGAGAGTTCTATCAGGGAATTAAGACTATAATGACTATTCACAATCTTAAATTCCAGGGAGTATGGGACATTGACACTATTAAGGATATCGCAGGATTGTCAGATTACTATTTTACATCTGATAAGCTTAAAGATTATGACAATGGTAACTACTTAAAGGGTGGTATAGTTTACGCTGATATGGTAACTACAGTTAGTGATACATATGCAGAAGAGATTAAGACACCATTCTTTGGAGAAGGATTAGACGGATTACTTAGAGCAAGATCTAATTGCCTGAGGGGTATTGTTAACGGTATTGATTACGATGAATATAATCCGGCTACAGACAAGTACATTGACAAGAATTTCTCAAAGGCTAATTTCAGAAAAGAAAAGGTTAAAAACAAAACAGCACTTCAGAAAGAATTAGGCTTGGAAGTTAATCCAAAGAAGATGATGATTGGTATTGTAAGCCGACTTACAGACCAGAAGGGATTTGACCTTATCTCATGTGTAATGGATGAAATGTGTCAGGATGCAGTTCAGTTTGTTATATTAGGAACAGGTGAAGAACGTTATGAAAATATGTTCAGACACTTTGACTGGAAATATGGCAAGAGCGTATCAGCTAACATTTACTATTCAGAAGAACGTTCACACAAAGTATACGCAGCCTGTGATGCATTCTTAATGCCATCATTATTTGAACCATGTGGCTTAAGCCAGCTTATGAGTTTAAGATATGGTACATTACCTATAGTAAGAGAGACAGGTGGATTAAAGGATACAGTAGAACCATATAACGAATATGAGAACACAGGAACAGGTTTCTCATTCTGCAATTACAATGCTCACGAAATGATGGGTACAGTAAGATACGCTGAACACGTATATTATGACAAGAAACGTGATTGGAATAAGATGGTTGAAAGAGCAATGTCAGTTGACTTCTCATGGAAAACATCAGCAAAGAAATATCAGCAGTTATATGATGATTTAATTGGATAAAACTAATCAGATAATTGAATTAAAGAATAAAAAGAGTTGTTACTTAAGGTAGCAGCTCTTTTTTTGACTAACTAAAAAATCCTATTAATTAAAAATCTTTACACATATTTGAAATTGGATTGAAATAATATTTTATATTGTATTTGGTAGATAAACGTTAGGATTGAATATGGTATGGAATTTTGCTAGAATGTACAAAGATAACAAAAGATATAAAAGACACATATGAAAAATGGAGGGAGATTATGCTTGCAATAATCGAAGACATAGAGAATGAAGATAAGAAAAGTATACTTTCAGATTGGTATAAGAAGTATAACCGAATAATGAGGAAAAAAGCCTACTATATAATAGGTGATTATCACACTGCAAATGATATGGTAAATGAGGCTTTTATAAAAATAATTCAGAATTTTGAAAAAATAAATAAATTAAATTGTCACGCAAGGTCTTATTATTTCGTTATAACTATTAGAAGCGTTTGTATAGACTATTTAAGGAAGAACAAAATTAAATCAAAGTATTTAGATGAATACGTCACAGAAGAACAGGTTAGCAATACTAATATGTCAGAAAAAGGACATATTAATGAATTTGAAAAAAGTGAAATGTATATTGATTTAAGCAATGCACTTTTGAAAATGTCAGAAAGAGACAAGGAGCTTCTAACTTATCGCTACACAATGGAAATGTCCTCAAAAGAAATTTCCAAAATAACAGGGATTAAGGAAAGCAATGTTAATTCTTATATTAGAAGAGCGAGAGAAAAACTTCTAAAAATATTTAATGGGGAGGTATAAGGCATGAAGAAAAGACAAATAAATGATGAAATGATGGATAGCGTACTTAAAACAATGTTGTCAGAGTATCAGGAAGAAGAAGGACGAAAGATATTAAAAGAGACAGAAGAATTAAACAAATCAGATGAGTATGCTCCAACAAAACAGCAAATAAAAGAATTTGAAAAAATCAGCAAAAAGCAGCTGCACAAAAAGAAAATTAAATCATTGAACTTTAAATTAAAAGTATATAGAACAGCAACAGCTCTTGGAGTACTTTTGTTAATTTTCAACATCTCAGTTGTATCAGTGCCGGCAATGAAAGAGAAAACCTTGGAATTTTTTATGAAAATATATAATGACCATACTGACATTGGGAAATATCCGGGAGAAAAAGTAGAAGATGTAAAAAATGTATCAGATGACAGGTTTACAATAAAGTTAAGCAAAGAATATGAAATCACATATCTGCCGAAAGGGTTTAAAATGACAAATATGAATAAGGATGAAGCAGGATGGAGTGCTGATTATTATAAAGACGCAGATATGATATCTTTCAAACAAAAATCAATTGAAGGAGGAGATATAGTAATAGATACCGAAAATACACAAAAATCATATGTAGATATTAATGGACATAAAGCGTTAGTGAATGAAAAGAAAAATGATAAAGTAATATCTATAGTGTGGAGGCAGGATGAAAGTGTTATAAGTATTATTTGCATTAACGTTAATAAAGATGAAGTTATAAAAATTGCTAATAGTGTTAAAAGTGTAGATTAAAGCATAGAAATGACTCTTCGGATAAGTTAAAAAATCCGAGGAGTTTTTTTATTAAAAAAATTTTTTGAAAAAATTTAAAATTGCATTCAAGTGCATTCAAATAAACCTTAAATGAATTTCGAAGTTCTGTTTTTTACAATCAACCCATAAGTTAGTCCTGC
>ERZ825324.1084-NODE-1084-length-34650-cov-3.880705_pt1 | contig 34650 bp, 29 predicted proteins | sample MGYA00519859_ERZ825324 | MGnify/ENA primary metagenome ERZ825324 (study PRJEB31778, sample SAMEA3449198) | human gut metagenome | biome: human gut; feature: human-associated habitat; material: faeces | place: United Kingdom | collected 2010/2012 ...
TAGCCCCGACCTCTCACACCACCGTGCGTACCGTTCGGTACACGGCGGTTCAATCGCATAAGTGCAGAGACTCGTAGTAGTTCTGGATTTCAAAGTATCCGGCTTCTGCGAGTCTCTTGTTCGTAATGGTCTTTGTAAGAATACCGCTTCCGGCAATTGCCCAATACCCCTTTCGTGAGTTCCCGTTTCTGTGGGCCTGCCACTGCGGCATTCCCAATTTCATCAGGTTCTTTACTCTCGTTCCGGGAAGCTTCCATTGTTTCCAGATGTAGCACCGGAACCTTCTCCGCAGCCATTCATCCCATCTTTGCATCGTTGTCTTCATGCTCGCAATTCCGAAGTAACCAAGCCAGCCCCGGATGTAGACTTTTACCTTCTGCATCACCACTCGGACATTTCTGCCCTGACTGCGGGAAGTCAGTTCTTTCAGCTTTGCTTTGGCTTTCTTCAAGGACTTTGCGTGGGCCCGGACATATACGCCCTTTCTCCCCTTCCCTAGTGCAAAGCCCAGAAACTTAAAATTTCGGATTGAGAATATGCTGACAACTCTGCTCTTTTCCATGTTCATCTTGAGTTTCAGCTTTCCCTCAAGATATCGCTGGGTCGTTTCCAGAAGTCGTTCTGCTGCCCGCTTGCTCTTTGCCAGGACGACAATATCATCCGCATAGCGAACGACCGGCACGCCCCGTCTTTCCATCTCCTTGTCATATTCGTTCAGATAGATGTTGGCAAGCAGTGGACTGAGCGGGCCTCCCTGAGGAGAGCCTTCTTCTGTCTTCACCAGCAATCCTTTTTCCATGACCCCGGCTTTCAGATACCGTTTCATCAGTTCTATAACTCGCTTGTCATGGATGTTCTTTCGCAGAAGATTCATCAGCAATTCGTGGTTCAGGGTATCGAAGTATTTGGATAGATCCACAAGCACCGCCTGGGTATATCCCTGCTCCGCATATTCCTTCACTTTCAGAATCGCCATCTGGGCGCTTCTGCCCGGACGATAGCCGAAGCTATTGTCCGAGAATAACGGTTCGTAGATCGGTGTTAGCTGCTGTGCAATTGCCTGCTGGATAATGCGGGGTACGAAAGTTGGGATTCCCAACTTTCGTACCCCGCCGTCCGGCTTGGGAATTTCCTTTCGGCGTACTGGCTGGGGCGTGTACTTTCCCTGTCGTATCGTTTCCAGAAGTTCTTCCCGGTGTTCTCTCAACCAGGGCAGCGCCTGCTCAACGGTCATCCCGTCAATTCCCGGCGCTCCCTTGTTGGCCTTGACCCGCCTGTAGGCTCTGTTCAGGTTGTCCCTGCTTAGAATCCTTTCAAGCAACTCTGCACCGTCCTGTTCTCTTACTTCCTGACCGCCAACACTCTGCGCTCCCGCATACCCTTCGTGTTCCGCACTATCTCTTTGCGGGCAGCTCAGGTTTTCCTGATATTCTGCGTTCTTCATGTTGACCTCCTTCTGTAATCTACTTAGGACTTACGATTGTTCGGCCCTTCCCAGGATTTTTTCCCCTGGTACTATGGCCTCTGCTGACTTCTTGCCGTTCGTTGTTACTGCGCATTTTTTTGAATACGTCGGCAAGACCTCCCCGGGTACTCACACGTTCTTTCCCTCTTTACCTGCCGCATTTACCGCAAATGATTCCGTGTAGCTACTGGGCTTTGTTTTGTCGTGCAAACTCACCCTCATTTACGGCCTTGTATGCGATTTCTGTTCGTCAGGCCAGAGTTTTGCCCATTAGGGGAACTTTCACCCCCTAAAATCCGGCTTTCTTCAGATTCCGCCTCACGGCGGACACCCTTGCCTTTGGCTAAATCTTCCCGCTACCAGGCGACTTCGGGACTTTCACCCTAGAGAACGTGCGCTCACCGGGCGCACACGGAAAATGACTTCGTCTCAGATTGAGGCGAAGTCATTTTTTCAGCTGATAGTAAAAGTGTAGTCTTCAATAGTTATCAGTGTGTTTGCAACAGTGCATTGCCTGCTTTATGGAGCAGATCTGGGGTTTGGGGTTTGCCCCAACAAGTAAAATCCGGCTGGGTAGCACCCAGACACTGCTTGCGACTACTTATTTCTCTTGTATCCTTCAACTTCTTGTAATTTTGACAGCATCCGTTGAAAATACAACCACAGCATGATACAATATAGCTAAAGATAACTTGTAACAAAGTTGTTCTTGTTCTTATGATAGTCGGCTGAAACGACGTCTAAGTATATTTCACTATATTATTCAAGATTTGCATGGTAGTATCTAATGGTTTCAATTGTTTGCTTCTTTTCTTTCATCAAGCATCCAATAATCCCATCCAGCACTAATATCAGCGCAACTTCATTAAAATTTCCTGGCATATTTTTTTTGGCAAACACCGTAGCATATTCATCTGTATCTCTAATCGGAGGTGTTTCCTTTATTGCGACAACACAATTTGCTTCCAGTGCAATTGGTGAATCGGTATGCATCGTTAGCACAGCTGTCCGTGCACCATGACTTTTTGCCTTTTTCACCAAACTCAACACTATTTCTGTTTTTCCGGAACCAGAACCAACAATTAATAAATCTCCAGTCTGAATGCTCGGTGTGCATACTTCTCCAACTAAATAAGTTTCATGCCCAGTTTGCATTAATCGCATCGCAAAACTCTTCATCGAAAGTAAACTTCGCCCAGCTCCGCCAACAAAAATACGTTTTGCTGCATTAATTTCTTTCATAAGAGCTTTTAACTCAATATCTTTTACGTCTTTGATAATTTCTTTTAGGGTATGAAGTTCACTCAACGCAATATCCTTTGCTGTCATTTCTTTTTCCCCATAATCTCATATATTTGTTTTGTAACTTTTCTGGGTTCTGTTGCATTGGTGATGGCACTTCCAATGATCACCAAATCAGGTTGATAGGTAAGAACTTTGGGTAACGTTTCTAAATCTATTCCGCCTGCAACCGCAATTTTTGTTTGCCTTATGGTTTCCCGCAAAATCTTCAAAGTTTTTTCAGAACTTGTCTCTCTGTTAACAGAAACAGCCCTATGCGTACAAATGTAGTCTGGATGCATGTTGTCAATCTGTTTTCCCCGTTCGGCGATGTCCTCTTCTTTTATTCCCATCATATCTACTAATACTTGTTTTCCATAGTCTCTTGCCGCTTGTATTGTCTGGAGAATTGTTTCATCCCAAGTTTGAGCAGAAACTGTCACAATGTCTGCTCCAGCTTTATATGCGATTTCTGCAAGAGCATAGCCCCCATCCATAATTTTATAGTCTGCAAGCACTCGCAGGCATGGCGATATTTTTTTAAAATCATTAATTATTTCAATTGGTTGCATAATGGAGAATGGAGTACCAATCTCAACAATATCAATTAAATCTTTTAGAGACTCTACAATATCTATTGCGCGCTTTTTTTCAATTCGGTCTAATGCCAGTTGAAGCTCCATACTTTTTTCCTTTCTTTTATTTTTTTGAATTTAAAAGATCAAGAGTTGCAATTATGGAGTGTAAAATGAATTTTCAATGATAATTTGGGGATGGGAGCCAAGTGTACTTAGGTTCTCTGGTGTCACACCAGAGTCAGTAATAAAATAATCGACTTTGTTCCAAGAAAGGTATTGTGCAACACCGCCAATAGAAAATTTTGAATGATCACACATAATAACACACTTTTCGCTATTGTTTGCAACGATGGACTTATAAGCGATTTCCTGTGGATCCAAAACTGTAGGTCCATCGTGGTACCGGATTCCGCTCGAACCAAAAAATGCTGCAGTAAAACGAAAATCTTGTAGCGAACGTTCCACTGAACGACCATATATATGCATGGCATGGTAATTAACAAATCCACTAGGGAGATATAAGTAATTATCAGTTCCTTGACTTTGCATGATATTGGCAACAAGCATAGAGGTGGTTACAACCGTAATAGAATGAAAAGAATCGAGCAAAGTTGCCAAATAGCTTGCCGTGCTACCACTATCAATGAAAAATACAGCGTTATTTTTTAAAAATCGCGCTGCGCTCTTAGCAATTTTTATCTTTTCGTTTCTATATTGCTCTAATTGCAGAGAAGGGAGTTCTCTAAACAAAGTTCCAATACAATTTGCCCCACCGTGTGTTTTCTTTATGCAACCCGCAGAATCTAAATAATGAAGATCTTTTCTTATTGTTTCATTGGTTACTTGAAAATGGCTAGAGAGTTCTGCTGTGGTTATGGATCCCTTTTCGTTAACCAACTCTAAAATCCGATCTCGTCGAGAACGTTTTTTATTTACCATAAATAACCTCCTATTTTTCTCCAAACATTATAGCTCACTTTTTTATGATCGTTAGTGGCTCAAATATTCGCGATCATGTGGCTCAAAAATTCATTGACATTCACAATTATAGCACAGTTATTTTTAGAATACAAGTGATTTTGTCATTAACACAACAGTTTATTTATATTATTTAGAAAAAACACAAAATATTTAGTTGTGTTTCAAATTGAATTTGTTGCGATTTTTTGTTAATTTGTTATAAAACAAAATATGAAACTGTGCGAATCGGAGAAAATATAACTCCGTACGCAATTGGGTCTTGCTTATATGGAAAAAATATAGTATTTTATGAGTGAAGCGAGAAGTTCGCTAAAATTCAAACAATAAGGAGGAGACATATGCAATCAATTTTAGTGGTTGGCGCTGGCAGAGAAGGAAAAGGATTTTTGGGAGAGACATTTTCTACAGACGGTTGGCAAGTCTATTTCCTAGACAAAGACCCGGAAGTAGTAAATGCATTGAAAACGGGCAAATATAACGTTACTGTTTATCAGGAAAACGGAACCTTTAAGCGGGAAATTACTGGCTATGAAGTTTATGGCTATGACGAGGAATATTCGTGTTTGCCTGCGATATTAGAGGCCGAAGTAATTGCCCTTTGCCTGTATCCAGAAGATATCCCTGAAGCGGCTGCTTATCTTGGTAAAGGCATTTCGGAGCGCGCTCGCCGAAATGGTGATAAGCTTACAATTCTATGCTGCACGAACAAAAATCATAGCATTCCCGCATTCAAAAAGGCGTTTGAAAATGCGTTGGAGGGCAGCCAAGAAAGGGCATGGTTCAGTGAAAATGCCATTGTTACAGACGTGATTGTGCGTAGATCCACAAATGCTGAAACGACAACTGCGTTGGATGTTGTTACGACAGCAACCATGTCATTGCTGATTCAACCCCCCGTTTATGCAGATTTTAGCAAAACGCGTTGGATGGAATTGCGCGATGATTTGGAACAATTAAAGGAAATTAAGTTGTACACATACAATGCGCCGCATGCAGCTTGTGCTTATGCAGGTTATTTAAAGGGTTATAAAACCATCTTAGAGGCATCTGCTGACCCTGAAATCGCAGCATTACAAGATGAGGTACTTAAAGAAGCAATTCCGGGACTAAGCAAGGAGTTTGGCATACCAGAAGAGAAAATTTGGGCTTTTTGTTCTTTCCCTGGAACAAAAGAAAAAATGGATGACTCGATTTACCGTGTCGCTGTCGATCCAATTAGAAAACTTTCCCGTAATGACAGATTAACTGGAAATGCTATGTTCTGCTTCAAGTATGGTATTGACCCCAAAGCATTGATCAAGTCTATTGCTAATGGCATGGCTTACGATGAACCAAGAGACGAAAAGGCTATGCTGATTCAGAATATGATTCGAGAAGAAGGTATTGAAGCAGCGATAGCAAAAGTGTGTGGAGTTCCTGCAGACCATGACTTGGTTACTCGCGTCGCTGCTGAATATAAGGAAATTAAAGGTTAACACCTTTGATTTATATTTTGTTCTAAAATAGGAGGAAAATTATGAAGAAGGTTGTCTCTATTCTACTCGCAATGATTATCTTATGCTCTCTGTTTACTGGATGCGCAACCAATACCCCAAACAATTCTACCTCTGACACGTCACCTGCTGGCAATTCCGCAACTACAAACGATACGAAAACTTATCGCATGGCTCTCATTCAACCTCAAAACAACCTTGATTATTTTAACTATATCACAGCGTCTGCCCAGAAGTATGCGGATGCAAACGGAATTGAGTTAACTGTTTGGCAGCAGAATAGTGATCAGGCTAAGGGCGGAGAGTTTGTGGATATGGCTGTTGAACAAGGCTATGATGCTGTTATGATATGTGATGCGCAGGGAGCTGCACGCGCAGCGATGGAAGACGCCCAAGGGAAGATTGCTATCATTGGTTATGATGCAATGGCCTACCCTGACCTCTGCAATGCTGCAATTTCTACAGATAATGTCGCCATGGGTCGTGTGCTGGGCGAATATGCCGTAGAATTTATGAAAGATGACGGCAAGGATTCCTTCAATGTTATTTATTCTTATAACAATACATCTCAGTCTGAAATTGACCGTCAGGCAGGCATGGAAGAAGCTTTTAAAGCAAGTGGTTTTACAATTAACGCCGAAACGGTATCTGCTGCTGACATTAACCTTGAGGGTGGTCTTGGCCTGTGGGATGACTTGGTTATCCGGAAGGCTGAAGGCGAGTTGGACTATGCAATGTGCGCAAACTCCACTAACTCTCTCGGCTGCCTAGCAGCAAGCGAATCTGCAGGTCGTACCGACTATAAAGTTTTTGGCATTGACGATGAGGCTGATCAGCTTGCTGCGCTGACAAAAGAAAATAGCATCTATTATGCCACCGTCGCACAGAACCCATTTGAAATTGGCGTCCAGGTTATGGAGGCTGCTGTTCATGCGGTTGAGGGGCAGGACGATGGAATTGTGAAGGTTGATGGCATTCTTGTTACTCGTGACACCGTGCAAGAGTATATGGCGAACCGCGAAAAGTCATTGGAAGAGCTGAAGGATTATTTAGCAATTATCACTGCATCTTAATCTTTAGCTACAACAAAAGGCCGGGTAACGCCAATGAGACGTACCCGGCCTTTTTAAGAAAGGTGGGATATCTATATGGGCGAAGAACTGTTGAGATTAAAAAATATACGAAAATCCTTTAATTCGGTGACTGTTCTGGAGGATATTAACATCACTTTATCTAAAGGAGAGGTAATTGCGCTCGTAGGCGAAAATGGAGCCGGAAAAAGCACATTGTCAAATATAATTTCTGGAGTTTTGAAACCAGATGGCGGGCAGATCTTTTTTGAAGGAAAAGAATACAAGGAACTTACAATCAAACAAGCGAAGGACCTTGGTATCAAAATGGTGCATCAAGAGCTCCTTGTTCTTCCTAAATTAAATGTTACAGCCAACATCTTTATTGGTTCGGAATACCAAAACCACGGGTGGATGGACGTACCGAAGATGCATGAAAAAGCGAGCGAGCTTTTGAATACTGTTGGTTTGAGTATTAGCCCTAAAACACGTGTTGCGGAGATTGATATTGCAGGACGTCAAATGATAGAAATTGCACGTGCGATTGCAACAAATGCGAAAATCATTATCTTGGACGAACCCACTTCTTCTCTTTCGGATGTAGAAATTAAGAAACTGTTCGAAACAGTTAATAGGCTAAAGAAGCAGGGAATTTCTTTTATTTTTGTTTCTCACCGCTTACAAGAGGTACTAACCCTGTCAGATCGTATTTACATTCTAAAAGATGGACGCTTGACAAAAGAACTCTATCCTGAAAACACGACAGAAGATGAAATCGTTATGAATATGGTAGGTCGTAGTTATGACGATTACTATAAACGCAAGCGCGTTTATTTTGGCAAAGAGGTGTTGCGGATTGAAAATTATTCTGGCATAGATAATAAGGTTCTAGCACGTAATGCACATACACCAAGAAACATCAGTCTTCAATTAAACGAAGGCGAAGTTTTAGGTATAGCAGGCTTGGTCGGTGCCGGACGAACGGAGCTGCTCCGTCTGATTTTTGGAGAGGACAAAAAAGAAAGCGGCGAATGCTTCCTATGTGGAGAACGTGTCAATATACGCCGGTGTAAAGATGCTTATGACCTGGGTATGGCTTGGGTTACAGAAGACAGAAAAAATGAAGGTCTTATCCAAAAATTTGATTTAAAGACGAACATTGCACTTCCTATCCAGTCTCTGGTGCGAAAAGGCCTTTTTGTTGATGTAACAAAAGAGAATGCTATTGCAGACGAATTTATCGAAAATTTACATGTAAAAACAACGGGAAGATCTCAACAGGCGCGGTTTCTTTCTGGCGGAAATCAGCAAAAAGTTGTTTTGGCAAAATGGCTGGCAAGTAATCCGCGTATATTAGTCTTAGATGAGCCGACTCGCGGAATTGACGTGAGTGCAAAGGCGGAAATTTATGCATTGATTAATAATTTGACAGCACAAGGTATGGCAATTTTGTTGGTTTCCTCTGAATTGCCAGAAATAATGGGCATTAGCGATAGAATTATAGTTATGCATGATGGTGAGATTACCGGCGAGTTCCAACGTGAAGAGTTTTCAGAACAAAGCATCATGACCTGTGCAATCGGGAGGAGAAAAGAATGAACCTGAATTCTAAACAAAAGTTTCTTGAATTGAGCAAGAGATATTCTGCACTTATTATCATCATCTTTTTGGTCGTGTTATTCGCTGCGCTGAACCCGCGCTTTCTGTCTGCAGTCAATATTACGAACATCGTTCGCCAAGCAGCCATTATGATCATCGTTGCATGCGGAGCTACATTCATCATGATTGCTGGAGATGTTGATATTTCCTGCGGGGGTGTTGCATGCATAGCTGCAATAATAGCTGCAATTTGTATGAAAAAGGGCATGGGAGTCCCGGTAGCTATAACTGTTGCTGTACTTACCGGTACTCTTTTTGGTCTGTTATCTGGCATATTGGTATCCCGTTTTGCATTCCCCCCCATGATTGCAACACTATGTGTAACAAATCTTACTACAGGTATCGGGAACTTGATTACGAATGGAACAGCAATCTATGATTTGCCTGACGAATTCTTGGTTCTTGGTCGTGGTTATATAGGTCCAATTCCTGTGCAGGTTGTTATCATGGCAGTTATTACAGTTATATCAGGTATTGTGCTTTCCAGTACAACTTACGGCCGCTATATTTATGCAATAGGCGGTAATACCACAGTTGCAAAACTCTCCGGAGTAAATGTATCAAAACTTAAGGTAACTTATTATATGGTAGGCGGGGCTCTTTCAGCACTCGCTGGTGTATTGATTACGAGCAGAATGGGCACCGCACAGCCGACTTTGGGTACAAACTGGCCAATGGAAACCATCGCTGGCATCGTTATTGGTGGTACACATTTTCAAGGCGGTAGTGGCACTATCGTAAATAGTGTTTTGGGTGTCTTGCTTATGACTATGATTACTAATGGTCTCAATCTGTTAGGGGTTAATACATTCTGGCAGTCTGTCGTTTCTGCACTATTGTTGATTATTACGATTGTAATTAGTACATTCCAGGATCGAAAAAAGGGTTTGCTGTAAATGAAATGTTTTAATCTTTGAATGAAGAGGATGAGTATGATGTTTGATATTGTAGGAATCGGCGAATGCGTAGTCGATATGACACCAGCCGGGGAATCGGAAAGAGGAAATGCTCTTTTTGAACGCCATCCAGGCGGCGCACCCAGCAATATGCTTGCTTGTGCAGCTAAGCAAGGCCTCAAAACGGCCCTAATTAGTATTGTCGGAGACGATTCTTTCGGTCATTACCTCGTCGGAGTTTTAAAAGATGTTAATATCGATGTCCGTGCAGTACATTTTTCTGAAAATTTACCAACATTTGTTGCATTGGTTGACTACGACGACCGCGGGGATAGAAGTTTTTTTAAAATGCAGCTGGAATCTTCCCTTTCGGGATTTTCTCCTAACCATTTAGACAAAGAACTAATTAGCCAGGCAAAACTTGTTCACATCGCTGGTTCTATGCTGGCGTGGCCTGATTCTCTAGAAGCAACCCGTCAAGCAATTGACTTTGTACATGAAGAAGGAAAACTTGTCAGTTGTGATGTAAATTGGCGTGAGATGTTGTACGATCAAGAATATGCACAAACTATAGCAAAGCCGATTCTATATGAAATGGATATCTTAAAGATGTCTGAAGAAGAAATGAGTCTTTATACCGGGACAAGCGATTTAGTAGAGGGTACAAAAATATTGTGTGAAGCCGGCGTTAAGCTAGCAGCTGTGACGCTTGGGGCAAGAGGCTGCTATTATCGCTATAAAAACGGATCAGGCCGGCTGTATACTTATGACACAAAAGTAGTGGATACAAATGCTTCTGGTGATACATTTACAGCGGTTATGCTGGCTGGTCTGGCCGAATACAGTTACGATATAGACTCTATTTCCAATGACATTATGTACCACATTATGGAACGAGCAAACGCGGGAGGCGCTGTTTGTGCCGCAAAACGCGGCGCAATTTATGCTGTTCCATCAGTTGAGGAAATAGATCATTGCATGAAAACCGTACCTCTTTTAAAGTTGGATTGAGAAAGGAGATAAGTGTATGTTGAAACGTGGTATGCTGAACGCACAGGGAAAATTCCTTTTAGCAAGAACAGGTCATTTGGATTACTTGGGAATTACCGATGCTGGATTCAACATTCCTGAAGGAATTGAAGTTGTGGATTTGGCGGTGAAACCTAATTTACCTGAGTTACTGGACGTTCTAGATATAATTAAGAAAGAAATTGCTATAGAAAAAATCTTCCTTGCAGATAAAATTGTTGATTACGCTCCGGAACTACTAAAGGAATATGAAAAACGTTTTACAAAAGAAAAGATTGAATTTATTCCTGATGGACAACCGTTCCGTGAAAAGATGAAACAATGTAAAGGCGTTTTTAGAACTGGCCAATATTGGCTCCACTGTCCCAATGTTATAATTCAAGCAGGATGTACCTACGAAGAGGGATATGTGGACTAAGTTCAGTTTTGCAAACAGTTTGGTAAGAGGTGTAAACATATGAAAAAAATGAATTTTGCAATTTTGGGAACAGGAAATATTGCAGCACAGATGGCTGACACTGTTTCCAGAATGAACAATGTTGTTCTTTATGCTTGTGCATCCAGAACACAAGAAAAATCAGAAGATTTCGCAAATAGATTCGGCGTTCTAAACGCTTATGGCTCTTATGCTTCAATGTTGGAGGACGACAATATTGATTTGGTATATGTGGCTACACCACACTCATTGCATTATGAACATACGCTGTTATGTTTGAATAAGGGAAAAGCTGTATTGTGTGAAAAACCCTTCGCTTTGAATTATATACAGGCTAAAGAAATGATTGACACAGCACGCGAAAAGAAGTTGCTTTTGGCAGAAGCAATGTGGATGCGCTATCAGCCAATGGCAAAAAAAATTTGTGATTTAGTTGATAGTGGAATTATCGGCACGCCCAGATTGTTGCTTGCTAATAAAGGTGAGCTCGATCAAATCGGATTTGCGCCGGAACGAGCTGGTAGTACCCTGCTTGGTTTAGGAGTCTATGCAATCAACGATGCATTTCTCGTTTTTGGTAATAACTATGAAGATGTTACATCAACAGCTATTTTCGAAGAGAATGGTCTAGATGGCGCAAATTCGATTATTTTGAAGTATGCTAATGGAAAGATGGCTATGTTAAGCAGTAGCATGATTGCGCCGACAAGTAATAAGTGGTATATCAGCGGCGATGATGGTATGTTGGAAATTCAAGGGTTAAGCAGACTGAAAACAGTAAGGCATTATAATCGTAAAAGAGAACTGGTACAAGAATTTAATGCTGAAGGCTTAGATACAGGCTATGAATACGAAGTACAGGCCTGTATGGAGGCCCTTGAAAGCGGCGCTATCGAATGTCCTCAAATGCCGCATGAGGAGACGATTGCTGTTATGAAGCTTATGGATCGGCTTCGGGATGATTGGGGTTTAAAGCTTGTGGGAGAATAATAAACTGTTGGCGAGACGAGTTGATGTAGCTTGCGCCGGCGATTAATCGCCCTATTGACCAATTGAACAAATTGTGTTTTGTTCAAACGTATAGTATAGTGGTAAGCGTCAAACCATCTCCAGCTAAGACAAACCGGCAGGCCCCAACGAGCCTGCCGGTTTGCTTAATCATCATTATCGTGTTCTTTGGAAAAATCCATCCATTCCCCAAGTGTTCTCTTGCTTTCTCCGTAGCACTGTAAGCGTCAAATCTACCCCCGCAAAGAAACTGCCGGACACCAACTAAGGTATCCGGCAGTTTCTTTGCGGGGGTAGATTTGACGCTTACGAACGGCACCGGTAACAAAGCCTTGCTGTCAATCAATCGCACGATCTGTACAGCGCTGGATTACGCGGTGACCATCGGCTGGAGATCTGACAATCCAGCACATGACATCAATCCGTGCCTGATGAGCACCACCCCGTATTTTACTGATTTTCTGCTTGACTGGCTGAAAATTATGAAGCTTAAAGTGCGTCCGACGACCTATGCAAGTTATGAAATCACGATTGAATCGAGGGTGATTCCTTATTTCAAGGAAAAGCATCCAAACCTTCGCTTGGATGCGGTAACCGCAAAGCATATCCAAGACTACTACGCTTACGAGATGAATGTTCGCAAGGTGTCCGCAAATACTGTAAAGCATCGTCACGCAAACATTCATAAGGCACTATCCTATGCCTACAAGACTGATTTGATTCAAACCAATCCAGCTGACAAAGTTGAACTTCCGACAATCGATAAGTTTGTTGGTCATTTCTATAACGCTGCACAGCTTGAGGAGATGTTCAAGATTTTCAAAGGCGACCCGGCAGAATTTGGCGTAATTGCTGCTTCATTTTACGGTTTACGCCGTAGTGAGGTTCTTGGTTTAAGGTGGGATGCCATTGACTTTGAAGAAAAGACAATTACCATTCGTCACACCGTCAATGAGACTCGCATCGATGGAAAATACACACTTGTTCTGGCAGATACCACTAAAACAAAATCGAGCTATCGTACACTTCCTCTTGTTGCTCCTTTTGAAGCGATTCTTAAAAGGATGAAAGCAGAACAGGAGGAAAACAGGAAGCTATGTGGTAACTGCTATTGCCAAGACTATCTTGGATACATCTATGTGAATGAAATTGGTGAGTTGATCAAACCCGGATACCTATCCTCTCATGTGCCAGCCGTTCTTAAGGAGCACAACATGCCCCCTATTAGATTTCATGATCTTCGTCACAGCTGTGCTTCACTTTTGTTTTCCCAGGGCGTCAGCTTAAAAGAAATTCAGGCTTGGCTTGGTCACAGCACAATAGGCACAACAGCCAATATTTACACGCATTTGGACGAGAATAATAAGCTATCGTCCGCGAACGCAATTCTCTCCATTTTGCCAGAAAAATAGAATCTCAGAGCAGGAAAACTGCTCTGAGATTCCAGATGGTGCCGCTAACCGGAATCGAACCGGTACGAAGATCACTCTTCGGCAGATTTTAAGTCTGCAGTGTCTACCTGTTCCACCATAGCGGCGTATTCAATCCCTCCAATGGAGGGATATGAAGTTGGAGGGATGTGTTGGAGGGATGTTCCAACACAGAGAAAAATCAAATTGAAAAAGTTGGCTGTTTGTAAGCACAATTCGGATTGGGTGCTGCGATCAGCCCACGGGATTTTAAGTCTCGGGTGTCTACCTATTCCACCACAGCGGCATGTCCCCCCATGACGGGGGATATAAAATTACATAACAAATGTCAGCACATCGACACAGCCTATGGTAGCATATTTTCCGTCAACCGTCAAGTGCTACAGCTGGTCGAGATTCAGCGTGAAGGCTTGCAGACAGTTGTTTAGAAACCATTCCAGCTCAGGGCTGTTCATGGCTTTCAGCGCGTCCAGAGTCTGCAGCGCCGCGGAGTCGAATTCTGTGTTGCCTGCCTTCTGCTCCTCCAGACACTTGATGTGGGCGGACAGCTTGTCCGCGGCCTTGACGAAGGGTTCCAGCTCCGCGTCGTCCTCCAGCACATAATGGGTGTAGCTGGAACGCAGCTCGGGGGGGAGCATATCCAGCAGACGGTTGCCCGCAATGCGCTCCACCTCTTTGTAGGCGGTTTTGATGTCCGGATTGTAGTATTTGATGGGCGTGGGCAGGTCGCCGGTGAGAATCTCCGAAGCGTCGTGGTACAGCGCCGCCACGGCGCAGCGGTCGGGGTCGGGGGCGGGGAGGTTCAGAATGTCCCGACGGATCAGCGCCAGAGCATGGGCCAGCACCGCGGTCATGTGGCTGTGCTCGGAAATGTTTTCGGAAAAGGTGTTGCGCATCAGACCCCAGCGGGTTATATAGCGCATACGGCCCATGAGAGCGTAAAATTCATTTGCCATGGATGATCTCCTCTATGTCCGCGACCAACTGCGCGGGGGATTCGCAGAAATGCTTCGCGCCGACTGCCTCCATGCAGGCTCTGTCCCGGAAGCCCCAGAGAACGCTGAGGCAGGGGACACCGGCGTTGTTCGCCGTCAGGACGTCCACGTCGCTGTCGCCGACGTAGATGCACGTATCGGCGCCGATGGATGCCATGGCCTTGTAAACCATGTCCGCGGCGGGCTTACGGGGACAGTCAGGGCTTTCCCCACGGGCGTAAATGCCGGGGAAAATGTCGGCGCAGAGGGTTTTCACCGCAATGTTCGGCTTGTTGGAGACAATGGCGAGGGAATAGCGCTTCCCAAGGGCGGCCAGTGCTTCCGGAATGCCCTCATAGGGCTTGGTTTTGATCTGGCAGTGGGCGCTGTAATAGGGCTGGAACGCCGCAAGCACCGGGGCGGGGTTCGCACCCTCCGGGACGGCCTGAGCAATCAGACGGGCAGCGCCGTTGCCTACGAACTGCCGGACTTCCTCCACCGTGCGCGGAGGATAGCCGAAGGATGCAAGAACGTGGTTGACGCTGTCGGCAAGGTCGGCTAGCGTGTCCAGAAGCGTGCCGTCCAAATCGAATAAAATACCTGTTTTCATCATAAACCTCTGTTTTTCAGTACCCGAATGTCGTTTCCCACGAAGGTCAGACGCTGGAAGTCACCGTGGAGCCGGGACGCGATCTGGGGGGAGTAGCGGCGGCTCAGCTCGTCCACATTCAGGTTGGTGGAGATGACCATGGGCTTGACGGCCATCATTCTGTCGTTGAGTAAGCTGTACAGCGCGGCCGTGACAAACTGGCCGGGCATTTCCGTGCCGAGATCGTCCAGAATCAGAAGATCGCTGTTCGTCAGCTTGGCCGCTTCCCGGCGGGTGTCTTCGCTGGGACTGAATTTCGCCTGCTCCAGCTTGGAGAACAGGTGGCTGGAAGTTTCGTAAACAACGCTGTAGCCCCGGTCGGTCACTGTCCGGGCGATGCACGCCGACAGGAAGGTCTTTCCCAGCCCCGTCCCGCCGATGAACAGCAGATTTCCTGCGTTGGGGGTGAAGGTCGCGGCATACCGGCGGCAGATGTTCAGCGTCCGCTCCATAATGGTGCGGGGGCTGGCGCCGTATTTGGGGTCAACGGCGTCGGGGTAGTAGTCCAGCCGGAACTGGCTGAAGGTTTCCCGGCTGTTGGACAGCACGCAAATTTCCTTTTTCTGCTCCTGACGGCAAAGCTCGCTTAAGCACTCGCACATGGTGGAGCCAACATAGCCGCTGCCGCCGCATTTGTCGCAGATGGGGCTTTCGTCCAAAAAGCCTTCCTCGAAATTCGCCGCGGCCAGCGCCGCCCGCTCCCGCTGCAAGCCCAGGTTTTCCTGCCGCGCCTGTTCCAGAAGCGCCTGACCGTCGGAACCCTGCAAAAAGGCCGCCTGAGCGGCCTGCGCCATGGTGCGGCGCAGAAGCATGTCGATTTCCCGGATGCGGGGAACTTTGGCGTAGGCCTCTGCCAAGTGCTGCCTGTTTTCCGACTCCCGGTCTTCCTTTGCCTGCGCCAGACGCGCCCGGGCGCGCTGGACCACTTCTGCACTGTATCCCACGAATTATCCCTCCTGCAATACTTTCTGAATGGCTTCCAGCTCCGCTTCGCCCAGCTGGCCGGAGGCACCCTTCGGGACGCCCGTCTTCCGGTCGCCGGTGCGGACGTCCTCGGCGCTGTGGAAGCCCTGCTGCTGCCAGCGCTGGAGAATTTTGTTCATGTACGCCCAGTTCAGTCCGCCGGTGTTCAGGCAGGTGCGCTCGTAGGCCATGGAGATCAGCTCGTCGTCCATGCCCATGTCCAGCCAGCTCTGGGCATAGCGCTCCTCGGCGGCGGTGAGACTGCGCCCCCGGATTTGAATCAGGTTCATCAGCCGGGACAGCCGGGAATTGCGCACGTTCTGCGCCTGAATGAAGGCGGCGGCTTCCTCTACGGTGTCGATGCCCCGTTCCGCCCAGTTGTAGGCTTCCTTCTCGATGGTGCGCAGAGACGGGTTGCGCAGACTTCCCCTCTGTCGAGCGCGTTCTTTACAGTAGCACACCAGCAGGGAGATCACGTCCGCGGTCAGTCCCAGGTAGCGCACAAAGCCCAGAAGAATTTTCAGCTCTTCCGTGTTCAGGCTCCGCCCCAGCAGACGCTGCACCTCGCCGTAAAGGCTTCGGAAGGTGTTGTCCGAATCCATGGCGTCCAGCACGTCCTTTTCGCAGTAGCTGGGACGCTCGCCGGGGGCAATGTGGCTGGGGCGGTCTTCCGGCCACAGACCCAGCTGCCGCAGGGTAGCGGCGGCGCAGCCGTAGCGCGGGGCGCTGAAATGCAGATCGGCTTCCGCGCCCTCGGGGCGGTTGCCGCTGTTTATGTAAAGGTAAAGCAGCGCTGCATCCGGATTGGCGGCGGAAAGCAGCCTGCGAATGTCGCTCTGGGAAATTTTGACAGGTTCGGTTATCATTTCGGTGCCTCGCAGAAAAAGTCGTTTTCCGTCATTATACCACACCTTCCCAACAGGGACAACGGCGGGGCAGCAGAGAATTTCGCAGAAAAACGAAGATTTTTTTTGGCAGGACACAGGATGTTGTGGGCAGGGGAGAGGACAAGTACAAAAACCGGAGTCAGGGCACCAATCGCGTGCGCAGCTGTACTCCGGTTTTCGTTTATTCGCAAAAATTCTGTGGCAGAATGTACGCAGGAGAGCCGTTCCCTTCTCCCTGCGCAGGAATCGTTGAACACAAATCTTTTTCGCCCGCTCGCTTCCGATTAAAATAAGTATTTTAATCAGAAAAGGGTATCAAAGAGAAAATACATTCTGTTTGATGCCGCGAGAAAGCAGAAGAAGCTTGTTTTCAGAGTTCCTAATTCGCGTCATACCGCTGCGCATTCGGCGACACACTTGACAGTAAATGAAATGGGCGAAAGCAACCGTCGTCACGATTGGTTCCCGTTTCTTTGCTGTCCGCAGGTAGCTTAACCGGAACAAGCCTGATTATTCGGAGGTGCCTATGGAAAAATTTGTAACGTTGCTCATTCCCGCCCTTGTCGCGCTGGTGCTGGTGCGGCTGCTGCTGATGCCCATGAAGCTGATCTTCAAGGTCGGCGTACACTCCGGGTGCGGTTTTCTGTGCCTGTGGCTGCTGAATTCCGTCGCGGGATTTACGGGGGCATATTTCCCCATCAACGCCGTGACGGTGCTGGTGGCCGGATTTCTGGGACTGCCGGGAATCGGCGTTATGGCGCTGCTGGAAGTTTTATCTATGTGATTATCACACAGTACCGCCCTCCCCATTTGGGAGGGCGGTATGCTTTACTTATCCAGATGTACGTTCAGATGGGGGTAGGTCATGGTGATGCCCTGCTCGTCGAAGACGTCCTTGACCCGCTGGGTCAGGGCGAAATACACGTCCCAGTAATCCTCGGTCTTCACCCAGACGCGAAGGGTGTAGGCAATGGCGCTGTCGCCGTAGCTGCTCACGCAGGCGCTGGGGGCGGGGGTCAGAAGCACATTGTCCATGGTTCCCGCCAGCACCAGCGCGTCGATGACCTTCTGGGTGGGAGCGTCGTAGGAGGCGGAGACGGGGATATCCACCCGACGGGTGTCGGCGGCGGAGTAGTTGACGATCTGCGCCGCGACCACGGCGCTGTTGGGAATGGAAATGAGCTTGTTGTCAAAGGTGGCAAGGCGGGTGTAGGTCATGTTGATCTCCTGCACCGTGCCGGACTGCCCGGCGATCTCCACATAGTCGCCGGAGTGGAAGGGGTGGGTGGAAAGAATGGTGAAGCCGCCGATGACGTTGGTGAGCATATTTTGCAGGGAAAGGGAAACGGCCAATGTCAGGACGCTTGCCAGGGCGACGATGCCGGTGACGTCAATGTCAAGGCTGGAGGCCACGCTCAGACCCAGCAGGATATACATGGCCACCTTGGCAAGGGACAGGATCAGACTGTGGGCGGCCTTTTCCAGGTGGGATTTTTCCAGTCCTCCCTGGAGCAGCTTCGTGACGATGCGGATGATGAGAATGCCGATAACCAGCACGAGAACGGCGTGGAGCACCTTATTCAGCGCGCCGGTTCCCAGAGCGGTAAAAAAATCTTTCAGCATGGAAAACAACTCCTTCAGTGTAACAATTGAATGACGTAATTATAAAACGGGAACGGGGAAATAGCAAGAAAAAATGTGGCGCAGAAGTTGGCAAAAGGCGCTTTTTCAAATGTTAATCCCATTTTAAGAAATAGACCTCTTTCATCTTAAAGAAGCCGGTGATATAATAAGGAAAAAAGATGAAGAGAGGAAGGAAAACCATATGTACAATGTTCTGATTTGCGACGATCAGCCGGATATCGTCAACGCGCTGAAAATATACCTGACCCCCGAGGGGTACAATCTGTTTGAGGCCTTCACTGGCACCCAGGCGGTGGAGATTGCCAAAAACAATGACATTCACCTGATTCTGCTGGACGTGATGATGCCGGTGATGGACGGTATCACGGCGACCTCCAAGATCCGGGAATTTTCCAACGCGCCCATCATTCTGCTTACCGCCAAGTCCGAGACGGAGGACAAGGTGCTGGGGCTGAACGTGGGAGCGGACGACTATATCACCAAGCCCTTTGTGCCGGTGGAGGTGCTGGCGCGGGTGCGTTCCCAGCTGCGCCGGTATGCCCAGCTGGGCAGCCGCCCGGAGGAGGGCAGCGGCAGCATCACCATCGGCGGCATCGTTCTGGACGACCGCACCAAAACCGTCACCGTGGAGGGGGAACCTGTGTCCCTCACGCCCACGGAGTATGCCATTCTGCACCTGCTGATGGCGAACCCCGGAAAGGTGTTCTCCACCAAGGTGCTGTATGAATCCGTCTGGCAGGAGGCGGCGCTGGGCAGCGAGGGCGCCGTGGCAGTGCATATCCGCCATCTGCGGGAGAAAATCGAGATCAACCCCTCTGAGCCGCGCTATCTGAAGGTCGTGTGGGGACAGGGCTATAAAATGGAAGGAGGAAAATAATTTGAAATACAATATTGTATTCAAATTCCTTGCCATCGCCCTGTGTGCCCTGATGCTTCTGGGAGCCGCCGGAAGCGCCGCTGCCATCATCGGCATGACGGAATCGGGACTGTACGACATCTCCGTGGAGGAGCTGCGGGACAGATACATCCGCTCGGACGGCGAATCCATGGCAGACCGCATCGCCGTGGACTATGCCGAAGCGAACCTGGGCGGCGTGCCGGAGGCGCTTGCGGGGCCGACCGTGTACGATCTGGGGCCGTCGGGGAAGACCGGCTGGCTTTACGGCGTGTTCAACCCGGCGCTGGCGGGCTATGTGCTGAAGGATGCGGAAGGAAACGTGCTGGAATCCGGCGGCGCGGAAAATCTGTCGGACGCCGAATTTTATTCCTTCCCCGTCAGCGGCTCGTATAAATACGTCCTGTCCATCACGGAAAAGTCGGAGGCAACGCCTCAGGCGGACGCGAACACCTATAACGCCATCCCGGAGGGCGGGGCATTGGTTCTCAGTCTCAGCATCGAAACGGAGGACTCCAGTGGGAGCGTGGACAGCGTCGAACCGATCGGCAATATCTACGACACCGGCAACGGCGTTCGCTTTGAGGCCAATCCATCGATGGGCGTGATAGACCTGCCTGACGCGCCTACCACGTGCGTGACGTTCGTTGGTGTAGACGGCAATGTCCTGTATCAGACCTACAACGACGTATCGGACTGCTTCTCGGAAAACGAATCCGGCTATCTGGTGTTCGACACGACCGGTGAACCGAGCCGGAGCGAAGTCCTGACGGGCGACATCCCCAACCGGGGCGCGGATATATATCGTGTGGAATTTACCACGGAATCGGCGTCGGGAGACAAGGGCGGATGGGGTCGGAGCGGCAAGCCGGCGGGCGTGCTGAAACGCAATGACGCGGGCGTCCTTTTCTTCCAGGCGAACAGTCCCTTCTACCGGAAGAATCTGGGGGAGGACGCCATCATCACCGCTGTGGAATTCTGGGGTGAGGACGATTCCCTGATTTATAAAGCGGCAAACCCCGCAGGTGTCGGCGAATTCGATTGGGACGCCGACGGCACGGCGCTCGTGTTCCTGGTCACGCCCGGCCTGACGCAGAAGGCGGCGACGGAAGTCGAGACTGTCCCGGAGACCACCGCAGAGACGGCACCGGAAACCACCGACGAAACCGCCGTTACCGTAACGATTCCCGAAACCACCGCCGAGACCGTCCCGGACACGACGGAGGAAACCGTCCCCTTCGAGACGCTGTCTGCGATTCCCACCAAGCCGGTGGTGACCGACACGGCGCCCGAAGACGTGACCTTCACGGAGAGCGAGACCCATACCATGGAATACTGGGACGATGACGCCCAGAAGACCATGGTGGTGGCGTACCGCTACGCGAAGCTCCCGGCCTACACCATGGAGCTGACGTTAGCCCCCGGCGCGTACCGCTATGACGGCGGGTACGCTCTGCTTACCCAGCTGTGGAGCTGCCGTGACAGCCTGCTCTTCATCATGGGCGCGTGTCTGCTGCTGTTTGCCGTTCTGACCGTGTATCTCTGCTGCGCGGCGGGCAGAAAGCCCGGCAGTGAGGAAGTCCATGCCGCAGGCTTCAACTGCATCCCCCTGGACATTTACCTCGCCGGGGGCGGGCTGATCGTCTTCGGCCTTTTCATGGTAATCGTCCAATTCTACGATGCCGCCGACCTGTTCAGCCAGAGCATTCAAACGGTCTGCGCCGGAGTGCTGATGGCGGGCTACGTCATGAGCCTGATTTTCGTAGGCTTCTGCTTTGCCTGTGCCGCCCAGTTCAAGACCCCCGGCGGCTACTGGTGGCGCAACAGCGTCTGCTGGCGGTGCCTGAACCTGCTGGTGAAGTGCGTCAAGGGCTGCTTCTCCGGCTGCGGCTGGCTGCTGCTGAAGCTGCCCGTGGCCTTCGCCGCCCTGGGGAGATTCCTGCTGGTGCTGCTCAGCCCTCTGAGATGGCTGTGGACGCAGATAAAGAAGACCTGCGCAAAAATCGGAAAATCCGTCAACCGGGTGTATTCCATGATGCCGCTGACATGGCAGTGGCTGCTGACGGGCTTCATCATGGTGATGCTCCTGTTCGCCGCCCTTGCGGGCAGATCGAATCTGATGGTGGTGCTGAGCCTGTGCGCCTGCGTGGCCGTGGTGCTGTACGGGGCGTACTGCTTCGGCATCCTGCTGGAAAGCGCCAAGCGCATGGGCAAGGGCGACCTGGACACCAAGGTGGACGACAAATATCTCACCGGCGCGTTCAGGAGCTTTGCCGGTGACCTGAACGACCTGGCAGGCGTTGCCGTAGTGGCGGCGCAGAAGCAATTAAAATCGGAGCGTATGAAAACAGAACTGATCACCAATGTTTCTCACGATATCAAAACGCCTTTGACCTCCATCATCAACTATGTGGACTTGCTGCAAAAGCCCCACACGCCGGAGGAGGAGAAGACCTATCTGGAAGTCCTCAACCGGCAGTCCCAGCGCTTAAAAAAGCTGATCGAGGATCTGATGGAAATGAGCAAGGCCAGCACGGGGAACCTGACGGCGGATATTACGAAGCTGGACGCGGTGGAATCCGTGAATCAGGCATTGGGCGAATTCGCCGACAAGCTGGAAAAAGCCCAGCTAACCCCCGTATTCCGCCATCCGGAGGAAAGCGTTGCCATGATGGCGGACGGAAGACTTGCCTGGCGGGTGCTGAGCAATCTCCTGAGCAACACCGTGAAATATGCCCTGCCCGGCACGCGGGTGTATATCGACGTGATGGCGCTGGAGGGGAAGGTCATCATTTCCCTGAAGAACATCTCCCGTGACGAGCTGAACGTGGACGCCGACGAGCTGATGGAGCGCTTTGTCCGGGGCGACGACTCCCGGAACACCGAGGGCAGCGGTCTGGGCCTGAACATTGCCAAGACCCTGATGGAGCTGCAGAAGGGGCAGTTACAGCTGCTGGTGGACGGTGACCTGTTCAAGGTAACGCTGATCTTTCCCGGAGCAACGGAATGAAATAGGCCAAGGGCGGCGCGGGATTTCCCGCGCCGCCCCGTTTGCCGAAGGAATAGGCGCAAAAAACAGGGAGATATTCCGGCATGAAGAAAAACTGTTCACAATTTCGTCGCTTTTTATTTTCATTTCCGTTATTGCCTGTTCAAAACCCAAAGGTATGGTAATACCAGAAAGGTTGCGGAAGCCGTGAGCCGCTCCCTTTCAACTCCGTAGATCCTCTTTTCTACCTCTCTTCTTTCCAAACCCTTTCGCGGAAACCCCGGTGCCATGCTGGCACCGGGGTTTTCCACCCCCCCCTGGGCGGCGGAGGCCGCTTCGGGAGACCACAGGCGGCTGCAACAAAATTGTAACCTTTGAAAGAAAAAAGATATCGAAATCAGAGATTGTCATTTTTCGTAGCTGGTAAAAAACGAATTTTATGGTAAAATTTGGAGGAAATTTCTTAAGATAAGGGCAAATGTTTAAGAATGTTATAAAGTGTAAAGAATTCTGTTACATTTTGTAATTTTCCTATTGACATCCGGGAACGGATGTGATATCATGCAGACATGAAAGAGATGCCGGGTGCGGAAGCGGCGGAAAGCCTCCCCGATTGGCGACACCAAAGGTTCCAGAGCCGGCAGCATTTCTAAAACAACCAATTTTCTAGGAGGTTAGAAACTATGAAAAACACAATGAAGAAGCTGCTTAGCCTCGTATTGGTGGCTATGCTGCTGGTCTGCGCGGTTCCTTTCCAGGCCGCTGCTACGGAAGCTGATGAAACCCTGACCGTCAAGACCTACGTTGACGGAAAGTATGTCACTGACAAGTATGTTACCGTGAAGCCCGGTCAGAAACTGGAACTGACGAAGGAACTGGCCGAGACTCTGATTTACGGCGACAAGGAATTCGTCAAGTGGACGAACATGAAGGACGAAGAGACCACCGGCCCCATCAGCTATGACAACCTGAAGAAGGCAAATGCGAATGGCTACTACGTAAACCTGTACGTAAACAAGAAGGTCGAGGACACCCGCGTTGACGCGAAGGTTCCCGTTAAGATCTATGTTGACGGTTCTTACGCAAGAGACGGCGAGATCACCGTTCCTGTTGACGGCGCTGTGACGCTGACCAAGGAGCTGGGTCTGAAGCTGGTCAAGGAAGACAAGGAATTTGTCAAGTGGACTGGCGCTTCCGACAACGATGCTACCGGCGTCACCATCAAGTATGCCGGTATCGACGACGGCTACTTCCTGAAGCTGTTTGTCAACACCAAGAAGGCGGAAGAGCCTGTCAAGTATATCACTCTTAAGATTATTGACGACAAGGGCAACACGATTGCCAGAGAGTTCCAGGTCGAGCCTGTGAACGGTAAGTCCTCCGTTATCAGCGACATCCTGAGCTACCGCTGGATGGGCAACTGGAAGGATTCCTATGAGTTCGTCACCGCCAAGAGCGATGAAAAGGGCAACAACCTGTCCCTGTCCACCACAATCAATGCCGGAGACTCCCTGACCGTCACCCTGAAGGCCAAGAGCGGCAGCACTCCCGAGGGCGACACTGTCAGAGTGACCTTCTACGGCACCGACGGCAAGGCCGTTTCCACCTACAACGTGACCAGCGGCAGCAGTATTGACAGCAAGAAGGTTTCCGACGCTCAGAGCAAGGCCGATAACAAGACCGGTTACACCTTCAAGGGCTGGAAGATTGACAACAAGGGTGACCTCTACACCAGCGCTCAGGTTGCCAAGCTCGTCATCAAGGGCAACGTAGACTTCTACGCTTACCTCGAGAAGGACACCACCACTACCAACAACAAGTTCCCCTACAAGGTTTACCTGCACATCTTCAAGGACAACAAGATCGACGATCCCGCCAAGACCATCAATATCACCGAGGGCATTGCTCTGGACGGCAAGGTCACGCTGGATGAGGTCAAGACCGTTGTGAAGAACTACTACACCGCCAAGACCAGCGACGGCATCAAGTATGACGGCATGTACATGGCCAAGGGCAACTGGGTCGGAAACTTTGTCAACGACACCCAGAAGTATGACACCATCTCCGACACCAACGAGCTCCGCAAGGAGAGCGAAGTCCACATCAACGTGATGATCACCAACGCCAACGCCAAGAGCACCACCAACGAGAAGGCCGATAAGACCAACCCCAAGACCGGTGATATGATCTTCATTCCCGTGATCTTCATGGTTGTCTCCGGCGCCGCCATTGCCGGTGTGTACTTCTACAACAAGAAGCGCAGCGCCCGGTAATCGAGAATACGCTAAGCTAAAAAATCCCGACAGCTTCGGCTGTCGGGATTTTTTGCGGTGTGCGGGGCGATTTGCAGAAAAGATTTTGCCGAAAAAGTATTCCCATTTTCACAGATATGTGTTATAATCATTATATCCCCTAAATTTGGAAAGCAGGAGGAATATAACATGGACAACTACAACGGCAATACCTACGCACGGCAGGACACGGACATGTCCGTCGGCTCCTGGATCGGCACGCTGATCCTCTCGGCAATTCCCATTGTCGGCTTCATCTGCCTGATCGTTTGGGCGGTGAGCAGCTCTCCGGAGAAGCGTTCCCGGAAAAATTGGGCGATCGCCCAGTTTATCCTGACGCTGATCGGTGTGGTTATTACAATTCTGGTGTATGCCATCACGGGCGGCGCGTTTCTGGCGTATCTGCTGAATTAAGACAAATCCCCCAACCCGGATTTTCCCGGGTTGGGGGACATCTTTTTTTTCAGCACTGACGCATCAGGCGGATGTAGAATTCTACGGCTTTGGCGACGGTTTCCAGACGGATGCGCTCGTTGTTGCCGTGGATGGTCGAGCGCTCTTCGGCGGTCAAATCCATGGCGGAGAAGCGGTAGACGTGGTTGCTCAGGTCACGGTAGTGCCGGGAGTCAGAGCATTGCACCATCAGGTACGGCGAGACGATGCAGCCCGGCCATGTGTTGGCCACGGCAGAGGCAACCTTCTCCCATGCGTCGCAGCCGGTTTCGGAAACGGGACTTGGCTCGAAGGATTCCAGAGACGTGATCTCCACGGCAGGGTCGTTGACGGCCTTTTCCAGATACGCCAGCGCGGAAGCGACGCTGTCGGCGGGATTCAGGCGGATGTTGGACACCATTTTTGCTTCGGGAGGAATTACGTTCCGGGCGGAACTGCCTTCCATCTGAGTAAAGGCCACGGTGGTGCGTACCAGCGCGTTCATTTCGCCGCCGCTCTTTTTGCCGAGCAGGTCTATGATCCAGCCGAAGCACCACATGTTGGCGAAAATCACCCGGTACAATGGCGTTGAATACCGTCCCAGCGTGTCGAACATCTGGGCAGCGGGGCCGTCGATGTGGGCCTTGAAGGGGTGATCCTCCACCCGCTTGCAGGCCGCCGCCAGAACGCCCACCGGGGTATGGGGCTTGGGGGCGGAGGCGTGGCCGCCGGCGGAGACGGTACGGTACTGAGCGTTCAGCATACCTTTTTCCGCAATGCCGATGAGACCGCAGGGCTGCTTCACGCCGGGGAACACATTCTCCACAACGGCGCCGCCCTCGTCCACCACAATGGCGGGGTGGATGCCGTGCTCGGTGAAATACGCCACGATGTTGGGCGCACCCTGACCGTTGATCTCCTCGCCGCCGGAGAAGGCAAAGTAAATGTCCTTTTCCGGCTGGAAGCCCTGACCGATGAGGTAATTGGCGGCGGAAAGGATGCCGTTGAAGGTGACCTTGGTGTCCAGCGTGCCGCGGCCCCAGAGAATGCCATCCTCGATGACCCCGGCGAAGGGAGGCTTGTCCCACTTTTCCTCGTTGACAGGCACCACGTCATAGTGCGCCATCATAACGGCAGGGTCGCCTTCCTGCTTGCCCGGCCACCGCAGCAGCAGCGCCCGGTCGGGAAGCTGCTGGAAGGTGCAGGTGCCGAACACGTTGGGGTAAAGTGTCGTCAGCAGAGAGATCAGCTTCTGAAATTCCCCCTCGTCCTCCAGAGAATGGTCGTTGTAGGACACGGTCTTGCAGCGAACCAGCTGGGCGAGGGAATCCACGGCGGCGTCCCGGTCAAAGGCGATTTCTTCCTTGGTGACTTCGGGCTGGGGCTTGGGACGGAAGCGGATGGTGCGGATGGCGACCACGGCGATGAATGCAACCAGAACGGCGAGAATCAGATATCCGATCATGTTTACAGAACTCCTCTCTTATAAAGCAGCCGGGAAACGGCGATGGTGAACAGCACGCTCACAGGCACCATAATGCCCACGGTACCGGCGTTCAGGGCGGGGACGAAAATGAACAGAACCAGCATCAGCACCACCGGCGCAACGGCGATCTTCCAGTTCCGGCTGACGAAGGCTACGCCCAGTCCGCCGAACAGGGCGGGCAGCATCTGGGCAAAGGCCGGTTCCAGCACCGGCGCTTCCAGAACGGGGGTCAGAGGGACGATGAGAATGACGCCGATGATGATAATGACGGTGGTGACGATGGAAGAGGTGGCAATGGCGATGGTGGAGATGACCTCGCCCTCCTCGGAGTTGGCGCTGACGTTGTTCTGCTCCAGAGCGTTGATGGCGCAGGGAAGCTTCAGGTTGGAGATGTTGCCGGTGACAAAGCTGAGGTAGGAGCCGCCCGCGCCCAGCATGGGAACGAAGGTAATTGTCTCAATGACACCCACCGCCCAATACATGGGCGCGGTGGCGATCAGACCCACCACCAGCGCGCCCCAGTCCGGGGCGGCGCCAAACAGGGCGGCCACCGTCAGGGGGAAGGCCAGCAGCAAAATCATCACGGAAATGTTCCAGATGGTGCCGCTGCGGTGAACGGAGTCGATGTAGCTAAGCTGCTTTTTCATATCGGCACCTCCTTAACCCAGCCACGCGGTGAGGGGAATGGCGGAAGCCATGCCCAGCACCAGAGAAATGGGCAGCGCGTAATCGTTGACCCAGCTCCACTTGAATTTCTTCATGAGCAGCCCGCAGACCACCATGATCGCGGCGGACACCGCCATGACGCACACCGGCACAAGCCCGGAGGTGGCGGCGTAATCCCCCGGCGTCCACAGGCGGGAGAAATCGCAGAACACATAGCCCAGAAACGCGGAGATCATGCCGATAAACATGGCATTCTGGAAAATATCCGCCCATTTGGCGTCCCGGTTTTCCAGAACGGTCATGCCCCGCAGCAGCTTCTTGCCGATGACAGGCACCAGCCAGATGCCCACCATGATGGACAGGGTCATCACCAGCGCGATGTTGACGTATTGCTGGGCGGTCAGGGAGCTGATTTTGCCAAGCTCTAAGCCCATGGCGCTGACGGCGTTGGATGCCGCGATGGCCTCATAGCTCAATGAGCCGACTACGCTAAGCCGCAGCCAGGGCAGGGGAATACCCAGACTTTTGCTTAGGGTGATGACGCTGATGACGATGGACACGGCCGGGGCGATGGTGAACAGCGCGGCGGTTTTGATGGTTTTTCTGATTTTGGCCTGATCCATGCCGATTTCCTTACTGCGGCGCAGAGCCTTAATAAGGAAGAAAATCGACTGAGCCAGAACCACGGCAATCAGAATTCCGGCAAGCAGGTAAAGCACCGGATGGTTGACGCTGAATTCCATGGAAACACCTCCGAAAAAATAGATGCGTTCATTATAGCACGGCGCCGTTCCCGAAACAAGAAGCAATCCCGCGAAAGAGAAGATTTTCCCGCGAAATGGCCTTGCTATTTCCCGTCGGATAGGGTAAAATGGTGGAAAGTTTTTGGGAAAGAGGCAACGGAAATGACAAAAGCGGCGTTTGATAACGATAAATACCTGCAAATGCAGTCCGCCCACATCCGGGAGCGCATTGCCCAGTTCGGCGGCAAGCTGTATCTGGAATTCGGCGGCAAGCTCTATGACGACAACCATGCTTCCCGCGTTCTGCCGGGCTTCCAGCCGGACAGCAAGCTGCGGATGCTGCTGCAGCTGAAGGATCAGGTGGAGATGGTGATCGTCATCAACGCCGACGATATCGAAAAAAACAAGGTTCGCGGCGACCTGGGCATCACCTATGACCGGGACGTCATTCGCCTGATCGACATTTTCCGGGGCTTCGGCCTGTACGTTTCCAGCGTGGTGCTGACCCGCTTCCATGAACAGGCGCTGGCGAAGGCATTCCAGTCCCGCTTGGAAGGGCTGGGCATCCGGGTCTATCACCATTTTGAGATTCCGGGCTATCCCTCCGACACCGGCTACATCGTCAGCCCCGACGGCTTCGGGAAAAACGATTACATCGAAACGACCCGGTCGCTGGTGGTAGTCACCGCGCCCGGCCCCGGCAGCGGCAAGCTGGCGACCTGCCTGAGCCAGCTGTATCACGAGCATATCCGGGGCAACACGGCGGGCTACGCCAAATTCGAGACGTTCCCCATCTGGAACGTGCCGCTGAACCACCCGGTGAACCTGGCCTACGAGGCCGCCACGGCGGATTTGAATGACGTGAACATGATCGACCCCTTCCATCTGGAAGCCTACGGGGTCACCACCGTCAACTACAACCGGGACGTGGAAGCGTTCCCTGTGCTGGTGGCGATTTTTGAGAAAATTCTGGGGCATTGCCCCTACAAATCCCCCACGGATATGGGCGTGAATATGGTGGGCAATTGCATCGTAGATGACGAAGCCGTCCGGTTCGCCTCCCGACAGGAGATCATCCGCAGATACTACGTGGCCATGTGCGAGCAGAAGCAGGGCAAAGGCAGCGACGAAACGGTGCGCAAGTTGGAGCTGCTGATGAAAAAGGCCGGTGTGACCCCGGCGGAGCGGAAGGTGGTCGCCCCTGCCCTGCAGCGGGCGGAGCAGACCGGCGCGCCTGCCGCCGCCATGGAACTGCCCGACGGCACCATCGTCACCGGCAAGACCTCCGACCTTCTGGGTGCGTCCTCGGCGCTGCTGCTGAACGCGCTGAAAAAGCTGGCGGGTATGCGGGACAGCCTGCACCTGATTTCCCCGGTGGTGCTTGACCCCATCCAGCACCTGAAGGTTGACCACTTAGGCAACCGCAATCCCCGTCTCCACACCGATGAGACGCTGATCGCCCTGTCCATCTGCGCCGCCACCAACCCCATGGCGGAACTGGCCATGGAGCAGCTGGACAAGCTGCGGGGCTGCGAGGTACATTCCTCGGTGATTCTGTCCCCGGTGGACGAAAAGACCTTCAAGCGTCTGGGCGTCAACCTGACCTGCGAGCCGAGATATAAGGGATAAATAAAAATGCAGAATGCCGAAACAACGGCATTCTGCATTTTTTGTGGGATAAAGATTAGGCTCTCTGCTCGCAGTAGACGCACCTGTGGATGTCCGCGGCCTTGTCGGTGCAGCGGAACAGCTGGGGCAGCTCCTGCTCGGTCTGGGTGATGCACTTGGGGTTGCGGCAGACGCGGTCGTATTCCAGACCGCTAACGTCGATGGCTTCCTTCCCTGGGTTCCGGGCGGCTTCGTCCAGAAGCTTCAGGATGAGCGCCATGCGCATGTACTTGCCGTTCAGCGCCTGACGGAAATAGGCGGCTCTCGGGTCGTCGTCCACCTTGACGCTGATCTCATTGACACGGGGCAGGGGGTGCAGGACGCACATTTTTTCCTTCGCCAGCTTCATTTTCTCGGTATCGAGAACGTAGCTGTCCTTGAGCCGCTCGTATTCCCATGGGTCGTCGAAGCGCTCCCGCTGGATGCGGGTCATGTACAGCACGTCGAGCTTGGGCATAGCTTCCTCCAGAGAGGACACTTCCGTGTAGGGGATTCCCTGATTTTCAAAAACATTATACCGAATAAAACCGGGGATTTTCAATTCCTCCGGGGAAATCAGAACAAATTGAATGCCTTTGTAGCGGCTCATGGCCTCAATCAGGGAGTGGACAGTCCGGCCGTATTTCAGGTCGCCGCACAGACCGATGGTGAGGTTGTCCAGCCGCCCCATTTCCCGGGAAATGGTCAGCAGATCGGCAAGGGTCTGGGTGGGGTGGTTGTGGCCGCCGTCTCCGGCGTTGATGACGGGAATGGTGGCCGCCTGACTTGCCACATAGGGTGCGCCCTCTTTGGGGTGGCGCATGGCGATGATGTCTGCGTAGCAGCTGACAATTTTGGCGGTGTCCGCCACGCTTTCACCCTTGGAGGCGGAGGAAGAACTGGCTTCGCTGAAGCCGATGACGCTGCCGCCCAGTTCCAGCATCGCGGCCTCAAAGCTCAGGCGGGTGCGGGTGGAGGGTTCGAAGAACAGCGTCGCCAGCTTCTTGTGGGCGCATCTGTCCCAGTAGTTTTCCGGGTGGGCAATGATGTCCTTGGCGGTGGCGATCAGCCCATCCAACTCGTCTACGCCTAAATCCAGAATGCTGTTCAGACTTCTCATGCGTTCGCTCCATTCACGGCAAGATAATTTCTGATCCGCGCCACATTTTCGGCGTTGGCGGGATTTTCTTCCAGATAGGCGATGATGTCATACACATCCACCACGGAGTAGACGGGGAAGCCAAATTCCTCTTCCACTTCCTCCATGGCCAGCTTTTCGCCCTTGCCCCGCTCCTTGCGGTCGACCATGATAAATGTGGCGGCGACCTTGACGCCCTCCAGACGGCTTAAGATAGCCATACTTTCCCGGATGGCAGTCCCGGCGGTGATGACGTCCTCTACGATGACCACGTCCTCACCGGCCTTGGGGACGTAGCCCACGAACACGCCGCCCTCGCCGTGATCCTTGGCTTCCTTGCGATTGAAGAAGAAGGGAACGTCCAGCCCGTCCCGACTCAGGGCAACGGCGGCGGACACGGCGATGGAAATGCCCTTGTAGGCGGGGCCATAGAGGACGGCCTTCCGCTGCCCCAGCTTTTCCCGGTAGGCGCGGGCGTAGAATTCGCCCAGAGTCGCAATTTCCTTACCGGTTTTGATCTCCCCGGCGTTGATGAAATAGGGGATTTTCCGGCCGGATTTGGCGGTGAAATCGCCGAATTTCAGCACACCGGCCATCTCCAAAAACTGAATGAATTCTCTTTTGTAGCTTTCCAAAATGCTTCCTCCTTATTTCAGTCGCAGAATTCCGCCACGCAGCGCTCGTAGGCGGCCACGGGGTCGGCGGCGGCCGTGATGGGACGGCCGACCACGATGTAGTCCGAACCGATGGCCTTGGCGGCGGCTGGGGTCATCACCCGCTTCTGGTCGCCTATGTCTCCGTCGGCGAAGCGGACGCCGGGGGTCACGGTGAGAAAGCGCTGACCGCAGCGTTCATGCACCTTCCCCGCTTCCAGCGGGGAGCAGACCACGCCGTCCAGACCCGCGTTTTTCGCGGTCTCGGCGTAGTGCATGACCACTTCGTCAATGGGTTCATGAATGAGCAGGTCGGACTCCATGGCCGCCTGATCGGTGGAGGTCAGCTGGGTCACGGCAATCAGCAGGGGACGGGTGCCGTCCTCCCGGGTCAGACCTTCCAGCGCGGCCTTCATCATGGCGGTGGTACCGGCGGCGTGGAGGTTGGTGATGTCCACGTCCAGATTCCGCAGGACGGACATGGCTTTTTTCACGGTGTTGGGAATGTCGTGAAGTTTCAGATCCAGAAAAATCTTGTGCCCCCGGGCTTTGATCTCCCGGACGATGGCGGGGCCTTCCGCGTAGTACAGCTCCATGCCGATCTTCACGAAGGGCTTGCGGCCGGTGAATTTGTCAAGAAAAGCGAAGGTCGCCTCGGCGGATGAAAAATCGCAGGCAACAATGACGTCCTTACCCATTATTTCGCGCCTCCTATAATGTCTTTCAGATTCTCAATTTTGTATTTTTCCATGACGGCGGGAAGCTCCCGGATGATGTCCCGGCAGGCGTAGGGATTTACAAGATTGGCCGCGCCCACCTCCACGGCGGTAGCGCCTGCCAGCATCATTTCCACCACGTCCTCGGCACTGCTGACGCCGCCCATGCCCACCACGGGGACGTTTACCGCATTCGCGACCTGATAGACCATGCGAAGCGCCACCGGGAAGATGGCAGGGCCGGAAAAGCCCCCCATTTTGTTGGCGATGATGGGCTTGCGGGTGCGCAGATCAATGCGCATACCAAGCAGAGTGTTAATCAGGCTGATGCCGTCCGCCCCCGCGTCCTCGCAGGCTTTGGCAATGGACACAATGTCGGTGACGTTGGGGGAGAGCTTGATGATGACCGGCTTTTTCGTGACCCTTTTCACCGCTGCCGTCACCTCTGCGGCGGCTTCCGGGCAGGTGCCGAAGCTCATGCCGCCGCCGTGAACGTTGGGGCAGCTGACGTTGACCTCCAGCCAGCCCACCTGTTCCTCTTTGTCCAGCCGCTCGCAGGTGTAGACGTAATCCGCCACGGAAAAGCCGGAGACGTTGGCCATGACGGGCTTGTGGAAGCAGGCTTTCAGCTTCGGAAGTTCTTCGGATATGACTTTGTCCACGCCGGGATTTTGCAGCCCCACGGCGTTGATCATGCCGCCGGTACACTCGGCAATGCGGGGCGTGGGATTTCCGAACCGGGGTTCTTTTGTGGTTCCCTTGAAGGAGAAGGTGCCAAGGCAGTTAATGTCGTACAGTTCGGCAAACTCATAACCGTAGCCAAAGGTGCCGGAGGCGGGGATGACCGGGTTGTCCAGCTCGATGCCGCAGAGATTGACGCTCAGGCTTCCCATAGAATCTCCTCCTTCCGCATGACGGGGCCGTCTTTGCAGATGCGCTTGTATCCCGTGAGGGTCTTGCAGGAGCAGCCCATGCAGGCGCCGAAGCCGCAGCCCATCCGTTCCTCAAAGCTCATCTGGCCGGAGGTGCGGGTGGCTTTATACACCGCCTTGAGCATCGGCTCCGGGCCGCAGGTGTAGAAATAGGAATAATTCAGATCGTTCAGCGGCGTGGTGGCGAAGCCCTTGACGCCATAGCTTCCGTCGGCGGTGGTGACGATCACCCGGCAGCCCAGCGCCCGGAATTCGGCTTCATAGAACACTTCCGATTGGGTGTTGAAGCCCAGAATCACCGTCACCTGTTTGCCCATGGCAAGCAGCCGTTTGGCAAGGTGGTACAGCGGCGGGACGCCCACGCCGCCGCCCAGTAGGACGGGGCTGTCCCCGGCGGGGGTAAGGTCGTAGCCGTTGCCCAGACCGGTCAGGATGTCCAGCTTCTCTCCGGGAACCATCCGGGAGAGGATTTCCGTACCCTTGCCCACCACCTTGTAGACGATGGTGAGGGTGCTGCCGTCATAGTCGCACACGGAAATGGGACGGCGGAGGAACTTCCCTGTGATTTGAATGTTGACAAACTGCCCCGGGGCGGTAATGGCGGAGGTGTCGCCGGAAAGCACCATTTTGTAGACGCAGTCCGTCAGGGGGGTATTGGATAGGATTGTGAAAATGCTCTGTTTCATGGTCGCTCCTTCCGGGAATTTTTGGCGTTGCCTGCTCAGGCGTCAATCGTAGAAATCGTCAGCGTGGTTTCTTCCAGCACATCCAGCAGAACCCGGATGGTGTCCAATGCGGTAAACAGCGTCACATTGTGCTCCGTGGCGATCCGGCGGATCTTCGTGCCGTCCCGGCCGCTGGAGCCGGGGTCGCGGGTGTTGATGACGTAGGCAATGTGTCCCTGACGCAGGGCGTTGGGGATTTCGTCGCTGCCGTCGCTGATCTTGCCCAGAACGTGGGTGCGGATGCCGTTTTCCTTCAGGAATGTGGCAGTTCCGGCGGTGGCCTCGATGTTGAAGCCCAGACGGTAGAACCGGCGGATCAGGGGCAGCGCTTCCTCCTTGTCCCGGTCGGCGATGGTGGCAAGGACGGTGCCGTAGTTCTGCAGCTTCATGCCGGAGGCCTGCAGCGCCTTGTACAGGGCGCGGGTCATGGTGCGGTCATAGCCGATGGCCTCGCCGGTGGACTTCATTTCGGGAGTCAGATAGGCGTCCAGACCGCGAATTTTATTGAAGGAGAATACCGGCGCTTTGACGTACCAGCGCTCCTTTTCGGCGGGGTAGATGTCGAAGAAGCCCTGCTCCTTCAGGCTCAGACCCAGAATCACGTCGGTGGCGATATCCGCAAGACTGTAGCCCGTGGCCTTGCTCAGGAAGGGAACCGTGCGGGAGGAACGGGGGTTGACCTCGATGACGGACACGTTGTCCTCCGGATCCACAATGAACTGCACATTGAACAGGCCGACAATGCCGATGCCCAGACCCAGCTTTTTGGCGTATTGCAGAATGATGCCCTTGACCTTGTCAGAGATGGAGAAGGAGGGGTAGACGGAGATGGAGTCGCCGGAGTGAACACCGGTGCGCTCCACCAGCTCCATGATGCCGGGGACGAACACGTCC
>ERZ825324.1106-NODE-1106-length-34079-cov-7.050611_pt1 | contig 34079 bp, 27 predicted proteins | sample MGYA00519859_ERZ825324 | MGnify/ENA primary metagenome ERZ825324 (study PRJEB31778, sample SAMEA3449198) | human gut metagenome | biome: human gut; feature: human-associated habitat; material: faeces | place: United Kingdom | collected 2010/2012 ...
CCTGGCTGTAATCTGTCTCCCAGTGGCCCTGCTCGGCAACCCACTTCTTCTGGCTACCGCTGTTGGAAGGGGAATTGTTGCTGCCGGAACCTTGCGAATTGCCGGAATTCTGCTTGGAGTCGGAGGAATTTCCCTTGCTGTTGGACTTCGAGGAATCGGAAGACTTGTTATCCTCCTTCTTGGAATCATCGGACTTCTGGTCCTTGCCGTCGGATTCTTTCTTATCCTCGGTCTTGGCTTCAGTCGAGATAGAGGTTCCGTCCGGTTTCTTCACGGTTCCGGCATTCTGGTCATATCCCTGGTCATGCACGCCATCGGTGGACCAGATGTCATCGGCGATCACATGTCCGCCGGATCCGTTGATGATGTCGACTGTTGATCCTCCGGTCGGTGCCTTTGTGACATCGTATGCGACGGCGACCTTGATGTTGCCGTCCTTGTCAGTGGTAACCCACGTCACATCGACGGCACTGACGCCCTTGATTTTCTTTCCGTTGAGTACGGCAGCGAGGGCGGCGGATCGGCGTGCGGTCGAATCGACCATCTTGGCTGCATCGTCCTCGGAAACCTGGGTCACGAGGACGCGGCCGCTTTTGGCATCGACCCGTACCTGGTCAGAATCGATCGACAGATCGGCATCGTCCAGCTTGAGCGTCGAGCATAGCTTGGCGATATCGGAAGTCGACAGATTGTCCGTCTTTTCCTCAGAGTTGTCCTTGACCGGTGCGACGGTTTGCTCCTGCTCGGCCGGCTGAGTGTTCGCTGTCTTATGGGAACTCAACGCGAATGCGCCGATACCGAGACCGGCGATGAGCACGACGCCTGCGGCGATCGCGATGATCTTCTTGCGCCCGCCTCGGTCACCGGTCGGCGTATCCTCATACATCGGAAGTTCCTCGGTGAGGCCGGCATCGTTCTCGTCGGCGGTGGGGATGGGGTTTGTCGGTTTCATATCGCCGCTATCGTAAACGGGCGGCTCGTTGTTCATGTTCATATCATCCATTTGCATATCCTCCTTATGCTGTCTTTGGTGCTTCATCCTGGATGGATGAATTCGGGAGCGGTGCGATCTGGACGATCGGCTTGCTTCCTTTCAGGACGACGACCGTTTTGCCAGTCGTCGCGACGTCTTTTGCGATGCTGGAGAAGTCCCGTTTGACTTGCGAGATTCCAAGCATCGGCGGAATATCGTTGTCCATTGTATCGCCTTCTAAAACTGAGCCCTTACTTATATCTACAGTTCTTATACCCAATAGCGCTGTTTTTAACTTCCTTCTTTGAGTTATTTTTAGCTCAATTGGAAGAAATAGCTCTATTCGTGTATGTAGTATTATACCACTTCTGTACTGTGGTACAAGTGTCAAAGTCCTTACTGAACAAAAATAAGAAGCGTTCTAGCTCGACCGCCCGTATTCATCGAAGAGCAGGTGACGAGTGTGATAGCGCGGGTTGCGTTTGCAATCGTGGCGTCGCAGTCATCGCTGACGGCGGTCGCGTCTTTTTTTATATCCGAAAGCCACGACCGTACTTCCTCTGCGGAAGAGAAATCGAACGTCTGGATTGGCTGGTATTTCTTGTCGACTGACATCGCCATGACCGGCTTGAGCATCTGCCGTCCTTTATCGGGAGTGAACCAATACATCTCGCCGATCTTGTCGAATTCCGCTTGCCTATAGGTCGCGAAAATAGGGGAGAAGATCTGACCGGTAAACCCCATGTGGTGTCCGTATACGAGTGCGTGCGCACCGTCTGCCGTACCTCTTGCGTCCAGGTATGGGCAACCGGCGAATGACGGGTTGCGGTCGAAATCGTGGCTCAGATAGAAGTCCGAGGGATCTCCCTTGCGTGTATTTACGACGGGAAGGTCGATGGCTGTTCCCTCGACTCTGAGCCACGCCGCGATATCCTGATTACGGTCGCGAAGCATGGTCCAGTCGATTCCGTCTGCCGTCTGTGCCTCAGCGTCCTTTGCGAGGCTATCGTATTCCCAGCCTTCTTTAACCGTCTCTCCTCCCAGCAGAAGGGCTGCGGCCGCGGATAGGATGCAGATGCCTAGCAGTATCCCGTTAACGATCCTGCTTATCCTTTTTCTTTTCGTCATATTCAGTTCCTTTCCTTTTTAGTGAAAAAGGGGCCATCGGGTTACCCCGAATAGCCCCTTCAGTAGGCGATGGAAGCCCCTCTTAAAGGTTACTCCATCATATCGTCGGCGTCATCGATTTGATGGCGCTTGCGGTAGATATACGTACCGCCCGCACCGGCGGCGACGGCAGCCGCGATTGCGGCGCCGATCAGGATGTTGCGGCCGGTTTGAGCCATCGAGGACTTGTCGCTGGTGACGGTGACGGTCTGGTTCGCATCGTCGATGTCCTTGTGCTCGGCAACGGTCTTGTCGACGATTGTCTTCTCGCCGGTCTCCCTGTCGGTTTCCGTTTCCTTGGTGGTCAGCGTCTCGAATGCCACGAGATCGTGGCCGTCCAGATGCGTCGTATCGACGGTGAACTTGACCTCAACGGTGCCGTCCTTCTCCTCCGGAGTGAAGGTGACGGTCGAGCTGAGTGGGTTACCGTCCCCATCGGAGAGGGGAGCGCCGGTGGTCTTATCCATAAGCGTACCGGTGACGGTATGCTCGACACCCGCCTCGATATTCGTGTAGGAGACGGTATCGGTGAGCTCGACCTTCTCGCCGACCTTGACGGCGTGCTTGCCGTCTTCGCCGGTGAGCGTGGTGCCGATGATGGCGGAATCGGACTTCGGGGTCTGCTTCACCTTGTCATCGTCATGGTCCTCGAGCTGGTCCTCGCCACCGCCGTTGCGGTAGAGGTCGACCTTGGCGTAATTCTCCAAGGAGTCGCTATCGCGGTAATCGTCGGTGACCTTCATATGGACGATAGCCGGTGCATAGTCACCGGAAACGCCCTCGCTGATCTTGAATTGACCGGCGGCGAGGTCGACCTTGGTCTCCTTGCCGTCCTTATCGGTCATCTTCGCCGTGGCGGAGCCGTCCTTGTTCAGGGTGAGGGAGTAGACGGTATCCCCATCCTTGCAGGTATAGGTACCATCCTTCTGCTTGATCTTGCCGCCGAGACCGTTATTGCCGAATGCCGTGAACTTGCCGGAGCCGTCGAGGTCGACGAGGATGGAGACCCCATCGGAGTACGAACCGTTGCCCTTGGCGGTCTCGGTTGCGTCGTTCACGTCGTCATGGGAGTTCTTGATGCCATCACGGTCCCAATCGCCCTCACGCGTGGTGAAGCCGGATTCGACGCGCCCGTATTCGAAACGGATTGCAGTGACGTGCTCGCCTTCGGCAAGATCGAGGTCGGACACCTTAAGATCCTCGGCCTCGGTGGTGGACACGTCGGCTTTCCAAAGCTTCCAGCCGGTGTAATCGATCTTGCGGCCGTCCTCGCCAAGAGATTCGGAATTGGACTCGTCGGTGAGCCACGGGTTGCCGTGTCCGTCGGAAAGGGTCTGGTTGGCACCGGATTCGTCTGAGTAATCGGATGGCGTCTGATCGGTCTTGTACCAGACGTTCATCTTGCCATCGAAGTCCTTGTACGCCTGCGGGGTCGTGATCGAATCGAGGGTGGCCTTACCGGTCATGACGCCGTGAAGGTCGTCCTCGACGGTGAACTCGTCTGTCCAGGTATTCGAGGTGGAACGGAAGTCGAGGGTGTAATCATAGCTTCCGTCATCTGATGTGCTGGTGTCGGCGTTGTTCTCGCCGTCACCGTTGGCCTCCGTATACGGATGCGTCGGGTCTGCGATCTCTTGGCGCTTATCGATCTCGCCCTTGATGGAGATCGGCTTGTCGTACATGACGGCGGTCTGGATCTCGCCGGTCTTCTCCACGGTGAAATCGATGGACTCTGCCACGTCATAGGTATGCGGCGTGCGCTCTTCGGTGAGCGTGTACTTGCCGGGCGCGAGGGCATTGATCACATGGTCCTCCGTGGTGGAAGTCCACGAATCAACGACCTTGCCATCGGAATCCTTGAGCGTGAGCTTCGCGCCCTCGATCTCGGCCTCATTCGTGATATCGCGCTTGGAGACATGCAGCTTGGTGTAGTCGTCCGTGACATCGATCGAGTACTCGGTCACGCCCTCGGTCATACCGTCGGAATCGACTGTGAAGGCGAAAACGTTCGGGTTCTCGATGTAGCCGGCCGGAGCCTCAGTCTCGACCATGCGGTAGGAACCGGCGGTGAGATGCTTCACGTCAAACTCGCCCTTTAGGTCTGTGGTGCGCTCGGTGAACTTCTTGCCGTCTTTGAGAAGGATGGACTCGGACTTGACCTTGCCGTCGGAGATGGATGCGTATGCGACCTCTCCGTTCTTGACGGAAATCTTTCCTACTGCGGCACCGTCGACGGAGACGGTGTATTTGCCGGAGGCAAGGGCCTTGTCGGTGGTGTATGCCTTGCGGGCGGCATCCCATGTAAGCTTCATGTTCGGGACCGAGTCGCTGGTCTCGCTGAGCTCCGCTGAAGTGCCGAAGATATGGTTCTTGATGGCGATGGTATAGGACTTGCCCTTGTCTACGGAAATCGCGGCATCGGCAAGCTTTACCTCATCGTCGCCCTTCTTGGCCACGACGGTGTAGTCACCGGCGTCGACAGCCGTACCCTCACCGACCTCAGTCTCCCTGCCGTCCTTGTCCTTCAGGACGATCGAATATTCATTCGAATTGACCGTGATGGTGGAAGAGGAGACATTCTGCTTGACGGAGACCTCTTTGCCCTCATCGGCACGGATCGCGACGGAAGTTCCGGTCTGGAAGGTCTCCTGATCATCGATGTTCCAGATGTCGAACTTGGCACCGGCGAGGACGTCATCGGTACCGAGAATGGTCTTGTTGACCTTGACCTTGGTCGGGTTGTCCTTCTGCTCTACGGAAGCGGTCACGAGCTCTGCCTTGTCATCCTTATAGGAAAGGGTGAACTCGACCGGGGTCGTATCGAGCACATGGCCCTTCGGGGCCTTGGTCTCGACGAAGGCATAGGTTGCGGAACCGGAACCGAGATAGAGGCTCTTGGTGGTGGCGGTTCCATCGTCACCGGTGGTCACATGGTCGACGACCTGTCCCTTGGATGCACGCACGGTGCCATCGGGGGAGATGACATCCTCCTGTGCGACGACATCGTACTCTGCATCTTTGAGATTCTTGCCGTCATCGGCGCAGGACTTGGTGATGGTAGCCTGACCCATGGCCTGCCTATCGTAGACCTTTACGACGGTGATGGGGGAGGCGTCCTTGTAGTCTTTGGAGACCTCGAAGCCGACCGTCTCGCTGTTGAGCAGATACGGGGCGGAGGTGGCGATTTCCTTGACGGCGTACTTGCCGGACTTCAGCTTTCCGGGCATGGAGACTTGACCGTTCGAGTCGGTAGTGAACGTATCGACCTTGGCGTTTACGTCATACGGATCGTCAAATGATACGACCTTGCCGTCGGCATCGAGGATCTGGAACTTGAAGCCGGAGAGTAGGACCGTGTTGCCCGTCTCCGCGTCGCATTTGACGATCTGGAGTCGGCTCGTCAACGTCTTATCGATCACGGAGTAGTACTTCGTGCTCTGGTTGACCTCTTCATCTGCCGAGATAGTCCAGTCATCGACATGATCATAGCCCTCGGGCACCGTGGAATCCACCTCGTGGATCGTGTAACCCTTTTGATCAATCGGCAACGCGCCGTCGATGCCGGCGTTACGCTTGCCCTCGCCGAACCACGGACGGGTTGCATCATCCGTCTTGTCCTCGGAGATGGAGGTCGCATCGCAGGTGGCGGCATCCTTGGTGGAGGCAAAACCGCTCTCGTTGGTGGTCAGCGTGCCGACAACCTCGCCGGTAGAGTTCGAGATGATCTGGAACTGCACGCCGACGGCGGGCTTGCCATGGCCGTTATCGGACTCCCAGCTGTCGTCCTCGCCGCCCTTGGTCTTGGCGATCTCGACATCGAACGCCTGCGGGTTCTCGGCGAAATCATCCTCCGGTTCAAGCTCGATAATACCAGCATCAGTTACTTCATTCGCATGAACTGTGTAAGTATGAACTGAAGTGTCAAGCTTGTATCCAGAAGGGGCCTTAGTCTCGACGATTTGAATTTCGCCAAAAGGAACTCGCGTAAACCGCAAAACACCCTTTGCATCCGTCTTTCCGGTTGCTTCCCAACCGGGCGTCGAAACAGAAGTGCACTTGTACTCAGCGCCTTCAAGGGAAAGGCTGGTTTGAGGGTCACCGCTTGTAGCGGAATCCTTCTTGGCAACGGTAATCTTCACATACCCAGGGTCGTCCTTGAGCTGCTGTTCCCCGGCGCTGTTACCGGTCGAGAACTCGATACGTCCCTCGTGCTTCTGGAAACCCTGCGGGGCCTTGGTCTCGACGGCGTAATAGCTCTCGTTCGGGTCGACCTGGTAGCTGGCGTGGCCGTTGCCGTCCATGGTGATGTGGGTCACCAGCGCGTTGTCGCGGGTGCGGTAGATATCGTACTCGGCACCCGCATAGGAGTACTCGGTGTTGCCGTCCGTAACCTTGGCATCGGCAGTGACCTTACTGAAAGTCACGTTGACCTTGTTGAGCTGCCAGTTGACCTTGAAGAAGCCGGCACCTGCCTGCGTGAAGGTGGTCGGGACGGTGACGCCCACGACGGCCTCGTTGCCGTACACGGCGGCGACGCGGACGGTCTGGCCGTAATCGTCATCGGTGTACTTCGGTTGATTGTAGCCGTTCTGCAGCTGGCCGGACGGGTTGACGCCGACATGGCCGCAAGTCAGGTTGAGGTTAGCGGCGTTGGGGATCTCCACACCGGAGGACGTGGTCTGCGCGTTGATCGTGCAGGTGCGCTCGATGGAGTAGTTGCCGGACTGCAGGGCGGAGATGTCGACGCCCTGGGTGCCGAGTGCCTGGTAGATGGTCTTCGCCTCATAGCGACCGCCGGACGGGTTCTCGACTGCCGGCATGGTATAGCCGCCGGTCGGGGTGCCGGTGTACTTGTTATGGCCGTTGGTATGGAAGGTCATGCCGATATACGGTGCCGTATTGAACTTCCAGGTACCGATGTTGTTCACGTTGCCGGCGAAGGCCTTGGTGGCGATAGAGGTGAGAAAGTTGCCAACGGTCTTGCCGGTATCGTTCGTCAACTTGACCTTGACGGTGCGGACGCCGGCCGGTGCGAGCTTGAGCTCGAGTGTGCCGGTACCCTCATCGTAGGACCACATGTCCATATCGCGGGTGTACTCGATACCGTTCGCGATGACGGAATCGATCGAGCTGTTCTTCAGCGACTCACGGGCGGCCTTGTCCTTGGCGAGTACGATCTTTGTGTCGGTGGCGAGGACATCGACCTTGGCGGTTCCGTTCTCGACGACATCCCCGTCCACGCCGTCCTCGGAGATCTTGACGCTGATGTTGTTCTCTGCGCCCTTGTCTGCAGTTGCATAGAGAAGCTGGATACGGGAGGAAGCGACCTTGAGCTCGCCCTTCTTGTTCTTCTCGGTGTACTTCTTCGGCACATAGATGAGACCGGTGGCATCGTCGAACACGAAGCCGTCGCGCATCTTGGCGTCGGCGTTGTTCTCGGAGGCGCCCCAATCGGCAAGGGTAGCACCGGAGATGCGGGAGCCGGCGTAGCCGACATAGTAGTCGGAATCCTCGTTGAGGTCATAGAGGATCGCATGGCTGACTGCATTTGCTCGCAGCGCGTCTGCATGGTCCGACATGCCATCGCCGTCATCGTCGGCCCAGAGGTTATCGAGAGAGGCGTTCGGGAGGATATTGGAGTCGACGACCGTGGTGGTCACGGTGAGTACATCCTTCTTCTCCAGCTTGTCGCCGAGCCCGACGTACTTGGAATCGGCGTTCTCCTTGATATAGGTCTTCTCGTCGATAGCCTTGTTGGCCTTACCCTCCTTGACCTTCACGGCCTTGAGGATGGAGGAGCCATTAGAACCGTTCTCGTAGAACATGGTGGAAACGGTGGCGCTGCCGGTCACCTTGAAGGTGCCGATCCCGTCCTTGAGCGAGACGGCGGAGGCATCGTTATCGGAGTTATTGAAGACGGTGAGGCTGTCGGCGAAATACCCGTCGGCGGGAGAGGCCTTGATTGCGACCGTCTCGCCGACATTCACCGTAATGGTCTTGGTGTCGTCGTCCCTGCCGACAAACGACAGGTTGCCGTTCTCGGTATCGGTGAGGGTGACGGTTGCCGTCTTAGTTGAAGTATCTGCATAGGCCGTACTCGGCGCGAATGCGGCACCGAAGCTGCCCAGGCATTGCGACAAAACGAGCACGGTACCAGCGGCAACAGTCGCAGCGCGGCGACCGACGGCCTTGATCTTGCTGAACATGCCTCCTCCTTTCTTTTGCTTGTTGTCTGTTTCGTTCATGTCTTGCATCATTCCTTTCCTTTTCCGGCTGCAACTCTTGCAGCGTATTCAAGAGGATCGATTTGATATTTTACCAATTTCCGCATTGCGATGCCTTTGCAAATAGCCCGCTTCACGTGCCGTTTCACCAATCGCATACCTCTTGCCAAACAACCACGTTTCAACCTGAGGAGTTGCAAACAGAAAAAAGCCCCGCTTTTTATGGTGAGGATGAATGCGAGAATAGAATTAAACCAGTGGTATTGCTTGTCCATATCGTTCATCTGAAACAATTTCAACCATAGAGTCCGCGGTTTCAAGACTTTCTCGTTTGTCAGGCAATCATATTGCTGCAGACCAAGAGAAGGGAACCGAGATGGCTGACAGGCAATTTGCCTTATACTCCGTAGACGATGAATCACTTACCTTTTACCGGTGTGGGCGCATTCCTGTGGTAGGAACAGAATTTGCCGGAAAGCATGTAACGAAGGTCTTCGAAAATCTTAACGATCATTGCTGGTCAACTGACGCTATCGCTGATCGCGTTACTAGAGTTTCCGTTGCGAATGGCGGAATAAAACCGAGAAAACTCTGTCATTGGTTCAATCGGTTTGGAAATCTCCATGCAGCCGATCTGGAAAAACTGGATACGACATACACGACTGCAGCTCAGGGCCTTTTCGAAAGCTGCGGTAACCTTGAGCTGGTCAGGATGCCGCGTTTCGGAATGCCGTTGGTGGCTGATGTGAGCCGAATGTTCTATGGCTGCAAATCGCTAGAACGGCTCGGTATGGACGGTTTTGATCTCTACAGCGCTGTTGACTTGCATGAGATGTTTTGCGGATGCGAAAGGCTTAGGAAAATCGGTGCCGAAACGTGGAATGTTTCGCGGGCAGTCGATTTGAATAGGATGTTCTATGGTTGCATGAACCTATCCGAAGATCTGAGTTCTTGGACCCTAGAAAATTGGAGGGAAAACGCTCGCTTTAATACAGGGGCGCCAGGTGTGATCGATCCGGATTGGGACTTTGCCTTTACTTGTCAATTCTTAAGACGCACCCTTTAAAATTTTCCGGGGCAGTGGTCTCACGCCAAACCGGATAATTAGCTAAAGACAGCAAAAAGGGCTATCGCCGTACTGACGGTAGCCCCACTAACTCTAAAAGAAAACAACCAGACACATATCAGCGTCTCATTTAGCCAAATTCGCAAGCGTTTGCGAATTTCATCTAGACGAATATCTGGACGAGGTTGTTAAGGAAGATGATGATCGTCGCGAGCTGTGCGATGGTGAGGAGCGAAATGATGAGATACGCCATGACAAGCGTCTTGTTCTCCTTGTTGGCACGAACATGCTCATAAAGCTTGCGGTCGGAAAAGATGGGAACGAGAGAGTACCAGCCTGGCATGCCGAGCTTGGCATACACCTTCCACTTGCCGACAAGCGTCACGATCGCGATGCCGAACAAAACGATTAGCGTAACGAAAGACGCACCGAGCAGAGTAGGGTAAATATCCATTATCTAAACCTTCCGATTGTTCAACTGTACACGATCCACATGCGCAGCTTCTTCATTAAGCTAATTCTATCAGCTACCGTGCAACTTCATTACAATACACGCAGCATCATATCCTGAATCGCATCCTCGATATCGAAATCTAGCGTATCGGCATTCCAACGATAGCACTTCAGGACCTTCACGTAGTTCCTGAACCAGTTCTGCCTCGAGAGACAGAGGGCGATATGGGTGATCGCACCCAGACCGTCTTCAGGATTCTCCTCGATATAGAAGTTTCCCTCCCTGCGAAGACCATTTGTCTCGACGATCAGCTTCGTGAGGTAATTGTTCACATCATCGATCCTGATAAGCCCGTCGTCGATGATCCTCTCCTCATCCAGGATGAGTTCCAGCTTGTGCATCGGAATCGCATCTTTCCGGATGCCGGTGGGAGAGGAATAGTCGCCCGAATGAAATGAACCCCAATTTCTCACGGCTTCCTCGATCCCATCCTCAACATCGAAACTGTTTGTTTCCTCATCCCACCAGTAGCAGTTAAGTGTCTTCACGTATTTCCGGAACCAATCGTTCCGGAGAAGAATCAGCTCGACAGCAGCAATCATTCCAAAACCGTCGTCAACCGGATCATCCTCGATGTAGATGTTCCCTTCCTTACGAAGCCCCTTCTCGGTCACGGCGATGTAGTCGATATATCCGTAAAGCTCATCAAGGTTATACTCACCATCAGCAAGCACTTTTTTCTCATCCAGCTCGAGTTCCAACTTGTTCATTTGCGTTCCTCCCTATGTTTTGTAGCTAGTACTATTATACCATGTATTCATGTCAGTTACAACGAACGCAAAAAGAGGGAAGCCAGACCCCCAATCTGACTTCCCTCCACTTACCGAGACCGACGTAAAGCCCCTGGTTTCAACTATGAGGAGTGTCAAATTATTCCATTGTGAAACTCATTTTTGATTCTCCTGTTCTTTGTCGCCTGAAATGTCGGTTTGTTCCCGCATCACCCTCATCGCTTCATCGACGCAAGTCTTTTTTGCATCGAGTCTCGCCTTTGGTTGCATTTTCGCACGCTTCCCCTTCTCGGCAGCCTTATCGAATTTTTCAGTCAGAGCCTCGAAGTCAACATCCTCCCAATGCCGTTTCTTCCCTGTTCCCTGCATAAATACGTCGAAATAGCCGACACGGCTATGCCCGGCATATGCGAGAGGGCAGACCTGTTCTTCTTTCATACCAGCCTTGACTGCTTCAGCTGGCAATCGGTAAGAAATCATCTCGGTATTCTTGCGTCTCGAAATGAAGCGCTCGCACATCTCCGGATGGATCGCCTCGTATGCCAGGACGCTCGAAGGGTCACATTTAAATTTTTGCTCGAACTCCTTTTCGCGCGACTGCATGAATTGAAGTCGTGCCTCCTGTGCAGCCTGCTCGGCCGCCATCTGCCTATCGCGTTCGATAACCTGCTCTTGGCTCATCGGTTCGAAGTTTCGACAGACAGCATCCTCGTTCAATCCGAAGAACTCAACTTCACGTGCAGTTCGGCTGGAATGGTGCCACGACTTATACTCAAGGAATTCTTTCGTCAGCTCGGCTTTGGTTTTCTTCTCGATATCCGGATCGTAAGCCAGGTCGAAATCGAAACAATAGCCCTTGACCGCTTGGATGATTGCAGTCTTTGTCCACCTGCTGATCGGCATCTCACCTTGTTCATAAGCCTCGGCTGCACGCACGCTCATTGAGGAACCTAAATAGCCTTTTTGACCATAGACTACCTGTGTCATAACTCTAGACCTCCGTTCGCTGATCAGCTGTCGCCGACAGTGCCTTCATCGCGTGCGCAGGGCTTCGCTCCGATTTCTTCAGAGAGTCGATCGGATGCCTCACGCGAGGAAGCGGTTTTCTGGGATAGGTTGATGGCTTTTGCAGGCTGCGGTGGTTCGGGCTCGAGCATGCCGAGCGTTTTCTTGCATACTTCCGATGCCGTCATGAGATAGGAGTCGAATGATTCACCGGACAATGCATAGAACGTCTTGGCGACAGCATCGCGTCCGGATGCATCGCAACTCGAATAGACTTGCAGCAAATCGATCGCGGCGTCGGTCGAGAGGGCGTCCATCGAATTGAATGTCTCGGCAAGCACCGTGTCGGCGCCTTCTGCCTCCTCTGCATCCATATCCTTGATTTTGTCCATGAACCCCGATACCTGCTCGACCATCCCGTCGCGCCACTCGTCATCTTTTACGATACCTGCTTCGATGCGATCCGCCTTCGCAATGACTTCATTGAAACGATCGAGAGTTTCCGCATTGAGTTCCGAGACATCGCACCAGCGACCGTCTTCGCAAAGCGTGAAGATAAGGTCATCGATCCGTTGGTCATCTGGACCCGTAACATAGATTGTCGCGATATGGGGGGAACCGTTCACGACATGGATCTGTCCGGGAACCTCATCGAGGTGCTTTGTGCCCCAGGCCATACATTCCTCAATGTCTGCGACCGACACGTCGTATAACGTGAAATGTGGGACATCATCCAGTACATTGACTTTGGAGTCGATATAGATACCGTGGACGGGATCGTAGATGCCTCCGTTTTCCGAGAAGGACTTGGAAAGCTCGACGAAACGCAGCGTTAGGTTTTCCCAGAACGATTCGGCCTTGCACGAAGGCGCATAAGACAGCAATGCGTCGGAGACGTTTTCCAGGCAATATGGTCCCTTCAGCCGGGCACTGTCAAGTATCTCGTTTAACATGCGCAGCTGTCCCATATCCGCGCCCTGGAGAAAGGCTGCGGCAAGGGCTTCATGATTGAAGGACTTCTTCTCATGGTGCCCGATGGAGACGTTCAGTGCAGTCCAATCGTCGGTGAGCTTGTTTTTTTGGATAAATAAACCGGCACCGGTGTTTGGAAATAATGGCTGGTTCTCATTGACTTTTTTGATACGGGTGCGTCCCTCGAGGTATTCGCGGTACATATATTTGATGTAATTGGACATTGCGATACGCTCCTTTCTTCTATTCGCCCACGGTGTCTTCCTCGCGGATCTGGTTGACAGCCGTTCGTTCAGTTTGCATCCGCTGCGCCGCATCGCGGTTCACTTCATGTTTATGTTCTAGGGTGCGATCAGGGGACCGATGCGCTTTATTCTCCGCATAGGGGATGACTTTGGCGGCGAGCTGGCTGCATTCGTCGCAACTGAGGTTCGGCAGTTTGCCGATATCCACTCCGGCATTCTGCAGATTTCTAAGGAGCTGAGATGCGGCGACCATGGAATCATTCATGGGAATATCGACTTGGCAGCCGCAGGGGATATATTCATACGTTTTGCCTCCGCCGATCAGCTCATAGTCTATCAATGGGACAAGTTCACCTTCGAGCGAGCGGGAGCCGCTTTCAACTGCAGAGACAAGGGCTTCGGGACTGAACTTCAGGCTGTACCCATCGACATCGGCGCCGCCGAGGTATTCCATATAGATAGTTTCATCGATAGTCGTATAGTCCTCGCCGGTGCATTTGAAATATGATTTCAAGGCGTCGAACAGTTTTTCATGGTAGCCGGTCGGTAGTGAATACTCGCTTTTAAATTCGAGCCCATGCGTGCCGGTCTCGGCAAATCTATCGACAATTCCTCGTAAAACAGCAGGCGGCCAGTTTCCGACATCACCGTAAAGCGCACTGTAGAAATCGGCATCCTTGAAATCGAAGTCATATACCTTTTGTCGGATAGGGTCACCGGTGTGTTCATCGGATACGTTAAACCTATACGTTTTCAGAAAGGCCATCATCCCAACATTGATTTCGACTTTGGAGATGTCATCTGGAAGGAGTTCTTTCGGGTCGAGCGAGTGTCTAGTCCAGGCATTCGTGTCGCGAGTGGATTCACCTTCGACGAGATTGGTGAAATCGGAAATCGACACACCTTTGCTGATGAACTCGCCGGTACCCCGATCGAAAAAGACCTGCATGTTGACGCCGTCGCCGTCGCGGTGGATAAAGTCGTCCCCGTAACCGTGATCGTTTATTTCGTAGCGGCTATAGCTGAAGAGTGGTTTATTGAGATCGAGAGTTTTTTCAGTATCCATGTCTGTTTTTACTCCTTTATGCGCGGATTGCATGGTCGTCGATCATGCTTGCGGCGTTTTCACGACTTGCCTGCATCCGCTGCGCCGCATCGCGGGTCGCTTCATGTTTGTGTCCCAGGCTGCGGTCAGGTGCCGATTGCGCTTTTCTCTCCGCATAGGGGATGAGTTTGCTGGCGAGCTGCCTGCATTCATCACAGCTGAGGTTCGGCAACTCACCAAGATTTACTCCAGCATCCCTCAGTTCCTTGATCGATTGCGCCGCATTTTCAATCGAATTATTCATCGGGACGGTGACATGGCAGCCGCAGGGAAGATACATATCGGGTCCGAAGCTGTCTGAGAGATAGGGGACTAGCTCGGCCGGAACAATCTCGGCAGCACGGTCTACAGCCGCAATGACGTCTTGCGGATCATATTTCAACGAGATACCGGAGAGATATGAGCCGTAGCTCCTGGCAGCGATCAGGTCGCCTGGCGTCCTGTAATTACTCTCTCCGCATCCGAAATGATCTTTAAGGGACGCCAGCAGCTCTTTATGGTAGTCGAGTGGCAGAACCCGATCGTTCTCATATTCTGGAATGGGACGGTTTTCGACATTGCACTTTTCCACGAGGGTGCCGTAGACGCTCTGCGGCCACTTTTCGATTGCTCCATAGAATTCACCGGCAGCCTCGATGTCGCCCGTGCGGGTGAAGAGAAAATCCTTAAGTGATTCCGGGTAGTCCGTCTTGTCCCCGAAGACGGCATCGTAGAATTCATTCTGGTAGAAGAAGAGACCGCGCGGCAGGACGTGGATAAAATCCTTCACGGACTCATCTACTTCAAATTTGACGTTAGAGATCGGGAATTTCGGACTGAAATCGCTCGGTTTATACTCGCGGGCTGTGCGGGGCAGCTCGAAATGCTGCTTTGCGCCGTCCGCGAGGTCGATATAGTCGTCGACATATTTGAGTTTGCCGATGAACTCACCGCTCTCCGGGTCGAAATAGATCTGGGCCTTCTGTCCGGTACCGACGTGGAGACGGTTACCCCTTTTGTCATCGGCGCTGCCGTTCTGCAGATACCAGCTGAAACTGGCGACGGGTTTATCGAAATCAAACTTAGCCATTGCCCATTCCCCTTTGCTTACGCTCCGATGGCATTTTCATCGCGCATGTTCAAAAGGTCTGCGCGGTCGCCCTGCATGTGGGCAGACGCGTCGCGAGCCGTTTCCTTCTTGTGCGAGAGACTGCGGCCGGCGCGATCTTCCTGTTCCGTCTTTTCGGGCATATCGAGCTTCTGCACGATCTCCTTGCCGGCTGCCGGATGCCCGACTTCCTGCTCGTAGCGGTCGATGATGAAGTCGGTCGCCTGCGATGCCTGGGAAGCGGCGGCAAAGAAATCGTCACAGAGTTCTTCCTTGGTCGCCTCATATTCGTCCGTGCCGGCCACGCTGTCGAGACGCCCCTTCCAGAACTCGAGGTAGGCGACATGCTCGCCATAACCGGCGGCCTCGGGGTCGGTCTCGGCCTTGACGGCAAGATCGACGGAGCTGAAGATGCTGCTTAGCTCAGCGACGATCTCCTCGTGTGCATATTCCTTGCTGCGCATGTCACCCGTCATCTGACGGTCAAGTGCGGGCGCTGTAGAATGGCCCATCTCATGGAGCAGTGAGGCGAGAAACGAGGAATTGCTGTTGAACGCCTCGCGGGACGGAACCGAAATCTTGTCATTGACGAAGTTGTAGTAGGCGCCGTCGGTGCTCCCCTCGAACACCTCGCACCTACTCGACGCGATCACGTCATCGGCAAGGAGCCCGACTTCGATATCGTCATTCGGCGCGAGGTCGGGAACGGGAAGCGGCGGGACGCCCTCGATAAGTGAGAGGTTGAAGACCTTGAAGTAGCGGTCGCATTCGGGGTGCGGATGGACGCCACTCGGCAGCTGCTCGAATTCATATTTTCCGTTATCGCCTTTACGGTAGCGTCCCCAGACGCCGTTCTCTTTGACGGCGCGGACCCTGGTGAACTTCTGCGTGCCCCCTTTGTCGGTAAGCGGCGTTCCGTCTTTCTTGACGCGCGGAATGTAGGCGTACATGCCCCAGTGCTCGATGCCTACGCCGAGTTCGTCATTGATGCCACCGCGTCCGTTCTGCAGGTTCTCTGGGATTTTCCAGCCCATTTCCTTGATCTGCTTCTCGGTAGCCCAACGCGGGTCGGCATATCCTCGCATCATGCCGTAGACATATGTGTAGAGGAAGTTGCGTCCGCTGTATTGGGTACCGGAGACCGGGTTATGCGGTGGGAGAGGGGAGGCCTCTACCCACGGTTTCTTCCACTCGTTACCGCCTTTCTCCATGTCCTCCAGAACACGCATGGTGATTTCTTCGCGCTGCTTGTTGATGCGGGAGAATTTAGTCATTGTCATTTGTCGTCTCCTTCTAGTCGTTTTGATCCTGAAAATCTATCCATCGAGCGAGCTTTGGCGAGCGGATCATAGGTGCCGCCAGGCACCGCATGGAATGCGGGTCGCGGTACGCATCGCCCATTCAAGTTGCCATTCGTCCGGCAAATCGAATCGATTTTTTGCATCACTCGTCAAGTAACAATTCACCCTTCTTTTTGGCCTCTTCGGCGAGTTTATCGGCACCCGCTCGCGCGATCTCGCCCTTCACGGTCAACTTTCCATCGTCTCGCCCTGGCGAATCGCTTTTTTCGACTCGCCCCTTCAATTCGAATGCCCTCGATACCGCACCGCGGAAATCGAAAGTCATATTGCGACCCCTGGCCTCTGCGATGCAGGCATATGTCCAGAACTTATCGCCGATCATGCCGTCTTCGTCGGCAAGCCTGTCAAACCGCTCTGCGAAATCGCTTCTGACGGCGACGACTGGCACGGTCTGCTTCGACATGATGTCGCAAATCATGAGTTCCCCGGTCTTATCCGCCAGCAGGAGGAAGGGCTTGATGTCGTCGATCCATTCCCGTCCGATTCCCGAGAGGTCGCTTGCCCATTTCTCACCTGAGATAATTCGGTATCCTTCGGGAATTTCGATTTCATCGAGCAGGACGCCCGGACCATCGCTGAATCGCGTGAAAATCTCCTGGTAGGCATAATCGAGGACATCGGCATCGCCATATGCATCGGTCCAGGGTCCGTTTTTGACTCCATGCTGGTCTTTGACCTTTATCGCGGCACTCCTGATAGCGCTCTTGACGCTCATATCGGTATCTTTGTCCATGTTCTCAAGAAGGAATCTGTCTTCCATCTCTTCTGAAACCGAACGTATCAGAGCTGAGCGAATTCCGTCGGGAAGGGCAGTGCTCCATGGACTATCGATTGCGGAACGCAGTTGCTCCAGAATGTATCGGTTTTTGATTTCCGCGATGTTGCCTTTGGTGAGCTCGAATAGGACGAATGCCTTGGCTCCATTTCCCCTGTCGACGATGATTTCCCTCAAGCACTCACCTCCTTCCCTGTTTTGTAAGATTCTACCACTCATTCTTATCTGACCATCACGTTTCTCTCCATGTTTTTGCTGAACTGTATTTTGGCAAAGGTCTGCAGGTTCCGTCAAAGCCGCAATATCAGGTCGTCTTTGCAACCGATCCCTGTTAGTTCCATGTGAGCGGTCCCCGTCGCTCGCGGGTTTCCTAGCCCACCGAGGTCCGGAAACGCAAGGGCTGCCCTACGGCGCATCGTTTCACTTGTCCCTTGTCGTTTCAGTCCCATCGTGGTCTTGAACGGATACCGGTGACGGGAAATCGCCAGCACATTGAAAACTGAACAGGGTTCGGAAGCGCCGACGGAAGAGCGGATGTTGAGTGCCGAACCCGCAAGGGTACCAAAGAAAACAGTAGGTTGAAAAACAAGGAGGAAAACAAAATGGAAGAAAGAAGAGAAATGAATGGACAGAGAATGATGACCAGGGAGGAGCTAGAGATGAGATTGCCGGCGCTGAATCATATCGCGGAACAGAGGGATGCCAAATTCAGACTGCGCTGCGCTGAGAAGACGGTAAACAATGGTATTGAGCGTGGGTACACCTTGGATGCTGGGACAACGGTATCTGTAAACGTTTACCAGAACGAACGATGGGCGCAGATGTCAGACGAGGAGCTTTTCGAAGCTCTGAACGATCTCGATGGAAGATACTGTGTGACGGAAGACCAGAAGACGATCGGGGAGAGACTGAATGCCCTTTTCAAGAGCGCCGAGCTGTTCGAAAAAATCTATCCAGTTGTCGTATCCGAAAACAATAAGGAAAACTTTGCGAAGGCCGGTATCACATTCGATCGATATCTCGACATGCTGATTACATATCGTGTCGAACTGATGCAGATGAATGATGGAATTGGAACGATTCGACTTCAAGATAGCCATCTTGAAACTTTCGGAATTTCCCGTCAGAAAATCCGAAAGGCTGCTTTTGCAAACCTTGAAGGGATTGTCGATTTCATGACACTGCGTGATGACGCGTCCGGCTTCAAGACGATTGCGGTAACCAGGAAAGACATGCAGTTCGGCGGGGCCGCGGCGATGTTACTCCCGTCGGTTCGCAGGAGACTTGCCGAGATGTTCGGGACCGACAGCCTCGTCTTCCTTCCATCGAGCATTTCAGAAGTCATTGCTGTACCGCAGACGGTCGGTGAACCGGAAACGCTTCTCACAATGGTCCATGAAATCAATGAGACGAAAGTCGTGCCGGAGGAACGCCTCACGGACAGTATCTATCCGATGCGCCTCGCAGACGGCGAGTACCGCCTTTCAGGTATCCGCCCTCGATAAAGGGGCGGAGCCCCTTCGGGGCATTCGGGTGGCATCTGATTCGCGCTGCTCGAATGTCTCGAATCAAGTCGAGTGCTCGAGATTGAATCGTCGTGCCGTTAATGGTATAATTGTATCAGTATATCGAAAGGGGAAATCATGAAGATGGCAGAATACACATTGATGAACAAGAACCACCCCGTTGTTTCCTTCAGATATGACCGCGATATTCACGCAGTGGTGAAGATTGTTGATGTTCATGATCTCAGATATGCACCCGTGGCTCTCGCTGATTCAAAAGGTATTGTGACCAGGCGTGCGCTTAACGACTGGTGGCGGCGTCGGGCGATTCCGGCGTCCCGACATCAGATTCAGCAACTTCTTGATTCTCTGAATCTCAATAGCACGTTGGAACTAGCGGAGGAGAATTTTGGATTTTCGCTGTCTGATCGTTACTGGATCAACGACAGCAAGAATCCTTTGAAATGGGAGGATGTCAATTTCTTTGACAATGACTTTACAGATGATCTAGGAATGTTGACTCTTGGACAGGAATCGTCCGGCAACCCGAACCTGATGTCGCCGAATTCAACGCTTGGCGGCGATCTCAATAAAAAATGGAAAATCGTCAATGGCAAGCGAATCCTCGTGAAAGGAGGGACTGGATCGACACAACAGGAGGTTCTGAACGAAGTTGTGGCGACGGCGCTATATAACCGCCTGTTAAGCAGAAACGATTATGTTCCTTACTTCCTATTTGAGGAGAATGGACGAATCTATTCCGCATGTGAGAACATGCTCGGACAGGATGAGGAGCTAGTCACCGCATATGACGTACTTTCAACACGAAAGAAACCTAATACTATGAGTGACTATGACTTTCTGGTGGACACCTACAAGAGCCTTGGTCTCAAAAATGTAGAGGAAGGTCTGGCAAAAATGTTCACCTGTGATTATATCCTTGCCAATCAAGACCGGCACTGGCGTAACTTCGGGGTAATCCGAAATGTTGAAACACTTGAATTTACAAGGCTTGCGCCGATTTTCGATAACGGGACAAGCCTTTGGTGTCACGCCTACAACATTCTCGCTGAAGATAGCTATATCGCGAAACCGTTTGGGCCGAAAGGTATGGCCCCGGACAAACAGCTCAGCCTTTTCAGAGATTACAGCTGGTTCGATAAGGGCAAACTTGTCGGTTTCCCTCTTGAGGCAAAGGAGATCTTGTCCCATGGGAACGATGGTATCCAGGCTCGACTTGATGTTATCGAAAGTCGCATCGAGCGAAATATCGGCGGTGTTCAACGGCATATTGAAAAGTTGGCAGTCGGGCAAAAGGAGGCATTGCGTGTCAAGCGAGATAAGGTTTTGCAGATACCGCGGATGAATGACTCAGTTTCAAGAACTGAAAGAGAACGGTAATGAAAGGGGCTTTTTGCTCCTTTTTTAGTGTTCGCCGTGCCTCCCTGTTTCAAGCGACTATAAGAAGTATCGGGAAGGACCTCATCGAAATGGATCGAAAGCCATCGTAAATGTAGTCGGCTGTATCAATATATCTTCTATGATGCTATAGTATTATTACACAAAGCATTACAGGAGGAATTGAATATGGGAAGGATGTGGCGCGGTGGGTATCGCCGCTTCCATCCGATAGGAGATCGGATGGGAAATGAAATGGTTGATGCGTTCGATGTGGGGCAGCCGATATGCGACCTTGATATGGAATACGGGGTATATAAGGTCCCTGCTAAAGAAGTCATACCGTACAGGATCTATCCGGTGCTGTCGCCGGCCTGGAAGGCTGACGGCTATGACGAGTTGGGGATCATCTACGATCGCTATCTCGATCTGCTTGTCACCTACGTCGTCGAGGGTGAATCCGAAACGGACGGCTACGCGGCCGCAATCGTGACGTATGACAATCTCGATACATTCGGCTTGCCGAGAGGGAAGCTGTTCGAATATGCATCCCGCAACCTCAAATCGGATATACGGATCGGCTTCACCGGCACAACGGGGCAGCTCGCTATGTTGGAGATCGGTAGGCTGAGCGGGGGAGTGGGAGGCGCCTCGGCGCTGCTCTTGTCATCGGTATGGGAGAGTGCCGCCAAATTATTCGGCACGGAGAAGATCATATTCTTCGCATTGAGTAACTGCGAGCTCATGGCGGTAGTTGCGGAAGAGCGGATAATTCATGCCTTGAAATCCGGCCTCTTCGATGCGGCAAGGGAATCAGTCCCAGTTGAAGAGTATTTTCCGAAAAGCATTTACGGGCTCGTGCCGGATAAATCGGGCTATAGTCTGCATCGGTTTTGAAAGGCGCGATATACCTTGGACACTCGAACATACGGTTGCCTTTCGGATGCTATAGTGCTATAATACTAGCATATTGCATTAACGGAAGGAGGATACGTATGGAGGAAAATAGCTTTCAGGTCGCTTTGCGCTCGGCCCTGTCTGAGCTGAAGGACAGGTCGATGGTCGAGTTGAGCGAGCGTGACCCCGGCTTCCGACAAAGTGAGATGGAAGAGCATCTTGCGGAGCAGGATTGGCTCAAGATCTCTCATGAGATTCCGCAGGAGCTTCGGGATGTGACGGATCGCTTTATCCGCGCTGTCCGCGTCCATGCCTGCGACCAGGTCGATACGGCCTATCTTGCCGGTATGCGTGACATGATGAAGATCGCGGCGGCATTCGGGCTCTATGAGATCGATCCCGACGATGTCTTGCCGGCGCGACAGAGGAAGTAGACAAACTGTCTATACTATGCTATAGTAGTATTGTTTTCGAAGATTCCTTCGGGAATCACCTTGTTGGCCGGTATTCCTATCTACCGGCATCAGCCTATTTTTATACAGGAAAAGAAGAAGATTGCGGTCTCTCTCCGCAGCCTTCTTCTTTTTTATTCGCAAGCGCTTGCGAATTTTAACGGGTGGATTCATCTTTCATTTGCGATGAAAGATGAGGCTTTTTCATTTCTTGAATAGAGCGCATGTATTCTTTTCTTTGTTCAACCTATGGATTAGTGGCAGAGGAGACCTGCTTGTTTCCGCGGTTGCAAATACAAAGATGGTTTTGTATAATAGTATCAGAGGCGAGCTTAGAGTAGTATTCGGGGAACTGGATCCCGGCCAAACGCTCTAGGTCTCGCCCTTTTTCTTTGTCTTAATATTCACGTTTGAAAACGGCTTATAGTAAAAAAGAGGGGCAGATGAAACTCCATCTGCCCCTCTTTCAGTTCCTTCAGTCGATATCCGCTACGACCGGGCGCTCATGACGCCGTCATAGCCGCTCCAAGGCCAATCGACGTAGACCGTCGTGTTGCCCTTGATGGTCGCCGAGAGGATCGGGGACCCGCTGGCGGCCGCGGTAGCGTATACACCGGGCGTGCTGGACACGCAGCGTGTCTTCCCGGCATCCTTGCACCAAGCGGACCACGGACCGGCAAACGTCAGCTTCGTCCCATACTTAACGACCTCGTCCTGCGGGTACAGGGCTGCCAGATCAAGCGCGGTGCCAAGGTCGGCGTCCGTCGACCAGTTATACGAGGTGTCCAGCACGCTGCTGCGGGTGGTCGTATCGTATTTCACCGAGCAAGGGTTGTAACCGTACAGCTTCAACGGACTATCGAGTGCCTGCGGCTCATACGGTTGCGTGTACTCCGGGTCCGTGTACCAGCAGACCAGGTCGAGGCAGTTGTCTTTCTGGCCGGCGGCGGTGGCATCGGGATTCACCTGATAGGTCGTTCCCATCTTGTACTCTTCCTCGAAACACGGATCGGTTTCACCGTCGACATAATAGAACACCTTGATACCGACTGGGACTAGAGGAGTCGGCGGTACGGGCAGAGCTTCCAGACCCTTCGAACTGTCGCCCTGATACGCATCGGCGATCATCTTGTGCCCATCGAACCCCGACGTGTCATCGAGGTTGAGCGCGAGCATCGCCTGTGCCGTGAGATAGCCACCCGAATGGGAGCTTTCCGGGATAAACGAATTGTCCTCGGCGAACTCTCGTGCCAGCTTGGCACCGCGCGGCTTCGGGATGGCGAATACCTGGATACACTTGATGGCTCCCTTGCTGCCGGATGCATCATCCGATCCGCACAGCTCCGCATCATCCTGAGAACCGCCGTTGGAATGGAAACGCTCCGTCCAGCCCTGCCCATAGATGAAGGCGCGATAGGCGATATCGTATTCCTTGGCGATATCTCCCTCAAGCCAGATCTTGATGCCGGTAATGCGGTTGCTGACACCGCCCTTGCCAAGTTCCTCGCCGTCGCGGCAGACATCGGACCAGGAGAAATCTCCCGAATTCTCGATGCCCATGCATCCGGCGTAGCAGATTGAACCGAAGTCGGCATTGTTCTCGATGAAACCGTTGCCGTACTTGATCCTCAGCTTGAAGGACTCAACGAAGAAATTAGTGTCGCGAACGGGATATCCCGCGCCAGCATAGGCGTCACGCCAGATCTGATCGCCGCAATTTGCAAGATGGCACCAGCTGCTTAACGTAAAGGCTTCAGGATACTTGTTTTCGGCAAACGGGCTTTCCCTCTCGTCTTTCATCCAGTACCAGCGGTACAGGTATTTCACCGAACCGGTGCCAGCCATATCGTAGGGCGTGCACGTCTTTGACGGGTCGATGACAGAGATCGTCTTACCGGGCTCGACGCGCTCGGCATCGAGCGAGATCGTGCCCTTGAAGAACACTTCCTCGATACGCCATTTGTGGGCTTCATTCGACCATTCGGAGCCGAGAATACCGTCGGAATGCAGCCGGACAATGGTTCCTTCGGCGGTCTTGCCGTCGGCTTGGTCGAAGGCAAAACCGGACGCATCGCTGATGATGTTGTATCGGCCGTTCTTGTCGACACTCTTTGTGACCCAGAATCGACCGGCGATGGTATTGTCATCCCCGCAGAGTTGGAGCGTTTGAGTGGAAGAAGGCGCGGTGCGGTTTTGTGCGGCTTGCTCTAGATAGCCTCTTCCTCCCGACGCATTGAGCACACGACTGAAACCTTTCACATGGGCCGGGAAGATGGTGAATGTGATACCGCCTCGTTCGTCCATCGCGCCGAGGCCCATGACGAAATTGCGCTGCGTATAATTCGTTCCGCTTCCGTCCGCACCGTAAAGATGAACGAGCGTGCCGGAGGACTGTCTTGCGGCATCGACATCCAGACATTGATATCCGCTTTTGACGGAATCCGGAACGATTGCGACGATCTTGCCGAACAGGGACATGTCCTGGTCGAGGGTAATTTTATCGATTTTTGCGTGGATATCACTGCCCATGAAGCTATCAGGGGAACTTGTAAATCCACTAAGAAAAACTCTGTCAGGTGTAGCCCAGTTATTGACGCCTCCGCTTACGACGTTATAGACATAAACTCCAAGGCCGAAATAGGCGTCTTGAAGACCATTGTTCCGCTTATAGAGGTATGTCGGGGAGTCGTATCCCAAATCGGACCAACCAGTAATACTCCACCACCAACGATTTCCGCCGCCGAGGTTTTCATTTGAGAAAGCGAAGTATTTATTATCTTCCCAGTCAGTTTTTTGGCAACTGCCGGCGATTCCAAGATTGCTCACCCAAAAATGGAGATAATTATCTTTATATTTGGAAAACCAGATTCGATGACCGGTTGAAGTGTTTACATCGCCGCATTTTGCCTGGACGTGAACCTTAAAAATATCATAGAGCTCATCCGTGAAAATCGATTCGACGTATACCCTGAAGGAGAGGCAGAGCCATTGGCTTGCATCCCAACTATATCCGACCTGCCACCACCAGGTTTTAGATGTAACACCGATATAGTTCCCACCATGATGGACAACAGATCCATTTCCTGAACCGAACCAACCTCTTTCGTTCGGAGGATTTCCGCCCGGACAGGTTGCTCCGAACGCTAACTTGGGCATCATGAGCAATGCCAACGCCGCTGCGCCGGCTTCGAGTACACGGCGGCGGGAGACTGCTTTATCATCGCTATCAGCAGAATTATCCTGTGGGATGAGTTCTGCATTGACGTGGGTGATTTTGTTATTTATTCCCATTGGACCTTTCAACTCCTTTAGTCGGCATTGCCGGTTTCATCATAATCATTTTGGACACACAGTTTTAAAGTGAAAAGGTCAAGACATATGATATCGCAGAGTTGGATTACAACTGGCTCCGTGTTCATATAGGAAGCTGGCAGTAAAAAATAGATAGTTGCGACGATACCGGCCGCAAGTGCAACCTTATAGTTATTTTTGCAAAACGCAATGGCTGCGAGGGCAAGAATGATTACTGGAATTGCCGGTTGCAGGACAGACCAGACAGAATGCGAAAGTGCAATGTACCTGATAGAAGTCACCAAATTGCCTATAGCGTCCGGCACGGGCGCCACGCTCGCCACGACCGCTGCAAACCCAAAAGCTTCCGCTGAGATAGGGATGTCTTTCACTCCGTTTTTGATCTTATCTAACATGAAATTCCCTAACCTACTTGAACGTTTATAGTTATCGAAAATTATAGCGCGGCAGACTGTAAAAAGTTACCGGTATGTCCGGGATTATGGGGAAAAAGGAGAGCAGCCGGGGTGCAAATCTGCACCCCGGCTGCTTCACGTCATTAAGCTGATGTCCCCGGTTACATGATTTCCATGAGCATGCTTGCGGTTGGAATGATGAGCGGGGGAAGGATGAGGACGAGCACGGCGATCAGGAAGAAGACCAGCGGGACAGCCATCTTCGTCGAGAGCTTGTTGATCTGCGCGGTCAGCGCATCGTAACGCGCCTTGCGTGCAAGCTTTGCCTGCGATTCGAGGACGCCTGAGATCGAGGTGCCCTTTCTAGTCGCCTCGATTAACGCCGCGCAGAAATATCCCATGAGCGGTGAATCGCATCGGCGGCGCATATGGTCCAGGGCATCTACGCGGGACACGCCGAGGTGCGAGATCTCCATATCGGTACGCGCGAACTCGTCTGCCAGCGGACCGAGGTCCTTGTTCTCGGCAAGCTGCCTGAATCCACGCTCCACGAGCACGCCGGCTGAGACGGAAATGGTGAGCAGTTCAAGTGCCGGTGGCAAATAGCGATCGATCTCTTCGCCGCGCGTCTTTCCCGCATGCGACAGCCAGACTCCGCAGACCGCCCATCCGCCGACGGCGCCGATGATTCCGACTAGGAGTGCCATCGCGATTCCGTATCCGCCCACGAGGGCGGCACCGGCGAGCATGATGGCGGTGAAGATCGTGATCCCGAGGGAGATGGCACGCCAGGTCGATGGGGTTATCTTTAACCCTGCCAGGTCGAGCTTGTCCTGCAGCTCTCGGGATTCCGACAGCTTGAGCGGGATGACCTTTTCGAACGCCTCTCCGGCGCGGTCGATTGCCTCGGCGATCTTCATGCGCTGCGTCGGTTTGGCGTGCATCCCCTTACGGGCGGCGATGGACAACCTGGCGCGCGCCAGCGGCTTGCGGAAGGGCTCGCCGGCGAGAACATAAGTCATACCGCCGGCAGCGCAGGCGAACAGGAGCACGAGGAGATATTGGATATTCATTTCGATTGGCTCCTATTCCACGTCGATGTCTGCCATTTTGTAGATGATGACGGAGCCCGTTGCCGCAAATAGCACCACGACGATCAGCACGGGAATGCCGAGCGGGTCCTGCGTATAGAAATCATATGCCTGCGGAATGCCGACCATGATGATTGCGAACAGGATGAGCAGCATCACGATAAGCGCCTTCATGGATGCGATTACAGATGACGTCTCCGACTCGATATGCCGACGGAGCGACAACCGGGCGTCGATGGTGTCTCCGATGCGCTCGAGCGAGTCAGCCAGCGATCCGCCAACCTCCTTGTGCGAGGCCACGGCGGCCTGCAGGAGGACAAGGTCCTTGCTGCCGGTTCGTTTCGCCATGTCATCGAGCGCGGCGACGATATCGCCATCGATTTGCATTGCGCCGGCACAGGCCAGGAGCTCGGATTTCAGAGGGTCGTCTGAATTTTCCCCGACAGAGCGCAGGGCTCTTTCAATCGAGGATCCGGCACGCATGTTTTCCGCGACCATGGGAAGCGACCGCGCCAACTGCTCATCGAATCGTGCTTTACGGCTCTTTCCGCGGGAACGCACCCACAGCTCGGCAATCAGGGGTCCGATGAGGGCGAAACCGATTCCGATAAGTCCAAGGGCCATGAATCCGATGAGGGCACCCGCTCCCGCGAGCAAGACGAGGAGGAGAATCCACGTCTTGCCATTGACTTCGATACCGGCTTCCGCAAGACGCGGAAGGGGCGTGGGAACTTTTTTGTCCTTATCGTCCGACTCGCCGGTTCTAAGGGCAGTCGAATTCCTCATGCGGCGTACATCGCCGGCAGCCGACAGCCCGCAGAACAGGGAGTAGAGGCCGACGGTGATGGAAAGCAATAGGAAGAAAACGCTCAGCATCATGATGATGACGGCAGGTTCCATTACCAGACACCGCCTTCGAACCAACGGGGGTCGTACTCCGCGTCCGCGTCGAGGATCTTTTCCTTTAGACGCGCCGGCTGGTATCCAGTGGCGACATGCCTGCCGTTTTCCGGCGAGCCCTCCCAGTGGAACAGTTCGTTGCGGGTCACGTTACCGTCGGAAAAGCCCTCGACGGCCGTGATGGACTCGATACGGCGGTAGCCGCCCCTCCAGCGCTTCACCTGCACAACGACATCGATCGCGGCACCGATCTGGCGGCGGATCGCCTCCATGGTCATGTTGCCCTGGCTCTTCAGGATCATGTTCTCGATACGCGTGAATGCACCGGCGCAGTCGTTCGCATGGATCGTCGTGAGCGATCCGTCGTGACCCGTCTGCATGGCCTGAAGCATCTCGTAAGTCTCATCGTCACGGCACTCGCCGACGACAATACGGTCGGGACGCTCACGGAGTGCGCCGACCAGGAGCTCATGCATCGTAAACTCGCCCTTGCCCTCTGAGTTCGGTGGGCAGGCGACGCGGGGGATCACGATGCGCTGCTTCAGCTGCAGTTCTCGCGTATCCTCGATGGTCACGACGCGCTCGTTATAGCCGATGAAGGCGGAGAGTGCGTTCAGCATCGTGGTCTTACCGGAACCGGTGCCGCCGGAGATGATGAAGTTCGCACGGGCCTTGACGGCTGATTTGAGGAACATGTACATGGGCTCGCTCATGGCACCGCGCTCCAGCAAATCCTCAGCAGTCAGCTTGTCCTTGCTGAACTTACGGATATTGAGAGACCAGCCGTTGGGGGAGACTTTCGGGTGGGCTGCGTGCACACGGGATCCGTCGGCAAGCGTGGCGTCCATCTCGGGAAACGAATCGTCGCAGCGGCGGTTCGCCTCCTCGGCGATACGGCCGATAAGTCGCCCGACCTCGTCATGCGAGACGAGGTCGATACCGGGGCAATCGACGATCTGGCCGTCCACTTCGGCGCGGGCGACCGGCGTGATAAATGTTCCATTCGGCTCGACGCCGACGGGATCGATGAAGATCTCGGCGACCTTGGGATCGTCCTGCAAGGGCTGCAGGGGACCCAGACCGATAAAGTCGTCAACGGTGCTTTTGATGATGTAGCCGATCCAGTTTTCATCGGAGATGCCGAAATCGGCGCACACTTCATGGGCGACACCGTCGATCTGGGACGGAAGCGCCTGACGGTCGATGGAGCCGCCGTCAGCCATCGTCACACCGAGCAGGTCGCGCATCTCCTGGCGGATGCGCTCCTTGATCCTGAGAACGGTTTCGTCTGCCATGGGCTACTCACCGCTCTCGGTGGTATCGGCAGAAGAGGGCAGGGTAAGGGTAAGGCCACCGGCGGTGCGGATCTTACCTGCCTGCTCGGGCGTGACCTCGAGCGTCACGGTGCTGTATCCGTCGGAGGAGCCGCTACCGGAGCTGAAGTTGCCGTCGAGGCCTGCGATGCGCACGGAGTCGGCGATGACGGTGAATCCATCGCCGCCGAGGGAGCCGTCGTTGGGCTGGATCACCTTGACCCTGTCGTTTACGCGGAGCATGCCGCCCATGCCGGACTGGGCATCGACGGAGATGGTCACAGCCTCCATGCCGTCCCCGATCGCGGCGGCAAGGGACTCAGGGTTGTCCTTACCTGCAGTCGATGCGTTGGTGAGCTGGGAGCCCTTGGCGATGTACTGGGTTGCGACGCGACCGACGGGAGTCTTGGAGGAGTCGTCGATATCCTTCTTGGTGATTGCGCCGTCCGCCACCGTGCTGTTCGGGACGGAGACGAAGGCGAGGTCGCTTGCAGAGATCTCGTCGCCGGCGCGGATGGTCTTCGTGGCTGCGACGACTTCGGTGGTGCCGGAGAACGCTTCTTCGATTCGATTGTTTGCGTCGATCTCCGATACGACGGCGACACCTCCCGCGAGGACGGCGATGACAGCGAGACCGGCGGTGACCTTCTGCAGGCGGGAGACCTTCACGGCAATCTTCTCCATGCCCGTGAGGCTCGGACCGTTGGGGGACGCGGCGCCGCGGCGGCCGGCTGCCTTCTTTTGGGCTTTCGCTGCCTTGGCTTCTTCTTTGGCCTTCTGCTTCTCGGCCTTGCGTTCGGCACGGGACGGCTTCGATGGCTTTGCAGGTTTCTCGCGCTTCTTTTTCGGTTCCTGTTCCTCAGCGGGTTCAGGATCGGTAAAGAAGCTGGAGGATTCCATCTCGTTGACGGGAATGTACTTGTCGGTCTCCTGCGAGGGATTATACGGAAGGGGCGAGGCCTGATGGTACGCGGTTTCCGGTTCTGGCCGGGATGCGGTGGCATCCTGCGCCGGAAGCGTGGCGGTCGTGTCGGGTGCCGGCTGGCGGTACGGATTCACGGCAGGGGAGGGCTGGTCGTAGACCGGATGCGGCTCGGATGCCGATGCGGCCGGGACATATGCAGGCGGCTCATAGGGGGCGGGGTGCTGCACTGTAGGTGCCTGAGGGTGTTGCGGAACCGTCTCTTGCGCCTTCTCGGCAACCGTATCGGGCGTCGGTGCGGCATATGCCGGCATAGCCGGAACCTGCGGCTGATAGCAAGGTGCGGCAGCCGCGACCGGTGCCGGCTGGACGGGCGGCTGGGACATGCCCGGCTGGCGGGCGGCTTGAGGTGCGGGAGGCTCGGGCTGCAAAGCCTGTGCAGTCTGCGCGTCCTGCATCGCCTTGTAGGATGCGGCGTGGAGATTCGCGATCAGGGCGGCTGCATCGCCTGCCGAAAGCTCGCCTGAGCGGACTTTCGCGAGGATCGCATCGGTATCGTTGGTGTCTGGCATGGTGTTCCTTTCTCGCTTTCCTGTGTAGAGATGCCGTCAGACACGCGGCATAGCAAAAGGATATCAGGCATTGGCACGTAGTGTCGCCTGATATCCTTTCATTTTAGCTCATCGGGAAGGCTATTTATTGTTCGTTGCCTGGTTGACGGCTGTTTTCATCTCGTCGATCACTTCTTGCGGAAGTTCTTTCGTGGACGTGTACTCCTCGTATTCGGGAGTGTCCGAACCGGCTTTGAAGGAATACTTTCCGTTACCCGAGTCCGCCGGTCTCCATGCCTTTCCCGCAGTATAGGGGACGGCATGTGCCGTGACGTGCGCTCCGATGGGGATATTGAAATCTCCGAGCGAATAGGTCGCAAAGTATCCTTTCAAGGACGATTTCGTCTGGATGCCCCAGGCCCACGCGCGTTTGCTCTGCGGGACGGCCGAGGAAGGGGCTTCATAGAACCAGACCTCGACTTCGCCGTTGAACCCGTTGGCACGCAGGGACTTGACGGCCGCGGTCGCGATTGCGAGTCCGGGGTCATCGGAGTTCTTCGCGACAAGGAGGTTCTGCGACGCCATGGTGGCATCCCTGGCTGCTGAGCAGTCGTTTGTCTGGGCGTTCTGCTGGTCGAGGGCTGCGGAGAGCTCGAATGCGAAACCGAGTGCGATGAGGAGCACGAGCATGATGATGACGTTCAGGATGCTGATTGCGCCGGATTCGCTGCGGACGCGCGTCATCGCGACACCTCCATCTTCTCGGAAACCGGAACCTCCACTTTGATCGTTTTCGACATCTTGATACCGTCGAAGTTGCCGACCGAAATCAGGGTCGGGACTTTATAGTCGACGCTCGATTCGAGAAGCGCCGTGGTGCTTGATTTCGAGATGGTCGTGATTCCCGTGGAACCGGAATCGGTGACGGTGGCCTCATCGGACCTGTCCGAATAGGAGACCTTGGAGTTCGTCACAGTGATGTTGTTCTTGACGATACCCGGCGTGTTCGATGCGAGTTCGTCCTTCACCTCCTGGTTTACGTTTCCGGATGCGATTGCGGCGGAGAAATCGGACTTCATCGCGGCCGACTCGATTGCAGCGCTCATCGCGGTGCCCTCGTATGCTATCAGGCAAACTTGGATAAGGCAGAATGCGAGGACGATGAGCATGGGTAGGACGATGGCGGCCTCGAGGACTTCCGAGCCTCTTTCAGAATGGGTCCTTACCACGAGGACGCACCTCCTTCCACCGTTGCATCCTTTAACTCCACGGCGTTGGATTCGATCGTCATGCCGCCTCCGAACCCTCCGGCGGCATAGATCGCATCGCCGAGGACGGTCTGTGGCCGGATGGTCACGGATACGGTCGCGGTGCATTTCCGGGTGGAGACATTCGACTCCCTGTCCGTATAGGACGATCCGTTTGAATCGGGAATCCGGTGCGTGTACGCTTCCCTTTCGGCATCCGAGACATCTGTCTCGATCTTCATGTTTTCAGCGAAAAAAGAGGAAGCGGCATTTACGGCCGCCTCCTTAGCTGATGAGGCATCGCCGCTGGGGTTTACGGCAAGCTCTCGGGCGGCTGCATGGGCGGCGTTGTCGACAGCGGTTGTCGCCGCCGAAATCTGGCCGAATTCCATGGCAGCCATGGCAAAAATCAGGAGGAACGGAACGCCGAGCGCAAATTCGATGATTGCGGCGCCCGATTCGGACTCCGGTTTCTTGAAGATGCCTTTCACGTCCAGTTCCTCCTTGGTTGCAGAATTCTCGATTCTCGGAACAAATACCTTAGTAGTATGGTATTATGCTATCAGAGAGAAAGGAGGTTGACTACGCCGTCGGGTTCGTGCCGGGCTTGATGTTGCCGGCGGAGTTGCTGGCGGCGTTGCGGGCGCCGTCGAACCACTGGGTGATGGACGTGCCGGTCTTGTCCATCTGGTCGCGCATCTGATTGCCGAAGGCGATCAGAGCGGCGCCGATCACGACGGCGACGATGGCAACGATGACGTACTCGACGGTGTCGGCGCCGCCGGCGATCTCACCGGCATAGACGCGATTGCGGATGGAATTCATGGGAATTCTCCTTCCTTTGTGTCCATTCGGGCGGTTACAGAAACTCTATTCTCAGTTGTTCCTCGCAGATCGGCTACCCCTAACTTCTCTGCGGGGGACAACGGGATAGACTGCTACATGATACACCCAAGGGGCACGCCGGTGCAAAGCCAGACGAGCAGGAAAGGCCCCATGGGTACGCGGGTTTTAAGGGTGATCTCTTTCGCACGGTAGCGGGGGATGTAGTTGGCAAGCATGGCGATGCACATCGCGCCCATGCCGTATACCGTGCCGTGGAACCCGCATGCCGTCGCGATCGCGGGGACGAGCCTGCGGTCGCCGGCACCGACTGCATCGGCGCCGCCGGTGATGCGGAAGAGATGGTTGGTGATGGCGAAAATCGCATAGATTCCCACACCGCACAACAGGTTACCGATCAGTCCGTTTACACCGCCGTGTCCGAACGCCGTGAGTACAGCGAGAGGGTACGTGGCGATAGATAGGCCGAAGGGCAGAACGCGTGAGCGCTGGTCGCACATCGCGCCGACTGCCGTGACGAGAATCGAGGTAATCCCGCCGAGAAGAAACAGCAGCGGGGAGTGGAGGTTGCCGGTCATCCCGACATAGCAGGTCGCGGCGGTACCGAGACCGACGGCAAGGGAAAGCATGGCGGCGGTCATCTTGGAGACCGGTGCGACGTAGCGGGCACGGTACTCCTCGACGGTCTCATAATCATCGAGATTCACGCCGTCTGGCATGCGGCTGCCCGTCTCGATAAGCGCCTCGACTTTCTCACGCATGAGTTCCTTGGTGCGGACGAGCCTCATGGCATCGAGCCACCAAATCGCAAGGTCCCGTTCCTCGCGTTTCTCGGCGCGTTTGCTCGGTTCGCGGTCGGGATTCTCCGCCTTGAACTTCTTGTAGACTTCAAGGTTCTCATCCCACCAGGAAAGGATCGCATCGCGCTTGCGACCGAGGATACGCCCGCTGATACAGGGAAGGGCGAGGGCGCACACGCAGCCCGTCAAGCCGCCTGCGGCGATAGCCGCGAGGGGCGATTTTGTGAGCATACCGATAGTAATGGTGAGGGTTTCGCTTGCAGCGAGGACGGCGATAGGCGTCGCGTCATATGCCTCCCCACAAGAGGGCTTCATGGTTTCATTCATAAACACGCACTTTCCTTTTGGTGTTTCTCTTGGGCTATTATACCGACTTCGTCTCATAATTCAATGCGCAGATATCGCGAAATTATTTCTTATCAAAACCGTCGTAAAACCCCTTGTTTCAACTACGGGGATATAAGACGATAGATATTATGCAGCTCAATACTGTATAATATCTATACCATGAAGTACAAGAATAATCGCAACATAGTTTTCTCCTGCAGCTACCACGTGATCTTCTGCCCGAAGTACCGTCGGCCCGTCCTCGTGGACGGAGTTGACGAGCGCTTCAAGGAGATCGCATGGGAAGTCGCCGACGAGCTCGGGCTCGAGATTGCCGAGATGGAGGTCACGCCCGACCACGTCCACCTGCTCCTGTCAATCGATCCCCAGTTGAGCATCCACCGGGCGATCAAGCGCATCAAGGGGAGGTCAAGCCACGACCTACGCGAGGAGTTCCCGTGGCTTAAGAGCCGTATACCGACGCTCTGGACGAACAGCTACTTCGTGTCGACCGTGGGAGGTGCACCGCTCGCGCAGGTGAGGAAATACATAGAGAGACAGAAGGAGGTCTAGTCGATGGAGCGCGGATTCAAATATCGAATTTACCCGAATGAGTCACAGCGCAACCAGATCGCGCGGACGCTCGGTTGCTGCCGTTTCGTGTACAACCGCGCCCTCGATGTCAAGAAGACCGCCTACAGCGAGACTGGGAAGAGTGTCGCCACCAATGATCTGATCAAGATGATCCCTGCGTGGAAGCGCGACTCCGAGACCTCCTGGCTCGCGCAAGTGGACTCCATGGCGCTCCAGCAGTCCATCCGCGACCTCGACCGCGCCTACAAGAACTTCTTCCGACGCGTGCGCGAGGGCGGGAAGCCGGGCTTCCCCAAGTTCAAGTCGC
>ERZ825324.1107-NODE-1107-length-34078-cov-7.799165_pt1 | contig 34078 bp, 30 predicted proteins | sample MGYA00519859_ERZ825324 | MGnify/ENA primary metagenome ERZ825324 (study PRJEB31778, sample SAMEA3449198) | human gut metagenome | biome: human gut; feature: human-associated habitat; material: faeces | place: United Kingdom | collected 2010/2012 ...
TCTGCAAGCAGATTGCGTGCAAAGCCGTCAGGCGGGCTTTATGCAGTGTTTCCTATAGAACAAACAGAAAGGAAATCTGCACATGAAAAAACAAGAAACCGCTGCCAAAACCACGGCACAGATTTTTCGGGACAATATCTGTACCCTGTTCAATCTGCTGAATCTGTTGATCGCCATTTCCCTGATCGTTGTCCATGCGTGGTCCAACTTATTTTTTATACTGGTTGTGGCAATGAACACGATCATTGGCATTGCACAGGAACTGAAAGCCAAGCGGCTGATCGAAAAGCTGACACTGTTGTCACAGCCCAACGCCTGTGTAGAGCGAAACGGGAAAGCCCTGTCCATTCCCATTGCGGAGGTGCAGGAGCAGGACATTTTGCTGCTGGAAAGCGGCAATCAGATCTGTGCAGATGCCGTTGTCACCTCCGGCGGCATTGAAGTCAACGAGTCCCTGCTCACCGGCGAATCCGATGCCATTTTCAAAAAGGAAGGGGACTCTCTGCTGTCCGGCAGCTCCGTGATCAGCGGCACCTGCAAAGCACAGGTGCTCCGCGTGGGCAGCGACAGCTATGCCTCCAAGTTGACCAAAGAGGCAAAGAAAACCAAAGCCATGCATTCGGAACTGGTGGGCTCCATGCGGAAAGTCACCCGTCTGACCAGCTTCTGCATTGTTCCGCTTGGCATTCTGCTGTTTTTGCAGGCACTGCTGTTTCGGGACAGTTCGCTGTATGATGCAGTTGTGGGCACCTCTGCCGGACTGCTGGGCATGCTGCCGAAAGGGCTGTATCTGCTGATCAGCATCAGCCTTGCCGCTGGCATCATCACGCTGTCCAAGAAAAATGTGCTGGTGCAGGATCTCTATTCTCTGGAAAATCTGGCACATGTAGACGTGCTCTGTCTGGACAAGACTGGCACATTGACTGAGGGAAAAATGCAGGTGGAAAACGCTGTGCTGTTTCCGGAAACGGACAAGGCATTGTTTCAGGAGTGGATCGGGAATTTCCTGACTCACACGCAGGACAACAACGCCACGTTCCAGGCCATGCACGGTTATTTTTCCGGTATGGATACCTTGTCTGTCACAGAGCAGATTCCCTTTTCCTCTGAACGAAAGTGGAGTGCTGTGACCTTTTCCGGCGTGGGAACGTTTGTCGTCGGTGCACCGGAAAAGCTCTGTCCGGATACTACGCTGCCGGAACTGCTGGAATATCAGCGTGCCGGAAAGCGTGTGCTTCTGGCGGGCATCACTTGTCAGACTGTGCAAAAGGATCAGCCCCTGCCGGCGGTGCAGCTGTTGGCAATGATCGTGCTGACAGATCCGCTTCGTGCCAACGCTGCGAGAACCATTGCCGACTTTCAGCGGGAGGGTGTTTCTGTCAAGCTGATTTCCGGCGACAATCCGGTGACAGCTTCTGCCATTGCCCAGCAGGCAGGGATTCTCCACGGGGAACGCTGGGTAGATATGCGTGCCATAGATGAATCGGAGATCGACGCGGCGGCACAGCAGTACACAGTTTTCGGCAGAGTGACACCGCAGCAAAAGCGGCAGCTGATACAGGCGTTCCACCGGCAGAAGCACACCGTTGCCATGACTGGTGACGGCGTGAACGATCTGCTGGCACTGAAAGAGGCGGATTGCAGCATTTCCGTGGGACAGGGCAGCGATGCCGCACGGCAGACGGCACAGCTGATACTGCTGGATTCGGACTTTGCTGTGCTGAAAGATGTTCTGCTGGAGGGTCGGCGTGTGGTACACAATGTCACACGGTCTGCCGGTGTCTTTTTCATCAAAACGCTGTACTCCGTCCTGCTCTGTGCGATTTGTCTGCTGACCAATACACCGTTCCCGTTCGTGCCGATTCAGATCACGCTGGTCGATCTGATCATTGAGGGGTATCCGTCGTTTTTCCTGTCGTTTCTGCCGGATTCCCGTCCGGTTCGCACCCGCTTTTTGCCGGAGGCGATTCGGCGAGCCGCCCCGAATGCCATTGCCATCGGTGTCTGCTTCCTGTTTTACCTGCTGCTTCATGCTATGGGCTTGTTCGATTTGTCCGGTGAACAGACACAGGCAAATGCACTGTTGTTCCTGCTGATCGGTACGGTGGGACTGCTGGGCGTTTTCAAGATGTGCCAGCCTTTTACCAAAATCAAAGCGTTTTTTGCAGTGACTTCCGCAGCGGGATTTTATGCAGCCATTGCCCTCTGTCTGTGGCTGCAAGATCATCTGCTGCATCTGGACATTCTCCACCTTGCCGTACCCACTTCTACGACACTGCTGTTCTTTGTCCTGCTGGCAATTCTGGCAGTCCTGACGGAACAGATTCTGTCGCGAACGGTGTTTCGGAGAAAAGAAACTGCCGGTGCAGCCGCTTTCCAAATTGACGAATCAGGAAATACGTGATATAATAAAAAAGTGTTAAGGCAACACCGCACAAAGCTTGTGCGTAAGATATATCGTTCAACAGTTGTTTTCAAAGAGGGTGAAAAACTTGACAATTAAGAAACGGCTGTTTCTTTCGAATTTATTTATGCTATTGATTCCGGCGTTGGTCAGCATTCTGGTCGTAGCGGTTTCTGCACTGTTGTTTCTGAACCTGTTTTATAAGCAGGTCATGGACGAAACTGTTCACGGAGAAAATACGGTGCATCTGGAACACCTGCTGGTGAAACAGGCGGAGGAATTCCTGCAAACCGACCACGAGAAGCTGTCGGACTCTACGCTGTATCAGACGGTAGAAAAGTATATCCAGACCCAGAGCATTCAGCTGCAAATTTATGAGGGGAATATGCAGATCTGTTCCATGGGGGACAGAGAGGAAGAACTGGCAGATATGCCGTTGCATGCCCTGTCCAGCGGCAATGTCTATGTAGAACCGGTTTCTATAAATGATAAGACGTATACCATTTACATTGCCTTTTTTGCACCGGTGCAGGAAAGCACGTGGAATGAAGTCGTCGTAAAATATCTGATCGTGGTGCTGGCGGTGCTGATCGTGGCGGCAGTTTTGGTCACAAACCGGTTTCTCACGAAATTTGTGTTCCGGAAAATCGAACAACCGCTGGACATTCTGACTTCCGGTGTGCACGAGATTCGAGACGGCAACCTGTCGTATCGCATCACCTACACAGAAAAAGACGAGTTCCTGCCGATATGTGAGGACTTCAACCACATGGCAGAACGGCTGCAGCAGTCTATTGAGCAAACTCATCGAGAGGAACGCAGCCGGAAAGAACTGATTGCCGGCATTTCGCACGACTTGCGAACCCCGCTGACTTCCATTAAGGCGTATATCGAAGGACTGATCGAGGGAATTGCCCAGACACCGGAACGACAGCAGAAATACATGCAGACCATTCGGGAAAAGGCAAATGATATTGACCGCATGGTGGATAAGCTGTTCCTGTTTTCCAAGCTGGATTTAGGGGACAACCCGTTTTATCCGGAATCGATTCCGCTGGCGGAGGCTCTGCACAGTCTGCTGGCAGCATATGCTGAAGAATATGCCAGACAGGGCATGAACATTACACTGGATCCGATTCCGGAAAACTGTACTGTCTATGCCGATCCGGTGCAATTCCGGAATGCCCTGACCAATCTGCTGGAAAACAGCCTGAAGTACAAAGATGCCTCCGAAGTGCAGGTACACATCTGCTGTACGGAAACAGCATCGGACGTGACCATTTCCGTAGCGGATAACGGTCCGGGCGTGCCGGAGGCGGATCTGCCGAAATTGTTTGATGTATTCTACCGCAGTGATCCCTCACGGAGCAATCCACAAAAGGGCAGCGGGCTGGGACTGGCGATCACTGCAAAAATTCTGGAACGGTTCGGCGGTTCCATTCGGGCGGAACATGTACAGCCCAAGGGACTGCGAATTCTGCTGACCATTCCAAAGGAGGGAATTTCCAAATGAGCCATATCTGTATTATCGAAGATGATGCCGCCATTGCGGAAATTGAACGGGATTATCTGGAGATCAATGGGTTCACGGTGTCGATTGCCACAGACGGCGTGTCCGGACTGAACCTGACTCAGAAAGAAAGCTTTGACCTGATCCTGCTGGATTTGATGCTGCCGCAGCTGGACGGCTTTACGCTGTGCCGGAAGCTGCGGGAACGGCTGGACATTCCCATTCTCATGGTGACTGCAAAAAAGGAGGACATCGACAAAATCCGCGGGCTGGGACTGGGGGCAGATGATTATATTGTGAAGCCCTTTTCTCCCGGGGAACTGGTGGCGAGGGTGCAGGCACATATTGCCACCTATCAGCGGCTGAAAGCTCCGCAGGAAAGACAGCAGGAGATCACGGCAGGAGCAATTCGAATCTGTCCCAAGTCGCATCGTGTGTTTGTGCGGGAGCAGGAGGTTGCCCTGAAAAACAAGGAGTATGAACTGCTGCTGTTTCTGGTGACCAATGCCGACACGGTATTTGATCGGGAAACCCTGTATGAACGCATCTGGGGCATGGACGCAATGGGGGACAATGCCACTGTTGCGGTACATATCAACCGGCTGCGGGAAAAACTGGAAGATGATCCGTCACATCCCAAGTATATTGAAACCATCTGGGGTGCCGGGTATCGGTTTCATGCATAGGAGATGAATCAGACGTGTGGTTATTTTTTGCACACAATCTGCTGAAAAATCTGCAAGCAGATGGCGTGCAAAGTCGCCAGACGCTCTTTGTGCGGTATTGCCTTAAAATTATTCCTCACGCTGTAAAATTCCCGGCGATCCGCACCAACAGCAGGATCGTTTCCAAAGCCGTAACCGCACAGCCGGCAATGAAAAACACTGTATTGGCAGTGCCGTAGGCGTGAAAGAGATTCAGGCATACGCCGCCTTTCATCGGATACAAAAGGCGGACTTTTTTCTTGTTGAAAATATCCGTCGCAAGGTGCGACAGAAACCCAATGGTAAAGTAGACTGCGATAGACGGATAAATCAGGCACAGGGCAGCGTCAAGTGCTGCCAGTGCCGTAAAGGAATGCATAAACGAACGGTGCGGCGTTTCTTTTCCGAATGCACAGACCACCAGAAAGAGGGCAACGCCAAGGAGAATTCGCACAATGCTGCTGTTTTGCAGAATGGTCTGCACCAGTCCGAATTTCCCGAAGTAGTCCACTGCCAGAAAGATGACAGCGACGGCAATCGTCAGGAAAATGACCCTGTTTGCATCGCGGTGGGAGGAAGATGTGCCTACGTCAATATCGCTGATCAGTGCCCCGATGGCTCCGATCCCTGCCGCGGTGACAAATCCGGAGAGTGTGTCAGGGTGCGTAATGGCAAGCGTTGCGGCAATGCCCACCATCATGTGTGTTTTTCCAAGCATAGCTGTAGTTCCTTTGTGGTGAATTTTGTATTATTGTAGCATATTTTGTGTTGAAAGTCAATGCTGTAAGAGCAGTGTTCACGGAAATCAATTTTCATGATAGCCTCCCCTGAAAGGGGAGGGGGACCGCCGTTAGGCGGTGGAGAGGTTTTTTCGTAAAATCCTTTTATGGCGTTTCCGGCATAAGTGGAAACCCCTCAGTCAGTGCTACGCACTGCCAGCTCAGCACAAGGCACGCCCTGCGGGTGCCCTTTCAGGGGAGCCTCACTTGTCAAACTTCATAATTTGACACAATTTAAATCAACATATTTTTGAAAATTGATTTCCGTGAGTGCTGTCGGATTCCAGCACATTGTGAAAGGAGCATTCTATGATGCCGCACCAATTGAACTGGCAGGAAATCTGTCAGATGATACCCAAACGAAAAGCCGATGCCCAGAAAGGAGATTTCGGGCGGCTGCTCTGCATTACCGGAAGCCGGAATATGCCCGGAGCCTGCCTGCTTTCCACACAGGCAGCCCTGCGGGGCGGTGCCGGACTGGTGACAGTTGCCACGGCTCCGGAAAATCCCATGCGGCTGGCGGCGGCAGCACCGGAAGCGATGTGGCTGCCGCTGGAAACGGACGAAGCCGGATTTCTCCGCAGCAGCGACCAGAACCGGAAAACGCTGGAAAAGCAGCTTTCCCGTGCCGATGCGGTGCTGCTCGGCTGCGGGCTGGGCGTGACCGAAGAAACCCGTCGGCTGGTGCACTGGGTGCTGGAACAGGCGACGTGTCCAGTGGTGCTGGACGCAGATGGTCTAAACTGTGCGGTTTCCTGCATAGAGTTAAGCAGAAGGACAGGGAAGGACTGGATCCTGACACCGCACCCCGGCGAAATGGCACGGCTGACCGGACATTCGATTCCGCAGATACAGGAAAACCGTGTGGAAACGGCAACGCAGTTTGCAGCCGCCTATCCGGTGACGCTGGCACTCAAGGGAGCCGGCACACTGGTGGCACAGGGGAGCCGTCTGGCACAGAACCCCACCGGCAATCCGGGCATGAGCCGCGGCGGCAGCGGGGACGTTCTCGCCGGACTGATCGCCGCCTTTGCCACACAGGGGATTCCGTCTTGGGAGGCAGCCTGTGCAGGGGTGTATCTCCACGGCCTTGCCGGAGATGCGGCGGCGGCAGCACTGTCCCAGCAGGCAATGCTGCCGCGGGACTTGCTGGCATATCTGCCGCAGGTGCTGGTCAAGCTGGAACAGGAACGGTGAAATGTATCCGCCCTTTCTCTGCCCAAAATGTGCAACACTGCACAATATTGTCCGAAAGGCTCTGATTGGGAGGAAATTGCATGAAACGAAATTACAGTGCTGTCTTGAGTTTGCTGCTCGCCGGCGGGATCTGCTGTACCGGCTGTGCCAAAGCCGGCGGCGAAGCCACTGCTGCTCAAAAGCTGGGCGGTAGTTTTACCACGGAAATGACCATGACAATGGAGGACTGGACCGCAGCCGGCACGCTGTCCCGCCTGGGTGACGGAGCATGGAGCGTGTCGTTTGCCGAGCCGGCTACGCTTGCCGGTGTGGTGCTGGACTTTTCCGGCGGGGAAGTGACAGCGTCATATAAGGGGCTGGGCTTTTCCGTGCCCCAGTCCGCCATGCCGGCGAAGTCGGTGCTGAGCCAGATGATTCAGGTGGTAGATGAACTGGCACAGCAGGAGGAGATCACCGGCAAGGAGCAGGACGGCTGCGTGTCGGTGGAGGGGGACTTGGAGGGCAATCCCTACACTTTGACACTGACGGAAAACGGGGATTTGTCCGGCTTTACCATGGAAAATTTTGATACCACCCTGACATTTACCCAGTTTCAGTCCGGAGCCGCTGTTGCAACGGAAACCACAACGCTGGAATCACGATAGTTCTGGAAGAAGGACGCTGTATTGTGAAAACAGTACAGCGTCCTTTTTAATTTTCTCACTGCAATTCATGAAATATTTTTATGTGTTGTAAACTACATTAACAGAAATATGGTATGATAAAAGATATAAAATAAAAATATGGAAGAAATCTTCTACAGGCAACACCGAACAAAGCTTGTGCAATACCGCACAATCTTTGTGCGGTATTGCACATATCAGAAAGGGGTTGTTTTCATGCAAAAGACACGCAAAATTTTTTCCAGTCTGACTGCGGCGGTGCTTGCCGGTGCAATGCTGGTTTCCGGCGGGGCAGTTTCCATGACGGTTTCCGCCGCATCTGCAAAGCCGGTTCTGGACACAGACGTTACAGTGCCGTCAGCAGGCAACGTTCTCATCGGCATGGAGGGCACTTATGCCAACGATATACAGGCGGCTCTGAAGCTGGTGAACCAGTATCGCTGGGAGGCTTGCAGCAATGGCTATCCCAATCCGGTGAACGGCAAAAAGCTGACCAAAAACGACTATGTTCCCATGGAGTGGTCTGCCGGACTGGAATATCTGGCACGGATTCGTGCGGCAGAGAGTTCCCAGACGATTGCTCACGAACGCACCAATGGTTCCAATTGTTTTCAGATTCAGACTCCAGGGGGCTACAGTTCCGGCGGTGAATGCCTTGCGTGGTGGGGCTGGGATCTGGATATGACGACCGGTGTGGAATTGTGGTACAACGAAAAGGACGCTTACCTCAACCAGACCGGCGGCGTGACGGGACACTATACCAGTATGATCTCCCCCAGCAACCGCTATGTCGGCATGGGAGCATTTGGCACCAGTACCGCACAGTACTACAGCACTTCCTGTGCGGAGTTCAGCGGCACCAACAACAGCGAAGCGTTCCAGTTCACCTACGGTGATTGTGTCCAGACGCTGGAGGTGCCGGCGAGTGCGGTGACGATTTCCTCTAACCAGAGCAAGTCCCTGTATTATGGTGACCGGAAAACCTTGCAGCTGACCGCTTCTTATAATGGGCACAGCGGCTTTCCGGTGGAGTATGCCAAGTGGAGTTCCTCTGCACCCAGCGTGGTGAGCATTGAGGGGAACAATACCGCTGTTGTGAAAGATTACGGCAAGGCAGCACTTACCGCAGATCTGGGCGGCAAGACCTACACGCTGAATGTGGAAGTGAAAGACATTGTCAAAGGGGACGTAGAGTGCGACGACACCATTGACAGCTCCGACGTGTTCAGCACGCTGTTGCATGTGGCAAGTGTCGGTGCCGGCGTAGGCGGAACGCTTACTGACGGACAGCTGACCGCCGCAGACATTGACGGTAACGGCACTGTGGATTCTACAGATGTTTATTATTTAATGTATTATGTTGCCCTGAACGGTGCGGGAATTCATAGTTCGTGGGACGATGTGCTGAGATAAGAAAGAATTCCACAGAAAAGGGGAAAATCAACATGAAATGGTGGAAAAAGCTTCTGGTGCTGCTGGTCGCAGGGGTGGTTTGCGGAGCAATCATGCGGGTAATGGCACTGTGGGTATCGAAAAACACCCTGTCGGCATCGGCGGCAGAACAGACTTACGGCGATCTGACCTACGTGCTGCACAACGGAAACGCCGAGATCACCGGCTGTGCGGCAGGTGTGACAGCACTGGAGATTCCGGCAGAAATTGACGGCAGTCCAGTAACGGCGGTCGGGGACAGTGCCTTTCTCAAGCAGCAGAAGTTGCAGACCGTTTCTCTGCCGGACAGCGTTCAGAGCATCGGCTCACAGGCATTTTCCGGCTGTATCAACTTGCAGGAGATCACAGTTCCGGCAGGAACACAGTCTGTCAGCAACTCCGCTTTTTCCGGCTGCACCAATCTGGAAAAGGCAGTGTTGGGGGACAGTGTGGAAACATTGGGGAGCAGCGTGTTCTCCGGCTGTGAAAGTCTGGCAGAGGTGCAGCTTTCCGCCAACTTGCAGAAAATGGGCGGCAGCGTTTTCCAGAACTGCACTGCGTTGAAAACGGTTGCCATTCCGGAACAGGTGCAGACGCTGGGCGGCTCCACATTTTCCGGCTGTTCCCGTCTGTATCAGGTCAAACTGCCGGCAAAGATGACCGAGATCCAAAGCTGTGCCTTTGAAGACTGCCCCAAACTGGAAACGCTCACCCTGCCGGAAAGCCTGACCACGCTTGGCTACGGGGCATTTCAAAACTGTTCCGGTTTGCAGAACATCAGCCTGCCGGAGCAGGTCACAGAAGTCGGCGACTACGCCTTTGCCCACTGCACCGCACTGGAGCAGGCGGCAGTTTCCGGAAACGTGCTGACACTCGGGAAAAACATGTTCTGCGACTGCCGCAGACTTGCCGAAGTGACACTGGCGGAGGGCTTGACGGAACTGGGAAACAGCATGTTTCTGGACTGCGTTTCCCTACAGGCAGTGACCATTCCGGACAGTGTTACCCAGATCGGGGAGTCCACATTCTCCGGCTGTACAGATTTGCAGCACGTCACGCTTCCTCAAAATCTGAAACAGATCGGCGGCAATGCTTTCCGGAACTGCTCGTCCCTCACGGCAGTGGCATTTCCGGAAAAGCTGAAAAGTATCGGCAATGAAGCGTTTTCCGGCTGTTCCGGACTACAGGAGGCACTGCTGCCGGATGCGACAGATACACTGGGCTACAGCGTCTTTTATGGCTGTACAAGTCTGGAACGGGTGCGGCTTTCCGATGAAATTACGGAACTGGGGCAGACGGTATTCCGCCAGTGCAAAAAGCTGCCGGAAATCACCCTGCCTAAGAACCTGACCACCATTGGGGAAAGCACCTTTTTCAGCTGTGACGGCTTCACGCGGGTGGAAATCCCCGACGGCACACAGCGAATCGGCTCCAACGCGTTTTCCTACTGCACCAACCTGAAAGAAGTTGTCATTCCCAAAAGCGTGACACAGATCGGCGGAGCATTTGAGAGTTTCGCCGGCTGTGACAGTCTGACCGATGTGTACTATGCCGGCTCGGAGGAGGACTGGAACAAGATTCGGTTCTGCACGACACTGGACAAGATTCTGAAAGTGCGTATCCATTTCAACGGGGAATCGTCCGCGTCCACTACCACGCCGGCAGGAACCACAACTGCCACGGAAACTACCGCGACTACCACAGTCACCACTGCGACAGAACCGGTTGTGCCGTTCATGAAAGGCGACGTTGACGGCGACGGCAAGATCGACAGCAGCGACGTGTTCGCGGCAATGCTCTACGTGGCGTACACCGCTGTGGGCAGAGCCGGCAATCTCACTGCTGACCAGATGCAAGCTGCGGACATCGACGAAAGCGGCAGCATCGATTCCACAGACGTGTACTATTTGCTGTACTATATCGCCCTGAATGGTGCGGGTGTCCGCAGCACGTGGGCAGATGTGGTGAAATAACACTTGCATTGGCGAGAGGCAGAAAGCCTGTATTCTTTTTTTCGGAATACAGGCTTTTTTGTGTTTGGAATGTGGTTACGCTCTACAGTTTATAGAATGTTCTCAAAAAGTTGTTTATTTTTTTTTTTTTTTTTGCGGTATAATAGGAAATGCTAGCGTGTATTATGGAAAGTTGTACGTTCGTATAATGACGGATTTGTGAAAGGAGTAAAAAGCAATGAAAAAAATCAGAACTTTTTTGGCGGCTTTGACGGCTGTGACCATGTGCGTCGGTGCAGTGCCGGTGGCACAGGTGTATCTGCCACAGGTGTCTGTTGTGGCAAGTGCGGAATCCGCGGACGGGTTGACTTATAAACTGATTAACAACGGTACAGAAATATCCATTACAGGGTATGATACAGATATGACATCAGTTACAATTCCAGCAGAAATTGAAGGAAAACCGGTTACAACAATTGGACAATATGCGTTTTCAACAATACAATATGTAAAAGAATCAAAATTGTTGAAAGTGACGATACCAGACAGCGTAACTTCTATTGGGGAAAGTGCTTTTTCGGATTGTGTGCATTTAAGAAGTGTGACTTTGCCAAACAGTGTAAAGACATTGGGAGAATCTGTATTTTCAGAATGTACTGAATTAAAGGAAATTACACTTTCTGATAACTTAATTGAAATTCCAGATTCCGCATTTTACAAGTGCAGTAGTTTAACAAATATTACACTCCCAGAATCCGTAACTACTATTGGCTATTGTGCATTTAAAGATTGTGTGGGATTGAAACAACTGTCTTTACCTAGTGGTTTGACAGATATGGGACATAGTGTGTTTTCTGGTTGTTCTTCTTTAACTTCTTTGGTGATTCCGGATAGTGTTACTTCTTTAGAAAATAGTGCTTTTTCTAATTGTACTAGTTTAGAAGAAGTGACATTGTCTAAAAAAATGAATAAAATCGGGCAATATGCATTTTTCTCTTGTAAAGCATTAAAAGAAGTAATTCTTCCAGAGGGAATAACCGAAATAGCAGAATCAACATTCTATGATTGTAAAAAGTTGACTAGTGTGGCAATTCCAAATTCTGTTGTTCTCATAGACCAAATGGCTTTTGCTGGTTGTGAAAGCTTAGAGCAAATTTCGATTCCCAATGATGTGATCAGCATGGGAGAAAGAGCTTTCGGGGGCTGTTATGCTCTAAAATCTATTAGAATTCCGGACGATATTGCGTCCTTAAATGAATCCACTTTTTCTAACTGCTCTAATTTAGAATATGTAATATTGCCTAGAGAAACTTCGATAGTTGGAAATGGGACTTTTTCAAACTGCAAGAAACTGACAGATGTTTATTATACAGGTTCTGAAGATGATTGGAATAATATGAGAGTAGGCAGTAGTAATGACGAATTCTTGAACGCAACCATTCACTACAACTGGAACCCCAACGATCCCATTCCCGACCAGACCGTAACCACCACTGAAACCACAACCGAAACCACCACTACCACCACCACAACGACAACTACCACGACCACGACAAAATCCACCACCGAACAGACGACCAACACCACAAACACCACCACAGCAACAACCGCAACGACTGCAACCACCACCACAGCGGCTCCGGCAGCTGCAAAGGGTGACGCTTCCGGTGACGGCGTGCTCGACACCAACGACGTATTCGAAGCCATGCTCTACGTGGCATACTGCGGTGCAGGCATGTCCGGCAACCTCACCGACGACCAGATCGCCGCTGCCGATATTGACGGTGACGGCTCGGTAGATTCCACCGACGTGTACTATATCCTCTACTACGTTGCCCTGCAGGGTGCAGGCAAGAATCCGACTTGGGACTTCATACTGGGCAGAAAGTAATTCCTAGGGAAACACGGCATAAAGCTTGTGCGTAAGATGCGTCGTCAGATTTTTCGGCAGATTGCATAGAAATTCCGCAGGCAGACTTGGTGTCTGGCAAGGGATTTCTGGGCAATATGACGGAAAATCTGCAAGCAGATTGCGTGCAAAGCCGTCAGGCGGGCTTTATGCAGCGTTTCCCTAATTTTCCTGAAATAAAAAAGCCGCTGTGCATAACGCACGGCGGCTTTTTGTTTCTGTTTATTTAGTGCTTCCTGAAGTTTTCTTCTTGCTGACAGTACGCTTTCTGGCGGCGGGCTTTTTCACAGCCGGCTGCTTTTTCGGCTGGATTCGCAGCATGATGCCGGAGAACGGCGGCAGTTCCAGCGTGAACTGCATGCCGGTGCGGGTAACATCGCCTACAATTGCCTGCTTGCTCTCCTCGGTGCTGCCGTGAAAACGTTTCCAGTCGGTGTGCAGCAGCGGTTTCAGGCTGCCGCAGTCCGGCAGGGTAAAGGTGAACGTCTGCGTGGCTTCGTCGGACATGTGCAGCAGAATCAGAATGCGGCTGTCACCGGCACGGCGTTCCATGGCGTAGATGCCCTTGGCTTCCTGATGACAGTCCACCCAGCAGAAGCCGTCCCGTTCGTAGTCGTCCTGATACAGTGCCGGTTCGGTGAGATAGAGCCGGTTCAGTTCCAGCATGTAATGGTAGAATGCATCGTGAATGGGATATTTCAGAATGTCCCAGTCCTGCTGCTGCTCCTCGGTCCACTCCCGCAGCTGCCCCAGTTCGCTGCCCATGAACAGCAGCTTTTTGCCGGGGTGTGCATACATATATAAATAGAGCAGCCGGGCCTGCGGGAATTTCTGTTCGTATTCGCCGAACATCTTCTGCATGATCGTGGCTTTTCCGTGGACGTTTTCGTCATGGGAAAGGGGCAGCAGGTAGTATTCGTTGGGGAAGTACATCATGGAGAAGGTCAGCTTGTGGTAGGTGTCGCTGTCCCGCCGTACCCACGGATACTGCCGGAAGTAGTCCAGCGTGTCGTTCATCCAGCCCATGTCCCACTTATAATCAAAGCCCAGTCCGCCGTATTCTACCGGACAGGTCACGCCCTCATAGTTGGTGGAGTCTTCTGCGATCAGCATGCTGTCCGGGTGCAGCTGGTGCAGTCCCTGATTCATGCGTTTCAGGAACGTGATGCTGGCGGGATTGATGCCGCGGCTGGCATCGCCGCCCCAGTAGATCAGCCGGCTGACTGCGTCCATACGCAGCCCGTCAAAGTGGAAAACAGACAGCCAGTAGTTGGCACAGGACTGGAGAAAACTGCACACTTCGCCGCGGGCGTGGATAAAGTTACAGCTGCCCCATTCGCTGTAGTTGTCCTCTTTCTCCGGATACTCATATAATGTTGTACCGTCATAGTGGTTCAGGGCGTAGCCGTCCACTGCGAAATGCACTGGTACAAAGTCCAGAATCACACCGATTCCCGCCTGATGACAGGTGTCGACCAGCTGCATCAGCTGATGTGCTGTGCCATAGCGGGAAGTGGGGCTGAAAAAGCCGGTGTTCTGGTATCCCCAGGAGCAGTCCGCAGGGTGCTCGCTCAGGGGCATGAATTCGATATAGTTATAGCCTGCCTTTTTGACGTAGTCCACCAGCTTCGGGGCGATCTCCTCATAGGTGTACCAGCCGTTGGGGTTGTTCGGATTGGTTCGCCACGAACCCAGATGCACCTCGTAGATGTTGACCGGTTTCTTCCGGTGACTGCCACGCTGTGCCAGCCATTTCTTGTCGTGGAACGTGTAGCTGGACAGGTCGCGGATAATCGAAGCGTTGTTCGGACGCAGCTCCATGCCGAAGCCATAGGGGTCGCAGTGGTCGATGATGTCGCCGTCGGGATTCTGCGGGGTGATGCGGTACTTGTACATCTGTCCGGCGACGGCTTCCGGTACAGTGAGCTCGTACACGCCGCCGTCGTGGATCCGCTGCATGGGTATCGGCTCCCAGTCGCCGCCCTCCCAGATCAGGTCTACGGCTGCCGCATTGGGAGCAAGGGTGCGGAATACAACGCCCTGTTCTGTCACGTGTGCCCCGAAATACGTGTGGGCATCGAAAGCGTTGCCCAGAAAAAACTGATGAATATCCATAAGGTTGGTTCACTCCTTCGATTGATATATCCATTGAAATTGCATAAGGTTTGCCGTTCCGTTGTAATTTTTTTCTCAAAGTGCATCGAAATCTAGTATTATTATACTAAATCTACATACTGCATTGCAAGCACCAAATCTGCATATAGTGTTGTATTATAGACAAATGTACATATAGTGTTTGCCGGAACTGCACTTTTTGAGAAAAACCGAAAAAAATTTCGGAAAACCATTGCAATCGAACGGAAAATGCGGTATAATAAAAACAGGACAACACCGTGCAAAGCCGATACACGGACTTGTGCGGGGTTGCCGGAACAGATGACCGTTTCTGACAGAGGCGGCTGTAGTTAGGCTGTACGAATCTGTGGATACGGGGAACAACTGTTGCACCAATTTTTTTAGGAGGCACTTATTTATGTTAGTATCGGCAAAGGATATGATGGAGAAGGCTAGAGACGGCAAGTATGCAGTCGGTCAGTTCAACATCAACAATCTGGAATGGACAAAGGCAATCCTGAACACTGCACAGAAGCTGAATTCTCCGGTAATTCTGGGCGTTTCCGGCGGTGCCGGCAAGTACATGACCGGTTTCAAGGTTGTTGCAGATATGGTAAAGGCTATGGACGAATCTCTGGGTATCACCGTTCCGGTTGCTCTGCATCTGGATCACGGCACCTACGATCAGTGCTATGACTGCATCAAGGCTGGCTTTACTTCTATCATGTTCGACGGTTCTCACTTCCCGATCGAAGAAAATCTGGCAAAGACCAAGGAACTGGTTGCAGTTGCTCATAAGCTGGGTCTGTCTATCGAAGCAGAAGTCGGTGCAATCGGCGGCGAAGAAGACGGCGTAATCGGTAGAGGCGAGTGTGCAGATCCGCAGGAATGCAAGACTATCGCTGATCTGGGCGTAGACATTCTGGCTGCTGGTATCGGTAATATCCACGGCGTATATCCGGCAAACTGGGAAGGTCTGAGCTTCGAAACTCTGGAAGCTGTAAAGAAGGCTGTCGGCGACATGCCGCTGGTACTGCACGGCGGTACTGGTATTCCGGACGACCAGATCACAAAGGCAATCTCTCTGGGCGTTGCAAAGATCAATGTAAACACTGAGTGCCAGCTGGTATTCGCAGAAGCTACCAGAAAGTACATCGAAGAAGGCAAGGATCTGAAGGGCAAGGGCTTTGACCCGAGAAAGCTGCTCCTGCCGGGCTACGAAGCAATCATGGCAAAGGTAGAAGAAAAGATGAACCTGTTTGGTTCTGTCAACAAGGCGTAAGAAGCCTGACACACTGCACGAATCTGCAGAGAAAGGAATGTGTTTCTGATGAAAAAGACATTACAGGTAATCCTCGCTGTACTGGAAATCGTCACATATACTCTGGGAATTGTCGTTTGGACAAAGAACCTGATCAATTTGACACATTCTGATGAGAACGAAAGCACAGCTGATGAGGCGTAATGCTTCGAAGAAACCGGTTTGCACCCACCGTGGTGTGAACCGGTTTTTTGTGCACGTATCGGCTTCGGGCAGAAAAAAGACGGATATGATGCGAAAAACGTAAATTTTTTTGGAAAAAAACGTACTTTTTTCTTCAAAAGCCTTGATTTTTTCGTCCGGCAGTGTTATAATAAGTGTAATCATGCAGCAAAAGACCGGAACCCCACCGGTCTTTCGTTTATGTAGGCACTTTTTTCGGCAAAACACACTGCCGGAAAAAGTGTCCAATACGCGGAAAAAAGGAGCAGATGCCATGAAAATGAAGAAGTTCGGCGGAACGGAAAAGGTCGTCTATGACCTCGTAAAGCCGATTGCCGATGAACAGGGATATTCCATCTGGGACGTGAGCTTTGAAAAAGAGGGTGCCTACTGGTACCTGCGGGTTTTCATCGACCACCCCGACGGGATCGACATTGAGGACTGCGAGAAGATGACACGGCCGGTAAATGCGGCAGTGGACGCCGCGGACCCGATCTCGCAGGCATATGTGCTGGAAGTCGGCTCTGCCGGTCTGGAACGGGAACTGAACCAGCCGCAGCACTTTGCAGAAACGCTGGGCATGGAGGTTCGTGCCCGTGCCATTCGCCCGATCAACGGGGAAAAGGAATGGATCGGCATTCTGACCGCGTATGATACAGAACAGATTACCATACAGCCGGAAGAACAGGAAGCACCGGTGACACTGCCGTTGGCAGACCTATCCTATGTGCGGCGGTATGTAACAGTAGAATTTTAACCAACGGAGGCATAACGAAGAAAATGGATAACAGTTTTTTTGACGCACTCTCCCTGCTGGGAAGTGAAAACAACGTAGATATTGCACAGCTGGTGGAAAAAGTAAAGTCTGCCATGCTGAAAGCAGCCAGAAAGGCATATCCGGAGTGTGAGGACAACATCACCGTCGAAATCGATCCGGCAACCAAGAAATTTGAAATGTATGTGCGGCAGACTGTCGTAGACGATGAGCCGATCGATGCCAACGAAGTCAATATCGACGTGGCACGTACCGTAGATCCCAACGCCTATGTAGGCGGCACCATTGACAGACGGCTGGACATCGCCAAGTTCGGCAGAGCCGCTGCACAGTCCGCAAAGCAGTCTATTAAGGGTGACCTGCGGGAGATCAATCGGGAACGGATTCTGGGCGAGTTCGAGTCGCTGGAAAACGACTGCATCACCTGTGAAGTTTCTCGGGTGGAAACCAACGGCACTGCAACGCTGCTGTACCATAAGACAGAGCTGTATCTGTTCCCCAATGAGCAGATTCCGGGCGAAACACTGCGGGAAGGACAGCGTGTCAAGGTCTACATCACCACGATCGCCAACAAGCAGAAGAAGCCGATCATCAAGATCTCCCGTGTCCGCAAGGAACTGGTCAAGCGTCTGTTTGAACTGGAGATTCCGGAAATTTATGACGGCACTGTGGAGATCAAGTCCATCTCCCGTGAAGCCGGCTCCCGCACCAAGGTGGCTGTCTGGTCCAAGGACGAAAACGTGGATGCTATCGGTGCCTGCATCGGTCCGAAGCGTTCCCGTATTTCTGCAATTGTGGCTGAACTGAACGGCGAAAAGATCGACATCATTCCCTACAGCGAAAAGCCGGAGGAATTCATTGCCAAGGCACTGGCACCGGCAACGGTTCTGGATGTGCAGATCCTGAGCGAAGAAGAACGCACCTGCACCGTAAAGGTACCGAACAACCAGCTTTCACTGGCGATCGGCAACAAGGGACAGAATGCCAAGCTGGCTGCCAAGCTGACTGGCTATAAGATCGACATCAAGCCGGAATTCGATGTGCTGACTAAGCACGAGCACGATGCAACACCGGCAGAACAGCCGGAAGCACCGCAGGCAGAACAGCCGGCAGAAGCCGCAGCAGAGACTCCGGCGGAAACAGCAGAAACAGAAGCAAGTGCACCGGAGGCGAACAGCGTTGAAGAGTAAAAAAGTTCCTATGCGGCTTTGTGTGGGCTGCGGCACCATGCAGCCGAAAAAAGACCTGATTCGGGTGCTGAAAAATGCAGAAGGGGAAATCAAGCTGGATTTCACAGGAAAACAATCCGGACGCGGTGCATATTTATGTAAGAATATGGACTGCTTCGCAGCAGCCAAGAAGGGGCACCGCATTGAGCGTTCTTTCGGCTGCCGTGTTTCGGAAGAAGTCTATGAGGAGATGGAACATGCATTACAGACAGAACTGGCAAGGGATTCTGAGCATCTGTCGTAAAGCCGGAAAGCTGGCAATGGGACTGGAGCCCACCAAAGATGCCATGTACTGCGGGACAGTGTCCGGCGTGTTGGTGGCATCAGACGCATCTGCCAAGACGCGGAAAGAAGCGGCGTTTTACTGCGGGCAGGCACAGGTGCCCTGTCTGGAACTGGCATTTACCAAAGCGGACTTTGCCCAGATGATCGGCAGAGGCAGCGGTGTGCTGGCGATCTGTGACGACGGCTTTTTCCGGAAAATGCAGCTGCTGGCGGAACAGGAAAAACAGGAACCACGCGGAGAAGCGTAACAGACTTTCATCATCACATGCGGTGCCGCAGACAGCTGCGGTTCGCCTGTGCTGTGGAGATACATTCGCAGGAGTGGAGTGCCGCGGCGGAGGAACAGCCTACGCCGGACATTCCTTGGAGAAAAGGAGGATTTTCGCCTATGACGAAGAAAGTAAAATTGAGCGACGTTGCACGGGATCTGCAGATCCCGACACAGGAACTGATCGGATTTTATCAGGAACGCGACGAAAAGGGAAATACGAAAAAGGGTGTGACCGGTCTGACACCGGAGGAGATCAATCTGGCACTGGAGTATTATTCCCAGAAAACACAGGTAGACAGTCTGGACGCTTACTTTGCTTCCAAGGATAAGCCGAAGTCGAAGCAGGAAAAGAAGTCCGGTGACAAGAAGCCGGCGGATAAGAAACCGGCAGACAAGAAAAACAGCGACAAGAAGCCGGCAGAGAAAAAGGCAGCAGACAAAAAGCCTGCTGACAAGAAGCCGCAGCCGGAAAAGAAAGCGGAAGAAAAGAAGCCCGCAGCTCCGCAGGCTCAGAAGCACGAAAAGCCCAAGAAGCAGCAGGCAAAGGCACAGAAGCACGGCGAGCGTCTGCACGTTGAAGTGGAAATGGCATCTGCGGACAGCATCACCACCGAAAAACGCCGCACGGTAGACACCAGAGGCTCTTATGTCGATCTGGATAAGTACAACCAGCGGTATGAGCAGATCGCTCCGGCAAGCAAGTATACCAACGACAGATATTCCACCAAGAAGCAGAAGATCAACCAGAAGTCTGCACAGCGGAATAAGCAGCGGTATTCCAGCAAGCGGGAAACCGAACAGGATAAGCTGCGTCGTCTGGAACTGGAACGTGCCAGAAAGCAGCAGCTGCGTGTCCGCATTCCGGACGTAATCACTGTCGGTGAACTGGCAACCCGTCTGAAAGTCACCGCTACCGAAGTCATCAAGAAGCTGATGATGCTGGGCGTTATGGCAACCATTAATGAGGAGATCGATTTCGATACCGCATCTCTGGTGGCAGAGGAACTGGGTGCAAAGGTAGAGCACGAAGTGATCGTGACCATTGAAGACCGTCTGATCGACGAGGACGACGATGCCGAGGATACCGAAGAACGCTGCCCGGTTGTCTGCGTTATGGGTCACGTTGACCACGGTAAGACTTCCATTCTGGACAGAATCCGTAACGCTCACGTTACCGCAGGTGAAGCCGGCGGCATTACCCAGCATATCGGTGCATATCAGGTACGCTATGAGGGCAAGGACATCACATTCCTGGATACACCGGGTCACGAAGCATTCACAGCAATGCGTGCCCGCGGTGCTAATATCACAGATATTGCAATTCTGGTTGTGGCTGCCGATGACGGTATCATGCCGCAGACAGTCGAATCTATCAATCACGCCAAGGCTGCCGGAATCACCGTTATTGTTGCTATCAACAAGATGGATAAGGAAGGTGCGAATCCGGACCGCATCAAGGAAGAACTGACCAAGTACGGCATGGTCTGCGAAGAATGGGGCGGCGACGTGATCTGCGTACCGGTTTCTGCAAAGACCGGCGAGGGCATCGACGATCTGCTGGAAAACATTCTGCTGGTCGCAGAAACCAGCGAACTGAAGGCAAATCCGGATCGCCGTGCAAAGGGTACTGTCGTAGAAGCCCGTCTGGACAAGGGACGCGGACCGATCGCTACCCTGCTGGTACAGAACGGTACCCTGCACGTCGGCGATGTCATTATCGCAGGTACCGCAGTCGGCCGTGTGCGTGTCATGACCAACGATAAGGGGCAGGCAGTGGAATCTGCTGGTCCGTCTGTACCGGTAGAGATCACCGGTCTGGCAGAAGTGCCGGAAGCAGGCGATACGTTCAACGCAGTAGAAGATGAGCGTCTGGCAAGAGAACTGGTAGAACAGCGGAAGCACGAGGCAAAGCAGGCGAAGTTCAACGAGTACCAGAAGGTCACTCTGGATAACCTGTTCAGCCAGATCGAACAGGGCGAAATGAAGGAACTGTCCCTGATCGTCAAGGCGGACGTACAGGGTTCTGTAGAAGCTGTCACCCAGTCGCTGGAAAAGCTGTCCAACGACGAAGTCCGCGTCCGCGTAATTCACGGCGGTGTCGGCGGTATCAAGGAAAGCGACGTTATGCTGGCAAGTGCATCGAATGCGATCATCATCGGATTCAACGTTCGTCCGGATCAGACTGCGGAAGAAATTGCAGCACGGGATAAGGTGGATATTCGCACCTACCGTGTCATCTACGATGCGATCGAAGAAATCGAAACTGCGATGAAGGGCATGCTGGCTCCGAAGTTCCGCGAAGTGGTAATGGGACGTATCGAAGTGCGTCAGGTATACAAGATCTCCAATGTTGGTGCCGTTGCCGGTGCATATGTGCTCAACGGCAAGGTGACCAGACAGTGCGAGATTCGCGTGGTACGTGACGGCATTGTCATTGCGGAAGATAAGATGTCCAGCCTGAAGCGGTTCAAGGACGATGTCAAGGAAGTCGGCGAAAGCTATGAGTGCGGTATCACACTGGAAAAATTCCGCGACTTCAAGGAAGGCGACATCTTCGAAGCATTTATCATGGAAGAATACAGAGATTGACAGAAGGGCAACGCCGCATAAAATTGGTGCGGCATTGCTGTGACATCATGTTGCTGAAAAGAAATGCAACGATAGAAAGGAGCCGTACAGCATGGCAAATTTCAAGGCAAATCGTACCGAGGAAGACATTCTGCGGGAAATGACAGCAATTTTGCGGGAACTGAAGGACCCCCGTATCGATCCGATGCTGACGGTCGTCCGTGCAGAACTCTCCCGCGACCTGTCGGACTGCAAGATCTTCGTTTCCAGTCTGTCCGGCAAGGAAACCGCCAAGGAATCCTGCAAAGGTCTGGACAGTGCCTCCGGCTTTATCCGGCGGGAACTGCTTCGCCGGCTGAAGATCCGGCGGAGTCCGGCACTGCATTTTGTGGCAGACGATTCGATCGCACATAGTGCAGAGATCGACCGCATGCTGCATCATATCCAGCCGCCGGTGGAAGAACCGGAGGAAAGCGGCACGGGAGAGGAGTGAACGGCGTGCAGGAGCTGACATTGGCAAAAACAGCCGCATGGCTACAGCAATGTGAAGATGCTTATATTCTGATCCACCGCAGCCCTGACGGGGACTGCATCGGTGCCGGTTATGCACTGGCAGAAATTTTACAGCAGCTGGGAAAGCGTGTGGCAGTGCTCTGCAACGATGAGATCCCGCCGCGGTATCAGTTCATGCTGCCGGAACAGCCCGCAGTAGCGGACTTTCCGCCGAAGTGCATTATTGCGGTAGATGTGGCAGATGCCAAGCTGCTGGGCAGCAGGATACAGGAACAGTATGGCAGCCGTGTAGATCTCTGCATTGACCACCACGTATCCAACGTGCCCTACGCCAAGGCAAGACTGCTGGACGGTACAGCTTCGGCGGTGTGTGAAATCCTCTACCGCCTGTGCCGCGTGCTGCCGGTTCAGATAACGGACAGCATTGCAGTGTGCCTGTATACCGGCATGGCAACGGATACCGGCTGTTTTCAGTATGATAACGCCGGTCCGGAAACCCACCGTGCGGTGGCGGCATTGATGGAAATATGCCCCGATGTGCGGTATGCGTGGATCAACCGGAAAATGTTTGCAGTCAAGAGCTTTGGCAGATTGCAGCTGGATAAACTGCTGATCGATCATCTGGAATGTTATCTGGACGGCAAGTGTGTCCTGATCTGTGTGTCACAGGAATTCCTGAAAAAATTCCACGTGGACGAAGCAGAACTGGAAGGCGTTGCCGGATTCCCGCTACAGGTAGAGGGTGCAGAGATCGGCATCACCATGAAGGAAAAAGAAGCCGGAAAATTCCGGATCTCCATGCGTTCGGCAGATCAGATCAATGTATCTGCGATCTGTCAGCGGCTGGGCGGCGGCGGTCATGTAAAGGCTGCCGGCTGTCAGGTAGAGGGTACCGCAGATGAGGTACGCCGCATTTTGCTGGACGCAGTAAAGGAAGAATGGGGGAAGGCATGAGTCAGGAAACAATGCAGGGGGTTCTCTGCATGCAAAAACCCGCGGAGTTCACATCGTTTGATGTCATCGGCAAGCTGCGTGGCATTCTGCATATGCGGCGGCTGGGGCATACCGGAACGCTGGATCCTATGGCAACCGGTGTGCTGCCGGTGCTGGTGGGAAAGGCAGCCCGTGCCTGTGACATTCTGCCCGATCAATCGAAAATGTATCGTGCTACGGTACAGTTCGGCTGGGAAACCGACACCGAAGATGTCTGGGGCACCCGCACGGCTGTCTATCCGGAAATGCACGTGACAAAAGAGGCACTGGACGCAGTGCTCCCGCAGTTTGTGGGAGCAATCCAGCAGGTGCCGCCTATGTATTCCGCGGTTTCTGTGGAGGGAACACGTCTGTACGAACTGGCAAGACGGGGCGTTGTGATCGAACGTCCGGCACGGACAGTACAGGTGGATTCCATTGTGCTGGAAGCATGGGACGAAGACAAGCAGACCGCGGAACTGTCTGTTGCCTGCGGCAAGGGCACCTATATCCGCACACTGCTCTGCGACATCGGAAAAGCACTGGGCGGCGGTGCCGTGATGACGGCACTGTGCCGGACAAAGGCAAGCGGCTTTACGCTGGAACAGTGCTATACATTTGAGCAGGTGACGGAGTTTTGCCGGCGGGGAACGCTGGCGGAACATCTCATTCCCACAGACCGTCTGTTTACGACACTGCCGGAGCTGCACCTGACAGAACAGCAGTCCACCCTGTACGGCAACGGTGTCAAGCTGGCACTGAGCCGTGTGGAGGGCGTTCTGCCGGAGCAGGATTTGTACCGCGTTTACGGTGCAGACGGCAGCTTCTTCGGAACTGCACAGGCAGACCGGAATGCGGACGAACTGCGTGTGGGAAAGAATCTGAAATAGAAAGGCGGAAACGTGCTTGAAAGGATTCCAACGCATCACTGCACCGCTGGCACAGAAAAGTGCCGTGGCACTGGGCTTTTTTGATGGTGTGCATCTGGGACACCGTGCCGTGCTGGGGGCAGCTGCCCGCTGTGCGGCAGAACAGGAACTGCTGGCGTGTGCATTTACTTTTGCGGCAGATTCCGTTCCGGTAAAACAGGGCGTGCCGCTGTCTTATCTCTATACAGATACCCAGAAAGCGGAATTGATGCAGGACTGCGGGATCCACGGGGTATACTGTCCGGCATTTTCGGAACTGTGCGGACTGGACGGCGAGGCATTCTGCCGGCAGGTGCTGGTGGAACTGCTCCATGCACAGGAGGTATTCTGCGGCGGAGATTTCCGCTTTGGTGCAAAAGCAGCGTGGAATATCGACAGCCTGCGGGAATTCGGCAGCCAGTTCGGGTTCGGCGTGCATCAGGTCGCACCGGTGCTCTGCGGCGGAGAGAAAATTTCCTCCACCGCGATCCGGCAGGCGATCCGTGCCGGAAAGCCGGAACAGGCAGCGAACCTGCTGGGTGTGCCCTATCACGTCAGCGGCAGAGTTATCCACGGGGCAGCACTGGGGCGAACCAAGGCAGTCCCGACGATCAACATTCCCTTTGCAGCAGGACAGCTGGTGCCGCGGTATGGCGTGTATGTTTCACGGACGCACACCCCGCAGGGCAGCTTCGATTCCATTACGGATATTGGAGTCAAGCCCACTGTCAGCGAAGCACAGCTGCCGGCGGCAGAAACGTTTCTGCTGCACTTTTCCGGCGACCTGTACGAACAGCCCTGTCGGGTGGAATTGCTGCATTTCCTGCGGGACGAGCAGAAATTCCCCGATGTGGACAGCCTGTACCGGCAGATCGCACAGGATCAGAAACAGTGTCAGGAATGGCTGAAACAACATGATCTGTGAGAACACAGAGATTATCATATGAAAGGAAGTACTAGCAATGTACAAAAGAGTGAGAACCAGATTTGCACCCAGCCCGACGGGCTATATGCACATCGGCAACCTGCGTACCGCATTGTTTGCCTATCTGATCGCCAAGAAACAGGACGGCGATTTTATTCTGCGGATCGAGGACACCGATCAGGAACGTTATGTAGAAGGTGCCGTTGATGTGATCTATGACACCCTGCGGGTTGCCGGTCTGAACTGGGACGAAGGTCCGGACATCGGCGGTCCGGTGGGACCGTATGTACAGTCGGAGCGTATGGGCATGTTTAAGTCCTACGCGGAAGAACTGGTGAAAACCGGTCACGCATATTACTGCTTCTGTGACAAGGAGCGTCTGGAAGAAGTGCGGAAAATTCAGGAAGCTTCTCACATTGCTCCCATGTATGACCGCCACTGCCGGAATCTCTCTCCGGAAGAAATTCAGGAAAAGCTGGACGCAGGTGTTCCCTACGTCATTCGCCAGAAGATGCCGCTGGAGGGAACTACCACATTCCACGACGACATCTACGGAGATGTGACAGTGGAGAACAGCACACTGGACGACCAGATCCTGATCAAGACCGACGGCATGCCGACCTACAACTTTGCCAACGTTGTGGACGACCACCTCATGGGCATCACCCATGTTGTACGCGGCAACGAGTACCTTTCCTCTGCTCCGAAGTATAATCTGCTGTATCAGGCATTCGGCTGGGACGTACCGGAATATGTACACTGTGCGCCGGTCATGAAAGACAAGACACACAAGCTGTCCAAGAGAAACGGCGATGCTTCTTTCCAAGACCTGATGAAAAAGGGCTATCTGCCGGAAGCAGTTATCAATTTCATCGCACTGCTGGGCTGGGCACCCTCCGGCGAATATAACGAGCAGGAAATTTTCACGCTGGACGAACTGAAAAAAGCATTCGAGATCAGCGGCATCAGCAAGGCTCCGGCAATTTTCGACGATCAGAAACTCCGTGCCATTAACGGTGCTTATGTACACAAAATGGATCCGGCAGATTTCGAAAAGGCAGCAGAGCCGTATATCCGCCAGACAGTAAAGCGGACAGACATTGACCTGTCCCTGCTGTGCAGTGTGCTCCAGAACCGCACCGAAGTATTCTCCGATATTCCGGAGCAGGTGGACTTTATTGATACCATGCCGGAATACGATCTGGAAATGTACCGCCACAAGAAGATGAAGACCACACCGGAAACCGCACTGGAAGCCCTGAAGGAAGCCCTGCCGGTTCTGGAGAGTGTCGAACAGTGGGATACTGAGCACATTCACGAAGCACTGTTTGCAAAGATTGCAGATCTGGGCGTGAAAAACGGCTGGATGCTGTGGCCGCTGCGGACAGCTGTTTCCGGAAAGCAGTTTACACCGGGCGGCGGCGTAGAACTGTGTGCAATTCTGGGCAAGGAAGATACACTGGCACGTGTTCGAAAGGCGATTGACGCACTTTCTGCATAAGGCTTTGCAATCAGGCAATTGGAACCTTTCGTAAGATTATCACTTCTCTATCACAATAGAATGATAAACTATACCTAGTTTTTGTGTGCAGGGCAGGAGCGTTCTGTCCGGCACGCAGCAGAAGGAGGCAATCACAAGGATGATTGAAGTCAAACATCTGACGAAACAATACGGCGACAAGCTGGCAGTCAACGACATCAGCTTTACCGTAGAGGACGGCGAGATTCTGGGACTTCTGGGACCGAACGGTGCCGGAAAGTCTACGACCATGAATATGCTGACCGGCTACATCAGTTCCACCTCCGGACAGGCACTGATCAACGGCATTGACATTCTGGAAGACCCGATCAAAGCCAAGGCACAGATCGGCTATCTGCCGGAACTGCCGCCGCTGTATCTGGATATGACCGTCATGGGCTATCTGAACTTTGTCTATGACCTGAAAAAGTGCAAGCTGCCCCGCCGTTCCCATCTGAAAGACGTGTGCAACCTGTGCCGCATCAGCGACGTTTCCGGTCGTGTCATCAAGCACCTGTCCAAGGGCTACCGCCAGCGTGTCGGTCTGGCACAGGCACTGATCAACAACCCGCCGATCCTGATTTTGGACGAGCCCACTGTTGGTCTGGACCCGAAGCAGATCATTGAGATCCGCACACTGGTCAAGAAGCTGGGCAAAAAGCACACCGTCATTCTTTCCTCCCACATTTTGTCGGAGGTACAGGAAGTCTGCGACCGTGTGGTAATTATCAACCACGGACAGATCGCCGCAAACGACACCATTGACAACCTGTCGAAGGCGGTTTCCGGTGTCAACCGTCTGGTGGTTCGCATCAGCGGTCCGAAGAATGAAGTGTTGCAGGCGATTCGTGCTATAGACGACGTGACGAAAGTCCGTGCAGATATGGAACGGGAGCCGAAGATCTTCGAATTCGAGATCGAGGCAAAACCCAATGCCGACATTCGTCCGGCTCTGAACCAGATGGTCAAGGAACACGGCTGGGACATTTACAAAATGGATCTGGGCGTGATGACGCTGGAAGATGCATTCCTGAAGATCACCATGGGCGAGGGTGTCAAGCTTTCTTCGGAAAAGAGCAGTGCTCCCGCCGCAGAAAAGTCCGCAGCTCCGGCAGCTGAAACTACGGCTCCGGAAGAACCCGCAGCAGCACCGGCAGAAGCCGAAAAGGCAGAAACGCCGGCAGAAGATGCTGCACAGAAACAAGAAGGAGGCGAAGCGTAATGGGTGCGATCTATCGCCGTGAAGTCGGAGCGTTTTTCACCTCCAGCATTGCCTATGTTTTTCTGGCAGTGTTCTATCTGGCAGCAGGCTATTTCTTCTTCGGCTCGTCGCTGGCAATGGCAACGACCGATATGTCCAACTTGTTCAGCAGCCTGTTTTTCGTCATCACCATTCTGATTCCGGTACTGACCATGCGTTTGTTCAGTGAGGAAAAGAAGCAAAAGACCGAACAGGGACTTCTGACGGCACCGGTTTCCATCGGCGGCATCGTCATGGGAAAATATCTGGCAGCCCTCACGCTGTATACCATTGGTCTGGCGATCATTTTTGTCTATGCTCTGATCCTGAGCTTTTTCGGGGCAGTGGCATGGGGCATTGTGATCTCCAACATTCTGGCACTGTTCCTGCTGGGAGCAGCCTTTATTGCCGTGACATTGTTCATCTCGTCCCTGACCGAAAATCAGGTAGTTGCCGCTGTGCTGGGCATGATCGTTCTGCTGGCACTGGCTCTGATCGACGTGGTGGCACGGTATGCAGAAAATGTACCGGTTGTTCCCACCGTTCTGAATGCTCTGTCGTTCTACACCAGATACTATGATTTCACTGCCGGTCTGTTTGATCCGGCTGGCGTGCTGTTTTATGTAAGTACGGCAGTGATCTTCAACTTCTTTACGGTACGCGTGTTCGAAAAACGGCGTTGGAGTTGAGAGGAGGACATCACCAATGGAAAAACAGAAACATACAGAAACAGCAGAGGCTTCTCTGGAAAAACAGCAGAAAAAACTGAAGAACCGGAAAAAGCTGAAATACGGCGGTCTGGCAACTGTGATCACCGTGATCTTTGTGGCAGTTGTGGTACTGGTCAACGTCGTGGTCACCCAGATCGGCAAGCGGTATCCGGATTTTAAGCTGGATCTGACCACCGCAAACCTCTATGCGATCAGCGATGAAACACTGGACTATATCCGCAATATGGACAAAGACGTGGACATTGCCATTTCTTCCGATGAAGCTACTTTCACTTCGGACAAGAACAATAAGATGATCGCGGAAACCCTGTCCAAGTATCAGGGCTATTCTGACCGCATCAGTGTGACCTATTTCGACACCACCAAGGATCCGGACGTATTGTCCAAGTATCAGGAACTGTACGGCGGTTCGATCCAGTCCAATGAGATCATCATCACCAGCGGCAGCCGCATCAAGGTGTACAACACTACCACTGATATGTTTGAAGTGGATCAGCAGAAGTACCAGTACTATCAGTACGGCATGGCAAGCTTTGCAGACTGCATCACCGCGTTCAAGGGCGAACAGACCCTGACTTCCGGTATCATGAACGTTACCGATTCCAATCCCAAGACCGTGGGCATCATTGCCACCACTAACGGCAGCCCGATCTTTGCACAGACCAACACTTCTTCTGACCCGAACACCTATGCGTTCTATGCAATGGAAAACCTGCTGGACGAAAACGGTTATGATGTGAGCCGTCTGGACATGATCAACGACACACTGGATACAGAAAAGTATGACATTCTGGTGCTGCCGGCTCCTAAGACAGACCTGACCACCGATTCTGTACAGAAGCTGCAAAACTTCATGTACAATGACGGCAAGCTGGGCAAGCAGCTGGTCTACATCGCAGACTACACCCAGTCCTCCACGCCGAATCTGGACGCATTCCTGAAAGAGTGGAATGTACAGGTGGATTACAGTTCTGTCATCGACGAAAACAACAGCACCAATCAGGAAGTCAACATTCTCCTGTCCCAGAGCAACAACAGAAGCTTCGTGGCTCCGGTCGTGACAGTGACAGATGAAGAAGACTATACCGGTAATCTGGCAAATGCCAGCCTGCCGATCGTGGCTCCTATGGCACGTCCGATCCAGACACTGACCGCCAACAACGGCAGAACGGTAACGGCACTGCTGACCTCGTCGGATACCTCTTACTGCTACCCGCTGTCGCCGAAGGACTACAGCACAGACAGCACTGCTGATGTGGCTGACGGTTCTGCGGACAGTCAGGAAGCTACAGAGGCAGCCACCGAAGCAGCTGCTACCACCACTTCTTTCGATAAGAATTCCGCACCCAAGGGACAGAATACCGTTATGGCACTTTGCCGTGACCAGCAGTCCACCGGTGACGCTTTCATTGAAAGTGATGTGATCGTGCTGGGCTCCATGTCGATGCTGGACGTAAATCTGGTACAGAATTCGGCATACAACAATGCGGAATACTTTGTAGGTCTGCTGAACTCTGTCTGCGGCAAGGAAGACAGCATCGTAGTTGCTTCCAAGGACTTGACACAGACTTCGATCTCCGCATCTGCAACACAGCTGAAAGCGATCCGTCTGGTCGTGGTATTCCTCATTCCGCTGGCAGTTGTTGTGGCTGGCGTGATCGTTGCAGTCCGCAGACGGTACCGTTAAGGGAGGCACATCATGCGTAAAAAAGCACTGGGAATCATCGGCGGCGTGGTGCTGGTGGCAGCACTGGGCACTGCATCGTTTTTCCTGCTGCGGAATGCACCGGAGGAGGATTCTTCTTCCGTGTCTTCTTCTGACAGCAGCGAGGAAAGCATTTCGCTGACCTCGGAAGACCCGAACGATGTGACTTCTATTGACATCACCAACGGCAGCGGTTCTTTTGCAGTGGTTCGCACGGCAGAGGGCACCGGCACAGGAGATGACCATGCGGCATATGCCGTGTCCGGCTGGGAAGATCTGCCTATGGATACCTCCACCCTGTGGACACTGTCCAACAATACCGCTTCTATGGAAGCCAACGGGGTGGTAGAAGAAAACTGCTCCGATCTGGAAAAATTCGGTCTGGACGATGCCGAGGCGATCGCAGTCACACTGCATTTCGCCGACGGCAGCGACTACAGCTTCCGCGTGGGCAATGCTGCCGCAGATGCTTCCAATACCTACTTTGCACCGGCAGACAAGGACACCGTCTACACGGTGAAAACATCGCTGGTGGCAAACTTCAGCAAGTCCGCAACGGATTTCCTGTCCACTACGATGCTGGAAGCACCGGCGGATACCAATGATTATCCCATTGTCAACAAGCTGACTGTGGAACGCAAGGATATAGACTATACGCTGGAGCTGGACTATGACGAAGATGCCGCAAACAACACCAATATGGGCGGCACTGTGGCAAGCCATGAAATGGTATCGCCGGTGCCGGCATATCTGAGCGTAGACCGTTCGACACCGGTGGTGACCGGCATGTTCGGACTGAAAGCGGAAAAGGTTGCAGTTCCGCACCCCTCGGCAGAGGACATCGCCAATGCCGGACTGGACGACCCGTTCGGGACGGCAACCATGGCGTGTGCAGACGGCAACACATATGTACTGACATTCGGCGAACGCTTTACCGAAAAAGATGAGGAGAACGGTACGGAAACGGCGTACTATTATGCGATGCTGAACGGTGTGGACGCGATCTATCAGGTGACCGGGGAAAACTTGGTCTGGGCGACAACAACGCCCACGGATATTGCTTCCAAGCTGGTGCTGGGCACCTATGTCTGGGACGTAGGCTCACTGGATGTCAGCGTCGGCGAGCAGAAGTTCCAGTTTCAGGTGACCGGCAGCGATAAGGACACCGCAGTCGTTACCCTGAACGGAGAGAGTACCGACAAGGAACGCTACCGCCAGTTCTACTCGTTCCTGCTGAACACCACGGCGGAAACCGTCAAGCTGGACGGCGAGCCGGCAGGGGAGATGCTGGGAGAAATCCACGTCAAGACACAGGACGGCAAATTCGAACGGGATCTACAGTTCTACGCCATTGACAATTTCACCTGTCTGATCACCGCAGACGGCAAGTCGGCGTACACCTGCCGTAAAACTTATCTGGACACACTGCTGAACAACATGAACATCTACGACGACACAAGTCAGGACTTTACGACGAACTGGAGCTAAGTCAGGGGGCTGACCGTTCCGGAGAAAGGAAGGAACAGCAATGAATCAGGAATTTTTTATGTATCGGGGGTATCCTCTGGTACGCAAGGGAAACGAAATCTATTATGGGTATATGTCAGAGCCATTCGTGGTAATGATGCAGATCGTGCATCAGCAGGAAGTGAACGGGCTGAAGGTTGCAGATAAGATTCGCGTCTATCAGATCGCAACCAAGGAGCCGGATCCTGTGAAGGCGATCACCAAGACTTCCGACCGACCGAATTTGTATGAAGCCGTAGATCTGGCAAACGTCTGGCTGAAGCGTGCTGAAAAGGACGCAGCAGCAAAGTAAATCCGATTTGCTTGGAAAAGAGCATCTCTGCACGGGAGCGATCCTGTGGGAGATGCTCTTTTTGTTTGGCTGCTTTTTTCAAAAATAGGCTCCCCTGAAAGGGCACCCGCAGGGCGTGCCTTGTGCTGAGCTGGCACCGCAGGTGACTGAGGGGTTTCTCGTAAATCTTTTACACCAAGCAGAAGATTCCACAAGAACCCCTCCACCAGCTTCGCTGGTTCCCCTCCCCTTTCAGGGGAGGCTGATTTTTATTCAGGCTTTCTTTTTCAAAAGCGATGTTCGCTTGCAGTTTGCACGATGCTCATTTTCTCAAAAAATCCCTTGACAGCAAAGCCGGAATCCGGTATAATAAACCAAGAACAATCGCACAGAATGTGCAAAAGGCAATACCGCACAAAGTCGCCAGACGCTCTTTGTGCAGTATTGCCAGAAACATCAGAGCGTGCTGCTGAAGCATGCTCTGCTGAAAAGGAGAATATACATGGAAGTTTACCGCATTCACATGGGCAAGGCAAAGTGTGCCGTTGATCTGGGGGACGGCAGCGAACGGGGTGAATATGTCGATCAGGATTACATTCTGGCGAAAATGGGCAGACCTCACCGCAGTATCAGCCTGATGTACTGCTATTATCCGCTGGACGAAGGCTGGCCGGGGCGTGCCAGCGTGGTACACGCCAGCCCTGATGTCAGCTTTGCGTGGGATTATCCCTACGATGACTATTTCACCTACAAGGGCGGACTGGGCGGCAGCACCGACGGCGAACCGTTCAACTACATGCGGGAAATCCGGCAGCACGGACAGGACGTTTCCCTGACACTGACCATTGATCCCCACGTTTCCGATGAACATCTGGCGGCGATCGGCGAGGATCTGAAGTCCTTCGGCAGAGTGTTCCTGCGTATCAATCACGAGGCAACGGGCAACTGGTTCTCGTTCAACAAACGCTGCACCTATCAGGAAGTGGCAGACTTTTTTGTCCGTGCCAGCCGTATCATCAAGGAGCATGCTCCCAACGTGCAGACCATTATCTGCATCGGCGGCATCGAGGATCTCTCCAAGGAGGAAATGGAAAAGGAAGCCGAGTTCGCACAGACCATTCCCGCAGCTGACATCTGGTCGGTAGACAAGTACATGGCACTACACTGGGGCTGGCCCTATGACGTGGCAGAACACGGCGGCACTACTCACAGCCGCGGCACTGTGGCGGACACCTACGAGAAAACCAAACGCAGCTTCGAACGGTTCCGTTATCTCAACGGCGGCGTGGAAAAGCCTATGACTATGGCAGAGTTCAACGCTGACGGCGACGTGACCGGTCCTTATGAACAGGCAGACATGGTAAAGGAATTCTGCGATACACTAGAACGGGAACAGGCGGACTGGTTCAGTGCGTTCACATTCTACCAGTTCCGCGACCGCGGCAGACTGGGGCTGGAGATCGAGGATCCCAACAATGCAAATGTGGGAATCGCACAGCCGGTGCTGGATACCTATAAGGAAATCATTCAGCGTGACTGGTTCAGGCCCCAGATCACCCGTCGGGCAGGCGAGGTACAGCTGCCGGTGACACTCCGCTGGAGCAACTCCGAGGACGCGGAAGGTCTGGAAATCCCGCTGCATTTCGAGAAGAACCCCACATTCTGCGAACTGACCTTTACCGAGGAAAGCAACCTGATGCTGGAACTGAACGGCAAGTGGTTCTATAAGGCACCCAAGACCAAGACGGTAGATCTGATGGCGGCATTCTTCGAGAAGCCTTTGCAGGGCGAAGCTGACCTGACCTTGAAAATTTTCGCACCGCCGGCAACCGGTGAGAATGACCTGTCTGTGAAAGACGGGCTTTACCACTGCGACACCGTTCTCCACGAACTGCCGCAGATCCGGATTCGGTTTGCACCGGTGGAAGCGTAACATGCCAATGTTTCCGAAAAAATAACACTTGACAAAAACTTGTGAATCATGTATAATTTAAGTAACGTTATGAAAGTCGGAATTGTAAGAGATTATCGGAAAACATGAAATTTCAGAAAAGCAGCATGTTTTTCGGAAGATTCCGGAGATTGGAGTTACTGAACATGGGTATTTTTGACAAGATGAATCAGGTGAGCCGCAATGTGGCAGAATCTTCCAAGAGTGCTGCGGAAACCAGCAATCTGAAAAAGAAGATCGCATACGAAAAGGAACGGATTCAGGAAGTAATGACCGAGATCGGCAGACTGTTCTATGAGAATCCGAACGGCGATCATCAGGAAGAACTGAAGCTGTGTGCAGACATCGACGACAGAAAGCGTCGTATTGCCAGCATGCAGGGCGACCTGAGCACGCTGAAGGGTGTTCGCATCTGCGGCAAGTGCGGTGCACGGTTCGACGAGAAGTACACCTTTGACTTCTGCGGCAAGTGCGGTGCAAAGCTGAGTTAAGGCAACACCGCACAAAGCCCGCCTGACGGCTTTGCACGCAATCTGCGTGCA
>ERZ825324.1110-NODE-1110-length-34044-cov-6.668422_pt1 | contig 34044 bp, 31 predicted proteins | sample MGYA00519859_ERZ825324 | MGnify/ENA primary metagenome ERZ825324 (study PRJEB31778, sample SAMEA3449198) | human gut metagenome | biome: human gut; feature: human-associated habitat; material: faeces | place: United Kingdom | collected 2010/2012 ...
CGATCTTGTCATTGAGCGTTTTGGCGCTGAGGGTGCCGTCCGGGGCGATGTCCAGGTAGTCCCCTACCTTTACGCCGCCCAGGGCGTCCGCTGTGGCGGCAGGCAGCACGTACTCCTGGGCCAGCATCACGGTCTCGGTGCTGCCGTCGCCCTTGGTCACGGTCATTGTGTTGCCCTGCACGGTCAGCGCCTTGAGGTACACGCCGCTCCCCGCTTCCACCGCGCCCACGTCCTCCGCCGTCAGCGGGGTCTCCTTCCCGGTGCCGCCGTGTTCTGTACCCAGCACCCCGGTCATGGCCGGCAGGCTGGTGGTGTCCTGGGTGGTAAAGCTCTTTTCGCTGCCGTCGGCCATCGTCACGGTCAGGGTGCGGCCCTCCAGCCGGATGCTCTGCACCACCGCCGCACCGCTGGCCGGCATGGCTCCCACATCCTCAGCCGTCAGGTGCACCGCGCCTCCCTTGCCGTTGACGCTCACCACCTTCCCGGTCTCCGGTGCCGCCAGCTCTGCCCGGTGGGCTGCTGCCTCTGCCCTCGCCGCCGAATTTTCAGAGTTTTCAGCCCCTGCCGTTGCCGTCCGGGCCGCCGTCTCTGCCTGGCCCTTGGCATTCACCGCCCGGGTTGCTGCGGTGGCCGCCGTCTCGGCGTTGGCCTTTGCGCTGGCTGCGGCCTGCTGTGCCGTGTTGGAGTATTCCAGCACCCGGGCTACAAAGGTCTCGTACTGGGTGGGGCTGATTTCCACGTCTCCGTCGGTGTTCAGAGTGCTGTAGCACTCGTACTTGGTGGGCTTTGTCAGGGCCCGGTAACCGTCCGCACCCAGGGCCAGCAGCATCCACTGGCCGCCGGGGCTGGCCGTCAGGGTCTTGTCCACCGCCACGCTGTCTTCGTCGTCCAGCAGCACCGGTGCGGGCAGGGTGCCGTCCAGCCACTGCACATGCAGCGTCACGCTCAGGCCCTGCCATTCTGCCGGCAGCTCAAATTCCAGCTTTTCCACCCCGGCGCTGCTCTGGCCGCCCACCTTCAGCACCCGCACGTCCGGGGCAAACTCCGCCCCGGCAAAACTGCGCTTCAAGATCTTCACACGCATTCGCGTCTCCTCCTTTCGCCCTTCCAGTCTACCGCACTCCGCTGCACAAAAAACCTGCGGACTTTCTGCCAAAGCAAGAGCACCCCGGCAGCTATTTCCGGCCGCCGGGGTGCTCTTGCTTATCTCAGGTCTGCGTAGGGGTCATTTACCGTGGTGGTCTGCGCCTTTTCGGCGTTCTTCAGCCAGGCAGCAAAGGTTTTCTGCTCGTACAGGGCGTTCCCGTCCCCATCGGTCAGGGCCAGCAGCATCTCCTCCAGCTTCTGCCGGTCGTACTCGCTGCCGGCCAGATACTCCGGCTTGCACACCTCCGTGATCTTGCTCTTCAGGTTCGTCACGCTCTTTCCGGCCCGCAGCAGCCGGTCAAGCTCTTCCTGCACATCCTGTGCCCGGCCGCTGTCCACGGCCGCCACCAGGTCATCGGTCACGCTGTCGTTGTCGCCCTTCAGGATCTTGTTGGCTGCTTCATTGATGGCACCGCCGCTTCCCTTGCCGTCTGTCCGGTCTCCAGTCACCATATCAATGATTTTTTCTCTTCTCTGTGCGTCCTCCTTCCCCTTTCCAACGCCTAGCAAGCTGTAAAGATCATTGATGATGTCGGCCGTCAGCTGCTGGCGCTGGCTGTCGTTGCCGTTCACCTGGGCCTGGGCCGCCTGCTGCACCCGGTCGTCGTACTTTGCAAGGCGGGTCTTCAGCTGCTTGTAGGCCTCTTCCTCCTTGCCCATCTCCTGCAGCTTCTCCATGGCCGCCTGCGCCTCGCCCGCGTCGCCGCTGGCATAGGCGTCATACAGCCGGTCATACTGGCCGGTGGCGCTGCTGGGCAGGCTGCTAAAGGTAAATTTCCCGCCGCTGGCCACGTTCTCCGCGTCCTGCACGTAGCCCTTGAAGGCTTCCAGGATCTTCCGCCCGTTGCCAAAGGGCACGCCGGCAATTTCCAGCCCGTCCTCCATCAGGGTCAGGGCGTACTTCTGCACCTTGCCGTGGTGGGTGGCCAGCTTCGCCTCGTCCATGTCCGTGGTGTCCTTGCGCAGCTCGCTCACAAACTTGGCCACGTCCCCGGCCAGGTCATTGACGGCACTGATGTTCGTGGCGCTCACCACATCATAGTCCTTGCCGTTCAGGGCGTTGTCCACCAGGCTGTACACCTCGCTGCCAAACAAAAAGTTTCCGGCCGCGCTCTCGGTAAACAACCCGGTGAACCGGTTTAGCAGGCTCTTCAGGGTCACGTCCCCGTTTTCGTCCTGCTCCCGGTCCCACCGGTGCAGCAAAAAGTCCGCGCCGATCTTCATCAGGGCAAACACCACCGTCTGCGCCACCTGGCTTCCGGCCGCCTGCCGCAGCTGTTTGCCGGCCCGCTGCAGCTCCGCCTGGGTCTCTTCGGTCTGGCCCTGCTCATACCGTGCTTTCTGGGCGTTGTAATCCATCACGGCGTCGGCCAGAATGCCGTAGTTCTGGAACCGCTGGGTGGTAAACATGGTAAAGGTCTTTACAAACTCGTCCGGGTTCCGCTGGATGCCTGCCCGCTGCATCACGGTATAGTTGGGCTGGGTCTGCTCGATCACCTTCTGGTACATCCGGTTCACGGCCCGCCAATAGTCCTCGCTGCCCTCCTGGGCAGCCCCTTCGCTGAACTCCCCGGGGTGGTTCTTCACATAGGCCTTGCTGCCCTCCCACAGCGCCGCCACCGTGATCTCGTCCACGCCGTTGATCCACCCGGTCAGGGCTTTCGGCAGCTTGTCCATGGCTTTCTCCGCCAGGGTGGGGTCTTTGCCAATGCTGGCCAGCTCACCCCGCCGGCTGCCGCGCTTGCGCCATTCCAGCAGCACGTCCCCGTGTTCCGAGATCTCCGCCTCCAGCACCGTCCGCTGCTTGGCCGAGAGATTCTTCACAAAGGGCACCACCGCCGCCATGGTGTCGGTGCCCAGCACGGCCGCCGCCGTGGGTAAGGACGCTGCCTGCGCAATGGCCACACCCGGGTTCAGGGTCAGGATTGCCCCGGCGTAGTTGCCCCGCAGCCGGGCCGCCATCCGGCTCACGCCGTTGTCCCGCTTGCGCTGGGTGGTCTGCAGGTCGGTCAGCAGGTCGTTGACGTATTCCACCGCACTGCGGCCCCACTGCTCCTTGATGATGCCGTTCTTCAGGTTATACACGCCGTCTTTCGTTTCCACGTTGCTGTTCAGCACCTTCTGCACGTCCCGGATGGGCAGTGCCAGGCCCGCATAGGCCGCCGTGTCCCGGATGCTGCGCTGCACCACATTGCTGCACTCTTCCAGCAAAATGGGCTGCACCGCTTTCTTTACACGGTTCTTCAAAAAGCCCCGGCCCTCAATGGTGGCGTCAAGGTTCAGCCCCTCGATCTGGGTCGCCAGGGCGCTCTTGTCCACCGCAATGGGGTAGTAGTTTTTCACCCCCGCCCGGTTGTAGCCCAGCAGCTGCATGCTGGTCTCGTTGATCAGGTTTGTGGTGTACCGGTTGAACAGCTCCTGCATATCCGCGATCCACGCCCGGTCGTAGTCGGTCAGGGCGTTTTCCACCGTCTGCAGCACCGTGTCCACCATCGGGGTGCCGCCGGCATTCTGCAAGCCGCCCAGGTGCACGGTCTGGCCCTCCTGGTAGGCCCGCTCAATGTTTCCTTTTGTGTACTGTTCCATGTTCGGCACCGTCAGGCCGCCGTTCAGCAGGTGCTGGCGGCTGTCCGCGTTCTGCAGATGCATGTACAGGCTGCACAGCATGGCGTGGTTCAGCGGCACGCTGTTGCCCTTGGTGTCGGTCAGGCCGATGTCCACCGTCTCGGCCCCCGGCCCGGCAAAGGCGTCCATCTCTTTCAGGTGGGTCTTGCCCGTCACGTCCGCAAAGAGTTTCTCTCCCTTGATGGTGATCTCGCTCTGCCGGCGCTGGCCGTCGTTCAGCATCCTCGCCAGCTTCTCCATCTGGCCGTTCTTTGCGTAGCCGCCCAGCATGCGGAACACCCGCTCGCCGCCCAGCATGTCCAGCTGGTACTTGGTCAGCGTGTTCCGCAGCCCGTCAAACCGCCCGCCGGGGCGGTTGCCCTTGCTGGTTTTCACCTCGTAGGCAGCAGCGTCCGCAATGGCGCTCACTTCCTCAGCCTTTGCAAGGCTCAACGTCTTGTTTTCGGTGCGGATCACATGCAGCGTGCTGCTGGTAATGGCTTTCAGTAGCCGCAGCTGGTCCACTGTCATGGGCAGGCTGACACGGTTCTCCGTGTCCCGGATGCGCGCTTTCAGCCGGTCCTGCAATGCCCTTGCCTTCTCACTGTCCGGCAGAGCTTCCGCCTGGGCCAGCTGCTCGTGCAGCTTGTCCAGCCGGGCGTTCTTCGCAGCTGTCAGGTCCTCCCGCAGCGTCTGGATCAGTTCCGGCACCTTGCTCTGCTTCCAGTCCTCGGTCATGGCGTTGGGGGCTCCCTCGCTGCCCATGCTGGCCGTAATGCTGTCCTGCAGCCTCGTCAGCTGGTTCACAGCCTTGCTGTTCAGGGTCACCAGGTTCGCCAGCTTGGCCACCTCGGCCGCCTCCACGATCAGCCCCTTCTGCACATACTTGCCCTTCTGGGGCCGCAGCACCATCTGGTTCAGCTGGGCCGCGTTCGCCCGGATGCTCCGTTTCAGTTCGTCCGCCTTCCGGGCGTCCCGGGCCCGCTGCACCCGGTTCTCGGCTACTTTCTTCGCAATGGCAATGTCCTCGTCCCGCTGCTGGCGGGCCACTTCCAGCGCAATGGCGTTCCGCTGGGCCTGTTTCTGCTGCCAGGCTTCCCGCCGGCGCTCGTTTTCGGCCTCCCACTCCATGATCTCGTTGTCCTGGATCATCAGCGAGCGCTCCGCCCGGTCGGCCCGGTGCTGCTCCTGCTTCACCCGGTCGGCCAGGTAGTCGTTTTCTTCCCGCAGCTCGCCCATGCGTTCCTTGTACCACAGCTTTGCCGCGTCCATGTCTTCCTGCCGCTGGGCTTTCAGCCGCTGCTCCTGCTGCTTCAGCTTCCGGCGGAACTCCTCCCGCTGGTAGGTGATGTACTCGTTCACGTCGCCCAGGTTGGTAAAGGTCCTGCCGTCGATCTTCACAGCGCCCCGGGTCTCGGTGCGCTGGTTGGCGGCCAGTCGGCGGGCAAACTCCTGCCGCTGCACTTTCTGGACACCCTGCATGCCCTTCTCCACCTCGGCGGCCCTTGCCTCGTCTCCGGCCGCCGCCTTGGCCATCTGCAGCGCCTGCTTCTGCATGCCCTCAAAAATAGCCTGGGCGTCGGTCATCTCGGGCACGTTCATAATGTCCTCGATCATCCGCCCGGCCAGCTCCACCCGGGCGTCCTCGTACTCGGCCTCGTCCGCAAAGCGGCTGCGCATCTCCGGCTTGATGCTGTCATGCAGATTCATCAGCACGTCCAGCCACTCGGTGCTCTCCATGCTCATGACACCCTCCACACCGGTCTGCTGGGCCGCCGCTTTCCACAGCGCCCGGACACCGTCCTGGATGCCGCCCACGGCCCGGGTGTCGTTCACAATGCTCTCGTACTGCTCCGCCGGGTTGCCGTCCCGCACGCCCTCGGCCTGCCGCAGGGTCACACCGTGGCTGCGGGCCTCGGCCACCGCCGCGCTCCAGCTGCCGTACTGCTTCACCAGCTCCGCCTTGGCCTTGCCGGTCTTGTTCACGGTGTACTCCAGCCGGTGCAGCTCCGGGTATTCGTCCCACAGCTCGCTGTTGCGGTAGGTCGCCCCGTCCAGCACTTCGTCCGCCAGCGTTTCGGCCAGCGCCTGGGCCTTTGTCATGTCCGCACCGTCCGCTTTCAGGTAGTCCACCAGCACCCGGGCCTCGTTCGCCAGCTTCACCCGGTCGGCCCGGCTGGCGTTGGCTTTCGTCCACCGCGCCGCCAGCCCGTCCAGGCTGTCCTGGCTCACCTTCACACCCCTCGTCACCCCAAAGAACTGGCTCAGGGTGTCCAGTGCCGCCGCCGTGTTCGCAATATCCCGGCTCGCCTGCCGCTGGTCGTTCTTCTTTGCCTCCCGGCTGGCCTGCTCCGCCAGCTGGAAACGGAACTTTGCAAGGCTGCTTTCCTGCGCCAGCTCTCCGGTCTTGTAATACTCCCGGATCTCCCGCACCACCTTGTCCGCATCCACACGCCCGCTGTATTCCTTGCTGGCGGCAACCCTGCCGTCTGCTGTGGAGATGTCCAGCGTGAACTGCCTGCGCTCGCCGCCCAGCTGCTCGGCCATTTTCCGGATCTGTTCCAGCTGCTGCGCCGTGGGGGCCGTGTCCGCCGAAATGTCCACGCCCGGCGCTTCCGCCATCACACGCACATTGCCGTCCAGCAAAAACTCATTCAGCGCTTCCGTGCCGTTCTTCACTTCCGCCGGGCCGAACACCTCCAGAATTTCCCGGTGGTCGGTGTCCCGGCTGCGGTCATTCTGGGCAAAATCCAGCATCTGGCCGTCCGGCAGAATGTACCCTGCCCGCCGGAACTCTTCCGTCACGCCGAACTGTTCCTTTGCCAGCACCCGCCGGTACTCTGCGTTGCCGCCGTACTCTTTGGCTCTGGCATTGTAGGCGTTCTGTGCATCCTTGGCCTGGGCGTCCTTCCGCTGCTGCAGACGCTCATTGGCTGCTTTCATCTGCTCCGTCAGGGCGCTGTCCCGCTCTTCCAGCGCGGCCAGGCGGCTGTTGTACTCCTTGCGCTTTGCAAGGTAGTCCTGGTATTCTGCGCTGTCCCGGTAGGCCTTGCCCTCTGCGGAAAAAACGCCCAGCGCCTTTTTCTTTGCCTCGATCCGCTGCACTTCGGCACTGTTCAGCCATGCACTGCGTTCTTCCTTCAGGGCACTGCGCTGCTTGGTCAGCTGCTGCTGTTCGGTGCGCAGCTTTGCCAGCTCATCCTGCTCCGCCAGCTGATAGCGCACATTTTTCTGCACAGCTGCATTGTTTTCCTTGCTTTTGGCAGAGGTTTGTGCTATAGTAGTGTCAGAAGATACTTCCTGAGCATCCGCAAGGGTGCTCCGCACAGCTTTCGGGAGCTGTGTGGGAGTATCTTCTTTTTTTGTCATATTTCCCTCAGTGTCAAACGTCACATAGCTTCCATCTGTCCAGCATACCTCATGAACATAGAAATTCTTCATGCCATTCTGCCGGGTGTATTCTCTTACAATCACGCCTTCATACAGCTTTGTTCCGTCAATTTCGACGGGCGCTGCAAAGACATAAGTATCATACCCTCGTCCCTGCCAGTTTTGCTCATACCCGATTTGCTTTCCTTTTTGAATTACTTCGGGGACTGCAGCAACCGCAACCTGTTTTGCTTTGCTGTTCCCATGCTGCACCGTTGCACGTGCACCGCTCTTTGTCAACTCCACCGTTCCGAAGTTTTCACGAATCACTTTGTTTCCTATAGAATCAAAGAATTCTTCAACATTGGAAATGTTTTCGTTTCGCGTTTTTCCGAAAGACACCTCTGTTCCTTCGATTGTCGCCACCGGTTTCATTTCTTCCAATTCGTCCAGATGGCCGTTCATCTGCTCCACCAGAGAATCTTTTCCCTCGTGCAGCTGGAACCGCACCCCCTGCGCCGCACCCTCACTCTTGAGGGCTGCGGCGTTTTCTTTTGCCGCCCGCAGGTTGTCCATGGCCTTTTCCGCATGGGCAAAATAGGCGTCCTGCAGGGCCCGTTTTTCCGCCTCGGCCAAACGCTGGGCTTTCAGGGCCGCCCGGTTCTCCGGGTCAAGGGTCAGCGCTTCCTTTGCCCGGCTGATGATGCCGTTCAGCATCTCCTTCACGGCGGTCATCACCTTGTGGATGGTGCCTGCCTTGCCGGCGTTCTTCTCCGCCTGCGCCCGCTGGAACTCCGCCCACCGGGTCACGCTCTCGGCACTGTCAAAAATGCCGCGCCAGCTGTCTGCCACCAGTTCCTCTGCAGCCTGCTCGTAGGTCAGGCCCTGGGCGGCATAATCCTTCACCTTGTCCCGGATCAGCTCGTCCACGTTCTCAAAGCCCTCGCTCTTCGCCAGGTACTCCAGCGCCGTGTTCTGCACCGCCTTGGCACCCTCGGCATCCAGAGCGTTGTACCAGTGGTAGTCCTCGTGTAGCACCGTGCCAAACACGTCTCCGTTCCGGTCGCCAAAAAAGATGCGGCCCGTCTCGGTGTCCGCATAGGCTTTCACCCGCTCGCTGGGGCTTCCGTCCGGGCCCAGCAGCACGCTCTTCAAAATGGCGTCCGTGCCGGTTCCCGCCGCGTTCAGCCGGATCACCTGGGCTGCCACATCGTCCGCCGCGCGGTCGCTTCCCTTCCAGATCACCCGGCCCTCGCCTTTGGTGCTCTGGTCGGTCAGGGCACCGCCCAGGGCCCCGCGCTCCACCGTGCCGGCTTCCACTTCGCCCTGCCCCTGCAAAAAGGCCGCCCGCAGTGCCTGCTCTCCGCCGGGCTGCTGCAGTACATAGTTCGTGTTCGGGGCAAGATTGTTCATGCCGCCCGCCAGCTCCAGCGCCTTGTCAAAGGTTTTCACCCCGTCCATCTGGCCCATGCGGTACATGCTGCTTGCTGCCGCCGTGTAGCGTTCCAGGTCTGCAATGCTGTCCGGCACCATCCGGCTGATGGTCTCCGCCGCGCCCTCGCTCACCTTCCAGTCCGTCAGGGTCCGCTGCACGGCCCGCTGCTTCTCAGTCAGGGTCTGCTGGCGCAGCCCCACCGTCCGCCGCAGGCCGTCCGGTGCTTCCCGGCTCTGCTGTGTCGTCTCCTGTGCTTCCTGCTGCGCAGCGGCCCGGCTTTCCGCCTGCGCCTGCTGGTGCAGCTGTTCCGGGTCAAACAGCATGGTCCTGGGGTTTTCCGGGTCTACCGTCCGCACTGCTTCCGTGCCGTCTGCAAAGCGCACCGTCATGGTGTCGTTGCTCATACTTACGCTGTAGCCCTGCCCGTTTTCCACGGTTTTCCCGGCCTTTTCCACGGCACCCTGGCCCGGATCAGCGGCAGGGTTCTCTGCCCGCGCCGCATTGTTCCCGACATTTGTGTCGGGAACTTCCGCCGCCTGCTGCCGTGTCTGCTGGGCAAGCGTGCGCAGGGCTTTCCGGGTCTCGCTGGCCGTGGCGGGCAGTTCCATGCCGTACTCCTCCGCAAAGGCCGCCCGGTTTGCTTCGTTGGCCGCGTTCGGGGTAAACAGATTGATGGTCTTGCCCGTCAGGTTGTCCGCCTGCAGGGCGGCCGCCAGCTGCTGCACCGCCGGGTTCTCGCTGCGCACCGCCGAGGCCGCATCCTTCTGGGCAGTTGTTTCCGCAGCATCTGCATTGTCCGTCTGCTGCACGGCGGCGGCCTGGTCTGCCTGCTGCCGTGCAGCTTCTCCCGGCTCCATGGCCCGCGCTTCCAGCGCCCGCTGCGCCGCTGCGGCATCCGCCGCCCGGCTCTCGGTGTCCGCCTGCACCGGGGCAGCCGTTTCGGTTCCGGCCCGGGCGTCCAGCGTCCGGCTCATGGCACCCAGCCCCGTGCCCACGGCACCGCCCAGGGCGCCGGAGGCACCACCCGTCAGGCCGCTCTGCAGCGCCTGCAAAAAGGTGTCGCTCTGCAGCAGCTCGTCGGCGGCCTGCTGGTCGCCGCCCAGCGTGGCATCAATGATCTTGTCCGCATAGGTCTCCACAAAGGCCTGTACCGCATTGTCCACGCCGCCGGAGATCGTGTTGGCGGCCAGCTGGCTGTTGCCCAGCCCGCTCACCAGCTTCGAGCTGCGCACAAGATCGGCCAGCTTTCCGGCCACCGTGTCCCGGGCATAGTCCACGCCCATGCTGCGGGCCATGTCCGCCACGCCCACGCTGTTGATGGCCCAGCCTGCGCCAAACTTTGCAAGGCCCACGCCCACAGCCTGGCCGACGCTGGTGCCCTTCTCCACGTCCTGGCCCATGCTCTCGGCCGCGCCCTGGGCGCTCAGCACCGGCAGCACCAGGTAGGGGCTCACGCCCGCAACAGCCAGGTTCTCCGCCGCGCTGGTGGCAACGCCCATGGCTGTTTTGGCCGCCGGGCTCATGCCCGCCTGGGCCGCTTCCGTGCGCTGCTGGCCGTAGTGGTACAGCTGGTAGCCAAGGCTCGTGTCTTTATCCAGCGCCGTTTTCTGCACCGTCCCGGCAATGCGGCTGCGCATTTCGTCGATCTCGCTCTGGCTGTAGCCCATGCCGCGCAGATCCTCGTCGGTGTACTGGGGGTTATAGTCCATGTCCACCGCCGTGATCCGGTCTTTCAGTTCCTTGCCACGGGCATCGCCTTCCAGTTCCTTGTCCAGCGCCGCCTCGTTTTTCTGGGTAGCCCGGATGTCCTTCACGCCCTGGGTGGTCATCTCGCCCGCCATGGGCACCGCCGACGCCACCGTGGCTGCAATGCCCTTCGTGGTGTCCGCCGTGCGGCGCACCGCCCGGTCGGTCACCGGCAAGGCATCATATTCCCGGATGTATGCCCGGGCCTCGTTGATCTCCTGGGCCGTGTACCCCATCTTCAAAAGGTCTCCGGGGCTGTACCGTTGCTTTGTACCGGTCACCTGCACGGCCTGCTCCGGGGCAACGCCCTTGTCCTCCTGAGTGGTGTACTCCTTCTGCCGCAGCAGGTCCACCACCTCCCGGTGCCGGGGGCTTTCGTCCATCCACTGGTTCAGCTCGTCAAAGCGGTCGGTCTGCCGGTCCTTGGCAAGGGCGTTTCCCACCTTCTGCGCCGCCTTGGCGTAGCTGCCGTAGGTGCCCTGCGCAATGGCCCGCTGTTTCGGGGCGTTGTCGCTGCCAACATAGTTCCAGTCCGGTTCGTAGTCCTCCTGCCGGTCCGTGGCCACCGGGCTGCCCGTGTCGCTGGTCATGTCTGCCAGCACCTGCTTGCCCAGCGTGTCCGCGCTTACTGTTCCCAGCACCTGCCGGGTGCCGCCCGTCCAAGCCGGGGTGCTGGGCGTCGTCTGCAGGCGGCTGGTGCTGGCGGGGGCAGCCGTCATCTGGCTACGGATCTGCGCCACCTGGGCCACGCTCAGGCCCGTGCCGGTGTTTTTCGTGTTCGTAGCAGCCGCCGGGGTGGTCTTTGCAGTCTGGGTCGTCGTCTTCTTCTGGGCTGCGGTTTTTGCGGCGTCATTCGCTTTAATCTGCTCCCGCATCTGGCGCACCTGTTCTACACTCAGGCTCATGTTGCTCCTCCTTTACCATCCCATAGTCTGCGACACCTGACTGATGGTGCTGTCGCTGTAATTTTTCCGGATCAGATACTCGGTGATCTGGGCCATGTCATAGCCATTGTTTGCCATCTGCTGTGCTTCTCGCAGCGCCGTATTGTAATTGCCGCCTTTCGGGCTGGCCATGCTCACCGACGCCCCCGCCACGCCGTCCACCGTGCCGCTGGTGCTCCACGGCGTTTTGGTGGTCGCTGCCGGCAGCTTGCTGGTCGTGGTTCCCGCCTTTCCCGCTCCGGTTCCTCCCGCCGCGCTCTGGGTACTGGCCTTGGTGCCGGTGTCTGCCTTGATCCATCCCGCATTGGTCAGGGTCCGCTTGTAAAAGTCGTACAGGGGCTCGGTGCCCTTCATGCTGGAAAATTTGTTTGCCATCTGCTGCAGCTGGCTGGTCGTGTAGCCGCCGCTCTTGCTTCCCGAGCTGCTCCCACCGCTTCTCGTGCTTCCGGTGCCCGTGGTCTTGTACCGCTGCTGCAGTCCCAGCAGCGCCTGCTGGTATGCAAGGTTCGAGCTGTTCAGCCGCCCGGCAATGGTGCCGTAGCTGTCCGTGCTGTCCCCGCTCAGTCCTGCCATCTGCAGGTAATTCTTTGCTGCCGTGTCGTTGCCGCTGCCCGCCAGGCTTGCGCCCTGCAGCAGGGCCGCCATCTTGTCCTTCTGGGTATCGCTCATGCCCTCCCAGGCGTCCAGCATCGTGCTGTCCAGTCCGTACTTGGTCAGGGTCTGGGCTGCCAGGTCATCAAAGCCCGCCTGCTTAAAGGCCTGCGCCTGTTCCATGGCGCTGATCTGGTCGCTCAGCTGGGTGCGCTGCAGGCTGTCCGCATACTGCTGCTTCTGTAGTTCAAACTCCTTGTCCCACTGGTAATAGCCCTGGTAGGCATCGTACCCGGTCTTCACCGCGTTGCCCACGCCCTTCACAACGTTCCACACATTGTTCCAGAAGTCGCTGTTCTCCTGCCGTGCCGTGTCCACCCGGCCGCTCAGGTAGTCCCGCCAGTTCTGGGCATTGCTCACGCTGCCGTCATACTCGCTGCGTTCCAGGCTCTGCTGGCCCAGCAGGTCGTCCAGCACGCTGGTGGTGTCACTCATCTTCTGCTTCCAGTTCTGCAAAGCGTCCGCCCGCAGGCTGCTCAGGCTGTTGTCCACGCCTGCGATCTGCTCCCCTGCCGCCTGGTTCGCCGCGGTCTTGGCCCAGTCCGCACCGTACCCGCCCGCCAGGGCATTGGCCGTGCCGGCAGCGGCCGCCGCGCCGTTCTGGGCGTTGGCCACGCTGTTTGCCCGGTACTGCTGGTAGGCGGCATTCAGGGCGTCCGTGTCCACGCCGGTGCTGCCGGTCAGGCTGGCATCCGCCAGCTGCACCAGCTTCTGGTTGATGCTGTCCGTGTAGTTGTTCTGGTAGGCCCCCGGCATAGCCTGTTCGGCCTGGGCCAGCTTCTTCTTTGCCGTGTTCAGTCTCGCAATGGTTCCCATGGTGTCCCCTCCTTACACAAAAAAGAACGGTAAGATCTGCGCCGCCAGTTGCACCGCGCTCAGGATGCCGTTCAGCCACCGGCTGGTGCGCTGGCTGCTCTCGCTGCTGGCCTTGTCGTACTCGTTCTGGCGGTACTGCAGCCCGTCCATCCAGTTGGCCATGTCCTTCTGGTAGTTCTGGTAGTCCTGCTGTTCGGCGTTCTGCAGTCCGCTCAGCCGGCTCTCCAGCCCGGTGCGCTTGGCCGTGTACTCGCTGCGGCTCTGGTCCTGCAGGCTGTTCAGCACGTTGTCCAGGTTGTTCATGGTGGTCGTGTAGGCGTTCTGGCCCGCCTGGGTGCCGTAGCTGGAGCTGTAGCCTCCGGTCTGGGCCGCCGCGTTGGCCTGGGCGTTCTGGTTCGCCAGCTTGGCCGAGCGGGTGTACTGGCTCTTGTACTGCTGGTAGGCCGTGTCGGCGTCCGGGTCGTAGTCAAATTCTTTCATGCCGTCCAGCTGGCCCATCACGTCCTTGATCTTCGGCTGGTACTGGCTCACATAGTCCGCCGGGCGGGTTTTTTCGTAGTTCTCCAGCTCCGTCCGGGCATTGCTCAGTCTGCTCATTCCGTCTCCCCCTTACGGTTCAAAAAATTCTCGCTCATGTTCTCGCTGTCCAGGTTGGTCAGCACGTAGCCCAGCTGTTCCTGCAGCTGGTACAGGTAGTTGCGCAGGGCCCGGGCGTCCTCCGGGTCCATGCTGCTGCCAAAGCTGGGCAGGCTGATGCCGTTCAGCCCCGCTAAACTCGCCATCGTTCTTCCTCACTTTCTCGGCCCGGCCCCGGTCACCCGGCCGCCGGTGGTGCCCGCCAATGTAAAGGCCATGCTCCGCAGCGCGATCTGCCCCGTGCCGCTCAGCTTCAGCCGCAGGGTGTCGTGTCGGCGCGGCTCAAAGGGCAGGTTCAGCCGGTCGTGGTCTCCCGTGGCCGCTGCCGTGCGCAGGGTCTCCCAGGGTCCGCCGTCGTAGCTCGCCGCCAGCGTCACCACACTGTGGGTCTGGGCGTCCAGCCGCAGGGTGATCCGGCTGATGTATTTGTCATCCGTCTCGGTCAGTCCAATGTCTCCGCTCACCGCTTCAAACTGCAGCGCCGCCTCGGCTTCCCCTTCTGTTTCCCGGTCGGGGTCTGCCGCCCACAGGGCCCGGCCGTCCCACAGGTACAGCTGCCGGCCGGTGCTGGCCATCTCGTAACCCACGGCGCTCTCCTCGTGCCACAGGCCCCGCTCCGTGTCGTACACCAGCAGCCGCCCGGCGCTGTCCCCCTGGCGGCGCAGGTACAGGTAATACCGCGCGTCCAGGCTTCCGGCCGTGCACCACGCGGCTCCCGTCAGCTTCCCGGTGTCCAGCGCGCCGGACACCTTGCTGGGCAGGCTGCCGTCCCATGCCATCACCCCGCCGGGCGAAAGGTAATACAGCGTCTCGTTCAGCACGCACAGGCTGTGGGCGGCGTTGGCTGCCACGCCCCGGCACCGCACGCTGGAAAGCTGGTAGTCGCTGGGTTTGGAGCCGTACAGCTTGTGGATGCAGTTCTCTTTGAAGAACAGCACATACCCCATGCAGCTGGCCGCGCCGGTAAAAGTGCCGTCGCTGCCCACGCTCACGGCGTAGCTGTCCGCTGCAATGCCCCGGTAGCTGTACCAGTTGGTGGGGTCGCCCAGGCGGCAGGCGTAAATGGTGTTCTCCTTCTTGCTGCAGCCCCATACCCGGTTGCCCAGCTCCGTCACAAAGTCCAGCTCCGGCACCCGCCGCTCCAGCGTGATGCTCACGGCCAGACCCTCGTTCTCGGTGCGCACCCCGTCCAGGCTGCGCCAGCTGGTGCCCGTGGCCGTCACCGTCCAGCTGCCATAGTACCGGCTGCTGTCCTGGGCCGGGGTCAGGCTGGCCACAAGGTCGTCCCCCTCCAGCGCCTGCACCACGATCTCCCCGTTCAGGTCTGCCGCCAGCGCGTCGCACACCGCCTGCGGCATGCCGGTCAGGGTTACCGTGTCGCCCTCCTTCAGCAGGCTCCCGATCCCCGGGCAGGTCATGCGCACTGTGTTCACCAGCACCTGCACCCACTTGCCGCTCTTGGCGCTCCACTTTTCCAGCACGCTCTCATAGTCGTACAGGTTCCCGGCGGCGCCCTTCAAAAACAGCTGCCCGTCCTCCGGGCTCTCCGGCTCCGTGTCGCCTGCACCGGCCACCTCGTACATCTTGCCCTCCGTGTCGCAGGGGCACACGGTCATCTTCCGGTCGCCCAGCTCCCACTTCGCCCCCAGCGGCTCCAGCTGGCCGGTCTCGGTGTCAAAGGCCAGCCTGTCCGGCCAGATCAGCACCTTGCTGCCCATGCCGGCCAGCGCCTTGCGGTCGTCCGTCAGCACATTCTCCAGCGTCACCGCCGCCGTGCGGCCGGTCTGCCCGTCCGGGGCATATTCCAGCCCCGTGCCCCGGCAGATCAGCAGCCCGTTCAGGTGGTACATGCCGTTTACTTTTTCCACATCCCGCACCTTCTTGCGCAGGGCCCGGGTCTGCAGCGCCGGAAATCCCCGGCCGGAGAAATTCAGCGCCGCCGAGAGCTCCGCCTCGCTGCAGCTGTACGTCTCGTTGATGCCCCCAAAGGCCCGCAGCAGCTGGCGGCTGCCGGTCAGCTGGTTCAGGTTCGTCCCGTCGATCATCTCTCAATACCTCCACTGCACCCCGCCCGCCGGGGGGTATTTCTGCCGCATCCAGGCTGCAAACTCCTGGCAGTAGTCACTGTACATCTGCAGCTCGTTCACCGCCCGGGCCGTCTCGCCCAGGGCCAGGTCCATCTGGGCGCACAGCCAGTGCTGGTACAGTGCGCTGAAGGCATCCGGTGCCAGCAGCTGGGTGTCATACTCCAGCCCGTCCCCGGCCATGTCGGCGCCCACAGCGTCAAAATCGCCGCAGGCCGAGCGGTTCACCACCGTCTGCCGCAGCCGCGCGTCGCACTGGCGCAGCCACATCTGTTTCATCTCGTCCGCAAAATCATTGTTCGGCCGCATCTGGTCGCAAAGTTCAATCGCCTTTCCTGCCGTCATACTCTGTCTCCCTTCAGGTCTCCAGCTCCACATCCTCGATCACAGCCCGCAGTTCCAGCTGTGCCAGATACAGCCCCATATATTTCTGCTGTGTCCGCAGCAGCTCTAGCGGGCAGTCATGTTTCGGCTGCTCCGTGCCTGCCATCGCCGCCGCTTCCACGCAGTTGCAAAAGGCTTTCAGCTTCTCGTAGCGGATCTTCGTCTGCTGATACTCTGCCACAAACCGTTCCTTGTAGTCCGTGCTCAGCATCCCGTCCACAGTGTCCTTCAGCTCTTTCATTCAGTTTCCCTCCTTAGCAAAAACACCCGGCACAGCAAGTGCCTGCCGTACCGGGTGTTCTCTTCACGTTGTTCTTACAGCTTCTGCAGTGCCGGCACGTTCTGCGCCACCGCCTGGGCCGCCTCGATCTTTGCGTTGGCCGCGTTGTCCATCTCTTCGCTGTGGCGCAGCACCTCGGCCACCGCCGCAGGCACCTCCACGTCCACGCCGCGCTGGATCAGGTACGCCTCGCCGTTCACGCTCACAAAACGGGCGCTGGAGTAGCGGCCGTTGTCCTTGAACAGGTGGATTACCTCGGTGGCGGGCTTCTCCGCCTGCACGCCCTGGCTGGCCTTGTCGTCCTGGGTTGCTGCTTCCGCAGCCTGCTGTGCGGTTTCTTTCTTTACTGCCATTTGTTCATCCTCCGTTCCTCAGTTTGCCTTCGCCTTGGCGCTGTAGCGTGCGCTGCAGCTCTCAATGCGCACCATGTACTGCTCGCTCAAGCGCTCGGCGGTCTTCACGGCCTTCCAGCCCACAGAGGCGCGCTGGTTCAGCGGGTCGTCGCCATAGCCCAACTGCTTCACGATGTGCTGCAGGCCGCCGCCCTCCAGCTCGGTGGTGGCGTAGGCGTGGGCGCCCAGCACCAGAGTGCCAAACACCGCAAGGCCCGAGGGGCAGCCGGTGCCGGTCCAGATCTTTGCCTCGCTGGTCTCCACAAAGCGCACGTTGCCGATCTTGCCGATCTCGCCCTCAAAGATCTCCTCTGGGCTGGCGTACTTGTGGGCCTCCACCCAGGCCGGGTCCTTCTTCAGGTCGTAGGCCGTGTACGGGTGGATGATGCACACATAGCTGCCGCCGGCAGAGCCGATGGGGTCGGCGTTCTGCACCTTCAGCTGGGCCACCGCCTGCTCGATCAGGTCCACCGTCAGCTGGGCCGTGGCGTCCAGACCCGCACGGCTGGTCACCGGGGTCTCTGCACCACCTGCGCCGATCTTAGGGGCGTAGATTACGTTGGTGCCGCCGGCCAGAATGTCGCGCACAATGGTGTCCATGGTGCGGCCGCTCTGGCTTGCCAGCACGCTGGTGGCCTGCACCACGTTGTTGTCAATGGTGGTCATCTGCACCATGTCGGTCAGGGGCACCCAGCCGCCGTACTGGTGCAGGTCAGCGGTCACCGTGGTCACGGTCAGGGCCTGGCCTTCCGGGGTCACGCCCTCGGTCAGGGGCGTGGTGGCCTTGGGCAGCGCGTCATACTTGCGGAACTCAATGGTCTTGCCGTTGTTGGCCGGGATGGGGTAGCTGTCGCCGAACTGGTCATGCACCAGCGCCGGCAGCGCCTGGTCGATGAGGCGGCGCTCGTAAAAGGTTTTCATCTCGGCGCTCATGCCGGAGCTGCCAGTGGTGTTCTGCAGCTGCTCGTGCGCATCCGCAAACAGCTGCAGGTTCATCTTCTTCCATTTCATGGTTTGGTCCTCCTTCAAAGGTTTATGTTCTCACACCCTCGTGTGGGAAGTCTTACAGTGTGATCTTCTCGCCCCGGCGTGCCCTGCGTTCCAGGTCCTCCAGCTGGCGGCGGCTCATGCTGGCCACGTCCACATGGGTGGTCACCGCGCCGCCTGGCCGGGTGCCGTTCTCGCCGGGTCTGCTGGCCCGCTGCTGAATGCGTGCCGCCACGCCCTGCTCCACCTTCTGGGCGGTCTGGGCCGTGGCCTGCTGCATGATGTGGTCAAAGTAGGCGGCCCGGTAAGCGTCCGGCAGGCTCACGCCCCGGCGCATCAGGTCGGCCACCTGCTCGTTGGCCAGCACCTCCTGCAGCTCAAAATCCGGGTACTGGGTCTTCAGCTGGGCGGCCTGGGCCTCCCACTGTGCCTGGATCTGGCTCACCCGCTGCTGGCGGGTCGCTTCCTGCTGCATGGCCTGCAGCTGCGCGTTGCGGGTGTTGCTGCGCTTCAGGTCGCTCTCCATCTTGTCCAGCTCCCGGGCCGTTTTCACGCTCACACCCCGCTGCTGGGCCAGGTCCTCGTAATATTTCTCGTCCTTCACGCGGCCGTTCTCCACCGCCTCGATCAGGCCGTCCATGTCATCGGTGTCCACGCCGTAGGCATTGGCCAGTGCCTGGGTCAGCCGCGCCACCTGCGGATTCTGCCGGATGTTCTCCGTGGCCTTATCAATGGCCCGCTGCATCATCTCCTGGAACACGTCGCTGTATTCGCCCTGCACCATCTCGCCAAAGGCTCTCCGGCGCTCCTCCGGGGTCTTTTCGGCCTTGGGCTCCTTGGCAGGTTCCTGGTGCTTCTCCGCTTCCGCCGTGTCACTCTCACTGCCAGAGGCCCCCTCCTTGAGGGGGCTGCCGCCCGCAGGCGGCTGGGGGAGTTTCTCCCCGCCTGCCGCCTTCCCCTTCAGCGCCCCGCTGCGCCGTGCCAGCCGCTCCTGTGCCGGCCGCAAGGCAGGCTCCTGCACCGCCGGGGCAGCAGCTTCCGCCGCACCACCCTCTGCAGCGCCTGCTCCGCCGTCTCCGCCGTCAGCAAAATACTGCAGATTCATCTTGCCGCTCACCATGTCTGCCAGCTCGTCGGAGTCCGGTGCTTTCCCGTCCGCAAACTGCAGGTGTACGGTCAGCTCCACATTCTCCGGGTAGCTCTCGGCCAGGGCGTCGATGCCGTCCTGCACCAGCTGCACCCAGGCTTCCACCATGTCCTGCGTCTGGGCGGTGGGGGTGGCCTCCACCTTCATCCAGCCGTCGCCGTGGGCCACAACGCCCACAGCCAGTAAGCCCGCCCGGGCAGCTTCCACCACCTCGTTGGCCAGCGTCTGCAGCAGCACACTTACCGCCGCACACACAATGTCCTGCCCGTACTCGCCCGCGCCGGCGTGGCCCTCGGCCTTTACCTCGTAGCCGGTCACACCGCTGGTCCACACCGTTCTTGCAACTGTCGCTCTGATCATGCCGTTTTCTCCTTTACTCTTTGTTCGGGTTGTTCGCATCCATGGCCCGCTTGGCCGCCTGTGTCGAGAGACTGTTGTTCCCTTCGCCCACCGCAGCGCCCAGGCTGTTGGTGGTGCTGCGGGTCACATTGCTGCTGCCGCTGCCGCCACCCGTGCTGCCCGCCGCCTGCGCAGCCGCTCCTGCCGCCTCGCTCACGTTGGTGCCGTTCTGCTGGTCAATGATGGCCGCCATTTTCTGCATCTGCTGCGCCATCTGCTGGAGCTGCTGGTACAGCGTGCCGTTCTCGCTCACCCGCTGGCGCACCTTCTCAATGCCTTCAAAGTCCATCATGTCCAGCGCCGCCAGGGCCGCGTCGGCGTTGGCCGGCGCAAAGAAGCCCATCTGGTAGCACTCTTTCGCCGTCTCGTTCTGAGAAAGGCGGCTGAAGGTGCTCTTCTTGGCCGCACTCACCGTGATGTCAAACACTGGCTCATGGTCGCCCAGCTGCACCCCGCCGATCTCGCCGCCCGGCACGGCCCGCAGCTGCGCCGCGCTGAAGGGGGTGTACTCGGTCTGCCCCGTCTCTCCGGTAACGCGGAACACCCGCTGCTCGTCGTAGAACTGGCGCATCAGCTCAATGATCAGGTAACACTCCTTCGCAAAGGAGCGGTACGCGCTTTTCAGCATGTCCCGGCTCAGCTTGCTGCCCGCTTCCTGCAGGGCCGCAATGGCGCTGGCCGCGGTCAGGCCGCTGGTAGTGCCGCCCTGGCTCACGTCCCGGTTGCCGCTGACCTCCTTCAGCTCGTTCACCCGGTCGTCCCGGTAGGTGATGCAGTTGCCGCTCAGCACGCTGGTCTGCAGCGGCATAAAGGTGTCGCTGTTCAGCCGCCCCACCACATGCACGATGTCCCGGCTGAAGTCCGCCAGTTCTTCCTCGCTCACCCCGGCCGAGTCGCTCACCACAAAGCGCAGTTTGCTTGCCAGTTTCACGTTCTCGTCCATGGCGTGGTTCATCTCGTCAATGGCGGTCTGGGTGTCCTTCATCACGTCGATGTACCCAAAGCCCGCCGGGCTGTCCTCTTCCATGAACAACGGGTCAAACACAAAGGGGTATTTCCCGTGGTCGTAAAAGCCCCGCTCGGCCAGGGCCGGGTCGTTCTCGCTGGCGTACAGCACCACGCCGTTGCAGTACTTGCAGTAGTGCAGCACCGGCGCGCCCTGCGGCCGGGCCTTTTTGTAGTACCAGTCCACCACCACACTCTTGCCGGTGGTGTCGAGCTGATCGTCGTGGATGTACTCGGCCACGTCCAGGCTCTTTCCGGTGTGGCCTTCCAGCTGGGGGTATTTCGCCACCAGCTGCTCGTTGTCCTCCAGGCTCAGGCTGAACAGGTTCGGGCTCTCCTGAATGTCGCTCACGCCAGGGGCCCAGTACAGCATCAGCAGGTTCACGCTCTTCACGCTGATGTCGCCAAGGCCCCCTCGCAGCGTCGGGTCCCAGAACACACCCTTCACGCCGGTGCCGGTCTTGAGCTTGCGCCACCAGGTGTCGCTGTACACCTGCTCATAGTCGCACTGCTCCAAAACCACCGGGATGATCTTCGAGAGTGCCTTGGCCGTTTCTTCGTCGTCCGCCGCCCGGGGCAAAACGTTGGGCTCCGGGTAGTTGTCCATGGCGTCGGCGTGTTTGTTGGCAATGCTGTTGAACAGCCACCCGCTGGAGGGTTTGGGCTTGCCCTCCATCATCTTGTTTTCGCAGTTCTTCCAGTGTCCCATGCGGAACCACAGCTCGTTGTCCACAATGCGCTTGTCCAGCGACGCCTTGCCCGCCTTGTATTTCTGCAGGGTCTCCCCCGCCTTTGCGATCTCCTCCGGCCCGATCGCCTGTGCCGTGTCCCCGCTGTCCTCCGGGGCGCTGCCGCTCGTCGCCTGCAGGCTCGTTCCGGTCATCGGCTCCGGCTGCTGCGCTCCCAGGCTGCTCAGCATCCCGGCCCCCGCCGGGTCTTCGCTCACCCTCTGGTCCGGGTATCGCCGCAGCAGCTCCTGCAAAAGTTCTTTTCCGTCCACTCTGTCACTCCTTTTCTTCCCATTCCTCTGAGAAAAGCTCGCCCTTTGGGAGAGCTCCGTTGCAGCGCCGCGCCATCGGACTGCAACGGTGAGAGGGTTACACCCGCATCACATGCGTTCTGCTCTTGTGCTTGTCCAGATCCAGCGGGTCGTCCCGCAGTACCGTCTCTTTCTGGATCTGCCGCGGGCTGATGGGGTTTTCCATCAGCACATAGCGGCACTCGTCGTAGATGTGATCCTCCTGGTCCGAGTCAATGTCCTCCACGTTGCTCTCGTCGTACACAAGGTTCGGGATGGTCCGGATAAAGTGTTTGCAGGTGTCAAACACCTGCAGCATGGGCCGTCCCTCGGCGTCAAAGGCCAGCCGGTAGTGCATCTGCATCTTGCCGGCAAGGCGGGTGTGGTCTCCCGGGTGCCATACCAGGTAGTACGGGTGCTTTTCCTGCATCTGGGCAATGCTCTCGCCCTGGCTCTCGTTGAAGATGGCCGGGTCCGCCACGCCCTGGATCACCCGGCCTTTCAGCATCGGGTCGTTCTCTTCCGCTTCCCTTATGCGCCGGGCCTGCTCCACCGGGTTGATCTTCAGGCCTTCGTTCGGCGTACCGTCGCAGCCGTACAGCTCCTTGATCCGGTACAGCCTGCCCTCTTCGTCCGCTGCGTACCACCCCACCGAGAAGGGCCGCGAGTAGCCAAAGTCGTACCCGCGCCAGATTTTCCAGTGTGCCGGAATGCGGAACGGCTTGATCACGTGGGTCCACCGCTGGTCCTCGTAGTGGACCGGGTCGTTGCGCCACTCGGTGAACACCTGGCCGCTGAAGCTGTCCCAGCTGCCATAGAGCAGCGCCTGCTTCTCCGCCTCCGGTAAGGACGCCAGGTTGTTCAGATACCCCGGGTCATTTTTCAGCAGTGCCGGGTTGTCAAAGATGGTGGAGGGGATAAACACCCGCGTGCGCCGCAGCTTTTCCACGGTGCCGTCCGGCTTCTTCACGTCCACCAGCTGCACCATCCGGGTGCCCGGGGGTGCCGGCGTGATGAACCGGGCCTTCACCCACCCGTGGCCGATGCCGCCGGGGTTGGCCGTGGCCCGGATGTACACCTGTGTACCCGGCCCGCTGGGGCGGTTGCGGCTCATCAGGTAGCTGTACTCTTCCCAGGTGAAGTGGGTCAGCTCGTCCACCCCGATAAAATCAAACTGCTGGCCCTGGTAGTTGTATTTGTCCTGGGCCCGGAACATGCTGCCAAAATAGATCTTCGCCCCGCTGGGGAAGGTCCAGCAGTGGTTGCTGGCATTGTACCGGGCCTTGGGAAATGCGGGCTTGTAGTACTGCATGGTCTTGTCGATCAGCTCCCGCAGCTGGGGAAAGGTCTTGCGCAGGATCAATGCCCGGTAGTTGGGCACATCCACCTGCCGCAGCGCCTCGATCACCAGCGCGTCGCTCTTGCCGCCGCCGGCCGCCCCGCCGTACAGGGCCTCGTCCTCGCTGCGCCGCATAAAGGCCGCCTGCCTCGGCTGCGGCCGCCAGATGATGGGCCGGCCGTTAATCTCCTGCCGTGCCATCCAGCACCACCTCCTGCTGCTCTGCGTCGTCCTTTGCTTCCATCAGCACCGCCGGGGCAGCGCTCTGGCTGCCGCCCTCGTCCCGCGGCACCAGCGCCGCCGCATTGGCCGCAGCGTTCAGCAGCACCGTGGCCACGTTCGCCGCGTCCTTGTCGGTCATGGCCAGCGCCTCGTACCGCTCCAGCTGGGCCTCCAGCTCCTTCCGCTCATCGTCCTCCAGCCGCCGGTCGTAGCTGCCCGGCTCACTGTACACCACAAGGCCGGTTTCTGCCGCGTCCTGCAGGTTCTCCGCCTCGCTCTTGAGCAGCCCGCCGATCGCAAAGTCCCGGGCTCGGGCATCCTCGTCCAGTTTTGCCCGCAGCTTTGTGCAGATCTCGCTGGCCCGCTGGTTCTCGGCCACCCGCTGCTGCAGGTAGCCCACCTGGGCCCGGGCTCCCAGCGCCGCCCGGGCTGCGATCTCCCGCGCCGCCTGGGCCCTGGCCTCGGCAAACACCCCGTCCGGCTTTCCGGCCTCCTCGGCCATCCAGCTGCGGATGGTGCTCTCCGGCACGCCGTACTTCCGGGCCACTGCACAGATGGAGTTGGAGCTGATCATGGCCATCACCACCTCAGCCCGTACCTTGGCCGGGTACTTTTTCCCGCGCCCCTGTCGGCCCGGCACGGTGTTCTTGCAGTATTTCCGCTGTGCCATCCCAGGCCCTCCCTCTGTGCTCATGGTTCCAGTCTACCGCAAACCGCCGCGCAAAAAACCTCCGGACATTTTGGGGGGAGTGGAGCACGGGTTGTGTTTGCTGTTTTTTCCGCAGCGGCCTTGCGGCGCTTTGAAAAGCCAGAACACTGCCCCAGCCTCAGCTCCCAGCGTCTGCTGCGGCCCTTGGGCGGGCCTTGCATCCTGCTGGCCGCTGCCCCAACAGCTCCTCCCTGCTTCAGCCGCAGGCTGCGGTCGTCGCCGTTGCAGTACAAAAAGGCCGCGCGCCGCAGCGCTCAGCCATCTCTCTTCGTTCCCGCAGCTGTCATTCCGCCTCCAGCAGCCCTGCCGCCGCCGCATAGATCCCCACCGTGCTCAGCGCTTCCAGCTCCTTGCTGTAGTAGGTCGTCCGCCCGATGTACAGCGCTCGGATCACGTCCTCTTCCCGCATGCCCTCCAGGTAGCGCATCCGCAAAAGCTCCCAGCAGGCAGGGTCCGTCCGGGCATAGTAGTCCCGCACCCGGTCCAGCACCGCCGCCCACTTGCCGCGCCCGTCGTACTGCCGCAGCGCCCTGCGCACCTCTTTCCGCTGCTTTTTGGTCACTGCCCGCCGCCTTTCCCGCTTTTTTTGCCGTTTTTTGGCTGATATCTCACACATTCCCCGCACAAACCGCCTATTTTACGCGCAAAATAAATATTTCTTGTCTGTCATGTGCGAACTTTCGCAAACTCCCGCCGCCGCAGGATCACATAAGCCTGCGGTTCGGTGGCTTCCCAGCCCTCCGGCCGGGGCTCGGCATTCTCGTGCAGCCCGCCGGGGTCAAAGATCTGGATCTTCACGCACTCCCACCCCGGGAACAGCTTTTCCCACCACGCCGGGTCCTCCGCGTGTTCGCTGCAGGCCTCCCGCAGCTGGCGGCGGCTCCACTTGGTGTCAGCTGCCGGCTGCTCCTCCGGCAGGGTCAGGTTGCTGGTTTCCAGGCACCGCCGGAAGCCGTGGCCGTAGATGTACCCCACCGTGCCGCTCGTACCCTGCCCGTCAATGCCCAGGATCTTCTTCATGATGATCCGGTCTGCGTTCATGGTGCCCATGGGCTCAAACTCCCGTGTGCCGGGGACACGCCGCCGCCATAGATCCTCCAGCATATACCGCAGCTCCCGCCGCTCTGCCTCACTCAGCCCCGGGCACTGGGCAAAGCCATGCATGTGCAGCCGCCCGGCCTCGCCGTTGCGCACGGCCCACAGCATCAACTTCAGCCAGGTCCCCCGCACGCCAAACCGCTTGCGTGCCGCCCGCTGCACTCGCCGGGCGTAGTTTCTCACGTCCCGCCAGCAGCCTTCCTCGTCCTCGGGCAGGTAGGCGTCCTCGTATGTAGCGGTCAGGTAAAAGCCGTTCTGGTCAAAATTGGCCAGCACCTTGCGCAGTCGACGGCGCAGACTGGCGGCCTTGTTCCGGCTTTTCTGGCCCTTGTCGCTCTCTTTGCGCTTCTTGCCCCGCTGGCGGTGCTCCTGATCCGTCACGGGGTAAATGCCCACGGCCTGGTATGTGTCCCCGCAAAGGGTCCTTTTTTCCCGGATGTAGCTTTTTCGCATCCCGGCGCCCTCCCTGTCCGGTAAACTTTTCGTGTTGGTTTCTTTTCTGTGGCCCACACAGTCACAAGATTAACGGGTATACAAGCCCCCAAAGCGCCCGCCTCGGACGCCTATTATAAAAAGGAATGGCCTGTTCAGTTCAAACGCCTGCCGCCAGAGCTTTCCCTCTGGCAGCACCCGTTCGGCCTGACGCTCCCGCCGTCGCCAAAGCCCCCGGCCGCGCGCTGTCCACGCCGCCGGGGGCTCTTTATTTGTGGGTTCCGCCCATCCAGAACTCCGCGTCAAAGTCGTTCCGGTTGATCTTTCCCGCATCGTTCTGGCTCTTCGTGTAGGTCTTTTCTTTCTGTACCTCGGCTTTCCAGGCACGGTATTTTTCGCACCGGTCACTGCAGGCCGGGTGCCGGTCCGGGCAGTCCGGCGTGCATACCGGCCTTACCATGCCGGCTCCGTCGGTTTCCCCGCCGCTTCCCAGTACCCGTAGCTCAGCTCCTTCTTCCCACGCTCCCGGGCCTTGGCGTTGTAGCCCTCCAGCTCCCGCACGTCCAGCTGCAGCGGGTCCGGCTTTTCCAGGTACTTTTTCAGCCGTATCCGTGGCGCCGGTTTCGGCACCGGCAGGGCAGTCATTTTCGGCTTTGCCGGTCGCTTCGGCGGCTTTGCCTGGGCGTTCTCCGTCTTTTTCGGCTGCAGCCGCGCCTTGTAGGCTTTCCGGCTGTAGGCTACTTCTACCTTTTCCCGGGTGATGTCCCACCGGTGCTTGCCGCGGCGCTTGTGCTGGCGCTGCTGATCCCGCCACAGCGTCGGCAGGATCTTCTCCGCCCGCACCACGCCCTGGGCGGCCAGATCTGCCGCCGTGCCCTCGTACAGCACCTTCCCGCTGTCCGGGTCGGTCAGGCGATACTTGTATACCATCATACGGCGCTGCCCTCCTGCTTCCCGGCCCGGTGCTTTGCGCTCGCACGCTTCTCCTGCAGGCGCTTGAGCGGGTCCGCCCGCTCCTCACGCACCATGTCCCGCACCTCCTGTACCTGCACGCCGTGCTTTCCGGCCGCCTTTTTGCAAAAGCGCTTGCGGCTCATTCTGCATTTGTCCTTGCTCATCTGTTTCCTCCGTTCCCGTACAACTCAAACTCCGCCCCGTCTTCAGTGATCAGCACCCCGCCGTCCAGTGCGGCAGCCAGCTGCTGCATTCTCGCTCCCGAGATCCGCAGCATGCCGTTCTCTCCCATCCATCTGCGCACCTCTCCGGCACGGATGCCGATCTTCTCCGCCAGGGTGTCGGCGTTCTCGCCCCGGTAGCCCATCGCTTCTTTCAGGGTCATCTCGCCCGCCTCCTCTCCCAGCTCTCCGGCATGGCCGGGGCCTGCAGCACGGTCTGGATGCGCTTTTCCACTTCCGCCGGGGCCAGCGGCAGGCAGCCCACCCGCTTGCGGCTGGCCTCCACCATCCAGGCCCGCTCTGCCAGCCCGTCCAGTGCCTGCCGGGTCTGGCGCTGCTGCTGATGCAGCGCCTGTGCGTCCGGGATGTCCTCCACCTGCACGTCGGTCTTGTAGGCGTCCCGGGCGCAGCGGCAAAAACGCTCCAGCGCCACGTCCACGCCGTCCTCTATGGCCCAGGCGGAAAGCTGCCGGAAGTTTTCCAGCACCGCTTTATGTAAGTCGTTCAGGCGCTTGGCTCCAAAGCCCAGCACCTCGGCGCAGGCCGCCGCGTATACCCGCCACTCCAGCGTGGCAGCGTTGTCCACCGCCATGCGGATCTGCAGCTCCTTCTGCTTGCGGGCCGCGCCCTTGCCCAGCGGCACCCGGAACTCCGTTTCCGCCCCTTCCGGCAAAAGGCTCACCAGCCAGGCCTGCCCGGCTGCGGCCTGCTCCCGGCCGCTTTTCCGGGGCTGGGCCATCACTTCCAGCATCTCCTCGTTGATCGCGTCCCGCCGCAGGTTTACCTTCCGCAGCCGCTGCACACCCACCTCGTACTCGTCGTGCAGGGCAATGGTCACGCAGGCGTGCATAAAATCCACCGCATTGTTCTCCGCCAGGCTGATCTTCTCGGTCAGGCTCAGTTTCTTCTTCATCTCTTTGTCCTTTCGTAGTATTCGTCGTGCAGCTTCTGCCACTGGGCCAGCGGCAGGGCCTTGTCCCGTGCCGCACGGGCCAGTACCCGGTACGCCAGGCCGTTTTTGTCCCGCGGGTTCATCCAGTCCGCCTTTTCCAGCGCCTCGTTCAACTCCCGTCGGTACTCTTCGTAGGTCAAGGCTGCACCTCCCCCTGCCGCCGCATCAGCTCCGTCATAAAGCTCATCTCTTTTTCGCTGCTGACCATATACCGTTTACCTTTTCCTCGCACCATGGCCAGCAGCCGGTCCTGCATCGTCTCGCCAAATTCCTTGGCGGCTTCCTCCTGCTCGGCCTTGGAGAGGTCCTTTCTCATCAGTTGCGCCACGGTGCTCAGGTAGGCATCTTCCAGGGCGTCCAGCGCTCTGCCCGGGCTTTGTCCTCGACCATGGCCTTTGCCACGCCCTTGCTGATGGCCTGCACCTCGTAGCTGCAGTGTGTAAAGTATTCGCTTTTGGTCTGTGGCAGCTTCTGGCTGCACTCCACATTCACGCGGTATCTGCCCATCCTTCAGCCCGCCTTTCTGCGGTCAGCCGCTCGTTTTTCCTGCGGCTGCCGCTCCTTGCAGGGCTTTTCGTCCTCTTCCTGCTCGGCGCAGTTGCCCAGGCCCGCCAGCACCACAGCCAGCGCCAGCAGCACCAGCGCCCCCACAAAGCACCCGGCCATGGCCCAGCCGGTGTAGCTTTCCAGGCCGCTTGCCACCAGCAGGCCGCCGATCAGGCTGGCCCAGCTGCCGCAGTAATAAAGCCATTTTTTCATTGCCATTTCCTCCTTGTTGTGTTAAACTTCTGGTGATGAGTGCATGCTGCTTTCATCACCCCTTGGCCTTGCCGGTGCTGTCACGCCGGCAGGGCCTTTTTGTTTTCTTGCACTTCTCCCGCTGCTTCTGCCATGCTTCAAACGCAGCCTGGTTCTCCGGGTCTGCGTAAAAATCCGCGGCAATGTCATACAGCGCCCAGATCTGCCACATCTTCAGCGGCCCGCTTTCACCGTCCATTCGCGCCTCCTGTCAGTCCGGGTTAAAGGTCTGGAAGCGTTCGCCTTCGCCGGGTGCTTCCAGCGGGACCTCCCACTCGGCGCAGATGCTCTCGGCCACCGACTTTGCAAAGCCGATCAGCTCATCGCCCCGCGCTGCCATCAGCACTGCCGGACCTACAATGCTGCTCATGTAGTTGAACGCGTACAGATCCGTGGCGTGCTCATTGTAAGGCAGCTCCTGCAGCAGGCCCTCTTCGTTCACGGCCATCTGGATGCTGTCCACATCCTCCCGTGCCCAGCTGGCAGCCAGGCAGGTGTCGGCCATCTCAATGGGCCCGCCCACCAGCTTCTGCAGCGTCTCCAGCTTGCAGGTGTCCCCGTCGTCACAGGGCAAAAGGTAAGCGCTGGTGTCCACCGGCATCACGATCACAAAACGTTCCATGTCCTTATCCCTCCGTATTGGCATAGCCTGCTTTTTCGGCGTCTTCCACGCTGACATCGTCAAAACACTGCTCCAGCACCATCAGCACCCGGCGCTGTGCGCCGGGGCGCAGGTTTGCCCGGCGCATAGCGATCAGACAATAGCCCATGCAGGCTGCATTGCTCCACGGCCCGTTCAGGTTTGCCAGCATCCGGGCCGCCTCGTTCTTCTTGCCCATCTCTTTGTCCTCCTTGGTTTCATGCATTCTTCCCCGGCTGGCCCTTATTCTCCGATTTGTGCTATACTTGCACTGAAAGGAGATGAAAGCCACCCGTGCTTTACAAAATCATGTTTGAAATTCAATGTCCCTTTGACGCTCTGGGAATTCTGCCTGCAATGGAATCCGAAATCTGCTGCAGCGTTGTCCCCGGAAAGTCTCCGGTTTTCTCGGTTCCTAACGTCTGTGACCGCTGCAACGACACAAACTTTGAGCAATGTCAGCAATGCACTGGCGCAATCTATCAGATGTTCCGGCAGGGGCTTATCCCTGTGGAGTTTCTTCCTTCCTGGCCGGTTCGCACTCTGCCTGACCCCATCCGGCCATGTCTTGAGCTGCTTTCAGAATGATTTCTGCATTCTCGGCAATCACCCCGGAAAGCGACCTGTTATAATCAGGGTCATACACAGCCATCTTTCTGGCCGCCATCCACCCCGGCAGGAATTCCCAAAGGGTCTGTGCCGCTTCCAGTGTTCGGTTATTTTCTTTGCTGTGTAAGTACAGCCCCAGTTCGTTGTAGTCTCTGCCCGCCTCTTCCACAGGCGTGCAGGGCTTTTTTGTTTCTTCCTCCACCTTCTTCCCTCCCTTCATGCGCTTTTCCCCGGCTGGTGAAACAGATACTCCATCCGCATCCCCGGAAAAAGTCTGTTACGCACTTCTTCCGCTTCTGGATAAGTAAAATCCGTTTCACCGTTGATCTTGTTCCTTGCGGTTTTTTCGGAACAGCCGATCGTTCGCATGATGTCCCTGACGGTCAATCCATTCCGTTGCATTTCAGCCTTTAAGTTATCCATTGCCTTTTCTCCTTTCTATTTTGATTTTACCGTAAGCGGTAATTCTATTTTGATTTTATATCCTTATTCGGTAAAAGTCAACCCCATTTTGCAATTTTTTATACAATTCGGTAATTTATTATTGACTTGTGCTTTTTTCTCTTTTATAATGGGCTTATCAATTAACGGGGAGGTTTTTACCGTGTGGCTTGAAAGGCTTGTCCAACTGAAAAAAAACAGCGGCATGACAATTGAGCAGATTGCAACGGCTTCCGGTGTCCCTAAAGGAACCTTGAATAAGCTCTTTGCTGGACAGACAAAAGACCCTCAGTTGTCCACCGTTTCTGCGGTTGTCCACTGCATGGGGTATACCCTTGACGATCTATCCGGCGATACCTCAAACGGTGAAACTGTACTCACCCCTCGGCAGTCTGCTCTGCTGTCCTCGTTTGACCAGCTCAACGAGGAGGGACAGACCAAGGCCGTGGAGTATGTGGAGGACCTTGTGCTCACCGGCCGTTATAAAAAATGTTCTGCGCCTGACCTGGGCGCAAAAGAAGCGTAAATAAAAAATCCGTTCCAGCATCAGCCGGAACGGTTTATTTGTATGGGAGAGAATTATGTCAAGCTCTTATCTCGGCCATGGTGCCAAGTATTGGGCCGACCGCTATTTTGAACAGCACACGCAAACCCGCCTGCCAGATGATCCCGCAGATCTCAGCTGGCGAGAAAAATATCTTGCATTGGAAAAAGAATGTGAGCATTATCAGGCAACGCTCTCCGAAATGCGCGTAGAAATCGAATACCTGCGCAGCCAACAGCCTACAAGCATTGTGGCCGACCCGGAGCTTCAGCAAAAAAGCGAAAAATGGAGACTTGGTTATTTGCGTTTGTCTAATACGCTCAAAGAAAAAGAAAGTCAGTGTGACGCCTTATCCTCGGAAGCTGCACAGCTTAGGCTACAGTTGCAAAAACAATCTCCAGTCGTGTCAAACTCTTACAAAGATCACACTGCAGAATGGTGGTATAATGCCTATCGTTCGGCCTGTCAAGAACAGGAAAAGTTGCGTTCCCAGCTTCGTCCTCTGGCCATCTCCTTGCAGGCTTGTAAAGAATCCAGTGAAATTGCTGGACATGATGCCGTCTATTGGTGCGGGCAAACACAGAATCTTCAAAAAGCAATCTCTAAAAAGGAATCACAAACATTTGTCGCGCTGATTCTTTCTTTTATTGTCGCTGCAATTATAGCCATCCTTACCTTTATGGCTGGTTCTGGATATTTTGTTCCTTACTATACGCCTGCTTCTCCCTATCTTAATGGACTGAAAGTGGCCGAAGAAACAGCCTATTCAACAGGCCGGCATGACGGTTTTGTCTCCGGTTACGATGCTGCCTCCGCCCAAAACCACAATTCATCTTATAATTCTGGTTGGCATGATGGTTACTCCTATTGTCAAGAAGAAAGCCAGTCTATCCGCAATGAATACGATTCCGGCTACTCGGTCGGCTATGATTCGGGCTGGGATGATGGGTGGGATGCCGGTCACGATGACGGACTGGCCGATGGATATCAGGATGCCTATGATGAGGGTTACGATGCTGGATATTCAGACTGTTTTGATGAATACAATTAACGCTCTCCTTGTTTTATAAACGCACAACCCCCTCCAGCCGTTTCCAGCCGGAGGGGGTTGCCCCGTCGTCAAAAGGTAAGGATAAAGAACAAGAAGGTTTCTTTCCATGCGTCGCCTGCCCTTACAGCATAGCACGCTTTTTGGATATGGGCAAGCAAAAACCCCGGCACTGGTACGATGCAGCGCCGGGGAAACATGGAGTGCAGCACAAAACCGGACAAAGAGAATTTTATGCTTGCAGGGGTCAGTATACCACACTCCCTGCATATGGGCAAATCGCCCGGAAAGGAAGTGTTTTCATGCCCCGCAAAAAAGCTCCTGCGGCCGAGGCGCCGCGCCTGGTGGCTTACTACCGTTACTCCGGCGGCAGCCGCCAGACCGAGCAGAGCATCGAGGGCCAGCGCCGGGACTGTGAGGCCTATGCCCGCGCCCACGGCATGACCATCCTGCGCGAGTATGTAGACCGCCACATCAGCGGCAAAACCGATGACCGCCCTGCCTTCCAGCAGCTGGTGGCCGACAGTGCGGCGCACACCTTTGACGCCGTGATCTGCTGGAAAACCGACCGTCTGGCCCGCAACCGCTACGACAGCGCCGTCTATAAGAAAAAGCTCCGGGACAACGGTGTGGAGATCCTCTATGCCGCCGAGAGCAACATCTCCGGTGCCGAGGGCATCATCATTGAGGGCCTGATGGAAGCTCTGGCTGAGTATTACAGCGCCGAGCTGGCCGAAAAAGCCCGCCGTGGCATGCGGGAATCTGCCCTCAAGGGCAAGGCCTTGGGCAGCTCCCGCCCGCTGGGCCTCACCGTGGACGCCGACAAGCACTACATCATCGAGCCCACAGGTGCCGAGGCAGTCCGGTATATCTTTGAGCAGTACGCCGCCGGGCTGTCCTCCTCCTCCATCGTGGAGCGTCTGAACGCCATGGGCCTGCGCACCAGCCACGGCGGCCCTTTCAACAAAAGCAGTATCAACCGCATCATCCAGAACGAGATGTACCGCGGCGTTTACGTCAGTAAAAAGTTTGATGTCCGCATCGAGGGCGCGATCCCGGCCATCATCGACAATGATCTATGGGAAAGGGCACAGAAAATGTTTGAACGCAACCGCCAGAGCCGCACCCCGCACGCCTCCCGCGCCGATTATATCCTCTCCGGCAAACTGTACTGTGGAGAGTGCGGCTGCCTGATGAAAGGCGTCTGTGGACGCAGCAGCGGCAACGGCCAGATGTACCACTATTACGCTTGCCCCGGCCGCTCCATCGGCCGCGCCTGCACCCGCAAAAACATCCCGCAGGACGAGCTGGAGGCTATGGTGGTCAATTCCGTTGCGGACCTGCTGCTGGAGCCCGAGCTGCTGGAGCAGATCGCAGACGCCATCGTGGAGCTGCAGCAGGCCGAGGCCGCACGCCCTGACCCGGAGAAGCAGGCGCTGGAAAAATCCCTGTCCGATGTCCGCAGCAAGATTCAGAACATCCTCACTGCCATTGAGAACGGCACCTCCAGCGCCGCCCTCTCTGCCCGCCTTGCCGACCTGGAGCAGCAGGAGAGCACGCTTTCCTATCAGCTCTCTTCCCTCACCGCCAAAAAGCCTCTCACCTTCACCCGTGATCAGATCCTGTTCCTGCTGCAGCAGTTCCGAGTCTCCCCCTCGGAGCGCACCAAGGCTTACTGCCGCCGCCTGGTTGATACCTTTGTGGATCACATCGAGCTCACCAACACCGAGCTCATCCTCTACTTCAACCTCTCCGACGAAACCATTGATAAAAACAAAAAAGCTCCCCGGTCGAACCCTTCCAAAGAAAGTTCGACCGAGAAGCGTTTGGTCCGAGTGGCGAGAATCGAACTCACGGCCTCTTGAACCCCATTGTGCTTCTCTCGAAAACACAATGTACAATCCGATACTGCCTAGACTCAGTATCGTTAAATTTCAAATATATTATATCATTCTGTTTCATTGGATGTCAAGACGTTTCATTCCTTTTGTGGTCAAATTGTGGTCAAACGACCCCGACAAATGACTTTTCTCCCCCAGCTAAGTTACATCGCGCAATTTCGATTTTCATCAATCGAAGTTGCGCTTTTTGTTTGCACGAATTATCTATAAGGAGGATTTGTCAACCATGTCAATGAACCATCGTTGTTTTTTCATCCTTGACAGAATTGTATGACCCTTGACTACTTTTACGGACAGGCCGGAGAACTCTTTTCGTTCTTCCGCATTCCAAAGGCTCTTTTTCAGGAGCAGCAGTTTCAAGATCTGTCAACCGATGCAAAAACTCTGTACGGCATCCTGCTTGACCGTATGAGCCTTTCTGTTAAAAATGAATGGTTTGACAAAAAAGGTCGAGTGTTCATCATCTTCACGATTGAGGATGTCAAGAGGACTTTACGTTGCGCAGACAACAAAGCGACCAGACTGCTCCGGGAACTAGAAGAATTTGGTTTGATTGAACGAAAACGTCGAGGGCAAGGAAAGCCATGTTTGGTGTATGTGAAAAACTTTTCGGCAGAATCTTCAAAGGAGAGTGTCAAGAATCGTGATAATGACGATTCTTGTGGCTCTAAAATCGCTTGTCAAGACCCGGTAAAATCACGAGGTATTAAGAAAAAAGAGAATAAAACAGAGATGAATAATACGAATCTTATCCTTTCCGACGAATCGGAGAAGATGAAGAATCATGAACTGCTCGAAGAATATTTTTCACACTCTTTGGAGATAGACCTTCTTCTCCGGCTTTACCCGGATGATGAAGATACCCTCTATCAAATCGTGGATTTACTGGTAGACACCTGTGCCACCAAACGCAAGATGCTACACATCGCCGGGGACGATAAGCCCGCCGAGGTGGTACGCAGCCGGTTTATGAAGCTGAACGCCGACCATATCCGCTTTGTGCTGAAGTGCCTTGCAGAGAACAGCAATCCGATCCGTAACATGAAACAATATCTGCTCGCTTCTCTGTACAACGCACCCACCACGATGCAGC